>JACCDT011381010.1_pt1 | contig 14632 bp, 18 predicted proteins | sample 7446291 | NCBI WGS metagenome assembly JACCDT01 (sample SAMN15323446, study PRJNA562643) | freshwater metagenome | isolation source: river surface water | place: USA:Blue River Watershed | collected 2017-08-17
CCGCCCGCGCCGACAAGATCATCGCCGCGCTCCTCGACGGCGTCAGCCGCTCCCGCGTGCAGAAGGCCCTCGACCTCGGCATGGTGAAGGTCAACGGCCAGACGGCCGATTGCCGCACGCTGCTCAACCCCGGCGACGCGATCGAAGTCACCCTGCCCTCCCCGGGCGAGCCCACCGCGCGTCCGGTCAGGATGGCCCTCGAGGTCATCTACGAGGACGCCCACATCATCGCGGTCAACAAACCGGCCGGACTCCTCACGCACCCCGTCCAAGGCTCCGACGAGGTCTCCGTGGTGCACGCCTTGCTGCACCACACCAAGGGCAGGCTCGCCCCGGCCGGCGGCGCGCCGCGTCCAGGAGTGGTCCACCGTCTCGACCGGGAGACTTCCGGCGTGATCGTGCTCGCGAAGACCGACAAGGCCTACCACGCGCTCGTCGCCCAGTTCGCCGAACGTACCGCGAACAAGGAATACCTGGCGCTGGTGGACAAGGCCCCGCGCCTGCTGTCCGGCGTCATCAACGCCCCAATCGACCGGCACCGGACGGTCCGGGTGCGCATGGCGGTCCGCGAAGACGGCCGCGAGGCGGTCACGGACTGGCGGGTGGAGGAGAAGTACGGAGAGCAGGCGGCGCTCCTCCGGGCCTGTCCGCAGACGGGCAGGACCCACCAGATCCGCGTCCATCTCGCCCACCTGGCCCATCCGATCCTGGGCGACCGCACCTACGGCAAGTTCGACGTCCCCTTCTACGCCGGCTGGCCGATGCCCCGCGTCATGCTGCATGCGCACAGGCTGACGCTGCTGCACCCGCAGACCGGCAAGGAGATCTCGCTGAGCGTCGAACCCCCCGCCGACTTCATCGCGCTCCGCGAGTGGCTCGCCGCCCGATACGGCCGCAGGACTTACCCCGCGGCGAGCTGACTCAGGCCGAGCGGCCGTGGTGGCCTTCGCGCTTGCGGTGCTGAGGAGCGTCGGGCTCGACGTGCACGAGCACCGAGACCACCTCGGGATGCGAACGCAGGATGTCGGCCTTGATGCGGCCGGCGATGGCGTGGCCTTCGGCGACCGTGGCGGCCTCGTCGACCTGGAGATGGAAATCGACCTCGAAGCGGTCGCCGAGACGTCGCGCGCGGAACGCATGGAAGCCCTTCGCGCCCGGGGCGGCCAGGATGTGCTCGCTGAGGTCGCGCAGCACCGTTTCCGTCGGAGCCCGGTCGGTCAGGTCCGAACAGGCGCCGAGGAAGATCTTCAGGCCTTCGGAGCCGAGCCATCCGGCCAGCACCAGCCCCACCACCTTGTCGAGGACGGCCCACTCGGGAAGCAGATTGGCCACCACGACGGCCAGCAAGGCCAGCAGGGACGCGACCGCGTCCGCCCGGTGGTCCATGGCGTTGGCCATCAGCAGCCGTGAGCCGAGGCGCTCGGCCTGACGCCGTGCGTAGCGGTAGAAGAGCTCCTTGACCACCAAGGCCACGCCCGCCACCCAGGCGGCGGCAACGCCCGGAACGGCGGCGGAGTCCCCCGCCACGAGTCCGTTGAGGGAATGCCAGGCCAGGCCGGCGCAGAAGGCCAGGACGACGGAGGAAATGAGCAAAGCCGCCAAGGTCGAGACGCGATGATGACCGTAGGGGTGGTCCTCGTCCTTGGGCAGGTCGGCGTAACGAAGTCCGACATAAGCCGCGACGTCGGTCACCATGTCGACGAGGGAGTGCACGCCGTCGGCGACCAGGGCCTGGGAAGAGGCGGCGAAACCGACGGCCATCTTGGTCGCGGCGAGCACGACGTTGACCGCGAGGCTCAGCAGCGTGGTGAACGTCCCTTCGCTGGAATCCGGACGGCTCATCGTCCGGATTCGGCGCGGATCAGGTCGGACTCGGAACGCCAGTCAATCGTGACGAGCTCGGCGGAGGCGACGGCGGGCAACGCCCTCACTTGGACGAGCTGCTGCTGCAGCCGCGACCAGTCAGGACCGCCCGACGCCCCGATCCACCGGTCGAGGCGCAGCGAGGCCCGTCCGGGCGATCCCGGCGTCGCGATGGCGACGTCTCCCGAAGGCAGGACGACCTCCGAGGCGTCATGGCCGGACCGCAAAGTCACCGCGATCCGGTCGGCGAAAAGGAAGGCGTAGTCGGAAACCGGACCGGCTTCGGCCAGGGCGACGCCGGGAGCGTAAGTCTCCCGGACCAGCAGATGTTCCTCCGGGAGTTCGCGGCCCTGGGCGTCGTAGCGCCTGCGGCCGCCGGTGATCACCGACCGCACCTTCGTGCCGTCGGTCCTGGTCTCGACCGACTCGTGCTTCACATAGTGGCCGTAGAAGCCCTTGGAGGTCGCGGCATAGTCATACATCATCCCCGGGAGGTTGAGGGAGTCCCGTACCTGCTTGCGGCGCTCACGTTCAGGCTGGGAACGGGTGTTGATCCCGAAGAGCAGGCCGACGCCGAGCAGGACGCCGACCAGGAAGAGGATGAACCGCTCACGCTGACCCATGCCGCATCTTCCCTGCGACGATGCGGGGAGCAAGCCGTCAAAACCGCCGTTTGGAATTGGAAACGGGGCGGATCGGGGTCAGAAATGCCTCCATGCCTTCGGCCACCGTGGAGACCCGAGTGCGTTTCGCCGAGACGGACGCCATGGGCGTGACCTACCACGGCAACTACCTTCCGTGGTTTGAGATGGCCCGCGTGGCGCTGCTCGACTCCCTCGGCATGCCCTACCGGGAGCTCGAACGGGAAGGCTACCTGCTGCCCGTGCTGGAGACGGGACTGACCTACCATCGCCCCTCCCGCTTCGACGACCGCGTGAGCATCACGGTCACTTTGGCCGAGAAACCCAAGGCCCGCCTGAGACTGACCTACCGGGTCGAACGGGAGGGCGAACTCCTGGTCGAGGGCTTCACGCTGCACGCCTTCGTCAACCGCGACTTCAAGCCTGTCCGGCCGCCCGAACGGGTCGAAGAGGCCATGCGGCGGGCCTTCGGAGCCTGACCCATGAAGATCGCCGCCGCGGCCCTCGGTCCGTTCGAGACCAACGCCTACCTGGTCATGGCGGAGACGGGGCGCGACTGCTGCGTCATCGACGCCCCGAAGGATTCAGGCCCCGTGCTGCTGGAGGAGATACGCCGGCGGGGGCTGAACCTGACGCACCTGCTGATCACGCACGGGCACTGGGACCACATGTGCGACGGACACCTCTTCGCCGCCGCCGGCGCGAAGGTCGTCGCGCATGAGGACGACCAGCAGCTGCTGGAGAACATCGAGGCCTACCGCAATCGCTACCGCGCGATGATTCCCACGCTGACCGATGACGACTTCCGCTCGGTGAAAGTCGACCGCTGGGTGGACGACGGCGACGTCGTCGAAGCCTGCGGCTTCAAGTTCGAGATCCGCCACGTCCCCGGCCACTGCCCGGGCAGCATCCTCTTCTACGCCGCCGACCAGAAGACTGCCTTCACCGGCGACGCCATCTTCAAAGGCTCGGTCGGGCGGACCGACCTCCCCAACGGCGACTGGAACCAGCTCCTGACCTCGATCCGCAGCCGGATCTACACCTTGCCGGACGACGTCAGGCTGCTGCCGGGACATGGCGGCGACACCACCGTGGGCGAAGAGAAGCGCACCAACCCCTACGCCAAGCCCTGAGCCGCGTGCCGACCCCCTGCCCCTTCCTGCCGTCCTGCGGCCGTCCGCTTTCCTGGCGCGACCTCAACGCGCACCGGGACGGGCAAGGGCCGGAACTTTACCGCCTCTGCCTGGAATACGCCCAGCAGCTCTGGCTGGACGGACTGCCCGCGCGCGCCCTGCTCGCGGTGGACCGGGCGCTTTACTGCGCGGTGCCAACGGAGGCGGAAGTGCTGCGGGAATACCCGATGCCCTACCGGACGGTCGGATGGATGGTGAGCCAGCCGGCGGAGGGTTTCACGGGCAACGCCAGGGTGCACTACCAGCACCTGGCCGACCGGGTCAGGGGCGAACGGGCGGAAATCAAGAAATGGCGCGCCTGGGCGGCCTGGGCGGTGGTCCGGGCCGCACGGCCCGACCTCACCGCCGACCCAAAGCACGCGGTCATTGAGCCCACCCTGACGGAAATCGGCGCAAGCCTTGCGGCTTTCGGCGTGAAGGATGAAGCCGAAGAATGGAAGGTCGCGCTCGGCGATCAGCGCACGAGGTCGGCGGAGACGGAAACTTCCATGCCGCCCATCCCGCCGACCCGCACGGTCTGACCCGGGGCCAACGTGACGGTGGTGTTCACCTCGGTGGCGGAAGCGGAAATCATCGACTTGTTGAGCGAGAGCTCATGCCGGGCGGCGCCCTGCGTGATCACGAGCACCTGCGTGGCCGGATCATAGGACTCGAGCTTCCAGCCGTTGATGGCACGCCCCAGCGGCACCCAGCGGCGCGTTCCGGTCGAATCACTGAGAGAGAAGAGCTTCTCCTTCGGCAGCGCGGAGTAGAAAGACGGGATGCCGTCCTTGCGCACGGGCGCGCTGCCACCCTTGGAGGCGAGCTTGGCCTCCTTCTTGGCCTCCTTCTCGTCCACAGGCTGCTTGGAGGCGCTGTTGAGCACCACCCGCATCGACACCGAAATCTCGTTGGTGGCGGGATTGAAGGTCGGGGTGGCGGACATCTCCAGGGCGTTCTCAGGGGGCTTGCCATCGGGCCCGGGCTTGCCGCCATTGGCCTGGATCTGGACTCTGGCCTCGGTGCCGGAGACGGCCGTGACGGAGGGCGTGGAAAGCACCTCGGTCTTGCCGGTCTTGTCAGGATGGCTGACGGTCGCCCGGATGCGGATCTGGGCGGGCGGAGCCGGGGAAGCGATCTTGACCACGGGGGCCACCGGAGCGGGCGCCACCTCCTGGACCTCCTGGGCGGACAGCAGGGAAGCCGCCAGGAGCGGGACGGACAGGAAAAGACGGGGAAGCATCGGGGTCGCTATCATTCCAACCCCGGCGAAGGCAGGAGGTTTCGGCTCAAAGCCTGCGGAACACCAGCGAAGCATTGTGCCCGCCGAAACCGAGGTTGTTGGAGACGGCCACGTCCACCTTGCGCTGACGGGCGGCGTTAGGAGTGTAGTCCAGGTCGCAGTCCGGATCGGGGTTCTCGTAATTGATCGTCGGGGGGATGACTCCGTGATGGATGGCCAGGCAGCAGACCGCGGCTTCGACTCCGCCGGCCGCGCCCAGCAGGTGCCCGGTCATCGATTTCGTGGAGGAAATGGAGAGGGCGCGGGCGTGATCGCCGAAGGTGCGCTTGATGGCCAGCGTCTCGCAACGGTCGTTGATGGGCGTCGAAGTGCCGTGGGCGTTGATGTAGCCGACTTCCTCCTTCTTCACGCCCGCCTCCGCGAGGGCGCGGTCGAGGCAGAGCGCCAGCCCCTTCCCTTCCTGGTCCTGGCCCGTGATGTGGTAGGCGTCGCAGGTGGCGCCGTAGCCGGCGAGTTCGCAGTAGATGCGGGCGCCGCGGGCCTGGGCGTGCTCCAGAGTCTCAATGACCAGGACGCCGGCGCCCTCCCCCATCACGAAGCCGTCGCGGAGCTTGTCGAAAGGACGGGAGGCCTTCTCGGGCGTGTCGTTGAAGTCGGTCGACATCGCCTTCATGTTGCAGAAGCCGGCGTAGCCGAGGCGCGTGATGGCGGCCTCGGAGCCGCCCGAGAGCATGATGTCGGCGTGACCGTCGCGGATGTGACGCAGGGCCTCGCCGAGGGCGTGGGAGCCCGACGCGCAGGCGGACACGACGCCGAAGTTGACCGACTTGGCCTTGAACTCGATCGCGACCACGCCGGCGGCGATGTTGGCGATGAGCGAAGGGATGGTGAAGGGCGAGACACGGCCGGGGCCGCGCTCAAAGAGCACGCGGGACTGGTTCTCAATCGTCTCCATGCCGCCGATGCCGGAACCGATGATGACGCCGAAACGTTCCGGGACGAGCTTGGCGGGATCGACCTTCGCGTCCTCGATGGCGAGACGCGAGGCGGCGACGGCCAGCTGGGTGTAGCGGTCGTTGCGCTTGGCCTCCTTGGGGTCCATGTACTTCCCGGGGTCGAAGTCGCGCACCTCGGCGCCGACCTTCGAAGGGAAGTCCGTCGGGTCGAAACGCGTGACGCGCGCGATGCCGGAGCGGCCCTTCGTCAGGGAACCCCAGAAATCCTCGAGCGTGTGCCCGAGCGCCGAAATCGTGCCGATGCCCGTGACGACTACCCGGCGAGGCTGGCTGGCGTTGGCGCTCACGGTGGGCCGAGGGGGACCCGCGCGATCACTTCGTCGCGGAGGCCTTCAGGTGCTGGATGGCGTCGCCGAGGGTCTTGATGCCCTGCGCCTTGTCCTCGGGGATCTGGATGCCGAACTCATCTTCGAAGGCCATGATGATCTCGACGAGGTCGAGGGAGTCGGCCTTGAGGTCGCCCTGGAAGGTCGCCTCCGGCTTCAGCTGCTCGTCGGTGACGTTGAGCTGCTTCTTCACGATGTCCTTGACGCGCTGTTCGATGTTTTCGGGCATAAGAGAAGGTTTTTGGTGGTTTTGGGGTGTCAGATAGCCATTCCACCGTCAACCGAAAAGACCTGTCCGGTGACGTATCCCCCCTCTTCCGAAGCGAGGAAGTCCACCATGGCGGCGATGTCCGTGACGGAGCCGAAACGGCCCAGCGGAATGAAGGAAAGGATCTTCTGTTTCACCTCTTCGGGAAGCTCGTCCGTCATGTCCGTGGTGATGAAGCCGGGGGCGACGGCATTGGCCGTGATCGAGCGGCCGGCCAGCTCCCGGGCCAGGGTCATGGTGAGGCCGTGCAGTCCGGCCTTGGCGGCGGCGTAGTTGGCCTGGCCGGCGTTGCCCTGCACCCCCGTCACGGAAGAGATGCTGATGATGCGACCCCAGCGCTTGCGGGTCATGGGGCGCACCAGGCCCTTCACCCAGAAGAAGGCGGAGGAGAGGTTGGTGGAGAGGACGTCGTTCCAGTCCTGCTCGGTCATGGCCATGACGAGCTTGTCCCGGGTGATGCCGGCGTTGTTGACGAGAATCTCCACGGCGCCGAACTCGGCGACGATCGCCTCACAGGCCTTGGCGACGGCGACGGGGTCCGAGACGTCCACCTGGTAGGCCTTGGCCTTGAGACCCTTGGCGACGATGTCGGCGGCGACGGCCTCGCAGGTGGCCGACTTGGAGACGCAGAGGACCGTGTGCCCATGGGACGCAAGCCGCTCGGCGATCGCCTTGCCGATGCCCCGGCCGGCTCCGGTGACGAGGGCGACGCGGGGAGTGTGCGTGAGATGCATCGGGAGGGATTTGTGGATAGTCGCGGCGGTTAGGCAAGCGGCTAAGCGGGCTCAGTAGACGTCCCGCTGGTAGCGGCCGTTCTTCTTGAGCTGCTTGACCCATTCGGCGGCGGCCTCGGGGGTCATGCCGCCCTGCTCGGCCACGATGGCGTGAAGGGCCGCGTCGACGTCCTTGGCCATGCGCTTGGCGTCGCCGCAGACGTAGAAGGCCGCCCCGCCGGAGAGCCACTTCCAGAGTTCGGCGGCGTTCTCGCGCATGCGGTCCTGGACGTAGACCTTGCGCTCCTGATCACGCGAAAAAGCGGTGTCGAGCCGGGTGAGCGCGCCGGTGCGCAGGTGCCCGGACCACTCCTCCGCATAGAGGAAATCGTGGTCCTTGCGCTGGTCGCCGAAGAACAGCCAGGCGGGACTGCGGACGCCGCGGGCGGCCCGGTCCTGCACGAAGCTGCGGAAGGGGGCCACGCCGGTGCCGGGTCCGACCATGATGATGGGCACGGCATCGTCGGCAGGTAGGCCGAAGTGGGACTCGGCCACGAAGACGGGCAGGTCCGCCTCGCCGAGACGCGCGCGATCGGCGAGATAGGTCGAGCAGACGCCCTCGCGTCGGCGGCCGTTGGTCTCATAGCGCACGACGGCGACCGTCAGGTGGATCTCCTGCGGATGAAGGGCCGGCGAGGAGGCGATCGAATACAGGCGCGGCATCAGGCGACGCTGGGACTCGATCAGCTCCTGGGCGGAAGGACGGGCCGACGGGAATTCCTCAAGCAGGTCCACGAACTCGCGCTGCTCCAGCCAGGCCTTCTTCTTCTCCGGATCGGCCTCGGCGAGGCGCTCGGCGAGCCGCGCCCGGTCGGCGTCACCGGCGCGGTCATGGAGCAGCTGGACGAACTTGTAAGTGGGTCCGTTCAGGGCGAGACGCCGGGTCAGGGCCTCACGGAGGGGCGTGGGGGCCGCGTCCTTGGGGATGAGCACCGGCTCCGCCCCGGAGAATCCGCCGGCCTTGAGCAGGGCCTCCACGGCCGCGGAGGAGTTCGTCGGGAAGACCCCGAGGGAATCCCCGCACTTGTAGGAGAGCCCGCTGCCCGCGAGGGAGACTGAGAAGTGCACGGTCTCCTTCTGACTGGCGGGCGAACTGAGCCTGCGCCGCTCAACCAGACGGGCCGGGAAGGGGTTGGTCTTGTCGAAGGTCGCGGACATGCCTCCGCAGGATGCCCACCCTGCGCGTCAGGCAAACCTCTTTTGCGGGACGGCCGCCTTCACTTCCAGACCTTGATCCAGTCCACCTCGACGTTGTCCGGAAGGCTCTTCTCCTTGAAGTGCTTGCGGTCGTCCTCGAGGAAGTAGTGCGTCACGAACACCACCATCGGCTTGTAGGGGTCGGGCTTCTCGATCTGCATGATCTTCTTCCCCTCCATGAACCAGGTGATGGCCTTTTCCGTCCAAAGGACGCCGTATTCGTTGAAACGCTTGTAGCCCTTGCCGCCGGTGAAGATGCCGTCCCACTTGGGCGGCGGCGCGTCGCGCGAACCCTCCGCGTTCGCGAAACGTCCCCAGGGGAAGATGCGGTCCAGCCCGGCACCGTCGAACTTGGCGGTCCCGGCGGGCAGCTCGTCCATCTTGTCCGACCGGATGCCGAAGGCGCCACGGTGCCCCTGGAAGGCGTTGAACCTGATGCTGGCCTCGAAATAGCCGAACTGCTGGGCGAACTTGCCGGAGGTGTTGAGTCCGCCGCCGACGAAGCCGGCGGGAGTCTGCTGGAAGCCCAGCACGAGCTTGCCCTTCTCAAGCTTCACCAAGTCGGGATTGCCTACGTTCCACTTGGCGGCGTCGACCGCGGTTCCGTTGAACTGGTCCTCCCAAACGACCTTGCGGCCGACGGTGGGACTTTGCGCCGACGCGACGGCGGTGAGCAGCAGCAGGAACAGGCGGCGCATGGAGGCGAAAGAGGTCACTTCCAGATCTTCACCCAGTCGACGAGGACGTCGTCGGGCAGGTTCTTCTCCTTGAAGTCCTTGCGGTCGGACTCGAGCGCCTCATGCCGGACCGAGAGGGCCATGGCCTTGATGGGTTCGGGCTTCTCGATCTGCATGACCTTCTTGCCGTTGATGAAGAACACGTACGCCTTGTCGGTCCAGAGCACGCCGTAGGTGTTGAACTTCTTGAAGCCGCCTCCGTTGGGAAGGTATCCTTCATGTCCCTTCTCCGGAGGATAGTCGCGGACTCCGCCCGGACTGGAAATGCGGGCCCAGGGATAGGCCCGAGGACCCCCGCCCTGGAAAGTCAGCCCCGCGGCCGGCAGCTCATCCTGCTTGGTCGTGCGCACGCCGATGACGCCACGGTGCCCGGGGAATGCGTTGAAGCGCATGTTCACCTCGAAAAATCCGTACTGCTGCTCGAACTTGCCGACCGTGCTGATGCCTCCTCCGCGAGGGCCTTCAGGGGTCATGTTGAAGCCGAGCACCACCTTGCCATCCTTGACGCTGACGTGATTGGCGATGCTGACGGTCCACTTGGCGGTGTCCAAGGCCGCGGCATTGAACTGGTCCTCGAACACAACCTTGCGGCCGGTGGTGGGATTCTGGGCCGACGCGAGTGCGGCGATCAGGATGAGCAGGAGGGGGAGGTGGCGCATGGGTTGAGAAATACTTAGTTTAAATCGGCAAAGACCCGGACCCAGTCGACTTCGATATCGTCAGGCGAGACTTTCTCGTCGAAGTTCTTGCGGTCGGATTCGTAGGCGGTGTGCGAGATAGATATGACGAATCCCTTGGCAGGATCGGGGTTGTCGACCTGCGCGACCCTGAAATCGTTCAGAAAGAAGGCGTAGTGGTCTTGGCACCATTTGATGCCATAGACGTTGAAGCCATCCCTCTCCTCGGGCTTCCGTAGATAGCCATCCTCACCTCTCGAAGGAGGGAAGTCCCGTGTCCCTCCCTGACTCGACAGGCGCGCCCATGGGTAGGCGAGCCCCGCTCCCCCTTGGAATGTGAGGTCAGACAAGGGAAGCTCATCCTCTTTGTGATTACGGACTCTGAAGACGCCGCGATGTCCAGGTGTTACGTTCAGGCGCAGTTTCGCCTCGAAGTAGATCGGGCTGATGCGATTGCGACCAAGAGAATACTGATGAAAACTCATCAGAGAGGTGATCCCGGCTCCACGCGGCCCTTCGGGAGTCATCTTGAATCCTAGACGAAGTATGCCTCGCATGTAATGGATCGGTTTGGTACTGAAGGTAGGTTGGCTCAACCGGTGATCTTCGACCATCCGGAGAACTTCGACCCTCGCGAGATCAGGATTGGCGAGCGACCACTTGGAAGCGTCTAGCTTGGCGTCCTTGAAATCCTCCCAGAACACCGTGGTCATGCAAGTGTGGGGTAGTTCTTTGTTAGCCATGAGAACCGCGGCCAATGCAAACCCGAGTAGCGACGCGGCTCTCATCAGATCACTTGTTCACGTAGGCCCTCACCCATTCGATCTGGATGGGCTCGGGGCCGAGCGTGGGGTTGGGGAACTCGCGCATCACGCCGCCCTCGGGCAGGTGGTGGTAGAAGTGGATGTTGAGCGCCTCCTTCGACAGCTCGCGGCGCAGGGTGAAGACCTCGCGGCCGTTGAGATACCACTTGGCCGAAGTGGGCGTCCAATGGATGCCGTACCGGTTGAACTTCTTGTAGGAGGCGCCGCCGTCGAGGTTGACCGGCGACTTGTCCGGGATGAGGCGCTGGGCTCCGCCGGTCTGGGCGTTGACCAGAGTGGCGTGCACCCGCACCCTGTCTTCCCCGAGACTGTCGAAGAACAGCTCTCCGGCTCCGTTCTTCTTGTCCTCGATCGTGCGGACGCGCAGTCCCGCCCAGCGGTTCTTGGTCTGCTGCATACGGATGGACGCCTCGACATACATCAGCGGGGCCGTGAACTTCGCGGTGATTGAGCTGGACCGCCAGATCGTCGACTTGCCGGCGGAAATAATCTCAAGGTTCAGCACCTGCTTGGTTTCCGAACCGACTTTGGCCTGGACGAGCCGGACGTTGGACTTGTCGAAGCTCCACTTGGCTTCGTCGATGGTCTTGGCCTTGAAGGTGTCCTCAAAGGCGAGCTTCATGCTGGTCTCAGGGCCGGCGTGAAGGGCGACGGCGGCCAGAAGGGGGAGGAATCGGGTCATGGTCATGGTGGAAAGATCAGGGCTGCTTGTAGATCTTCACCCAGTCGATCTGGAACGGCTCGGGGCCCTGGGTGGGGTCGGGGAAGGACTTCAGCACACCGCCTTCAGGCAGGCTATGGCGGAAATGCATCGCGACGTTCTGTCCGGGAACGCCGCCGGACTTGGAGCGGTCGGAGCGGAAGACCTGGCGGCCGTTGATGTACCAAGAGAGGACCTTGTCGGTGAAGAGGACCCCGTAGGTGTTGAAACGCTTGTAGGCGACTCCGCCCTCCATGTTCACGGGATTGGGCGAAGGGTTGTAGTTGCGCGACCCCATCTCGGTGGTCTCACGGAATCCCAGCCCGACGCCGTCCCCGCCGCCGGAACCGAAGCCGGTGGACATGGAAGGGAACCGCTTTCCGGCCGGAGCTCCGATGTCGAAGCCCATGCCGCAACCGTGCCCGCCGGTCTGCACCATCCGCATGCGGGCCTCATAGTAGCCGTAGGGCTGACGGAACTTGCAGTCCATGCCGGAACCGCTCCAAAGGGTGGGCTTGCCGCGGGAGACGATGTTGAGGTTCACCACGGTCGCCTTGTTGGTGCCGTCAGGACTGGTCCCGAGGGTCACCACGGCGGGATTGAAATTCCATTTGGAGGCGTCGATCTTGTCGCCGTTGAACTGGTCCTCGAAGACCATGCGCATGGTCGACTCGGGTCCGGCCACCAGGACGGACGAGACGAGCAAAAGGGGGGCGAACCGGGACAGCATCGGTTTAAAGGGGGATGCCATCAGTTAATCCTCAACCCTGCCGAAGGCAAGACCCCACGGACTCCACCCCGCCCTATTCGTCAAATAACATGCCGATTTCCTTCACGGACAGGGGGCGGCAGTCCCCCGGAGGCATGCGTTTCATGACCAAGGCCCCCATCTGGAAACGGCGCAGCGTCCGGACGTGGAATCCGAAGATCTCGAAAAGCCGCCGGATCTCCCGCTTGCGACCCTGGTCAAGATGGACCTCCAGATGCGCGGGATGGTCGGGCAGCCGGATCACCTTGCGGAAACGTAGCCGCTCACCCTCCTCCACGGCCCCCTTGAGCAGACGAGGGGTGAGGGCCGGATCATAGTCGCGGTTCAGGGTGACTTCGTAACGCTTGATGACCCCTCCGGAAGGATGCATGACGCGGTTGGCCAGCTCCCCGTCATTGGTGAGCAACAGCATGCCTTCGGAATCCTTGTCCAGACGCCCGACGCAGAACAGCCGGAAGGCTTCATATTCCGGCGGGACCAGCTCGAACACCGTCTGGCCTCCGTGCGAGTCGAGATTGGTGCAGAGATAGCCCCTGGGCTTGTTCATCAGCAGGACGATCCGGCGGGCGACCGACTTCACGAGCTGTCCATGGCAACGCACCTGGTCGACCGCGGGGTCGACGGGCTGACCGACCGAGGCCGGCCGGCCGTTCACCGTCACCTTGCCCTCGGCGACCAGCCGCTCGGCCTCACGGCGGGAGCAGACCCCTGCCGTGGCTAGGAACTTGTGGATTCGCATGGGTCCTTCGGTGGCCACGCCCAATCTGTGGGGCATTACGCCGCCGAGGGCGAGCAAAGTCGGAGTCAGGACTTTGCTCGCCCTGCTCCGCGAGATGCCCCTATTAAGTAGGCCGCATGCGACTCATCGACGGCAACGCCATCGCCCAGCAGGTCCTTTCCGAAGTGCGCGAACGGGCCGCCAGGCTGGCGCCCACCGTCCCCCACGTCGCCTTCGTCCGCGTGGGCGAGGACCCCGCCTCGGTCTCCTACGTGGCCAAGAAGCAGAAGACGGCCGCGGAAGTGGGCATGAAGGCCAGCCTCACCGTCTTCCCCTCCGACGTCACCAAGGCCGAACTCTTCGCCCACCTCGACGCGCTCAACGCCGATCCGTCGGTCCATGGCATCCTCATCCAAGCCCCGCTGCCCAAGCACCTTCCGGAAACCGAAGTCTTCAACCGCGTGGCGCCGTCCAAGGACGTCGACGGCTTCGGCACCCAGAGCATCGGACGGCTGGTGCAGGAACTGCCCGGAGCCTTCGCCGCCTGCACGCCGGCCGGCGTGGTCGAGCTGCTGCGCCGTTCCGGCGTGGAGACGGCGGGACGCCATGCCGTCGTGGTCGGACGCTCCCTCATCGTCGGCAAGCCGGCGGCCGCGCTCCTGCTCGCCAAGGGCTGCGACTGCACGGTGACCGTGGCCCATTCGAAGACGCGGGACCTCGCCGCCATCGTCCGCCAGGCGGACATCGTCGTGGCGGCGATCGGCCGGCCCCGCTTCATCACGGCCGACATGGTGAAGCCCGGCGCCGTGGTCATCGACGTGGGCATCAACCGCGTCCCCGACGCGACGAAGAAGACCGGTTTCCGCATCGTCGGCGACGTGGACTTTGACGCGGTCGCGCCCAAGTGCGAGGCCATCACGCCCGTGCCGGGCGGAGTCGGCCCGATGACGGTGGCGATGCTGATGATGAACACGCTGACGGCCTGCGAAAGAGCCCGTGGCTGAGCCGCCCCCCATTCCGCCCTCCCCCGCCGGGTTCGGCTGGCGCTCCCTCGCCTGCCTGGCCGACATCATCCCCCTCTTCATCTGCGGTCATGCGGTCGCCGGGTTCACCGCCGACGCCGAAGCGCTCGCCGCGTACGCGCGCCAGCAGCAATGGATCCGGAGTTTCGCCGAACTCTACGTGAAGGCTCTGAGCTCCCCGGGCCAGGAGGCCAACCGCAGGATCCTCGACCATGTGCTGCACCCGGCGGCGGCGGACGTCGACGCGGTGGTGGCCTGGAGCTGGCACGTCGGGACGGCCACCTTCTTCGTGATGCTCGCCGCGTTGACGGCGCAGGAGGCGATGACGGGCACGACCCTCGGCAAGCGCATGTTCCGGCTGCGCACGGTCAGCCTGCCGGACGCGGGACGGCCCGGCTTCCTCGCCGCCCTGCTCCGCTCCGCCTGGAAGTCCGCCTTCTTCGCCCTGCCCAACCCCTTCTTCATGCTGCTCGGCATCGTGAATTTCCACGTTCCGCTCTTCCGCAAGGACCGCCGGGCCTGGCATGACCTCTGGACGCGGACGCAAGTGGTCGAAGGAGGACGCCGATGACCGCGCGGCTCGCGCTGCTCCTGCTCGCCGCCCTCGCCGAGGGCGCGGACATCCCGCTGCCCGCCTTCACGGAAGGACCGCCCGCGCCCGGACGCCGGGCGCTCGTCACCGCGCC
>JACCDT011470661.1_pt1 | contig 14626 bp, 9 predicted proteins | sample 7446291 | NCBI WGS metagenome assembly JACCDT01 (sample SAMN15323446, study PRJNA562643) | freshwater metagenome | isolation source: river surface water | place: USA:Blue River Watershed | collected 2017-08-17
ATGCCTTTGATGAGAATTCTGGGCTTTGGGGGACTGATTCCCTTCTACGGTCTGAGCATTGCGGTCCTGTTCTCTCAGGATGCCAACCTGCGCAACCTCGCCTTTGTCGGATTATCGGTCTACGCGATGGCCGTTCTGGCTTTCTTAGGCGCCATTCATTGGGGCCTGGCGATGGCCACACCAGATCTGGCAGCAGATCTTCGCAAGAAGCTTCTGATCTTTGGCGTCTTGCCCGCGCTGGTGGGCTGTGGTCTGTTTTTCTTGCCAGGAGGTTATCGGCTCTTGGGTCTGGCTCTGGCCTATGGCGCTGTCTTTGTGTTTGACAGCATGCACTACCGGAGCCTGGGGCTGCCGCAGGATTGGCTGCGCTTGCGCTCACAACTGACGACGGGCGTGGTACTGGCCTTGGTTGGCCCTGGCAGTCTGGCGATCGCCTAGCGCTGCGCCTGATCTTTGGGCTGGCCTTAGTGCCCGGTCGCCAATTCCTTTTTCTTGTCGACCAGGGCATCAGTCAGCCCAGCCGCGAGCCACATAAAAAGCAGGGCCACCCAGGCCGTGAGCGCCATCACGGCGCCGCCCGTGACGCCGGCCCCAACCGCGCAGCCACCCGCCAGCATGCCACCAAAGCCCATTAGCACTGCACCAACGATGTAACGTGACAGACCCGTCTCGCTGGTGAAGACCTGTAGTTTGAATTCACCCGCCAAGACTGAGGCAAAGAAAGCACCTGCAAAGACGCCCACGACAATGCCAATGTCAAATGAGAGCGGCAGGGCCGGCTCGTTGATCAGTCCCATCAGGGTGTCGGCTGAGGGCCCTGTAAAGCTCACGCTCTTGATGGGCACGACATCGAAAGACCAGCTGGCATGCCAGGCCGTCAGGCCCCAGCCCAGCGCCACCGAGGCCCCCACGCCAATGGCTGCGACTTGATGCCAGCGGGTTTCCTTCTGAGTGGCGCGAATGGCCAGCCAGACCGCCGTGAGGAACAGGACAACGGCCAGGGTCATAGGCGCCCATGAGGGCAGGAATAGAGCGAGATTGCGTTGACTGGCATCCACCAACCACCATGTTGAGATGTCCTCGCGAAGCGGAGAGAGCACGCCCCGCAAGGAGGCCTGTGAGACCACGGTCACAATCAGGCCCGCAATCAGGGCACGCTGGTTACCCGTGCCAGACAGCACCAACAGACGACTGGCACAACCCCTGGCCAGAATCATGCCGATGCCAAACAAGGTTCCTCCAACGATGGCCCCGCTCATCGAGCCGGTGGATGCGAGTTGGCGAATGCTGCCCGTGTTCAAGTGACCGGTCTGGATCATCCATTGGGTGAGCAGCAGGGCCGTGGAAAAGGTGAAGAGCCAGATGGCGAACTTGGCCGATGGCTTGTTGCGCCAGAACTCAATACAGGCTGACCGCAGACAGAAGCGGCTTTGCTGGGCCAAGGCACCAAACATTAGGCCAACCAGGATGCCCAGCAGGACGGCGACCTGCCCGGTGGAGAGGGATTCGAAGAGTGAGCTCATATGGGGCCTCATTGTGGCCTCCTTTTCTCGAAAAACCGACGCTCGAACAAAGACTTGTTGATCCAACGCAAAGCCCCAGCGAGTTGGTAGCGCTTGGGGTGGCTCCGGGTCGGGTTGCTGGGTCAGGCATACTTTGGGTCAATTGCGAGCAGGGGAGTGGGACAAACCATGAAACATCAACCGGACGGACGATCCAGAGGGCCTCAGGCCGGCCAAGGTGGCCAGGGCCATAGGGGGTCAGCGGGATCAGCGGGATCAGCCCGACAGTCCGCTAAGCCACCAGCAACGACCGACGTCTGTGACGCCTCTGAGGACCGTCTTCTCTCTGGCAGCCTGAGGGTGCTGCCCCCAGTCTTCCAAAACTACGGCGGGGCCGAGGTGATGTCCGGCCCCATCGTGACCATGAAGGTCTTCGAGGACAACGCCATGGTCCGTGAGATGCTGGAGACCCCCGGTCAGGGACGCATTCTGGTGGTCGATGGCGGTGGCAGTGACCGTTGTGCCCTGGTTGGCGGCAACCTGGCTCAGTTGGCCGAGCGCAATGGTTGGGCGGGCGTCTTGGTCCACGGCTGCGTTCGAGACGTGGCCGAGATGATTGACTGTCAGGTGGGCATTTGGGCCATTGCCACGCATCCCCGGCGCTGTCTGCGCACGGGCCAGGGGCACCGTGATGTGGTGCTCGACATGGCTGGTGTGATGGTTCGTCCAGGCGAGTGGTGCCTGGCCGACGCGGATGGTGTTTTGATTTCGGATCGCCCCATTTCGTAGTTAAAAGAGGGCATCGAGAACAGCAAAAAAAAGGGTGTCAAGTTGAGTGGGGTGTGGTGGTCAAAAAATGACCAAACCAGCCTGACGCCCATGACTGGTGATCTTTCTGAAACATTTCCCCAGGTTTTCCACACCCACTGGGGATAACTTTTTTTAAAAATATTTTTGTGGCCAAGAGTAGCTATAACGAATCCTCGATTCGGGTCCTAAAAGGACTCGAGCCAGTTAAACAGCGGCCGGGCATGTACACCCGGACCGAGAACCCGCTTCACATCATCCAAGAGGTGATCGACAACGCGGCGGACGAGGCTCTGGCGGGCCATGCCAAGACCATTGCCGTGGTGGCGCACCTGGATGGCAGCGTCAGCGTGGCCGATGACGGTCGGGGTATTCCCGTGGGCCTGCACCCGGAGGAGAAAGTCCCCGTGGTGGAGATCGTCTATACCCGCCTCCACGCCGGCGGAAAGTTCGACAAGGGAAGCGGCGGCGCCTATGCCTTCTCCGGTGGCCTGCATGGCGTCGGTGTATCGGTGACCAACGCCCTCGCCAATCGGCTTCAGGTCACGGTCTGGCGAGATGACGCCCAATGGCAGATCGGGTTCGAAGAAGGGGCCGTTGTAGCGCCGCTCAAAAAACTCTCCCCCGCCAAAGGTGAGCACGGCACCAAGGTCCAGGTCTGGCCCAACGCCAAGTATTTTGATGACAAGACCATCCCTTTGGGCGAGCTGGCCAAGAGTCTCAAGGCCCGAGCAGTCTTGTTACCGGGTGTTACCACCGAACTCACCATCGAGAAGACTGGCCAGGTTCAGCGTTGGCGTTATGACGGTGGCCTGTCGGCCTATTTGATGGAGTCGCTGGCCGATGCACCCTTGGTGGTGCCGGCCTGGGCGGCCGAAGGCTATGTGGGGTCACAGGATGACACCTTTGCTGAAGGAGAGGGTGCTCAGTGGGTGGTGGCCTTTACTGCAGAGGGCGGCGTTGTTCGTGAGTCGTTTGTAAACCTGATTCCCACCTCGGCTGGTGGTACCCACGAGGCCGGCCTTCGCGAGGGGCTCTTTGCCGCCGTCAAAGGCTTTGTTGAGCAGCACAGTTTGTTGCCCAAAGGCGTCAAGCTGCTGCCGGAAGATGTTTTTGCCCGTGCCAGTTTTGTGCTCTCGGCCAAGGTCTTGGATCCTCAGTTCCAAGGACAGACCAAAGAAAAGCTCACCAGTCGGGATGCCCTGCGTCTGGTCTCTTCGCAGGTCAAGGGTCCCTTTGAGATTTGGCTGCATGGCGACGTGGAAGCCGGTAAGAAAATCGCCGAGCTTGCCATTCGGGCGGCCCAGACGCGTCAGCGGTCCGCTCAGAAGGTCGAGAAGAAAAAAGGCTCGGGCGTCGCGGTTCTGCCTGGCAAGCTCACGGACTGCGAGTCCGCTGACCTGTCACGCAACGAACTCTTTCTGGTGGAGGGTGACTCAGCCGGTGGCTCCGCCAAGATGGGACGTGACAAAGAGTTTCAGGCGATCCTGCCCCTGCGCGGCAAGGTCTTGAATACCTGGGAGGCCGAGCGGGATCGTCTGTTTGCCAATGCAGAGGTTCATGACATTGCGGTTGCCCTGGGTGTGGATCCGCATGGTCCGAACGACACCGTGGATTTGTCTGGCCTGCGTTACGGCAAGGTCTGCATTCTGTCCGATGCCGATGTGGATGGTGCCCACATCCAGGTGCTGTTGTTGACGCTGTTCTTCAAACACTTTCCCCAACTCCTATCAGCCGGGCACGTCTTCGTGGCCCGGCCACCCCTGTTCCGGGTCGATGTCGAGGCTCGGGCCAAAAAGCCCGCGCGCAAGATCTATGCACTGGACGAGGGCGAATTGACCCACGTTCTCGACAAACTGCGCCAGGAAGGGTTAAGCGATAAGGCCTGGTCCATCTCTCGCTTCAAAGGCCTGGGTGAGATGAGTGCCGAGCAGTTGTGGGAGACAACGCTCAATCCAGACACGCGTCGACTGATGCCGGTGAACCTGGGTTTTCACACGAACGAGGACACGGTCTCTCGGTTTAACTTGTTGATGGGCCGCGGAGAAGCCTCGGCCCGTCGGGCTTGGCTGGAGGAAAAAGGCCATGAGGTGGAGGTAGACGTTTAAATGCCCAGACAGAATCAACCCGGTGATCAGGCGGATCCAACCGCCGACTTGTTTGACTCGCTAGACGCGCCGGTATCACCGCCGCCACCCTCGGCCCACCTGGGGGTCGATGCCGACGGGGATCCGCTCTCTCTGGCCGATTTTGCCGAGAGGGCCTACCTGGACTATGCGGTGTCGGTCGTCAAGGGACGGGCCTTGCCTGATCTGTGCGATGGCATGAAGCCAGTCCAGCGACGCATTCTGTTTGCGATGGATCGCATGTCCTTGCACGCAGCGGCCAAGCCGGTAAAATCAGCTCGTGTGGTGGGTGACGTGCTGGGCAAATTTCACCCACACGGGGATCAGTCAGCCTACGACGCATTGGTCCGTCTGGCACAGGGCTTTACGGTTCGCTACCCGCTGATCGATGGCCAGGGCAACTTCGGCTCGCGAGATGGAGATGGGGCTGCAGCCATGCGCTACACCGAGGCGCGTCTGACCAAGTTCTCGGAGTTGCTGCTCTCGGAGATTGACGAGGGCACAGTCGATTTCGGTCCCAATTACGATGGCTCCTTCCAAGAACCTCTTCGCCTGCCTGCTCGTCTGCCAGTCTGTCTGCTCAACGGGGCCTCTGGCATTGCCGTGGGCATGGCCACCGAGATCCCATCGCACAACCTGAAAGAGGTGGCGGCGGCCGCCATGGCTGTATTGGAGAGGCCGGATCTTGATGTGCCAGCCATCTTGGCCCACATGCCCGGTCCTGACTTTCCGGGCGGTGGTCAGATTATCTCCTGCGCGCAGGAGTTTGCCCAGGCCTACGAGACCGGTCGGGGCTCGATCAAGACGCGAGCCCGTTGGGTCTATGAGGATCTGGCCAGAGGCCAGTGGCAATTGGTGGTGCAGGAGTTGCCGCACGGGGTGTCGTCTCAAAAGGTCCTGGAAGAAATTGAGGAACTCACCAATCCCAAGGTCAAGGCTGGTAAGAAGTCCCTCACGGCCGAGCAGCAACAACTCAAATCACTGGTGCTGGGTGTCTTGGATTCGGTTCGCGATGAGTCTGGCAAGGATGCAGCCGTGCGGCTGGTCTTTGAGCCCAAGACCTCCAAGGTGGACCGAGAGGAGTTCGTCAAGGTCTTGCTGGCCCACACCAGCCTAGAGAGTTCAGTCGCCATCAACCTGGTGGCTGTGGACTATCAGGGCCGCCCACGCTCGCTGTCGCTGGCCGAGGTCTTGTCGCAGTGGGTGGACTTTAGGGTTCAGACCGTGCGCCGTCGCAGCAGCCATCGCCTGGAGCAGGCCGAGCGTCGGATTCACATCCTAGAAGGCCGCTCCATTGCCCTGCTGCACATTGACAAGGTCATTGCGGTCATTCGCGAGAGTGATGACCCGAAACCGGCACTCATGCAGCGATTCGGACTGACCGAGGTGCAGGCCGAGGACATCCTCGAGATTCGTCTGCGCCAGCTGGCCAGACTAGAAGCCATCAAGATCGAAAAAGAGCTCGCGGAACTGCGAGAAAAGGCGGACAAGCTTCGGCATCTGCTGGAAAACGAAAAGGCCCTGCGCAAGGCCGTTGGCAAAGAGATCGCCGAAGACGCCAAGGCCTATGGTGACGATCGCCGAACCCTGATCGAACAGGCCAGCCGTGCCACGGTGGACATGCCGGTGGTCGACGAGCCGGTGACGGTGGTGGTCTCGGTCAATGGCTGGGTGCGATCGCGTCAGGGCCATGGCCACGATCCTGCTGGCTTTAATTTCAAAACGGGTGATGCCTTGTACGCCACCTATGAATGCCGAACCACCGATCAGCTGGTAGCCCTGTCCAACACCGGGCGCTCTTACAGCGTTTCAGTGGCTGGACTGCCAGGCGCCCGCGGCGATGGCGCCCCCATGACCACCATGGTGGAGCTGGAGCCGGGCAGCAGACTGGTTCATTTCTTGGCGGGTCCTGCGGAGACCGACGTGGTCCTGGCCACCCAGGCAGGGCAGGGCTTTGTCTCCAAGCTGGCGGGTCTGCAGGCCCGTAACCGGGCTGGCAAGCAATTCATGACCCTAGATGCGGGTGACCAGCCGGTTGTTCTGCGGTCCCTGCAGCCTGGCAGTGGGGCATTGGCCGTCCTGACCACCACCGGGCGACTCTTGGTATTCGGCCTAGACGAGATCAAGGTCTTGGCCACTGGCGGCCGCGGCGTCAGCCTGGTGACCCTGGAAGGGCCCAAGGACGGGCTGCTGGATGTCAGTCCGGTGTCTGAGTCTGGTCTGGTGATCGCCGGCGAGGGCAGGGCCGGCAAGTGGACCGAGCTGGCCATGACCCGCAAGGACCTGCTGGTGCATGTCGGCAAGCGTGCTCGTAAGGGAAAGGCGCTGGAGGCCAAGCTCAAGGCCAAGCAACTGCGACCCGCCTAAAAAGGGCGGCTGCAGGGGGTTGAAATGGGGGCGCATCGCCCCCATTTGTTTTTCAAGTTCTAGGGATCTGGCCTGGCCAAAGGTGCTCGGCCGAGGTCTTCTGAGTGTCTCAACCTTATTTTTGGCAAGTGGAGAGTGGGTATGTCCAAAGAAAAAATGGCCTTTCAGACCGAAGTCAAACAACTGCTTCATCTGATGATTCATTCGCTGTACAGCAACCGAGACATCTTTCTGCGGGAGCTGGTCTCCAATGCCTCGGACGCCTGTGACAAGCTGCGAGTGGAGGCCCTGGCCGATGACCAGCTCTTCGAGGGTGATGCCGAGATGCGAATCCGGGTGGGCTTTGATGCCAAGGCTCGGACCATCACCATCTCCGATAACGGCATTGGCATGAGCCGAGAGGAAGTGATCAATAACCTGGGCACCATTGCCCGATCTGGCACCAAGGAGTTCTTCTCCAAACTCTCGGGCGATTCAGCAAAGGACTCATCCCTGATTGGCCAGTTCGGTGTGGGCTTTTATTCGTCGTTTATCGTGGCCGACCATGTCACCGTGATCACCCGTCGGGCTGGATTGCCAGCCGGTGACGCCGTGCGTTGGGAGAGCGATGGCACTGGTGAGTTCAGCCTAGAGAGCGTCGAGCGCGCCGAGCGTGGCACGGACATCATCCTTCACCTGCGCGAGCCAGAGGGCGAGGGAGAAGAGGCCAAGAGCCATGACGACCTGCTGTCACACTGGACCATCAAAGAGATTCTCAAGCGCTACTCAGACCACATTGGCATTCCGATTGAGATGCGCAAGCGCGACTGGGATGACAAGAAGAACGAATACGTGGAGAAGGACGAGTGGGAGGTGGTGAACCAGGCCTCGGCCTTGTGGACCCGCCCCAAGTCGGAGCTGACCGATGAGCAATACAAGGCCTTCTACAAGAGCTTTGCCCATGGCCTAGAGGATCCTCTGGCCTACACCCATAACCGGGTGGAGGGACGCACTGAATACACCCAGCTGCTCTACATTCCTGGCAAGGCCCCCTTTGACCTGTATGACCGTCAGCAGCGTCATGGCCTGAAGCTCTACATCAAGCGTGTCTTCATCATGGAAGATGCCGAGCAGCTGCTGCCAAACTATCTGCGCTTTGTGCGTGGCGTGGTGGACAGCTCGGATCTGCCCTTGAATGTCTCCAGAGAAATCTTGCAAGAGAGTCGCGATGTGAAGGCCATTCGCGAGGGATGCACCAAGCGCATCATTGGCCTGCTCGAGGACATGGCTGCCAACAAGCCAGACGACTACAAGGTCTTCTGGAAAGAGTTTGGGCAGTGCCTGAAAGAGGGCTTTGGCGAGGACTTTGCCAACAAAGAACGGCTATCGGGACTGGCCCGGTTTGTCAGCACGGCCAGCACAGGTGATGAGCCCGATGTCAGCCTGAAGGACTATCTGGGTCGCATGAAAGAGGGCCAAGACAAGGTCTTCTACATCACGGCCGACAGCCTGTCGGCGGCGCGAACCAGCCCCCACCTGGAGGTCTTCCGCAAGAAGGGCATCGAGGTGCTGTTGCTGACCGACCGCATCGATGAATGGATGCTGTCCTTCCTGAATGAGTTTGAGGGCAAGGCCCTGCAGTCTGTGGCCAAGGGCGACTTGGACCTGAGCAAGGTCAAGTCAGATGCTGTGAATTCGGCCGAGGAGAAGGCAGCCGAGAAGGCTCTAAAAGAGGCCGAGAAGACATCCAAGTCTGCTTTGGAAAAGGCTCAGAAGATTCTGGGCGACAAGGTCAAGAGCGTTCGCCTCAGCCAGCGCCTGACGGACTCCGCCTGCTGTCTGGTCTCTGATGAGCAGGACGTGAGCGGACACCTGGAGCGCATCCTCAAGGCGGCCGGCCAGAAGGCACCGGATCGCAAGCCGATTCTGGAGCTCAATGCCCAGCATCCCATCGTTCAGGCGCTGGTCGCCGAAGCGGAGGCGGCTGGTGGCCAGATTGTTGGCGCCGATGGCCAACAGGTGACCGATGGGGTCTCGGACACCCTGCGTGACCTGGTCTGGCTGCTGCATGACCAGGCCCTCTTGGCCGAGGGTGGCCAGCCCGAGGATCCAGCTCAGTTTGTACGGCGGCTCAACGGGTTCTTGCTCAAAGGCCTTGGAAAACTTTGACAAAAATCAAATGCTAATATTCGTCTGTCCGAATTTAGGGGGATGACATGTCCGTTTCGAAACAGACGAATTTCAAGGCAGCCGTGAGCGGCATGGCCGCTGCAGTGGGCCTGGCTGCCATGCTGGTCTCAGGTAGCGCAGGGGCTCAGGCACCTGCTGCTGCACCGGCCGCGCCCGCCGTCAAGGGTGATGCTGCTGCCGGCGCCAAAAAGAACTCCATGTGCATTGGCTGTCATGGCATTGAGAACTACAAGACAGCCTTTCCAGTGCTCTACCGTGTGCCCAAAATTACCGGCCAGAACCAGGCTTACTTTGTAGCCGCCCTCCAGGCTTATAAATCTGGTGAGCGTTCTCACCCCAGCATGCAGGCGATCTCCGGGTCCCTGACCGAGCAGGACATGGCCGATCTGGCCGCGTTCTACGCACAGAGCAAGTAAGGAACCCACATGGCAAAGATCACTTTTATCTCTGCAGTTGCTGCTGCCTTGCTAATGACTGCCGGTGTAGCCCAGGCGGGCAACGTAACGGCTGGCAAAGAAAAGTCGGCCGCCTGTGCAGCCTGTCACGGTGTTGATGGCGTGAAAGGCCTGGACGAGACCTATCCCATTCTGGCTGGTCAGCATGCCGACTACCTGGAGCGGGCCCTGGCGGACTACAAGGGTGGCAAGCGCAAGAATGCCATCATGGCTGGTATGGCTGCTGCCTTGTCCAAAGAAGACATCGCTGATTTGTCGGCTTACTACGCCTCCTTGCCTGGTCCTCTGAAGTCCAGCAAGCGGCGCTAAGCCAATCGATAGAGTGCTCGGGGGTTAGCCCCCGATGTAACTCATCTCGACCTTGGGGCCTGCGGGCCCCTTTTTCATGAGTTCCTCGCGCAATTCGGAGTAGCGGTCGTTGCGGTGCTGCCAGACCTGGGACAGGGCGCGAAGCAGCTGCTCATCGTCATGCTCAGCCCTGACCAAGGCCCGAAGATCGACCCCCGTATTGGCGAACAAGCAGGTATACAGGCCGCCTTCGGCCGATATTCGCGCCCGAGAACACTCGCCACAGAATGGTTTGGAGACCGAGGAAATAAAGCCCACTTCGCCACGACCATCGGCGTAGCGCCAGCGCTCGGAGACCTCGCTGGGGATGTCTCGTCCATAGGGCTCCAGGTCGAACTCGGATGACAGCGTATGCAGGATCTCGGTCGAGGCCACCACTTGCTCTGGATTCCAGCCGTTGGAACTGCCCACGTCCATGAATTCGATAAAACGAAGGGTTGCGCCGAGCTCTCGGAAGGCTCTGGCCATGGGCAGGATCTGCGAGTCGTTGACGCCTCTCTGGACCACCATGTTGGCCTTGACCTTGAGTCCGGCCGCCTGAGCGGCCTGAATGCCCTCCAGGACCTGCTCCGGGGAGGCCTCGGGGGTATCCCCCATGGTTTGAAAGATGGCGGGGTCTAGGGCGTCTAGGCTGACGGTCACTCGGTGAAGTCCTGCCTGCGCGAGAGCGGCTGCCTTGTCCTTGAGCAACAGCCCGTTGGTGGTGAGCGCCAGTTCAAGTGGCTTGCCCTCGATGGTGACCATCCTGGCCAGTCGGTGGACCAGATCCTCGAGCTGTTTGCGCAGCAGCGGCTCGCCACCGGTAATGCGAATTTTCTCCACACCCAAGGCCACGAAGCTGCTGGCCAGTCGTTCGATCTCGTCAAAACTGAGCAGCTCCTGGCGAGAGAGAAAGACATAGTCACGGTTAAAGACCTCGCGAGGCATGCAATACCCACAACGCAGGTTGCACTGATCGATGACGGAGATGCGCAGGTCGCGCAGGCCGCGACCACGGCTGTCGGTAGCCCGGCCCGTGGGGATGGCGGCCTTTGAATCAAAAACAGCCGGGCGAAGAGGGCTCTCTTTACCCGGCTGTATCGGAATGATGCGTTGTCGCTCCGTCATAACCCCGTAGGTTAACTTGCTGGGGGCTGCTCCGACGAGCGGGTTTCCACCATGACCAGGGGCTCTGCTTCAGCGGTTTGCTGGCTGCGCTTGGGCTTACGACCCAACTGGGGCGCAGGTTCTGCGACTGCCTCGACGGGGGCCTTGGTGGGGTCCGTCTGGACCCATTGCAGACCGGCCGCATCCAGGACCTGGTTGAGCTTGGCGGGATCGACAGGCTCGGCGACAGGCACCGGCGTGGGCGCAGGTGCGCTGGCCACGGGCGTGGGAGCAGGCGCTGCAACGGGTTCAACCACCACTGGCATTGGTGCCGCGACCACCGGGGCCACGGGGGCATCGGTCGGTGTGACGGCGGGCGCGATGGTGGACGTCATGGTGGGCGTCACAGCGATGGCTTCTGCAGGAACCACGATGGGCTCAGCGGAGACCACAGGTGCTGCGTCTGCTGAGTCATCAGCGGCGAGATCCATGCTGGTCTGTTGACCCTCTTCGCCCTGACCACGTCCACGGCTGCCGCGACGGCGGCGACGACGACGGCCGTTGCCTTCGCCCTCGGCGGTCTCGCCCCCAGGCTGGCCATCGACTGGGCCTGCGGCCTCGGCGTTGGCTGCCGCGTTCAGATTCTGCTCGGCATCCGGGGCCAGGGATGGATCGGTGGGCTTGGGCCCACGACGACCGCCACGCTGACCACCGCTCTGTCCGCTCTGTCCGGTTTGGCCTTGGGCCGCATCCTGACGGTTGTCTTGGCCCTCGACCTTCTCGCCGCGTCCGTTGCCACGGCCGCGCTTGCCACGGCCTTGGCGGTTCTGGTCGGACTCACCGCGGTCGCGATCCTGGTTGCGATCCTGACCACGTTCACGGCCTTGGCGGCCTTCGCTGCGATCGCCACCACGGCCACTGCCGCCACGCTGGTTTTGACGACCAGTGGTGTGGCGCTCACCCGAACGGCCGGCTGGCTTGTCTTCGGCCTTGGGGCTGCCCGTGAAGAGCGAGAAGAGGCGTGACAGGAAAGAGGGCTTGGATGCCTGGACCTGCCCACGGGCTGGTCTTGGTACGGCAACAGGTGCTGGGGTGGAAGGCGTGATGCCCTTGACCACAGCCTCTTGTCGGGGCTTGGCGGCGACCTCTTCTTTTTGCTTGAGGTAGGGCGAATCCGCTGCCGGGCCATCGGCCATGGCGTAACTGGCCTTGGCCTCCTCCAGGCGGGGGTCATCGTGGCGCAGGCGCTCGAGCGTGTAGTTGGGCGTCTCCAGGTGCTTGTTGGGGATGAGCACGATCGTGATCTTGAGTCGGGCCTCCAGCTTGGCAATGTCGGTCCGCTTCTCATTGAGCAGGAAGCTGGCGACCTCGACAGGCACCTGAACGTGCAGGGCAGCTGTGCCCTCTTTCATGGCCTCTTCTTGCAGGATGCGCAGAATGTGCAGGGCGCTGGAATCGGTATCGCGAATGACACCGGTGCCGTTGCAACGAGGGCATGACATGTGTGAGCCTTCGTTGAGCGCGGGGCGCAGGCGCTGACGAGACAACTCCATCAGGCCAAAGCGAGAAATCTTGCCCATTTGGACGCGGGCCCGGTCGTGGTGCAGGGCATCGCGCAGGCGTTGCTCAACCTCACGCTGGGCCTTGGCCGACTCCATGTCGATGAAGTCGATGACAATCAGGCCACCCAGGTCGCGCAGTCGAAGCTGGCGGCCGACCTCGTCGGCTGCCTCCAGGTTGGTGCGCAGGGCGGTCTCTTCGATGTCCGAGCCCTTGGTGGCGCGTGCCGAGTTAACGTCGACTGCCACCAGGGCCTCGGTGTGGTCGATGACCAGGGCACCGCCGGAGGGTAGGGCCACTTGGCGTGAGTAGGCGGTTTCGATCTGATGCTCGATCTGAAAGCGCGAGAACAGGGGCACATCGTCGCGATATCGTTTGACCCGTGAGGCCATGTCCGGCATGACATGCAGCATGAACTGGCGAGCCTGTTCATAGATGTCGTCGGTGTCGATGAGGATCTCACCGATGTCCGGGTGGAAGTAGTCACGAATGGCGCGGATGACCAGGCTGGACTCCTGAAAAATCAGGTAGGCGCCGGATTGCAGGTTGCGAGCGTCGTCGATGGCCTTCCAGAGTTGCAGCAGGTAGTTCAGGTCCCACTGGAGCTCGTCGGGTGTGCGACCAATGCCAGCCGTGCGGGCAATGATGCTCATGCCGGATGGCATCTGGAGCTGGTCCATGGCCTCTTTGAGTTCTTGCCGGTCCTCACCCTCGATACGACGCGACACGCCGCCGCCCTTGGGATTGTTGGGCATAAGGACCAGGTAGCGGCCAGCCAGTGAGATGTAGGTGGTCAGGGCTGCGCCCTTGTTGCCACGCTCTTCTTTTTCGACTTGGACCAGCAGCTCGGTGCCTTCGGCGATGGCCTCTTTGATGGAGGCGCGAGAGTCCACGCCCGGGCGGAAATACTCTCGGGCGATTTCTTTGAAGGGCAGAAAGCCGTGGCGGTCTTCGCCGTAATTGACGAAGCAGGCTTCTAGGCTGGGCTCTACGCGGGTGACGACACCCTTGTAGATGTTGCTCTTGCGCTGTTCACGACCGGCGGTTTCGATGTCGAGGTCGACCAGACGCTGGCCGTCGACGATGGCAACCCGCAGTTCTTCTGCATGGGTCGCGTTAAACAACATACGTTTCATTTCAGACTTCTCCAAAAATGACAGGCTTTGGGGCTGCGCGCATGGGGCGCTGCAGGAGACCCGAGGTCTGTCGGCGCTGCGTTAGCGAACTAACAGCAGCCGGGGAGCGTCTGGGGGTGGTGCGGCGTTGGTGAGAGGCGAGCGACAGCAGGCCGCTGACCACTGGGGTCGGGGCTGATGCTGGGTATGAAGGAGGGAAGGGTGAACAACGCATCACAGCGGCCGGTTTGGGGGCCACTGGGGGGATTCTTCACGGGAACATCCACGCGATTCATAAATTCTGCTTTGGGTCTCACTTTTGCCAGGCCACGCCAAGGGGCGCTCCGTGGTCACATACAATCTGGGGAATCCGACACATCGGCAACAGAGCGCTCAGACTGGCTGGACAGCAGGTTGGCCGGAAGTCAGGGACCTCAGGTTCTCTTACGAACGAGCCCAGTATAGCCCACAGTTCCTTCGGATGTGTGGAAAATTGTTTTTAAACCGGCGCTAAGCGTCGGATTTTTTTAGGAATCCGTCTTGAGCCTCCCCAACAAGCCTTTGCAGGTCCAGCACATCGAGATTGGCCCGGACCATGACGGCCAGCGTGTGGACAACTTCCTACTCGGGCAGCTCAAGGGGGTCCCCAAGTCTAGGATCTACAGCATGCTTCGAAACGGCGAGGTCCGGGTCGATGGGGGACGGGTCAAGCCCGAGACCCGGTTGGCCGAGGGCCAGCGCCTCAGGCTGCCTCCGGTTCGACAGGCGGCACCAGCCACGGATGGCCCGGGGGGCCTGTTGGATCCCTCCCAGCAGTTGCTGGCCCAACGCATGGCCGGCGGACTGCCAGTGGTCTATGAGGCCGACGGCCTGCTGGTAGTCGACAAGCCAGCCGGCATGGCAGTCCATGGGGGGAGCGGCATTCGGCTGGGTGTGGTCGAGGCCCTGCGGACCCAACGGCAAGACCCCATGCTCGAGCTGGTTCACCGATTGGACCGCGACACCTCGGGTCTTTTAATGCTGGCCACCAGCCGAAAGGCGCTGTTGTCGCTTCATCGACAGCTTCGCGATGGTCAGATGAGAAAACGCTA
>JACCDT010080029.1_pt1 | contig 14619 bp, 14 predicted proteins | sample 7446291 | NCBI WGS metagenome assembly JACCDT01 (sample SAMN15323446, study PRJNA562643) | freshwater metagenome | isolation source: river surface water | place: USA:Blue River Watershed | collected 2017-08-17
ACCGAACAATGGAAATACAAGAAGTCTTTTTTACTCGATGCACAACAGAGAATCAAGGACATTAGAGAAGAAGTTTTAAAATATCCTGCAGTAACTAAAAATCAAATCACATCCCCTGCTGATGGCGTTAAGATCACTGGTATTAGCGTTGATCAAACACACGGTGGCCTATCACAAATTGCATTGTCCAACGGTGATTTGATTGAGTTCAATAATACACCGTTCTTCACACCTATGTATCGAATCGATTTACATCCCACCATCAACAAGACCCCAATAATTCAGACACCTATAATAATTGATAATGAGCTAACCCAAACCATTATCGTAAGAGGAGAGTTTGATGCAAGTTGTCCTTTGGAACAAATGAATTGGACCTATGAATTGAATAAAACAACTGGACATTTGAAAGTGCACGTTGAGGTAATGAAATCCCCCTCCTTGCGAAAAGAATCTTTGCACTTCCCTATTCACTTTGGTGGCGAAACATCCCAATTGATATACGGAAGCGCTCGATTGGAATATCCAAAGGACCAATTGAAGGGATCCAACAAGGAGTTCATTTGCAGCGATGGACCCATTGTGCAGCGCGGTATAAAATACGATTGGTTTATTGAAAGTAGCGACTTGCCATTGATAGAAATCGGAGAGCCAATTGACGAATCGCAAGTCATGGGAGCCAAGGTTTGGAAAAGAGAAAGTCAGAATATTGAAAAATTATATCTGTATGCTTTCAATAATTATTGGCATACCAATTACAAGGCTGAGCAAGGCGATGAACCCATTATTTTTGATGTCGAATTTTGGATAGGTGATAAGAAGTAAACCGATATTGAAACTTTGTATAGGATTCTTATTGAGTCTTGTTTGGGTATCCTGCGGATTTCATTCTAGAAAATACACCCACAATTGGCATTGGAACAGTGCGTCTACTCCCATAACAGCCAAGACCAGCTCAGATATCAATGATCTTAACAATAAGGTTACTGCGACATATGTATCCGACAGCGTTGCGATTCAAAGAGCTGAAGTAGTGTCCAATATTCAAATCGATTTATCAGCGCCCCATGCTATTGTTGACGTTGATTCCGCTGTTGAGAAAATCCAAAATGACACACTTTTTCCGTTAACACATCAACCTTTGGTTTATTGGCAGGAGAACCAGTGGAATGAATTAGACGAGCGTTTGATCAATGAGCAATTGGAAGATGCCCGCGGCGATGCCTGGGTTTGGGTGATTGAAATTGTTTTCATCGGGCTCATTATCGCACTAAACGGAGCGTTGAACCTGGACATCGGTTGGGGATTTGATTCTTTGGCCAGGAGCATTCAACTCAACAATGAAATCAAGCGTAAACTAAAGTCCGCACACCAACATCCGTTATTGGCCTATTGGCAATCTTATGCCCAATGGACATCGATCATACTATGGATACCCGCTTTAATATTGATTGCTTTAATTTTGTTGCCAACCATACTCTATATATATGGATAAGATAAATCAGAAAGTAAAACGGAATGCAATCGAGAAAAAGCAACAGAGCGCTTCCGGACGTATCATTTGTTTAGGCGTAATTATAGCAGCATTGATGCTCAATGGCTGCGGGATTTATCAACGCAAATACACCCATGGTTTGTATTTTCCAGATAGAGATGTTGTTACAGCATCCAACATAGAGAAGAGCGAGAGCGAGAAAGAGAAACAGAGCGAGAAAGAGAAAGAGAAAGAGAATTTGAATGAATATGTGATTTTTATAGATACAATAGTTCCATTGCCATTGCCGCAGGCCAAGACACCGCCGGCCATGCCCATGCCACAGGAGAAGAAAGACACTGTTTCTCCAGGAGATTACAAACTTGAACCCATAGAAGAGGAATTCACCTACCCTTCTGTTGAAAGATTAAATACACCCAGTGAGGAGCAAATTTCCAAGCAGATTGATAAAACATTTAAGGCAGACTATGCCACCATTGGCATACCTTTTTTGGGATGGGGAATTTTTCGATTGGCCTTAATCAATCAGTCCTTTAGATCGCCCAATTTTGAAAATTTCATTCTGCTGTTTTTCACCTTGGCCATGTTGCTGGCGATGGCCTACATGGTAACTTTTATTTTGTCCTTGGTTTGGGGATTTGACACCCAATCCAAAATCCAGAAATACTTTAAGAATCACCAGTTGTATGATGCTTGGAAAGAGCGCAACAGTTGGAGCATCATACTCGCCTTTCTCGGTTTGTTGTCGCCTATCATCTCTTTTATTTTGTTTATCTTGAGTTTTAATTGAATAGAAAATATTGTCATTTAGGATGACATTATTATATTTGATTAAACCTCACCACCATGAAGTATTTATTTTTTTCGACTACACGTTCGACACCTCGCACAACGGCATATCACACGTTATTCATTTTCTTTCTCACTTTTATGCTGTCCTCATGCGGCTTTCAGGGACGGAAGTACACCAGTGGGCACTATTTGGAAGGACGGTATGATTTTGAGTATGAGGATCCGAAGAAGAAAGAGAAACTGAGGGAGAATGAAAAAGAGGAACAGAACCTAAATAAAAAAGAGAGCGAGAAAGAGAGCGAAAAAAACAAAGAGAATGAAATAGCCATTAAAATTGATTCGAAATCAAGTGTGAAGGATACCCTGAAAATTTCATCATTAGATAAGAATTCCAGAAAAAGAAGAGAGCTAAAAAAAGAGCGACAAAGTTCACAAGATCAAGAAATCCAGCTCGATGAAAAGCAAGATGTAGATCGCGATGAGAAGAAACTGAGACGAGCTAAGAACGGTTTCGTAACCACTTGGGTGATAGAGAGTCTGTTTTATCTCGGATTGTTGGGAAATGCTTATTCGCCGGATGTCTGGGCATTGTGGTTGGTAGTATTTGGTTTTCTAACCGCCTTCTATTTATTCTTGACATTGATATACATGGCCATCATAAAAAGACGATACACACGAAGCAAGGATCAAATCAAGGATGAGATACTAAAAACCAAGATTCCAAAGTTAATGCGTGTCTTTGCATGGGCAATACTAATTGAGGTTGGCCTACTCATATTGGCCTTTGTTCTTGGCGGCAACATTTAGCCTTGGTATTAGGGTTAAAGGGCCAAATAGCTATAAAAAAATTTGCACAACTAAAATAAAATCCTATATTTGCACCCGCAATAAGCGATGGCACCGTAGCTCAATTGGATAGAGCATCTGACTACGGATCAGAAGGTTTGGGGTTCGACTCCCTACGGTGTCACGAAAAAAATCCCTGGGAATCTCCCAGGGATTTTTGGTTTAAAATACTTCTTTGAGATATAAATTTTTCATATAAATTCGCAACATCATCCAGACGACAGAAATGTCACCAACCGAGCCGAACACGCCACGGTGGTAAAATCGATGAGGACATCACAGTCAAAAACGTGTTATCCCCTTCATGCTGTTGTGTTGGATGTTTTTTATAAACCTAAAAAACAACCTTATGAAAATCGATCAGTTTTTAGATCACAAAGACCTCAAGAAACCTTTTCATTTCTTGGAACTCAAGCATTTCTTTGCTTTTGTAGATTCAATCAATTCCTATTGCCTATATGATGGAGAACAAGGTCCTGGCATTTATGTTGAAAACATTGAACTCGATGGCGGTGAGCCTTACGAAGGATTTCGATTGTTAAAATCAGTGGATCAAGTCGATTTGATCAATCCCAAACTGCTTCAAGACTTTTGTATTTACCATGCCCTGCACAGCAATCCTTTTGATGGAAGTATAACTTTTGTCAGTAGCACGGTCATCACCAAAGAAACATTTGAATTCCATCAAAACGAAAGAGAAATCAAGGAAAAGCAAATGCGCGCCATTGCCGAGGGGAAACCTTCTGAAATAATCGATGAATTACGAAGATTGCAGGCCACTCCAGAACCCACCACCTACAACACCAAGGCTTGGACCGCGCCCTGTCTTTTTCACAAACGCAAGCACTTCATGTTTGTCGACACCGTCAAAAATGAATGCCGCTGCCCTTACGGCCCCGGCAAATTGACATTGAGTGATTTGAAGAATATGTAATGCATACAAAATCACTTTTGAATCACCGCTCTCTTCTTGTTTCTCGCTTTGTTTCCCGCTCTGTTTCTTAGTTGAGACCTATTCCGGCTATCCGTTGCAAGCTTTGCGCATCGCGCAAAGGCTTTTCACTGCTATCCGGGGTATGGCGGGCGTTCATGTGCAACGACAATTGTAATCATAAAAATCAATTTCCATTGTACATTTCGGAAGTCTGTCAGTCGGTTATTAGGACTGCAGCATGAATTAAATTTGAATCTAGTTTTGAAAAAGCTCATCTTGGCTGCATTACTTCTCGCAACTACTCTATTCCACCTAAAAGTTCTTGCCCAAGACAAAGATTGTCTTTTTAAAAACCCATTGTGCTTTTACAACACCGACATATTGAGTTATTTGCAGGTGTTGCATAAAAATCAGCAATATGAACAGATGCTACCTTACATCACAGGGCCTGCTCTAGATGAACTATCGAATGAGAAGAAAATATCCAAATTGGAAGAAGCTTCATTTGGTTATCAAATGAAAAGACAAGGCGTAAAAACCTTCAGCAATCAGGAATGGGGACTCACCTATTCCCGTGTCATCATGGGTACCCAAGAAACTTTCAAAATAAAGTGTCTCTTAATCAAAGGGACTTGTTGTGTTTATTTGGATGATAAGGGGTGGAATCAAGTATTCAAATAAATCAGTATTGGGATAATTCCAATTTCTGATTAGGACCTATTCAACATGAATGAGATTTAACAAATACAAAATCAACACATCATCTTACTTTTCACTTCATAAAGTCAAATAATAGTATTACATTTGCAAGATAAGTGTCACATTATCTTTTGACTTATGAAGAATAAAAAACTGTATATCACGCAGCTCGATCAGAAGTTGGCGGCGTTTGAAAGTGCGCATCAGACCACCAAGCCTAGTATCGGATGGGTAAGAACGATTCGTCATTCTTTGGGAATGTCATTGGAACAGCTTGGACGAAAATTGGGCGTAAGCAAACAAAGTGTGCAACACTTGGAAAAACGTGAAGCAACTGGATCGATTACTTTGTCGGCCTTGAATGATGTAGCCAAAGCCTTGGACATGGAATTGGTCTATGGATTCGTGCCCAAAGGTGGAAGCGTTATGCACCTCGTCGAAGAGAAAGCCAAAAAAATGGCAACCGAAATTGTACTCCGCACTTCGCACAACATGCGATTGGAAGATCAAGCTGTGGCCTATGAAAGATTGGAGAAAGCCATCCACGAAAGAACGGAACAAATCATGCATGAACTTCCCAAATCATTATGGGACTAGGACTTGACTATCAACCGGGACAAACACCGCTGGACGAAGAAGAAAGCGAAGGTCTTAAAATTATGACCATCACAACGCAAGGCGAACTCAATGAGTTTGAGCAAAACAACATTGAGCACGCTTTGCTTTGGCTTAAAAAGCAACGAATTGCTTCCACACAAATTTTGACGGAAAATTTCATTCTGAAACTGCATCAAAAAATGTATGGCGAAGTTTGGAAATGGGCGGGTAAGTTTCGCAATAGCGAAAAGAACATCGGGATTCACCACACACAAATTGGTATCGAACTAAAAAAACTGCTCGATGACACCCAGTTTTGGATCGATCACCAAACCTTTACTCCCGATGAAATAGCCATTCGGTTCAAACACCGTTTGGTAAGCATTCATTGTTTTCCGAATGGAAATGGACGGCACAGCCGACTCATGGCCGATTTGATTGTTGAGAAAATTTTCGGGAGACCTCATTTCACTTGGGGACATAGTCATTCCCATCTTTCCGAAAACAATAACGCTAGAGTATCCTATTTGCAGGCTCTGAAGCTTGCCGATAAAAATCAATTTCAAGCATTAATCGACTTTGCAAGAAGTTGAATCCTTTAATTTCCCCGCATAACTCCCTCTCTAGAAATATCCTTGGCCAAAGCATCTTTGTTGAGCTGAAATACAATGCGCTCATTCAGTTGTTCAGCGTAATTGCCGCTGATATCACCGAACCAATTGATGCTCAACGGTTCCTCCAAAGAACCTCGGACAGGACATCGGGTGAAACTATACACGTTCACATCTTCCGAGGAAATTACTGCGTTCCGGACTTGTGACTGCAACAACTCAACCACCAATGGGCTCTGGGTCTCAATAACAATGCGAACATGTTGATTCTCTCTGCTAAATTTACAAACCATCTTAATCCATTGAAACAACCAATCGGGGTGCAGATCTCGCTCTGGATTTTTTAGAATTACCAATCTTTCTTGGGTGATGAATTGCCTACCCATGGGTATTTCCAACATCTGCTCTAATTGAACCAACTCATACACCCACGATACCGCGCGGCGCATCCCCGAACCCGCAAAGTCAAATGGTGAATCATACAACTCATAATTCAAGTACAACTGCTTTCCAAAATATCTACCCTCCGCATCCTTCAACTTCTTTTCAGTAACTCCTATGCCGAACATCTCTTGACATCTAAACACAAAAACGTCTCCCAAATGCTGGTCAATCGTGGGCTGCTTATTCCCTTCCATGATCACCGATTGAGTAGCTGTCAAAGACAATGATTCGATGACCTGAATAAATAAATGAACGCCACACACCATCAAAGGATAAAATTCAAATTCGTCTTTGATGTCCCAGCGAAAAGCCTGAAAAACATCGCCTAATCCAAAACTGTATTGCTCTCTGCGCCTGTCGGTAAAAGACATTTTAGGGTGGAGGTCAAGAAATCTTTCCACAAATTTCGCATTCATCTTTTTGGCATACAAGTTTGGAATCGAACAAAATCGTTCCCATTCCTTGGCCAAGGTGCGCGGCATTTTACGCATACCCAAAAGCATGACCTGATAAAAATTAGATTGAAAAATTTTCCGTTCTTTCTCATTCCAAATGACAATTGGAAATCGTTCATGATAAACAGAGAGGTGAACCACTTCCGCGCATTTGATGTGTTCATCATCCTCTCGATGAATTTTATTGGTATGCTTATAATGCAACTCTACGTTCAACTCCATTCCAAATAACAACACCGTTCGAGATAACTTTACCGGATACTCTACCCTCCCTTGATGCACATAATGTCGCCAATCAAAAAATGAGTCGAAGCTGCAAACATTGGGCAGATTGCCCAACTCTACCTTCTGCAAATCAAAATTTTTAGACAACAGGGCCAAACAATCCGACAATGTAGATTTGCCTGTTCCTGCCCCCCCTATAAATACATTTAAACCCACCAAATCCAACTTCGTATGAGAACGAAAAGATTTGAAATTATCCAATTGAATACGCATTTCGGTTGCTTTTTTCAGTTGAACCAAATCAAAGCATGCTCATTGTAATGGATTTACAATGGGGAAAAATAAACTTGATTGATTTGAGAAAATTTCTCTACAAATTGCCGGTGTATTTCAGATAAAATCTGTGCATGACCATGATGTGCGGCCAACTTACACAGGATATGAAAATGAAGAATATTGACCAAGGGGAAACACTGGATAGTGCGGCAATTTGATCATTGAAAAAATAAAAGGCTGCCAAAAAAATCCAAGCGCCCAACTGAAATGGAAGTGCCTTCGTCCACATTTGGACATGCGACACTTTAAAACTTCGCTTCAAATGCAACCACCCTACTGTACTGTGTTGACCGATAAAATAAAAACCAAAGGCCATCACCAAAGGCAAATTGGTTGTCAGTGCCAACCACAAAATCGTTAATATCCAATTCAAATTTCGTCTCCAAATGGCCAAGCCCAACCAAGGCAAGCCATACCATATAGGAATATTCGGGACAGTACCCAGGTAACCCAAAGTGCGCAAAATATCGCTACTCTCCTGCGAATGCGTACCCAAAATAAACAGAAGTACCGAGCCTCCCCAAATCAAAGAAACAATCGGTGACATTTCCCAATACACGCCGTCTGCTTGACCAAAATGCCAAATAGAAAACAATAAAAATACAAGAAGGGCAAGCGGAGAAGACCACCACCACAAAAGCCCCATCATGGCCATCAAAATGAGATACTTTGAAATGAACTTCAGTAATTGCGTGTTCGATTCGGACATTTGTTCGATAACGTGATCCAAAGCGCCATGAGGAAAGCCAACGAGAATCATTCCTACCAAAAGAACAATCCAACCTATGGATTCTTGCAGTCCATCTACAGGTCCGTTTACATTTAGTACAACAATAAAAAGCAAAATCAACAATGGCCTGAACAAATGAAATTGGGTGATGACCAATGTTTTTATAAATAACCAAACTGGCAATTTAGAAAAAATGGAAACCTCTTGCTTCCAATGGGTCTTCTCCTCCAAAAACAATATCACACGTGCCAATGGAACCTTTGCAAACAGCTGCGTGAAAATTTGACTTCCCTTATACGGCCAAATGGAAAGTATATAAAGCAACAATCCATCATACCACTCAAACCGCTCTTTACCAATATCTTTTGACTTTGTCAATGATTCCGTTTTCCATTGCTTCGCAAAGGTGTACATCCTTTTGAAAGCATAGCCCGTACTTGGTTTGATCATTCCACCTCTTGCTCCAAGTAATGTAACATCCTCCATGTCTTTGACATCAGGCTTTGCATTGGTCATGGGTATGCTTCCCTCTTCTGTTGATAGAATGGAAAACTCCCCGAATCTGGATTGAATATACGCTTCCAAAATGGGATAGGCCTCTTCTTCTGTGAGTTGATTATCTCCAAAGCGCGTCAATTCAACCAGAGCGGTATTCTGATCAAATGGCAAAATGTACATGAATTGGGTATTGTCCAATTGAGGAACAGAAAAATCCATCAAAGTCAACGTATCCTCATTTCCATACTGACCATCGTGTGAAATAAACCACCCTATAAAACTTTGGTTAAGATGAACCTTGGGAAATTTGATCGGAAGGTATTTGGGCGGTCGAGAATCAAAAATTTGAGCCGAATAAATACGTGTTTCATCAACAATAACAAAACTGCCTTTTTCATCTCGACCAATCTCATCAACGGCATCCAACTTCCAAGTGGCATCTACTTCTTCGCAAATTGACTTGGCTTCATTGTACAAGTCAATGCCTTTGATATAATAATACCGATAAGGCAACATGCTTATTATACCCTCTGCATGGTGCGTTACACTACCCCAACTTTGGGTAATGAGATCGCTCAAATCAGTTACAATACTTTCGTCAGGCTGCGCCCAAAAACAAAATGTTCTATCATTGACATTCTTACTATCCTTCTCCACCACCAGGACACGTTTGTTGTACAAAAGTCCTCTTTTAAACAAACTCTTTAACATCAAGCAAGACGATGCTCCCATTCCAATAAAAATGAAATCGTAGATGGAGCCCTTTGTATTATACTGCATAATTGATGTATTCATTTATAGAAAAAAAAAGGGACGGTGATTGCTTGTACCCCGTCCCCTTTTCTATTTGATTAATAAGAATTAATCCTCTTTTCTTGACAAACTGTAGATAACCAAACCAAATCCGATTTTGTTGATGGCATCAGCAATGTTGTAAACGATATCCATCGCATGCAAAGCAGCAGCCTTGTCTTGAACTAGTTTCATACCGAATAAACCACCATCAGTTCCTAGGATATATCCCAACGGATAAATAGCCCATCCAACCAAAACAAACCAAGCAAGGATACGAGTAGCTTTAGCAACTTGTGGTCCAGCAGTTTGTGCCAATTTAGAAACCTCACCAAACCAAATTAGGTAAGCGATATAGAAATAAGCCGCTCCTGAGATTACACCCCATAGAACACTTTGTGCTGGATCCAATACCTCTCCGATATAACCAGTCACCAACATGACCAATGATGCGAAGATCAATTTCCACAACAATGCGATTTTCGCTCCAGCTTTCTTGGTAATCAAGTAAAACTCAACGCACATCAATGGAACAGTTAAAATCCAATCTACATAACGGAAGAAAGTTGGAGAATCGCCTGTCTCCAAGTTGTAACCACGCATGTAGTAGTAATGCACTGCAGCGATAAACGTAATTAAACCAGAAACCAATACCGAAGTTCTCCACTTGGGTGAGGTGTTGTTTAATTCAAAAAAGAAGAATACAGATGCGGCCATCATAGCCATTGTTCCGATGAAGAACGTGAACGCAACATAATTGTCGCTCGCAATTTTTAAATGTTCCATAAAAAAAATTTAGTTAAGGTTTTTCTTCCTACTCTATTGAGGCTTTTCGGTATCGCCTTTTTTTGTGTACTTCCCGTTTGGTGTATAGCCTGAGGGTAGAAACAAAAATGTTTTACATAAATTCAAAACAAGCAATTACGGATTGTACTTGGCATATGCCAATTTTCCCAATTGTTGGGTAGTGTAATAAGTGTCTAAGCCACTACATGTTACACTCTCAGCCTTCTCTAAATCGATGGAACCATCTTCTAAAACACATTCCTGTGGAGCTTCTAGATAAATGAATTTTCCAATAATCATGGTGGTTCCGTTGTGACGGATGTCCACACTTTCTACCAACTCGCAACCCATTTTAATGTAGCTTTCTTGAACAAACGGTGCAAAAAAATCATTGCGCCATTGTTCATTCAAACCTACATGTGCAAATTCGCTAACTCCCTGCGGATACTTTGCGCTACACTGGTGTGCTTGTTGGTAGAATGCGGGACGGACGTGATTCAGGGTGTAGTATTTTGTGCTTAAAATATTGCCCAAAGTATTCTCCCCCTCCTCGTTGGGTCTGATAATCATTCCGCACAATGCAGGATCTGCGCCCAAGTGAAAGAGCGAATTGAAAGTAGCCAAGTTGGTATTTCCCTGGGGACTTTTTGTCCCTACCAACACAAGGCTCTTAAAACCCTCTATGGAATTGATTAGATTGCCGCGATGGCGTCTCTCTAATTTTTCCATCTCAACTTGATTCCAGCTCTTGTATTGCATTGTGATTGGAATAATAGAAACCTACTATTTCTTTACGATACGTTGATGCGTAGTGCCTTCAGATGAAGTCAATTCCAACATATACACACCAGAATTCAATTGACCCAAATCAACTGACTTTCTTCCCAAAATATTTTGTGAAGCCACAATTCTTCCACTTTGATCCAAAAGACGGAAAGAAGTCGCTGGAGATTCAATGTTGATTATTCCTTCTGTAGGATTTGGATATACCAATGATTTGGTATTGTTCAATTGATCAACTGATGTTTCGATAGGCAATAAAACTGCATCGATGACGTGAACCACACCGTTATCACTGATAACATCTGCTGTGGTTACATTGGCTGTATTGACCATGACCCCGTTGGTCAAAGAAATAGTCACCGGTGCACCATTCAGTGTGTTCACTGGACCAGCTACCAATTCGGTAGATAATACTTCCGTTCCCAATACGTGATAAGTCAAAACCTCTGTAAGATTTGGCAATGCCAAAATCCCGTTGATATCTGTTCCCAAAGTAGTCGCCAAATTTTCGAAAGCTTCATTGGTAGGAGCGAAAACCGTGAAAGTAGCAAAAGGATTGGTTAAAGTTGGAAGCAATTCCTCTTGAACCAAAGCTGCAGCCAATGTTGTGAAATTGTTGTCCAACGCAACATCCACTACTGTCTCGAAGGGGAGAACCACTGAATTGATCACATGCACAACTCCATTGTCAGCAGTGATATCCACAGAAGTTACTTGTGCTTGGTTAACGTAAACAAGACCTGCACCGGTTACAGTTAACTTCAAAGTGTTCATTGCACTCAAAGGCTGAACGATTGCACCATTCGTTACAGCTGAAGAAGGAACTTCAGTTGACAAAACGTGGTAAGTCAAAACCTCACCCAAAATGGGAAGTGCCAACAATCCTGCGATATCCGTACCCAAATCAGAAGCCAATGCATCGAATGCTTCATTGGTTGGTGCAAATACAGTGTAAGTAGCAAAAGGGTTGGTCAAAGCTGGCAACAACTCAGCAGTAACTACTGCAGTAGCCAAGGACGTAAAACCATTATTCAACGCAACATCCACTACAGTCTGAACAGGCAACAACACGCCATTGAGGACATGTACTACACCATTGTCAACTGTGATATCCACCGCGGTAACTTCAGCTTGGTTGACAAAAACAGCACCCAAATAAGTAACGGTTAATTTCAAAGTATTAGAATTACTCAATGGTTGAACAATAGCGCCATTGGTTACTGCCGAAGAAGGTACTTGTACACCCAAAACATGATACAACAAAATGTCAGCAAGATTTGGCAAGGCCAATAGACCTGCGACGTCAGTACCCAATGAACCTGCCAATGCCTCAAACGCTTGATCGTCTGGAGCAAATACTGTAAGTGTTGCTCCTGGATCTTGTAAAGCAGATTCCAAACCAGCTTCGATAATTGCAGCCTCCAAATAATTGTGGCTGGGGCTAGCAGCAATGACATCGTCAAATACGTTGGTTTGTGCAACCGCGCCGCTTGCGATCATTGCGCTGACTGCGGCGAAAAGTAGTCTCATTCTAATCATTTGTTTAACTTTTGATAATTGAATGTTAAACACGCATGTTTCTCTAAAGTTCATGACAAATCAAAAAAATCTGATTCAAGTCAATTTTTTTAACATTTCGCCAAGAGAAAAATCAAGGAAGAACTTGATAGCCGAGAATGAAATAATTTTTCAATGAATCTCATCATGAGTAATTGTCCTAGAACATTTGCTTTAAACTGATTTCTTGTATTTTAGCAAATGGTAAAAGGATACAACCAAAGAGGAAATAAATGATGTCAAAAAAAACAAAGAAAGGGTGTTGGAGAATATTCATCGTTATTGGCATCATCCTAATCATTGCGGGGATATGGATATGGCGTGAGTATACTTTTACACCTCCCCCACCACCAGTCATTACCGATGAAGCATCCGACATTGTTCGACATCCACAAAAAGCCAATGCATGGGGAATAGACATCAGCCACCATCAAGGAGCAGTTGATTGGAGCAAGATGGTGGGTGACAAACGACCTGACTTTGTATTTCTAAAAACTACAGAAGGCACACACTTCACTGATAACCGATTTGCAGATTACAAGGAACATTTGATCAAATTGGGAATACCTTTTTCGGGATATCATTTTATGCGTTTCAATAAAAACGGAAAAGATCAAGCCAATTACTTCTTGCGCAAAGCGCAACCCAAAAAGGGTCAATTGATTCCCGTTGTTGATATTGAGTACCAGCGTCATTTGTACACAGATGAAATTGCCCAACGGAACATTGATTTATTCATGGAGACCATACGATCCGCAATTGGTGTCTATCCTATTGTGTATTGCGAAGAGAAATATTATCACAAGTACCTAAAGAAAAAGTACAAAGGCAAAATCATTCTTTGGATTGCCAATTACAAGCGAAGTCCAACCACCGCTTGGGACATTTGGCAAAAGACCGATAAGTTTGAACATCCCTCTTTCAAGAAGCGGATTGACTACAACATTCTGCAGCACCAAAGATTGGGGATTGGGGATTTGGTTTTGATATAGGAGGACTAAAGTCCTCCGGTATTACTAAAGTCCTCCCGTATTACTAAAGTCCTCCCGTATTACTAAAGTCCTCCTGTATATCCATGGACTCGGAAAATTTTTCAAATACTTCTAAGGAAACTCGTCTCATTGGATGATTAAAGGCTGCATCGAATGGTTTTCTCTCAAAAAAACAAACTCTTCTCCTCCCTCATAATAGCGCTCATACACGTGTCCAATTTGCTCTCTGCAATTTAAATCTTTTGATTTTTCACCAAGTGCTGCATATGATTTAAAGATTCCAATCATCATTTCAAGTATGTTGCTATAACTCCAATCCACCGTTAAGGCAGACCCTCCTGGTAGGTTATAGGGCGTGCATCCAAGTGCAGCCATTTTAGCGCTATCAGCACTATTGACAATCACACAGGCTTTAGATCTCAGATTTTCTTCAGCGACCGTTTCAGGATTATCTAAATAAATTCCTAATAGATTGGGTACCACTCCAGCCTCCTTACATTTAGCTGTTAGCGACTCAAACGTGGGTCCAATTTCGTGATAAGGTCCTCGGAAATCGATACACATCAATTGATATCCTGGCACTTGCTTTTCGACTACTTCCGGAGAGCGGAATATTCCATTGAAAATCAAAAAAACAAAAATCAATAATAGAATCGACGTGAAAACAAAGAGAAATTTTTTCATGGGATGAATTGGTTTTTAAGTTAAGGTATCTAAAGATAAACATTAATGTCAAAATCCCAACAATTCAAATTGGAGATATTAAATTGAAGGAAACAATTTCTCAATGTCTACATAACGAAAATATAACATGCTGATTTTTAAACATATATAGTGAATAAGTCACCAACAACAAGTCCAATTAAAAGCTGGTGTGGTAATATTTTGCAAAGAAAAAAATGGCGACTTTGAGCAAAAAAAAAATTTACGTAATTGATACATCAGTTCTCTTACATGACCACCACAGTATTGTAAAATTTGAAGAAAATGATGTTGTAATTCCTATTACTGTTTTAGAGGAGTTGGACAAATTCAAAGTAGGTAACG
>JACCDT010896728.1_pt1 | contig 14619 bp, 17 predicted proteins | sample 7446291 | NCBI WGS metagenome assembly JACCDT01 (sample SAMN15323446, study PRJNA562643) | freshwater metagenome | isolation source: river surface water | place: USA:Blue River Watershed | collected 2017-08-17
CGCACGACAGATTACCGGGTTATTTTCAAGTTAGCATCTGATTGACTTCCCGCGATAATGCGACTAATTTATTCACATGCTGGTCGTAGTATGCCAGCAACAATATCAACCAAAAGCCTCGCCATCGCGCGGGGCTTTTTCGTTTCAGGCTCTAGCCGTGTCGCCACGGTTTCGCCGGTTATGTTCTAGCCCGGCGTTTTTTATTCTGAGGACTCCCGATATGCCCATAGCTGAAACAACCGGGGGGAAGGCCAGCGCGCTCGCGCTGTCAGCCGTCACAGCAGCTGCCGCAACAGGCGGCGTCGATGTCCCGGTCCTGCTGGGCGCATTTGCCGGAGCCGTGGTGTTTGTCACTGGCGCCGCCGAGTTTCACTGGATCGCTAGGCTGGTCTACCTGTTTGCCGGAACCACCATCAGCTACCTGATTGCCCCTTGGGTTGCCCACCAAACCGGAATCTCCAGCGTTGTCGTGCCAGCTGTTGTTACCGGAGCCTGCTGCATCATGGTCCTGAATGGGCTGATCGCCAAAGCAAGGGGCGGGAGCCTGATCGACGGAATCACATCAACCATCTCGGCGCTCAAGAAATGATCCCGACCACAATAGCCATCCTCAACGGCCTGATCTGCGCCGCCGTCTGCTTGCGCCTGCTGACGTATCAGCGCAACGGATCGCCGCACAAACCCATGATTTCGTGGCTGGCGTACATGCTGGTGGTCGCATCCGGCGGCGAGGCCATCATGTCGCTGACCGGCGCTGAGACGTATGTCTCGATTACGCAGCTGGCCATATCCATCGGCATGGCTGTCGCGGTTTTTGCGCACAGAGGCAATGTGTCGAAGTGCCTGAGCATCAAGAAGGCCAAGGCAGAGGTTATCGACCACCGCCAGCGGTTTAGTTGGTGGAACTGGTAAGTGGAAAAGCCTCCGGTTGACTGGGAGAGGATTGAGTCGGATTACCGCGCTGGTATTCGCTCATTGCGAGAGATCGCCGCCGATCATCCTGGGACAAACCACGTCGCCATCACCCGCAGGGCAAAGAAAGAGAACTGGTCGCGTGACCTGTCCGAAAGAATCCGCAAAGAAGCTGATGCGCGTGTAACAAGGCAGGCTGTAACAGAAGGTGTAACAACAGAACGACCAACAGACAAAGCGGTCATAGAAGCCTCCGCTCAAGCCATCGTCAACGTCAAATTGAGCCACCGCAAGAGCATCCAGCGCCATCGCAACCTGGTCGAAGCCCTCACCGCCGAACTGGAAGACCAGACCGGCAACCGCGAGGTGTTCGAGCAACTGGGCGAACTGATGCGCAGCCCTGACGACCGTGGCGTGGACAAACTGAACGAACTGTACAAGAAGATCATCGCTACCCCGCAGCGCATCGACAGCATGAAGAAACTGGCGGAAACCCTGAAGCACCTGATCTACCTGGAGCGCGAGGCGTTCGACATCGTCCCTGCGCCGACGCCGCAGGACAACGCATTGCAGGCCATCGCAAAAGCCATCCAGGGCAACACGCTGCCGATTGTTCATGATGACCCAGCTGATGACGAGGACGAGTGATTACCTGATCCCGACAACGGACGAGGAAATGGCCCGTTGTCTGGCTGACCCGGAATGGCGTCTGTTCAGCGGCCACTTGTACAAGATCATCATCAAGGGCGACAAGGACGAAGAAGGGTTGGTGCTGCCGTTCATTCCTAACCGGGCGCAGCGCCGCTTCATACGCCGCCTGTGGAGCCGCAACATCATCCTGAAGGCCCGACAAATCGGGTTTACGACGCTGGCGTGCATTCTGTGGCTGGATACGGCCCTGTTTGTCGAGAACATGCGGTGCGGGATCATCGCCCAGGACAGAGAAGCCGCAGAGTCGCTGTTCAGGGACAAGGTGAAGTTCGCCTACGACCAGTTGCCCGAGGCGCTGCGCCAGATGATGCCGCTGAAGGCCAACAACGCGTCAACGCTGGTGTTCGGCCACAACAACAGCAGCATCAGGGTAGCGACATCCATGCGCTCCGGGACGATACACAGGCTGCACATATCCGAGTTCGGAAAGATTTGCGCGAAGTACCCGGACAAGGCCGTGGAGGTCATTACAGGCTCAATACCGGCGGTTCCGTCCTCCGGCATCCTGATTATCGAATCAACAGCGGAAGGCCGCGATGGAGCGTTCTACAAGATGACGCAAGCAAGCATGGCTGCCGCTGAATCAGGGAAGAAGTTGACGGTGAAGGACTACCGGTTTCACTTCTTCCCCTGGTGGCAAGAACCCGGCTATCAGATTGACCCGGCTGGCGTGGTGCTTACCGATGCAGACCATGAGTATTTCTCGCAGGTCGAAGGCATCACCGGCACGACGCTGACCAACCGGCAGAAGTCATGGTACGTCGCCACCCGAGACAGCGAGTTCTCCGGCGAAGACGAGAAGATGTGGCAGGAATACCCATCCTACCCGGAAGAAGCATTCCAGGTGAGCACGGAAGGCTGCTACTTCAGCAAGCAATTAGCCGCCGCCCGCAAGGAAAACCGCATCAAGCCGGTGCTGCCGTTACTGCCGAACATCCCATGCCACACGTATTGGGACATCGGCAACAGCGACGGCACCGCGATATGGGTCACGCAAAGGCTGGGCGGCGAGAACCGGGTTATCCGGTTCTACGAGGCATGGGGCGAACCCTACAGCCACGCCGCGCAGTGGTTGCAGGGGTTGGGCGTGATATTCGGCACCCACCACTTGCCGCATGATGCTGATCACGTCCGGCAGGGTCAAAGTCGGAACATCAGCCCGCGCGAAATGCTGGAAGAGCTAATGCCCGGCCAGCGGTTCGCGACGGTTGACCGCATCCAGGACGTGAATTGGGGCATCCAGCAGACGCGGGACATATTCCCCACGCTGGTTTTTGACGAATCCCACTGCAAGGCGGGCCTGATCCATATTGCCGCCTATCGCAAGAAATGGAATGACCGCATGGGCTGCTGGAGCGACGAGCCGGACAAGGCTGGCGGCCACTCCGAAGCGGCTGATGCACTGCGACAACTCGGGCAAACCGCCCACTCCGACGCCAAGCACGAAGCAGGCGGTGGATTTTTACAGAAGCGCCGCTCGGCGAACTGGAGACGGACATGAAATACCACCCCATCGGATACCTGATCTTGCTGGCCATGCTCTCCGGATGCTCCACGATGGCCACGCTACCGCTTACGCCGGAGATCACCATCAAGATCGGCATGAAGCCCGCTGTTGTCGTGGACCGGGTTGAAGCGATCGCGGAGGAAGCGCCGTGACGGAAATCGTGCTGGGGCAGAACTTCAAGCCCGTCGGCGGGAAGGCGGATATTCGATGCTTCCTGGTCAACGCCACGATGGACGGCACGAGAGACGCCTATCTGGTGTTTGGCAAGAAGTCGTTCGGGTTTGGCAGCTCGTATTACTTCCCCCGGCAAGAGGCGTGGCGGGTCCGTGACGATGCAGAACTGATGATGCTGTGCCACGACATTGCCGTGCAGCTGTACGGGCGACCCAACAAGCACGACGTTCGGCTGTGTGGCGACCTGCTGCTGAACAACATTGATGACTTGGTGGCGTTCCCACCGGATGACGGAATTGCAGAAGCCGCACAACTCAAGCGCCAAATGGAACAGCGCGAGTTGGTGGTCAAGATTAACGACAAGGTATTGGTGGATGCGCGATGAGCCAACAATCGTTTCAACCCGCCGAGGGTGACAACCGGCAGATGCTGAATGGCACTGGCGGCGAGGATCACGATACACATTCGCGGCTGCTGTCCATCATCGACCGGGAAACATGGCTCCAGGCCAAGACCCGCGCCCGCAAGGCGCTGGACGCCGACTACTTCGACGACCAGCAGTACATGGGCCTGACGGAGGATGAGGTGCTGGAGATGGAGGAGCGCGGGCAAACCTTCCTCCAGTTCAACGAAATCAAGCCCGCAGTCCTGTGGATCACCGGGTCCGAGAAGCGCACCCGGTTCGACTGGCGCATTGCCCCGCGCTCAGAAGACGACGTGGAGCCTGCCGTCCGCAAGACGAAGCTGGTCAAGTATATCTCCGACATCAACAACGTGGCGTGGAAGCGCAGCCGTGCGTTCGACAGCATGGTGAAGGTGGGCGAGGGCTGGACGGAAATCAGCTACCGGCCTGACCCCTACAGCGGAGAGTTTCGCATCACGTTCACGGATGTCCACTGGCGCGAGATCATCCGCGACAGCACCGACCGCTCCAGCGACCTGTCCGGGAGCCGGTATCTCATCCGCTCCCGCATCATCGACCAAGAGGAGGCTGTTGCGTGGTTCCCGGGCAAGGCTGACCTCATTAAGGCAGAGACACAGGAACGCGATGACCTGGAGTTGGAGCTACAGAACGAGGCGTACATCACCGCCGGTGTACTGAACGGCGGCGGCGGTAGCCTGTCTGCCAACCGCATGACCTACGGCAATGGGCGCATGGCCATCCGCATGTGGGAGGTCTGGTACAAGAAAACCACCCGCACGAAGATCATGCGCGGCGAAGGTGCGCTGTCCGGAACCGTGTTCGACCCCAACAACCCGCGCCATGCCCAGGCCGTGCAGACGGGGCTGGTGGACGTGGTCGATACTGTCCGCTCCCAGATGTATTGCGCAGTCCTGACCCGCAACCACCTGCTGCACAACGATGTCAGCCCGTATTCGCACAACCGCTTCCCTTACGTACCCCGCATTGCGTTCATCAATGACCGCGACGGCAGCACCTACGGCGTCATCCAGCCGATGCGCGACCCGCAGGACGACCTGAACAAGCGCCGCAACAAGGCACTGTTCCTGCTGTCTACCAGGCGCGTGGTCATGGACGAGGATGCCGTCGAAGACCAGAAGACGCTGGAAGAAGAAATGGCGCGTCCGGACTCGATTATCCGCAAGAAACGCGGATCGTCGCTGGAGATTCTGGAAAACGTGCAGCTGTCGCAGGCGCATGTGGAGTTTGGCTTCCAGGATTCAGCCTACATCCGGCAGGTTTCCGGCGTGACCGGTGAGAACCAGGGCATGCCCACCAATGCGACCTCCGGCGTGGCCATTCAAGCCCGGAGTGAGCAGGGGACCATCATCACCACCAACCTGTTCGACTCCAATGCGCTGTCGTTCCAGCTGGAGGGCGAGTTGATCCTGTCGCTCATCGAGCAGTACATGACGGAGCCGATGCAATTCCGGATCGCGGGTGAGCGCGGGCGGCCTGATTTCGTGGCCGTCAACGACGGCAATCCCGAGACCGACATCACCGCCAGCAAGTCAGACTTCATCGTGGATCGTCAGGACTACCGCGCCACCATCCGCGCATCCCTCTCCGAGCAGATGTTCTCCGCCGCCGGACAGATCGCGCAGCACACCGGCAACCCGATGCTTGGCATTGCCATGATCGAGATGGGCATCGAGCTTACCGACCTTCCCAACAAGGATGAATTGCTGGCGCAGATGCGGCGCATTACCGGATCACCGGACCCGGCCGAGCCTGACGATGTACGAAAGCAGCGCGAGGATGCGCAGCAGGCCAAGCAGGCGGAGCAGGACGAGCTTGCCAAGCGCCGGACGCTGGCCGAGATATCCAAGATGGAAGCCGAGGCCAACAAAGCCCATGCAGGCGCAGAGGGAGAAACAGCCCGCGCCATCCGCGACAAGATGCAGGCGCTGAAGGACGCACTGGAAGCCGCAGGCATCACCACCGCCAACCCCGGCATTACGCCGGTGGTTGACGACCTACTCACCAACATCAACAGCATTTTGAGTCCCACCGGAGCAATGCCATCATGACCACCGCTGTACCTGAAGAACTGAACACCGCACAACCCGCCGCCGAAGACGCTCAGACCGCGCCGGATACGACCAGCGCCGCACCCGCTAAGGACGAAGACACCCGGATGGAGGGAGACTTTAGCCCCGCCGAGCAGGAAGGCCGCGACCACTTCAAGAAGTTGATGGAGGCTATGGAGAGTGGCGAAGAACTGCCTGATGAGCCGGTTCCCGCTGCTGACACGCCTCCCGTCCCCGACGTTCCTCGGGCTGACACACCGGCAGCTACCGAAGCTAACGAGGAAGCCCTGTCCGGCGAAATCCTGTCGCTGACCACGCAGGCTACCGAGTTGGCTGCAAAGCTGGACGCTGCCGAGGCCAAGGTTATTGACCTGGGCGACCAGCTGGAAAACGGCGAGATCAACCAGGCCAAGTACGAAATCGAGAAGCGCCGCTTGATGCGCGAGATCGAGGCTATTGAGGCCAGCCAGCTGACGACATCGCAGGTTCTGGAGCAGAAGGAAACAGCGCTTCAGGACGCATCTGTCGCCAGCGACCCGTGGTACATCGCAGCCAATGATTTCCTGAACGCTCCCGGCAATGAAGTATTCAACGCGGCGGGTGAGCATCACGACGGCCTGAAGAACGCCATCCAGTTCGCCGTGGGCCTGAAGGCGAACGAGAACAAGACCCCGGCTGAAATCATCGCCATTGCCAGCAACGCCTACCGCGCCATGGCCGGTATCTCTGCGCCTCCTGCCGCTGCCAAGCCGGTGAAGCCCGCCAAACCCACGCCGAACATCCCGCCGACGCTGGGCATGATGCAGGCAGCTTTGCCAAACAACGATGACGCGCCGTATGCCCACCTGTCGAACCTGAGCGGTCCGGCTTATGAGGCCGCATACAGCAAGTTGTCACAAGACCAGCGCGATGCCTACCTGAGCAGCCTGAGCTAATCATGGGAAAACAAACAAGATTGTTTCGAGATGTTGAAATCGGTGGTACGATTGTGATAGGCGACCACCGCATTCATCTTCTTGAGAGAAAAGGTAGTCGCAAGGTCCGGGTGGAAATCCTCTCGGACGCGATTGTCAAAGTAGCCGGGAATGACCCCGGCCCGGCGCAAGAGTGCCTCACATCAGCAACTGTGAGAGGTACTCAAGATGGGCCAGACCACCATTGCCACCGGAAATGCCCAAACTAAAAAGGCATTTGCTGGGGCGCTTTTCGACGACGCCATTTTCGGCTCCTATTGGGGTTCGACTTTCATGGCGGCGGGTTCCAAGAACCGCACCCCCAATTCCCCCATGCAGCTTGTCACCGACCTCGAAAAGGACGATGGCGATACGGTCAACTATGACCTGTATGTGCAGCTGAAGGGCCGACCCACGCTGGAAGATGACAACCTGGAAGGCAACGCCGAGTCCCTGCGCTCCTACAGCGACAGCATCAGCGTGACCCAGATTCGTCATGCCGTTGACGCTGGCGGTCGCATGACCCGCAAGCGCACCGTCAACGACCTGCGCGTGATCGCGAAGGAAAAGTTGCAGGACTGGTGGTCCCGTCTGTTCGACGAGATCAGCTTCATGCATCTGGCTGGCGCGCGCGGCGTCAACGATGACTACATCGAGCCGACCACGTTCACCGGTTACGCCGGTAACACCCTGACAGCCCCTGACTCCAGCCACATCGTTTACGGCGGTTCTGCCACCTCCAAGGCATCCATCGCCAACACCGACGGCATGACCCTGGGCGTGATCGACAAGGTGATTACCAAGGCCAACACGATGGGCGGCGGCGTCACCGACTTGCAGCGTGTCGTTCCCCTGAAGATGGGTAGCCGCGAATACTTCGTGGTCATCATGCACGACTTCCAGGAGCATGCCCTGCGGACTTCCACCGGCACCAACGGCTGGATGGACATCCAGAAGTCGCTGGCTCAGGCGGTCGGCAACAAGTCGCCTATCGTCACCGGTGCGCTGGGTGAATACCGTGGCGCCATCCTGCACAAGCACAACAAGGTGACGAAGTTCAGCGACTACGGCGCTGGCGCAAACCTTGCCGCTGCCCGTGCATCCCTGATGGGCCGTCAGGCGCTGGTTGCCGCGTTCGGTTCTCCGGGTGACGGCCTGCGCTTCGCCTGGGAGGAGAAGTACACCGACGTGGACAACAACCGTCTGGTGATCTCCACCAACTCCATCCTCAACGTCAAGCGCCCCATGTTCAATTCCAAGAACGTGTCGAGCATCGCGATTGACACCTATGCTGTGGACCCGAACGCCTAAGGGCGTTCGTTCCCTGACCTTCACGGAGAACTGACATGACTGTTTATACCTCCCAGCAGTTTCAGGAGCCGCTGCCGACCAGCACCGAAGCCGGTGATGAGATCGTGTTCCGCGCCTACTGGACCGCACCTTCCGCCATCCGCCTGTTGGACGGCGACATTGTCCGCATGGCGCGCCTGCCTGCTGGATATGCCGTGACCGACATCGTTCTGGACACTGCTGCCTGCGGCACCAATGCTGCCGGTAACGTCGGCATCCTCGATAGCGTTGACAGCCCGACCGCTGTGTCGTCTGTCGTCATCGCTACCGGTTCTCTGGCAACCGCCGCCATCAAGCGTCTGGATACTGTTGGCGCCACCGGCTATGCCGTCAGCACCAGCGAACAGGCTATCGGCGTGGAAATCACCACCTCCGCCGATTCCGGCCAGGCTATCGCATCTTCCGCGAAGATGGCTGTCCTGATCCGCGCCCGCCCGAAGCAGAAGGTGGAATAAGCCATGAAGATTGAGTGCTTGATAAAGCGAAAGGGTGGTTCCGTCATCACGTTTGGCCACAAGCCACGCGAGGTGAAATACCATTTCAAGCCGGTATCTGACGAAATTGATGCTCCGCATGAGTGCGAGGTTGAAAACCCCGTGCATGTGCAGCGTCTGCTGGGCATTCCTGAAGCCTACCGCATTGCCGGTGCGCCCTACCCCGATGAAGAAGATGAGTCCGTTGCCGATGGTGGCAAGGCTGACGTGTACGCCGATGCGTTTGAATCGCTGCACACCGTCAACCCTGACACCGTGGACAACAAGTGGCTTGAAGCCTTTGCCACTCGGGTTCTGGACGTATCGCCCACCAACAAGACCAAGATTGCCGAGTTCCTGAAGTCGGAATGGGCAATTGATGTCAAACCAGCCCGCGAGACGGCTGTCGGCCTGATTCGGATGGCGCTGGTTGAGTGCGTGCGGGAAGCGAAGGCGGATGTTGAGCAGCAAACCGCTGCTTCCAAGTAATGAAAGGGGCAGGCCATGCAGTGCAGCATCGTATTGACGCAGGTACGCAAGACGCTGAACGACCCGTCCGCCGTGACGTGGACGGATTCAAGCGACCTGATACCTGCATTGAACGACGCATTGCGTGCGCTGGTCGCTGTACGGCCTGATGCCGCCGCAGCGACTACCACCCACCTGCTGACCGCAGGAACAAAGCAATCCATCCCGACAGACGGGGTGAGGCTACTGAAGGTTATCCGCAACAGGGGCGAGGACGGGCTAAGCAGCGCCGGACGCGTCATTAAAAAATCCGATATCAATATCCAGGACATGATATTTCCGGAATGGCACGAACAGACCGGGCAGACCATCATCCGCGAATACTTCTACGACCCCATCGCTCCGCGTGAGTTTTGGGTGTTTCCCCCGGCCAGTGGCGCTCCCGTCATTGGCGTGGAGTTATCCTACGTCAAGACGCTGACCGCCATTTCTGCAACGACCGACACATTCCCGGTGGATGACTTCTTCGCACCGGCGGTGCAGGAGTGGATGCTCTACCGGCTGATGTCGTCCGATGACGAGGCAAGCCCCAACTACCAGGCCGCACAAGCCCACAAATCCACGTTCTTCGACCTGCTTGGCGTCAAGTCCAAGGCAGACGCCGCCGCCAATCCGGGGGTTAAACCGAAATGACCGCCGTCGCCTACACCCAATGGCTCCCAGCCGTGCAGATTCACGTCCCTGAATGCCCCACACCCATGATCACGGAGGCTGTACGCAGCACCTGTATCCGGTTCTGTGGGGAATCCCGGTATCTTCGCGAGGAACTGGACCCGTTCAACACCGTGGCGACCGACGAGGAATACGAGATTGCATCTCCGGCTGACTGCGCAATTGCTGAAATCCTGTCCTTGCGCGTTGACGGAACCCAGCTGAAGCCGACAACTGTCGATGCGCTGGAAAACGAGGTTATTGACTGGCAGTCGCTGACTGGACGCCCGAGTCGGTACTACCAGCGCAGCCGGTCCGTGATCGTGATGAATCCGGTCCCTGACGCCGCCTATGTTTCCCGCGCCGTTGTCGCAATCAAGCCGTCGCAGGCATCCGGCGGTGTCGATGAGCGGGTGTTCGAGGAATGGAAGGACGCCATAGCCTCCGGCACGCTGGCTTACCTGATGGCCATGCCGGGCCAGTCGTGGAGCAATCCGGAGTTGTCCGGATACCATGGCGGCCTGTTTTCATCTGCTGTAGCGCAGGCTCGCAACCAGGCTGACGCCGGGTATTCACTGACCAGACCTTCCCGCGTTCGCGCACGGTTTTTATGAGGACACCATGACAACGTACATACTGACCGTAAACACTGACGCCCTTGGGCTTGGAATAATCAGCGGCGGGCGCGTGGTTGTTGAGCGCAGGCGCACGTCCGCAGCCCAGCAGTATCCCGGATTTGACGTGCTGTATGCTGTTACTTCGTACACCAACACCAGCGGTATTGCCACGTTTGGCCTGAAGGCTGACGACTCCAGCGTCTATCATGTAGCGCGCATTTACGATACATCAGGCGTTGTTGTCTACCAGACGATATTCAGCATGTTGCCGGAGAACATAGCACTGCTGGAGGTGACTGGAGCTATCCTTGGCGAGAACAGCATCCAGTTCAAGGACGAGGGCGTTAGCCTTGGGACTCCGGTGGCAACAAATAACGTTGATTTCACCGGAAATGCTGTTACCGCCACATACTCTAACGGCACAGTCACCGTCAACATCACGAAGCCAACCACTGCATCAGACATCAGCGCAGAACCCGCAGGCGCAGTAGCAGCCCACACAGAAGCAACAGACCCACACGGCGACCGCGCTTATGCCGAATCGCTGGTTGTGGGGCTGTGGGATGATCGCGGAAACTACAACGCCAGTGTCAATGCCTATCCGTCATCCGGCGGCAGCGGCACAGCAGGAGCCATCCTCAAGGGCGACATTTGGACTGTCAGTGTCGGCGGCACTCTGCCAACCGCGCAGGTTGTTGGTGTTGGCGACACCGTTCGCGCCTTGATTGATACGCCCGGCAACACGCAGGCGAATTGGGCGATACAAGAACAGAACATCGGCTACACCCCGGAAAACTCCTCAAACAAATCAACCAGCACATCGCTGGGGTCATCCGATACGCTGTACCCATCACAGAAAGCTGTAAAGGGGTACGTTGACACCTCTATTGCTGCGCTTAACACGCCGCCAAATATGGCAGCGTCAATTACTCGCGGGCAGAAGTTCGGCAATCATTCCTACCTTGGAAACACAATACCTGTAGACGGCCCGTACAAAGGCAGCACTAACGGCTCAACCCCGCTTGCGGATATAACTATTGTTGAAGCCCTGACAAACCGAGGAAATATTGCAGACTGCACGCTCTGGGAGATGAACAGCAACACGATAAATACCGCTACGCAAGTGGCTTTGTATGCTTTCGCCAGCGGCGCGATATACCCGCAGCAGCAGTGGCGAACTGGCGCGAAAATGCAGTTTCTTGCATCGCTTGCACTGTCGAACGTCGTACCAACTACGGAAGATTTCGTCTACCGCATTGGCCTTGCAAACGGCGGAAACTATGACCTCTACGCTGCTGACCCTTGGGCTGGAACTGGTAGCGGGACAGGTAATGGATACACCGGCTGCGCCGCGATGTTTATTGCTGACAACACCTCAATCTATTGGCAATGTAAGTCGGGGTACAAGACAAGTACACAGACAACAGTTACCTCTGTTCCTTATGTTGCTGGTGAGTTTGCAGTATTCCATGTCTGTGTTACGACAGCGGGCGCTGTTGAGTTCCGCATCAATGGCACTTTGGTCGCGACGCACTCCGGTACCGGCATCATCCCGGACGGTGCGTACCTGAACGAGGGCGTGGCTGTGCGGAATATCGCAGCGACGACTACTGCGAAGAAGGGGTTTTACCTGGACGAGTTCGCTTTCCGCCTTGACCTCCCCGGGTCGCGCACTGGATTCACTTTTACCTGACCGGAGTTATCAATGATTACCTACCAGAACAGCAAGAACACAGGGATGAGCGCGGAAACTGAGATCAGTATTGACTCTACGGGCCGCATATCCAAAGAGTATCAAGTGACCATTATTCCGTCTGCCGGAGCGACAGGAACCGTCACACCTACCGTCAAGGCGCGTGGCGGAAGTTCGTTCGAGTCAATCACCGACAACGGAATCGCTATTTCTGTCAATCTCGCTTCGCCTCTGACTTTCCGCGTCTTCGGAATGATCGACGCCATCAAGTTGACCCCGGCGACGCTGGTCGGTACGTTCTCTGCAGTCATTACCGGTACGGGTGGCTGATATGCAAGGATCAATCGGGGTTCCATTGGAATACACATGGGCAACCAAGCCGGCTGCATCATCCGTCCGCGCCAACCATGTGATTTTCGTCACAGACATCGGAAACGGCAGTTATTTTATCAGTGACGGGACATACTGGAAAAAGGTTCATCCGGTAAAGCTGTACACGACCGGAAGCACAACGACAGCAGTTACAAATACCACCGCCGAAACGCAAGTGGCATCATTCACCCTGCCGGGCGGTGTGATTGGGATGAATGGAATCCTCAGATTGTGTCCAATGTTTTCACAGACGAATAGCGCAAACACTAAGACGTTGCGGATTAAACTCGGTGCAGCAACTGCTATCACTCAAGCATTTGGTGGTACAGGTTCGGCGTCAGCTTATGGAATCCTGACGATTCGGAACCTTAATTCTCAGTCCTCTCAGAAATCTACACAAGGCGGAAATCTTGGGGTTGGAACGACAAGCTCCGCAATTGGCACGTCTACCGCCGACACGTCTGCTGACATAACAGTTAGCCTGACTGTGCAAATGGGAGCATTGGCTGAAACTATCACGCTTGAACATCTTTTTGTTGAGGTGCTGTGATGATTACGATTGCATCTATTGTCATGGATGGCGTCAATGTCCCAGGGTCCGAAATACCAAAAAACGCCATCATGGTTGTTTTTGATGGAGGCGCTGGATCGTTTGTTGTTTATGAGCAAGGCGACGAACTGCCGCCGGAACCGGTACCGGAGCCAGCGTAATGCGCCTCAAGTTCCGGCAGTTCTCCGGCGAGTTTCCGCGCCTCAGCCCGTTCGTTCTGCCGGACTCTGGCGCCACGGACGCCACAAACTGCCGACTTGAGGCCGGACTCATCCAGCCGCTGTATGGCATGACAGCTGTAGCTACGCTGGCGCTGACCGGCCAGAACATCCAGGCTATCCACCTGTGGAGTGTAGGCGGCAGTGATTACTGGCTTCGCTTCAAGGATCAGGTTTCTGTCATTCGCTCGCCTATTGCTGACGATACTTATCGTCGCATTTATTGGTCTGGCGATACTCGCGTGGGCGGTTCGGTGCTGTATTCCTACACCCCGGCGGTTAGCTCCGGCGGCGGCACGGAATACCCGAACAACTATTACAAGCTGGGAATCCCTGCGCCTACCGTCAAACCTACGACGACACTGGTGTCGGGAGTGGTCGATGGCGTCAGTACCGAGGCCCGCGCCTACGTTTACACCTATGTCGGCAAGATGGGCGAGGAGTCGGCGCCGTCGCCGCCATCCGACATCCTGATTTGCCCGTCCGGATCATCGACTGTGAATGTGTCGGCGCTCACAGTCGATGTCTCCGCCAGTACCTCCCGCGAGATTGTCAGCCTGCGGATATACCGGACCGCCGTCGGATCGTCTGGAAATGCCGAATACCTGTTCGTTGACAAGATTGATGTCGCCTACACGCTGCCCTACGTTGACACCAAGCTGACCGACACGCTGGCCGAGGTTCTGCCGTCCACCGACTGGACGCCTCCGCGTGACAGCATGATTAACCTGGGCCTGACGGCTCATGGCGTGGCTTATGGCTCCCTGGGGAAGATCATCTGCCTGTCGGAGCCATTCATCCCGTATGCGTGGCCGCAAGGGTATGAACTGACCAGCGACACCGACGTGGTCGCCATCGGCCACTACGACAGCTACCTGATTGTCGGGACGCAGGGCAGGCCGATCATGATTACCGGCATCGACCCGGCAAACATGAGCCAGCAGGAACTGCCGATCATCGAAGCATGCGTCTCTGCCCGGTCCATGGTGAGCATGGGCGCATACGCCATCTATGCCAGCCCGAACGGACTGGTAATGGCCACCGGCGGCGGGGCAAGGCTGGTCACGGAAGGAATCATCACCAACCGAGAATGGGCGCTGATGACGCCATCCAGCATCCACGCCTACCAGCATCGCGGCAAGTACCTGTTCTTCTGGTACACCGACTTCAACAACAAGGGCGGCGTGATCTTTGACCCGCGCAACCCTGACGCCGGTTTCATCCGCATAAACCAGCATTACGTGGCCGGGTATCGCGATGTCCCGAATGACGCGCTATACCTAATCGACAGCAGCAAGAACCTCGTAAAGTTGGACAGCGCATCCGGATCGCCGCTGTCGTATTCGTGGAAGTCAAAGTCCGTCAGTCTTGACCGGCCCGCCTGCATGACCGTTGCCCGTGTGCTGGCTGACTCTTA
>JACCDT010028850.1_pt1 | contig 14614 bp, 9 predicted proteins | sample 7446291 | NCBI WGS metagenome assembly JACCDT01 (sample SAMN15323446, study PRJNA562643) | freshwater metagenome | isolation source: river surface water | place: USA:Blue River Watershed | collected 2017-08-17
CGCGGTGGTAGTTCGGGCTCATCAGTCACAAAAAATACATTTGCAGTGATTGTTGGCGAAGATGCGGGCTCAAAGCTTGAGAAGGCGAAAAAATTTGGAATTCAGTTGTGGGATGAAAAACAGTTTATTGAAAAACTTAAATTCTAAGTTTTTGATCCAGCGTTTCAAAAGCAAAAAGAGTCTCGACTTATCAGCCCGCTGAGAGGCTCCCCATTAGTAACTACCAAATCTGCTTAGAATTCGCCTTTGCACTTTCTACAAGACTCCTGAAATAGGCCGGCGACAAACTCAAAATTCCCTCACGACTCCACTCCACAATTTCTGATACATCCAACAGCTTTTCAAATTCAGCCGTCGCCTGCTCTCGTCGACCAGCATTGAGCATCGCCTTCGCGACTTCAATACGCAGCTGAACAAATCGTCTAAATAACGGAACAAACGGCTCGATCTCACCTAACAGCTGAGGCTCTCTCTGCAACAAGCGAATCAGCAAGGATCCAATGGAGGGAAGCAAATGTTTTCTCGCATTCTCATTCAAAGCAGAAATATCCGATTGCAAATGGAGAAGCGACTGTCGCAATGGTTCGCCGGTCAGGGTTTCAATCTTCATCGCCTTGACTCGATAATCAGAGCTTTCCTCTTCCGACAATGCCTTCAACTCGTCCATCCACCCATGATCTCCGATTTTGCGCAGGATTTGAAGACGAATCACTTTGAGCTCAATATTCTGCGAGTTCTCAACGATCGCATCGCTCAAGATTTTCAGCGCCGAATGCGGCACTCCGGATTTCAATGCTTGTTGAGCCTCGTGAATGGCCATTCCGGCTGGAGAAAAATCTCGTTCCGACTTAATCTCGTGATAGCCCGCGCTTCTGGGGATGGATGACGACGACGCCTCACCTCTCAAAAAACGAGCGTAATAATCACGCCTCTCGACAACAGAACTTCGAAGTCGATTCTCACAAACATAGTCATAGGCAAGCCTTAATGCCTGCTTAGATTTCAACCGATCACTGATGCTCCATCGAATAAGATTCTGCATCTCATCAAAATTTTTATAAGCAGGCAGTCCCGTCAATGACAATATCTCACGATAAGGTGGCGCATCTGGAAGAATAGGAAAAACTCCCCTGCTGATCATCTCCAATGCTTTGATATCGCTTCGACATTTGTTGTAGGGATTATTCAAAAGCGGGACGAAACCAAATTGAGACGACTCAAGAAATTCAAAGTAGTCGTTCATAGAGCCCCAATGTCGAAACGTAAATCGGTGTCTCGGCAATGTCACATGGGAGGGAATCATATCATTGCCCATCAACGAAAGATGAAGCTGTGGAATTTCTTGCATCAATTGCCGCACGAATGGCATCGCAGAGAGCAGATCAGGAAAATGTCCCATCGAACCGCCCCAGCAGAGTCGAGGCTGAGGCAAGTTCCACTTTTCCGTCAGATCATCAAAAGTCTTGAGCGATCGATCTGGCAAAAAGTTTCGCAGAACTTGAATGGGCGCCGGAGTCTTTGGCGATAAAACATTTTTGAGAGATTCACATGTCGCAATCACACCATCGACAACAGCCAATATTTTCTCATACATTTTCCAAACAAATGGAGAGGTCCATCCATCGAAGACTGGAGAAGCGACCGGCGCAGAATAAAAATGATCGTTGTACTCAGCGATCGTGGCAAGCCCTCTCCTTCGGCGCTCGTGAATGAGAGGGATCAGATCTAAGTCCTGAGATTGAAAGAGAACCAGCAGATCGCAGGTGAGTCCCCACTCGAATCGACGCGAATCCGCCACATCTAAATTCACAACTGTCCAATCAGGCATTGCCTCACTCAATGCCTCAGCTGGCCACTTCATTCTATAAAGAGCATCCCCAGTCTGATCGAGTCGAACCAGCTGAAGAATAGAAAATGACTTTGAACTTTGTTTCTCTCCCACTGCGACTATTATAGGATAAGAAACTATGGCGAGCGAAGAGAATCGACTGATTGTTCAACTTTCACTCATCGATGAAACAGGCGACAGCTATCACCGGATGCGATGGCCAGCTAAATGGGTCGCGTCTCAAAGAAAAAATTGGGCCTATATTAGCCAAGACGCGCGTGGTGACCTCAATCACGAACTCATCCTTGCCGCGGATCTTCTTTTGCTTTTGCAGTGTGGAGATATCCGATTGATGCCACTTATCGTGGAAAGAAAAAAAAGAGGTTTAAAAACCGTCGTTGAAATTAACGATCTCTTCTATCACCCTCAGCCCTGGAATCCCGCCGGGCAACATTGGAACAATCCACACCAATGGTGGATTTATGAAAAATTTATGACCGAGGCCGATGGAATCATCGTGTCGAGTCCTGACCTCAAAAAATACTTGGATCGATGGAAAGAAAAGATCGTCATTTTTGAGAATCATATTCCCTCAGACATTCATCCATCAGAAAAAAAAATGAACGATGCCTCGATCATTGGCTGGGGTGGATCTGCGGGCCATATGGTCGACCTCATGGCCGCCGTTCCATCAATGAATCAGTTTCTTACAAAAAATTCGAATTGGAAATTGCGGCTCATGGGTGACCCCTCGATTCGAGATTTTGTCACATGGGATCAAGCCCATTCGCGTCGGGTCGAATACACCTCTTACAGCTCAATGGTGGATTATTTTAATTTTTTGAAAAGCCTAAGAATAGGCATTATCCCACTTCTCGACACTCCATATAATCGCTGTCGAAGTGATATCAAAGCGCTCGAAATGATCGCTTGTGGCTGTCTTCCAATCGTGCCAAAAGTTGGCCCCTATCAAAAAGTCATCCAGGAATTAAAAATTCCAGCTTACGAAAATTTCTCCGAGTTCGAAACGCTCCTTCAGAAACTCACGAACGATCGCGACACCGCCAACAAAATCTGGCAATTCGCCTTCGAAAGACTCAACGACACAAGACGAGATCCCTCGCATTCCGCGAGAATCAGTTACTACGAATCACTGTTTCCGGCCAAAAGCTCGTCTAGACTGAATCCTGGATTTAAAGAAATTCCGCTGAGCCAGCCACCGACGCACGAACTTGAGTCGATCTTCAACGACTGGAGACAAAATAAGATTGAGAGCGCAATTGAAAAAATGGCCGAAAAGCTTTCAAAAAATCCCTATCACGCTGAACTTGCAGCGATGTATATCCTTGCCCTAAAAGAGCACGATTTTGAAGGCGCACGCAAGATGACCGACCTCTGTCTCAACGACTTTCCTCATGATCCACGATTCATGATTCTTGATCTCGTCCTCGAGCCAGATATTTCTGAACACAAATGGAAGAAGTTGATTCAAACTCTCAAAGACTATTCGGCTGCACATAAAATCTGGGCCTTTGGTTTTGTTCGAGACATTTTGCTCAAGAAAGATCTAGATCTGCAATTCCTTAACGATCTTAAAAATATTTTCAACGAAAGTCCCGAGATCCGTCTTTGTGTTTTTAACAAATTGAAGTCACAGCAGAAGTGGGCAGAAGCAAAGGCCGAAATGATCTGGCTCGACATTCACTATCATTCATATTTGGCAAAGAAGAATTTCTTCGACAAGTGGCCGTCCTATATTCCCAAAGTCTGGATGAGCGCCTTCGAACACGCCGGCTCATTCAAGCCGTAGAATGTGTTTAAAGGGCGATTTGACAGTATTAAGCCCCTAGGCTACCAACAGGCCTATCTATGCGCACGTTCAGGAGACCAACGGTTCTACTTCGATTACTCACAGGCATGTATTTGATGACCTTTCTTTTCGGTTGCGGTGGCAATTCTGAAACACAATCTATGGATGATGAGAAAGCTCTTCTGTTAAAAGACTTGCAGTTGGGCGATGCGGCCTATCCTCCCATTCATATCTCGCTAGACTCCAATGGCTGCTCTGCCATTTCCGAGAAATACTGTGATGAACTTTATGACGACGAACACCAGGGCAACGCAGATATTGTCGCTCATGATTCGGTTTTGAAGGTGCGACTTGGAAAAAACAAAACTGGATTTAGTTACGGCAAAGCTGGTTTCGAAATGGCGAAATGGTTGGCTCAGAACAAACTCCCAAAGGCCCTTTTAGAATTTCTGAACCAGTATCATTATTTTGATCTTCTAAAAAAATATCTCAGAACGAAGCCGATAGCGGACTCAACGCCCGACGAGGCCCTGGAAACTACTCTGATTGAAAAAGAAGCAGCCGCTATTTGGGATTGGGCGCTCGAGCAAACCATTGATCGCCGGACAAAATTTGAAGCAAAAGTTACTGGAATAGAAAGGCCCTCTGTCAAATTTGATATCCTGTTGAACAAGGTTTCTCAGCGTATCCGTGCGAATATCTACGATATTATCTGGTCAAATTCGGACGACTGGAAAGCTATTGCGGCACAGTTTGAAAAAGTTCGAATCGCTTTTCTTCAAGAAATCGAGGAAGAACCAAAGCTCAATAGAGAGATCAAAGCCTCATGGACCGAAACTATAAAAAGCATCAAAATCGTTCCTCCGGGTAGCGATCCTGATATTGAAGACACAGACTGTGCCGAACACGAACCGAATGCCTACTACTATCGAGAGAAAAATGTTTTTACCGTCTGTGCAGGCCTTATTTTCGGAAGCGAAATCTCTGGAATTGTCGCGCATGAAATCGCTCATTCTTTAGGGATAGAAAGAACTCGTCGAGAACATTTAAGGCAAAGCGCTCACTTCAAAGAAATGAAAACCTTGCAAGATCAAATTTGCCATTCAGAATTACCACGATCTTGCCCTCCCGCTTGGTCTCAGTTTCAAAAATCGTTTACATCAAACCTGGATTTCTTGCTCAAGCAGTTTGACCCGCCGGTGCAACCACTCCTTTCTTGCCTCCAGTACAACGCTCGTGAGCTCAAAGCTTGGCCGCCGGATGAGACCGAGCTTAAGAAAATTGCAGAGATTCGAGCGAAACTTCAGGTAAGCCTCGGGGCAGCAAAACATCTATTTTTTCAACTCAGCAAACCAAAGCTACTGCTTCCGAGCGGAGACGAGTCGGAGAATCCCTATTATCTAAACCCTTGCGAATTGAGTGACTGGAAAGAATTCTCGTACGTTCCGGGTAGCACATGGGACTTATACTTTTTCTTTAGTGCTGCCCATCTCTGTGGAGATCACACAAAATCTTCGGCCGAACAACTCGATTCAGCGATTGTTGAGGCAAGAGCTGTTTACAGCGACGTGCTGCAACGAGTGATTCCACTATCTAGGAATTTTTCATCCGACGAAGATCTCGCCGGACGTGGGTATTCAGAAGATTCAGAAGAAAGATTCGCGGACTTTTTTGGCTTTCGTGTTCTTGCACGATTGTTAAAAAATGAATCCCCTCTTGTGCGACGTGCTAGATATTTTTCAAATATTTCAAATTTCTGTCAGCCCCACTCTTCTCTCAAAAAATATCCAGATGAGCTGCAGGCTGAAAAAAAACACGATCTTGAACCACACTCTGCCGGACTCCGACGGCGACAAGAAACTCTGGTCAGACCCTTGAGAGAAATTCTAAATTGCGCACAGGATTTTGAAATTCCAGAATGCGAACTTTAAAATTAGGAAATTCAAAGATTCCGACTCCGAGCCGATCTCTTTACAGATCGGTTTTTGCGCTCATCTCTGGAGTATACCTTGGCATTATGCCGGCAAATCTTCTGGAAGGAAGCGAGAGCTGTCGCGATCTGTTTAAAAGAATTGTCTCCATCGCCACCCAAAGCCCCATTGGTCGGTATTTTCCAGGCCCAGCATCTCTTTTTGCCCTCGAAACGTCTGTGAAAGCGCTGGAAGAATCTCGAAATGAAATCACTGCGAAAGATGTTCTAAAGGCGGCTTCGAGCTTGCGAGAATTTCAGACTCCCTGGGCCAGGAATGCCGAATACGCTGGCCATTTACTGGGTATAGACATTTCGGATCTAGAATCTCGAAATTATTTGATCGCAATCGATCGTCTCAGACTTTGGCTCCAGAAAAACGAGCCATTCACTACCGAGATATCTACGGCGATTCACGATCTATTTGCTCCGACATATGTTGAGCAAGAACATATCTATCAGCATCCCGCCTTCCAGTATGCGATTCCTCAAATTTTACCTCACCTCAGGCGGCTACCAGACCATTTGCAAGTGGCTCGCAAAACCATTGTTCGCCTAGGTCAACATTTGATTTCAGCAACCGATACCGCTGAAACTACCGCCACTTTATTCCGAAATTTCTTTTTGAGTATCAACGATAGAGACCATGCCTCGATATTCACTCCGAAGATAATTATTCGATCTTCTGAGCCACATCATGGCCATTCAACTCATATCAAAAAGAGAGGCAGAAGAAAAAAGACAGCCCCCGTCTCATCCAAGCCTGAGCCAGAGCTGAAACAGCCAGCCACATCAATATTGCCCGATCGTGCAGAGCCTACCGCAGATATCTCGACAGCGCTGGATAGTCTCGTTGCGAACCTACCCATTGCTTCGTCCATTGTTCGCGAAATCATTAGCTCTTTGCAACCTGGCACAAAACCAACCATTGAAGATATTTATTCAGCGTTCAAAACACGGGTAACAATTTTTTCGAATAAAATGGATGAGCTTGCATCTGATACCCCTGAGCTTAGCGATTCGATTTGGACTGTGAAGGATGAATTAAAAAAAAGGATTGATACTCTTTACACGCAATTCAAAAAATTGCAGCGAGAACAGGCGAATGAAGCAATTCTCGGCTCATTTGCCGTAGAATGCGAAGTGCATTTCCGGGGAATAATCGGGGAGATTGCTGCAGTCTATTTCTTCAAATATCAATTATTTGTTCAGAATATTCGATTTGATTACAAAGGATTCAGAGATAAGAAATTAAATCGCAAAGCCAGACAATTCTTGGGTCGCATTCGATCAGCACTGAAAACCAAGCGTGATTATTATCTTCACCTTCCAGAGTCTTCCTGGGCCACAGAGCTCGACACACTGAAGCGTAAATTTCCGAATCTTATTCCTCCTACATTCATTGCAAAATCAGTCGGCTCATGGATCGGACTTTTCAGTATGCTGGCAAATATTGAATTCGATGGTTTCTTAAGAGCCGCCATTCAACAGCCTGGCGACGATCAAGATTATCAAGCCCTGGAAGTCAAAGCCCTTCGAAATCTTGAGGAACGAGAAGACGCCTTTTTGACAGTTGTAAAAAGTCTTGAGAAACGAAAGGAATTCTTTGAATTTCTTGAAATGAATATCCCCGTTGTGCTGTACCTTCCCTACGGATGCTCCCCAAGCCAACTTCAGATGCTGCGATCAAAAAATATTCAGGTCCATCAAGGGCTGCCGTCCTCATCTGAGATGGTCATCATTGATATAGAAATCACGGAACCTGACGAGCAGTGATTTGCTATGTCCCGTCACACAGCCTAGCCGAGTGATCAGGCCATAAAATACCTTCTTGTCGCAACGCAGCATCATTTTTTTTGAATCAAAACTTTTAATCTCCGGAAGGATCAGAGAAACTGCACTAGAGAGGGGTCGACATGAAAAATAATATCTGGATTCTACTCGTTGCTTGCTCGCTTCAAGTATTGTGTCTTCACACCGCACATGCCGCGACGGTTGCTGCGAAAGTTGATTGCAATTGCCACTGTAAGAGCACAGGCCCTGAAGGCGATAAAGAATTTGAAAGTTATACACAACAATGTGGAAACAAATATAAATACGATAAAGCTCCTTCAAAGAATCCAGAACAAATGCCATCGAGTCAGGCCTGCACTGCAAAAGCTGATAGTCTTAACCAAAAACCCTGTGCAAATTGTGCTGTCGACAAAGACCATCCAGAAAATTTTACATGCGAAGTAAAGACAACTGCAAAATGTGGCGGTTGGGCAAAAGGCGATGTCATCTCCCAAGGTAAGTGGGAATGCAAATCATCGCCATCTGTGGCATCCACACCACCCACTGGTTCGCCTGCCCCATCTCCTGGCGCTCCAGCACGCAGCCCAACGTGATATTCCTAAAAATTTTAGTAGATTGCTTCGCGAATCTGGGCGCTCAGATAGTCCATGAGCCAAACGGCCGCAGCGATCGTGATGAAGATTGTTCCCACTTCGTCCCATCGAGTCAGCCCTTGATATTGCATCAACAAAGTTCCGATGCCCCCACCACCAACCAACCCAATAATCGTTGCCATACGCACGTTGATATCCCACCGATAAATTGTGAATGCTAGAAAAGGAAGAACAATCTGGGGCACTACCGCGAACCAGATGACCTGCAATCGATTCGCACCGGTTGCCTCGATCGCTTCAACCGGACCTTGCTCGATACACTCGACCTGTTCAGAATAGTTTTTAGCCAATGAAGCAATCGAATGGAGCATCAACGCCAACATGCCAGCGTATGGTCCAATTCCTACCCAAACAGAAAATATAATAGCCCAAATCATGGGCTCAACCGATCGAGTAAAATTCAAAATGAATCGAACGATGGTATAGACCACCATGCCGGCAGAACTTCCCTTCATCAAGTTTCTAGCCGAAACGAAGCCCGCCAGAAATGATAACGGCAACGACAACGCCGTTGCAATAAACGCAATAAAAATGGTCTCGACCATTGCCTTAACGACCAGTCGAACAATCGAAAGCTCTGGATGCAACATCGCGGAAAAAATTCGTCGGGCACCATCTACTCCATCTTGGCTAAACAGAGCTGAGAAACTCGAGTCCGTCAGTTGAAAGCCCAACCAAAGCGTCAACAATATTAAAATCCAAGACAATGTCTTTTCACGCGCTGGCACGATCAGCAAATCTTTGAAGTTTTGACGAAGCACGCGATTAGATGAAAGAACCAACATGAAGCCCAGAGATTTCTCAGAGAATGTATAGAAAAATCCCAAAATAGCCGAGATAGCCGCACCTAATATCCATAGGTTATCCGATAGTTCAGTGATCCATTCACCACGAACTAATATTTCCTGACACAGAAAAAACAGATAAAAACCAAAAAATATATTTATTCCGCCGCCAACAATTCGCGCTTTACGCACTTCTCGTTCTAATTTGAGGCTGTGTTCGTTCGTCATCGATAATCCCCTCAGTGAATCTCTACGGATGCCGCTTCATCGCCGTAAATTCGCCTAAACCAGGCTTCGTCAATATCGGTCGGAAGACCTTCAAAGACAATTTGTCCGCCCTTCAGCGCCACGACTCGAGTCGTATACTGACGAACAAGACTCAAAAAATGCAGATTGCAGACAATTGTTTTTTTAAATTCTTTATTGGCCTGCTCCAAAAATTTCATAATCGAATGCGACGTTGCAGGATCCAGACTTGCGACAGGCTCGTCCGCCAAAAGAATTTCGGGATCTTGCATGAGACTTCGCGCAATCGCGACTCTCTGCTGCTGCCCACCACTCAAATCGTCAGCTCGAATATGCGCTTTTTCTTCAAGACCAACCACCTTCAGAAAATTTAGGGCCTTTGCGATATCCTCTTCGGAATATATTTCCATCACACTTTTCCATGTCGGATGTGTAGCCAATTTTCCAGAAAGGACATTCGCCAAAACAGACTTTCGTTTGATCAAATTAAAGTGCTGAAAAATCATCCCAATTTTTTGTCGATAATGCCTGAGGTCATTCCCACGAAGGCTGAGAACATCTTCTCCCTTAAACTTGATCTGACCTCTCGAAGGTTCAATCAATCTGTTCAAACAGCGCAAAAAAGTAGATTTTCCAGACCCACTCAATCCGATGACGCCTAAAAATTCACCGGGCTTGAGTTGAATGGAAATTCCCTTAAGCGCCTGAACACCGTTGTCATAGACTTTCTCAAGGTTCTCCACTTCTAGAATAGGGGCTGCGGTGGTCACGATATTTTACTTCGCAACAATTTTTTCAATATCCAAATTAGATTGAAGAACAATCTGCCGGATGTCGTTGTATTCGCTGTCACCGACACGCTCGAGTCCTGAGCCAGTCGCCAAAATAGTGAGCATCTCTTTTCCTTCATCCGTTTTTACAAACTCCAGAAGAGATTCAACGATCAGCTCTTTCAATTCTTTATTTTTTTGCGGATCGGCTAACAGATTCGATCGAAGCACCCAAGGTTCATTGGGAATTTCTTGGGTAAATCCAATAATTTTGACCTTATCTTCAACATCTGGGAATTGGGTCTTTACTCTTGCGCGAGCGTCAGTAATTTCTTCAATCTTTTTTCCATTCAACTCGACGGTCTTTGGAGCACTATAGTAGGTCGCACCCGCATCAACCTGTTTCTGATAAACCATAGTCACAACATTGTCGTGTTTTTGAGCAAAAACTGTTTCACCCAATTGGATTCCTTTATCCTTAAAAAGCTTCGAGGGAAGGATATAACCAGATGTTGAAGCAGGATCGGTGAAAGCAAATTTCTTCCCCTTAAGATCCTCTAGAGATTTTATGTTACTGTCTTTATGCGCAATAATTTGAGCCTTATAGGTTCTCTCGTTATTACCACGGAGAACTTCCAAAACAGCCTCGACATCATATTTCTTAATATCTTTTGCGAGAATATAACTGAAAGTTGTCAAAGCCGCGAAATCGGCTTTTTTGGTTCCGAAGGATTCTACCACCGCAATATAACTCGCTGGCACGGCGCTTTTCACATAAAAGCCAGAATCCTTTCCATACAATTTCTGCGACACATAACGCGATACAAACTGAGTCACTTTATCTGCCGTAGTCGCAATTTTCTGAGCATCTACAGACGGAATATAATACATCGTGAACGGCCTCTTTTTTGACCCCACTGGCGGCTGGCTACAGCCTACAAGCAAGACAAGCGGCAAGCTCAAAAGAATTTTTCCAAGAACTCCAGAAGTGATAATTTTAGAAACCATCTTCAATTTCCTCCTCAGGCTGATGCTGGAGCCATTCTTATGGGGAGGACACTTTCTTATCAACAAGATTTGGGCAGTTTTGCAGAATCTTTTCGTAAGTAAGTCCAGAGACCAACAGAAAGAACGACAAGGCATAATTGAGACATCAGAGTTTCAGCCGTAGGAAAGATTCCGAGAGACGATAGCTCAAAAGGGAGTTTGACAAACGACATGGGAACCATCCCAACTTCCTGTAGCGCACGGAGTCCCTTTCCAAGAAGCATGACAGACAAAATAAGCATCAACCAAGAAGACAAGGCAAACAGCTTACGAACCGGAATATTCACGCTGTATTTAAGAAATACCCAAGCCAAAGCAAATATCACCAGAAACGATACAAAAACTCCAAGCGCCATGGCAGAAGACGATTCTTGAACCCCATCAATGGTGAGAGCCCGAAGAAACAGAACACTCTCCAACGCCTCTCGAAATACAGCCACGAATGCCAAGAGAAATAGGCCCCAACGACTGCCGCCATTGAGATTAGATCTCACTCGCCCATCAATGAATTTCGTCCATCTCTTGATTTCTGTTTTGCTGTGCAACCAAAAGCCAACATAAAGCAGCATCACAACAGCAAACAAAGCTCCGACAGCCTCGGTCAACTCACGACGTGCTCCGGTCATGACAACCATCCAACCTGTGAAAAACCATGCGAGAATTCCAACCCCCAAAGCAGACGCCCAACCTCCGTGAATAAAACGCCGAGCACCAGTCGCACGGACGGCGCGGATCACCCCCAGCATTGCCAAAATAATAAGAACAGCCTCAAAGCCTTCTCTAAAAATGATTCCCGCTGCCAGCCAAAAAACCGTCGCAAATGAACTATCTTGTTTTCTCAAAAGCGATTCGGCGCGCGCAATCTGCACTTGCGCTCGCCCGACTTTTTCTTTCAATACTATTGCAGGATCTCGTCTTTCGATAACCTTTCGAACCTCCGCGAAATCGTATTCAATCTCAGAAACAAATTCTGGATTAATACTGCGCAGCTTTGGTTCCACAGGCTCAAAACCATCGAGATATGCTGAAAGAGCCAGCGATCGCGCCAGAACATAATCGCCCTCATCATATTTTTTCTGGGCGTCAACAAGACGCAGCTGAGACAACTGAAGGCTTCCGCTATCGTTCCCGTCATACGTCTTGGTTCTCAGGAATGCCAAAATTTGATTTTTCTCGTCTTCTGATTTGCCCTCGAGTTTCTCAAGAAGCGCTTCATCAGAAAGACTTGCGACTGTCGACAGGCCAATTTTTTCATCCCAACTCTCCATTTCAGCCAGACTTGCTTCGTCAGAGATCTTCCCCTGATGGCGCATCGACAGTACAAAAAAAGCGAGATCCCAGACCTCTTTGTCAGAAAATTCAGGATGAGAAACCATCGAAGTACCAGGAATCCCCAAGCGAATCACATTGAATGCATGAAACGGAGGAAGCCCCTTCATATACATATTATCCAAGAGATTTCTCGGAGCCGGATCTAATCCTCGTCCACCCGGACCATCACCTCTTCCCGAACTTCCATGACAATTCGCACAAGCCGCCGAAAACAAATGTTCGCCGTTCTTGAGATTTGGCCAAATCGCCGGAGAGATCGAGAGCTGCGAGATTGACAGGACCTCTTGCTTGATCGCGCGCGCCAGGTTGGCCACATCAACACCATCAGCTTTTTCTGCAATTAAGCGCTGTAATTTTTCTGTCTTTCCAACGATCGATACATAAGCCGAATCTGCGGCAAGATCTTTCGCGATTCGGACAGACGACTCACCAAACTCTAGCTGTTCTTCATATTCACTTCGATTGATAACCTTCTGATTTTTAACAGCACCACTGTAGTCGGCCGCAAGATATTCAAGCAAATGAACCAAAAGCCGTGGCGAAGAATCTGGTTGTTGAGCCAGCAGACCGCGAGAAACCAGGCTCGTGACGAAAACAAAGGCGAAAAAAACTTGGATCAAATGAAAGCAACGATATCGAAAACCCTCTTTGATCTCTAAACGACCGCCATTCATAGTGATAATCTCATATTGATAATCATTATCAATTACACGAAACACGATACCAAATACCTGAGTCAAGAACTCCCGCACAATTTCAAGACATCGCCATTAAGATCGCTACAAAATCCTTTTTAAAAGAGCCAAAAATAGATCGTCTGAGTCTCTAGACGCGCCCGACACAGAATATTCTGAGCGTGTAAACTCAGTTTCAAGCGAGTCTCAAACAGCGAGCCTTTTGCCGTTATTTCTCGGAAATCAGCAGAGCTCTTTCGCCGACTCACTTCACGACACGATATCTTCGCAGCCTCGGGAGCCAAGAACGAAATTAGAATATCCTGAGCCATTCGATCTCCCGGTTGAGGAGCCAACATATCCACGCCGACAGGAGCCCCTCTCAATTTTAAATTCGCCTTACGAATGCGATCGACGAAGAAAATATTTTTCTGACTATCAAGATAGGAAACTTTCCAGAAAAGTGTCTGATCCTGAGTCCAGGATCTTTCTAACTCCATTCGCCTCGCCGTCGTCGACCCAGAAAAAATCATATTTGTCATCGTTTCGTCTAACGCTATTTCTACTCGATAGGATGCGGCATCGGGCCCCGCTGGCCACGCTAAACTCAACCCCTGCACAAACGGATTGATTTCAATATCCACATCTGAAAATTCATTCGAAACAGTGAGTGATCGACGTTTCGCTAAAAATTTCGATCGATAGTCTTTCAATGACATGGGCCTCAACCCTTGAGCACCTTTTCCTGCGCCATCACGAAGATAACTTTTCCAATCTGTTTCAGAGTTACTCAAAACCACAACTGAATTTGGACTCAGCACTAAGTCTGGCTTCTGAGCGCTGGAAACCGCCGGGACTTTCTTTTTTTCAGGCTTTTTTTCAGGTGGGGCAACAGACTGCGGCGCTACTTGCGGCGGCACTTGTGGAGATTCAACCACCATCGGCGTGGAAGACGGAGGCTCCGAGGGCATATGCTGTGTTTCAGGTGAAGCCTGCGGTTCACTCTTGTCTGGATGAGATTCAGGCTTCAGGAAAAAAAACGCCAAAAGGAGCATCGCCGCGATAGCGCTTCCAATGAGCCCCCACGTTGCCGTTCGCCTCGAACGCACCGCATGGCCGATCTTCGGATGCGCGGGATCCAGCAAAAACAACTGCAGCAGCTGTTTATAAGGCAACAAATTTCGTGATCGCAGCAATTGCTCGATATCGACAATCATCGCTGAAGCAGATGCATAACGCTTCTCAACATCGACCTGCAGTGCCTTGGCGACAATCTTCTCGAACTCAGGACTAATCGAAGCATTACGCTGTCGAATCGGATCGAAGGATCCTTTGACCGTCTTATACCAAACCGTCGTCGTCGAATCTCCTTTGTTCTTAAAAGCATGGGTCCGGGTTGCGAGCATATACATCGTGAGTCCAAGGCTAAACAGATCACTTCGGTGGTCTATCGCACGACCTTCTATCTGCTCTGGCGACGAAAAACTGGGAGTCCCAACAAAAACCCCTTCTTTAGTAAGACCATCATCAGATCCAAGTATTTTCGCCAATCCGAAGTCTGATATTTTTATTCCCAGCTCAGGATTCACGAGAATATTTGCTGGCTTGATATCTCGATGAGTGATCGACGCATCGTGCGCAGCCTTCAGCCCTTGAAGAATTTCAAGCGTGATCATCAAGACATACTCTTCAGGAATTTTTTCGAC
>JACCDT011047199.1_pt1 | contig 14614 bp, 8 predicted proteins | sample 7446291 | NCBI WGS metagenome assembly JACCDT01 (sample SAMN15323446, study PRJNA562643) | freshwater metagenome | isolation source: river surface water | place: USA:Blue River Watershed | collected 2017-08-17
CCCGCGCCCATGATGGCGCCAAAGATGAGTTGTGCACCTGCGTCACCTGGGTTGGCGTTGGCCATGGCGACCATGGGCGCCACAGCGGCGAAGGTCACGCCCATCATCACGGGCAAGCGAATGCCAAACCATTGGGTAGCGCCCCAAGATTGAATGAGTGTGACCAAGCCACAGACAAACAAGTCGGCAGAAATGAGCATGGCCACTTGTTCGGGGCTGAGCTTCAAAGCGCGGCCGACGATGAGTGGCACAGCCACGGCGCCTGCGTACATGACGAGCACGTGTTGCAGACCAAGAGCGGCAAGCTTGCCTGTGGGCAGGTGCTCGTCAACGGGATGGGTAGTTTCTGACATAGGCTAGGCAAATGAATGTTGAAGAAGCTTAGAACTGTATACAAGATTGCATGCAATCGAGTTGATGCAAACCCTAGGTTTTGCGTCAAAACCTCGCAGCAAGCTTAACCGTGGACGAAATCGGCGTAGCTCTTTACTTCTTTGAGGTATGCGCCCAGCGCCTCACGGGCATGCGCTTCATCGCGGTCGGGGCCAAAAGTTACTTTAAGAACCATGTCCGTATTGAGGCCTAAGCTGGCTTTGGTGTTAATTGCAGCGTGCCCAAAATGATCGATCAGCCCAAGCATGACCGACTCTAGGCAATCTGTTCGTGCGTCATCAAGGCGTTGAGAAAGTTCTAAGTCGTTCAAAGCCATATTCGCCATTTGGCGCAGTGCACGTTTGTCACCCGTAACAAATTGCGTGATGTTTTGGTGCTCGACAAGCACGGCCAACATTTGGCGCTCGCCTGCATCCAGTTCTTCGTAACGCTCCAGAAGCTCAATAGATGCCGCAGGAATGGGCTGAGTTTTTGCCAAGAATGCTTCAAAACAAGCCAATGCTGCGGGGACGTTTTTGAGCTTCTTGCGAAGCACGAAAGGCATGCTCGGAATGACCCAGACTTCAGCAGGAGGTGAGCCAATCCACTCTAAAAAATAATCCAAAAGATCACAATTCGCCAGTTTATGGACGATGTCGTTGTCGGCCAGGATGATCATCTCTGACAAGGCGTAAGTACGGACGATCAGGCCAAGGCGGTCTGAAGAAATTCCAATTGATCTTCTGACACTGCTCCGGTGTCAAACGATTCCCAGAACTGCGCATTCACAACTGTGCCGCCATCGGTTTCACCAGCAATGTGTTTGAGAGCTTGATTGGCTAAGCCATGGGCTTTTTGAGCATTGCCGTAGTTCAACACGATATGTCCCACATCAATGCGTTCTTTTTGCGCGACTTCGCAGGCTGCCCGATAAAGCGCAGCCCCGCTGCGAACAGCGCCTGAGGCTGAATACGACACCGATTTGCCGTTAATTAAACGAATGGCATAGGCGTCTGCTTCTTTTTCGTCGGCGTCGCCACGATCGGCATCACCAATTTTTTCGTCAACAACAAAGCCATTACCCGTCAAATGTGCATGACCAATGTGTCCAAGCTCATGTGCAAGGTGAAATAACAAATGCGATGGCGTGCCTTTGCGAGAAAGCACTACGGCAAACCGATCAGCATCGCGTACCACCATGCCGGTCATTTTTTTGCCAGGCAACTTGTGCACGTAAAGCACAGGAATGCCAGCCTGCGCGCACCAAACCAGTAAAGAGGGCAGGCTGACGCAATCAGCCGAGTGAAGAATGCGCTCGCGCAGCTCTACCGCATCTTTAGGCACGGGAGCTTGTATTGACTTAAAACCTTTCAGAGCCATCTTGGCCAAGGCCGTCGCGTAATGAGCGCTGACGAATACTTCAGCGGGGTCAACACGGTCGTTCAGCTTGAATTTGCGCTCAGTTTCTAAAAAGGTCACAGGCGCTTTTGGGTCTGCCAAGCTGGCCAAACTGATGTTGAAAGCCCGCGCCAAATACATTTGCGCTTGCTGTAAGCCAGAGGGAATGGTGGCGATGTCGTCGCTCCACCAGCTGGGCAGGACTTTGCGAGCAAAAGGCGTAGCAATCCCCACCTGGCTCAGGCGAGCTAACAAGTTTTGGATGGGATTGATGTTAGCCACGGTGTGCTCCTTTGGCTTGAAAAACTTCTTACTGCAGTGGGTAAAGAAGACCTTAATTCTAGTGCGAATCCTAACTACACTCAGGTACTAAATCAGTAAATCCGTGCGCTTTCGCCGTCAAAAATACATATGCCACTTACGCTTCCTCAATTAGAGCGACACTTATTTAAAGCCGCCGACATCTTGCGTGGCAAGATGGATGCCTCCGAGTTCAAGGAATACATCTTCGGGATGCTTTTCCTCAAGCGTTGCTCGGATGTGTTTGAGCAGCGTCGCGAAGAGGTCATTCATCTCGAAATTGAAGCTGGCAAACCGCGGGCAGAGGCCGTGGACACTGCTGAAAACAAGCGGTGGTACAAAAAAGATGGTTATTTTTGGGTGCCCAAGGAGTCGCGCTACAGCTACCTGGTGGACAACTCGCGTCAAGCCAACGTGGGCAGTTTGCTGAGCAAAGCACTCGCTGGCATTGAAGGCGACAACGTTAGCCTGTATGACGTGCTGGAGCACATCGACTTCACCCGCAAAATTGGCCAGAGCAAGATCCCTGACATCAAGCTGCAGCAGCTCATCACCCACTTCAGCTTGTACCGCCTGCGCAATGAAGATTTTGAGTTCCCTGATTTGCTCGGTGCCGCCTACGAATATTTGATTGGCGAATTTGCCGACTCTGCGGGCAAGAAGGGAGGTGAGTTCTACACCCCACGCTCAGTGGTGCGCATGATGGTGCGGCTCATCAAACCCGAACTCAAACACGACATTTACGACCCCTGCTGCGGCTCCGGTGGCATGCTGATCGCCGCCAAAGAATACATCGACGAGCACGGTGAAGACGGGCGCAAGGCCAACCTCTTTGGGCAAGAGTTCAATGGCACCGTGTGGTCGATTGCCAAGATGAACATGCTCTTGCATGGCATCAGCAATGCCAACCTACAAAACGAAGACACGCTGGCTGAGCCACAACACGTGGAAGGTGGCGAGTTGATGCACTTTGACCGTGTGCTGACCAACCCACCGTTCTCTATCAGTTGGGGCAACACTGAGGAGGATGCCGACGGTAATGCGGCCTGGAAACCTAAGTTTCAAGCAGAACGTTTTTCATACGGACAAGTACCGCTAGGCGCAAAGAAGGCCGACTTGATGTTCCTGCAACACATGCTCGCGGTCACCCGTGACGGTGGCATGGTGGCCACCGTGTTGCCTCACGGTGTGCTATTCCGTGGGGGCGAGGAAAGAGCCATTCGTGCCGGCATCATCGAAGATGACTTGCTCGAAGCCGTCATTGGTGTAGCCCCCAACTTGTTCTATGGCACGGGTATCCCAGCCTGCATTTTGGTGTTGCGCCAGCGGGTGCAAAAAGGTGCCAAGCGCGTCAGTGGCAAACCTGCGGAGCGCCAAGGCAAAGTGCTGTTCATCAACGCCGATCGCGAATTTTTTGAAGGCCGCGCGCAGAACCACCTGTTGCCAGAACACATAGAGAAGATCGTCACCATCTTCGACGAGTTCAAAAAAGTAGATGGTTTTTCTGAAATCATTGACAACGCCACCCTCAAAGACAACGACTACAACCTCAACATCCGCCGCTACGCCGACAACGCGCCACCGCCCGAGCCACACGATGTGCGAGCCCATTTAATAGGCGGTATTCCCAAATCAGAAGTAGCGGCTAAAGCGGGGCTTTTTAATGCCCATGGCTTAGACCCCATGGACTTGTTGGTCGAGCGTCCCAAAGACCCGACAGGCTTGTATTTTGACTTTGCACCAGTGCTTGAAAAGCGACAAGATCTCAAGCCCCTCATCGAAACCAACGCAGGCTTGGTCGCCAAAGAAGTCGCCATTCGCGAAGCGTTTGAGCAATGGTGGAAAGATCACAGTGCTCGCATCATGGCGCTCTCTGGAAAACTGGACGATGCTGCCAGCCTAGTGACGTTGCGTCACGATTTGTTGCAAAGCTTTAGCCAAAGCCTAGAGGCCATTGGCTTGCTTGATCCCTTTCAGGTGCGCGGCATCGTGGCCGGTTTTTGGTACCAAACCAAATACGAATTCCTCACCCTTCAGGCACGCGGAGCCAAAGGCGTGGCCGATGCTTGGCGCACCAGCATCGTCACCGCCTTGGAAGACAAGGCCACCAAAAAAAGCCCGCTAGAGCACAAGCTGGTGAAATTTTTGATGAGCGATTTCGTCGACATCATCAATGACTTAGAAGCCAAGAAAGCTGATCTTGACAGCAAGATCAAAGCTGCCAACCCTAAAGACACAGAAGCCCAAGAGGGCGAAGCTGTCGAGGCAGCGCAGGAAGATGCCGGCGAAGAAGATACGGTGGACGAAGCGCAACTCAAAGAGTGGAAGAAAGAGCTTGCGGCAGTTAAAAAGCAACTCAAAGCCAAGCACGACAGCTTCAAGCAGCACATCGGCGCGGCCGTGGAAGGGCTCACGCCCGAAGCTGCCGCCGAGCTGTTGCTGACCATCTTGCACAACGACATGCGTTCCATCGTGGAGCGCTACATCGCCGCCCAACGCAAGAAGATCGTGGCCGCGTTTGAAAACTGGTGGGGCAAGTACCGCGTGACGCTGACCGAGGTAGAGGGCAAGCGGGACGAAGCGACGAAGGCGCTGCAAGGGTTCTTGAAGGGGTTGCGGTATGTCTAACGTGCTATTCCCAATGCAGCCGTTGTCCACGCTGATAGCCGCAATCAAAGATGGAACCCATGGAACCCATCGCCGAGTAGCTGAAGGCGTACCTCTCCTTAGCGCGAAGAACATCAGCGCGAACGGTGAGATCGCGCTGGACGACTCTGACGACCTGATTTCCGAGGCGGAGTATCTGGATCTAACCCGCTCGTTCCAACTGCAACCCGATGACTTGTTATTGACGATCGTTGGTTCTCTTGGGCGGAGGGCGATCTACTCCGGCCAACGAGTCACGTTTCAGCGCAGCGTGGCGTACTTGCGACCTTACCAGCAGAAAGTGCTTACCCGCTTTCTCTTTCATTGGATGGGGCACCCAGCTTTCACTTCAGAGTTGGTAAGACGAAGCAACGCTACTGCTCAGGCAGGTTTGTACCTTGGTGAACTCGCAAAAGTCTCTGCTCCAGCGCCTGATCTAAGAGAGCAAGGCAAGGTTGCCCAAGTTCTCGACACCCTCGACACCGCCATCCACGAAACCGAGACGATCATCGCCAAGCTCAAGGCCGTCAAGCAGGGCCTGCTGCACGACCTGCTGACACGCGGCATCGACGCCAACGGAGAACTTCGCCCGCTCCAAGACGAGGCGCCGCATCTCTACAAGCAGTCAGCGCTGGGGTGGATTCCGAGGGAGTGGGATGTACCTGTTTTTGGCGATACCGTAGACCACATCATTGATTTTCGTGGACGTACTCCCAAGAAACTCGGCATGGACTGGGGGAGCGGTGACATCCTCGCGCTCTCGGCCAACAACGTGCAGCCCGGCGGTATTGACGTCAGTCGCGAGGCTTACTTTGGTGGAGAGCGCTTATATAGCAAGTGGATGACAAGCGGTGATGTTCGTAAAGGTGACGTCCTGCTTACGATGGAAGCCCCTCTCGGCAACGTAGCGCAGATTCCCGATGACGCTAGGTATATTCTGAGTCAACGCGTCATTGCTCTTCGATTCAAACCAGACAAAATTCTGAATGATTTTGCCTTCTGGCAAATGCAAAGCACGGAGTTTCAGCGGGCGATGGCCAAACGATCGACTGGCAGCACGGCTACCGGCATTCAACGAGCTGAATTGGTAAAGCTATGTTTCAAGGTGCCTCCTGTTAAAGAGCAGTCGTGGGTTGCACAAAGACTGTTCTCGGTGGAGCAAAAGCTGGCCAGTGAATTGGTAGCGCTTGAAAAGCTGAAGCTAGAAAAATCCGGTCTCATGGACGATCTCCTCACAGGCCACGTCCGCGTCACGCCATTGCTGAATGAAGCTGCACAAAAAGTAGGGAGCGCCTGATGGGTTGGGAACTCGAAGACGTCGAAAAACCATTCGTTACCCAGTTGCAGTCGCTGGGGTGGCAGCACCTTGTAGGTAGCTTAGATGACCCGTGGGTAACCGGGCGAATTGGTTTTGCTGAGGTCATACAAGAAGGGGTATTGCGCCAGCAGTTGCGTGCGCTGAACCTTGGGCCTGACGGTTTGCCTTGGCTAGACGATGCGCGGTTAGACGAAGCAGTCAGTGCCATCACCCGCTTGGGTACGCACAAGCTGATGGAGGCCAACGAAAAAGCCACCGCCTTGTTGATCCGTGGCATCACGGTGGATGGCTTGCCCGGCTGGGACGGTGGGCGCGGCCAAACTATTCGTTTCATCGACTGGGACACACCTGCCAACAACCGCTTCACGGTGATCAACCAATACCGTGTGGATTGCCCGCCTGGCTTTAACAGTGGCAAGCAGTTCATCGTGCCTGACCTGGTGCTGCTGGTGAATGGCATACCGCTGGTAGTGGTGGAGTGCAAAAGCCCATCGGTGCCTGAGCCTTTGGCAGAAGCGGTGGACCAATTACGCCGATATAGCAATCAGCGCAAGGCTGCTTTTGAAGTAGAAGACAACGAGGGTAATGAGCCTTTGTTTGCGACCAACCAGTTATTGGTGGCCACCAGTTTTGATGAAGCACGTGTGGGCTGCGTGGGCGCAACCTTTGAGCACTATGCCCAGTGGAAGACGGTGGTTGGCCCCGAAGGTCATGGGGGTGAGATTGAGGTGGCTCAAGCGTTGGGTAAGTCGGTGCTGTCGGAGCAAGAGCGAGTGATTGCTGGCTTGTTGTCACCTGCGCATTTGCTGGACGTGGTACAAAACTTCATGTTGTTTATGCAAGCAGGCGGGCAAACCATTAAGACGGTTTGCCGCTACCAGCAATACCGTGCTGTGAACCGTGCGGTTGCCCGTCTCAAAACTGGGCAAACCCGTTTGCAGCATGGTGAGCTCGACCAACGTGGCGGCATCATCTGGCACACGCAGGGTTCGGGTAAGTCTCTGACCATGGTGTTTTTGGTGCGCAAGATGCGCGCGGATGCACAGCTGCGACGTTTCAAGGTGGTTGTGGTTACTGACCGTAAAGACTTGCAGGGGCAGTTGTCTGTCACGGCTACGTTGACAGGTGAGGTGGTGGATGTGGCTGCGAGCGCCGAAGGTGTGAAGGCACTGGCCCGCCGCAAAGGGCCGGGCTTGGTGTTTGCCACGATTCAAAAGTATCGCGACTCAGACACAACAGGTGATGCACCGTTAACAGCGGACGATTTACCCAAGGCCGAACTGCTGGGCGTGAAAGAAACCAAAGCAGTCTACAAGGTAGACGAGCAGTTTGAAGTGCTGAACGAGGATGACAGCATTTTGGTGCTGGTGGACGAGGCGCATCGAACGCAGGCGGGCGACCTGCACGCCAATTTGTTGGCAGGGCTGCCCAATTGCGCGCGCATTGGCTTTACAGGTACGCCCATCATCATGGGTGACAAGAAGCGCACGCACGATATTTTTGGTGAGTTCATTGACCGCTACACCATCAAGGAAGCCGAGGCCGATGGTGCAACGGTGCCCGTGCTTTACGAGGGGCGTACGGCCAACGGCGCCATTAAGGACGGCGCCAGCTTGGACGAGTTGTTTGAGGATTTGTTTCGCCAGCACACACGTGAAGAGCTAGAGGTAATTAAGAAGAAGTACGCGACCAAGGGGCACATTTTTGATGCCCCAGCGTTGATTGCCGACAAGGCGCGTGACATGCTTCGCCACTACGTGACCCATATCCTGCCCAACGGCTACAAGGCTCAGGTGGTGGCATATAGCCGGTTGGCGGCTATCCGCTACTTTGATGCCTTGAGGCTGGCGCGGGATGAACTACTGGCAGATGCGCAGGCACTCTCGCCTGAAGACAAGGCGATGGACGACGAGGCGTTGTGCCAACGCCCGCCCAAAGTGCAAGCGGTAGTACAGGCTTGGCGCTACCGCGACATGTTGGCGCGTATTGAATTCGCGCCCATTATTTCGAGCAGCAACAACGATGACCCGGCCTGGAAGCCTTGGACCGATGGCGCAGCACAAGAACAATTGATCAAGCGCTTTAAAAAGCCCCTGTTCAACGTCAAGCCAGAAAAGACCGATCCATTGGCCTTTTTGATTGTGAAGTCGATGTTGCTCACCGGCTTTGATGCGCCGATTGAAGGTGTGATGTACCTCGATCGCCCCATTCGCGAGGCCGAGTTATTGCAAGCCATCGCCCGTGTCAACCGCACTGGTTTTGGCAAACGTTGCGGCATTGTGGTGGACTATTTCGGTGTGGCCCAGCATTTGAAAGATGCACTGGTTGCGTACGCTGATGAGGATGTGGAGGGCGCGTTCAAGAGTCTGAAAGATCAAGTGCCCACATTACGCGATAGGCATTTGCGTGTCGTGGATTTGTTCCGTCAACGCGGTATTGAGTCGCTCGATGATTCTGAGGCATGTGTGGATGCTTTGGGTAGCGAAAAATTGCGTGCAGAGTTTTCGGTCAAGCTCAAAGCCTTTTTGACTTTGCTAGATACGGTGCTGCCTCGCCCCGAAGGGTTGCCATATTCAGCAGACGCTAAGCGCTTGGCTTACATCTATGCCCGAGCGCGCAACCGCTACAAAGACACACCCGTGCTTGGTAAAGATGTAGGGGCCAAGGTTCGAAAACTCATTGATGATCATGTGATCTCTTTGGGAGTGGATCCAAAAATTCCACCGATTCAGATGACTGACGCGCAGTTCGATGCGCACGTAGGTCGAGCTGCAAATGATCGCGCTAAGGCTTCGGAAATGGCGCACGCGATTCGTGCGCACATTCGTAAACACGCAGATGAAGACCCAGTGTTGTATCGCAAGCTTTCAGAACATCTGAATGACATCTTGAAAAATTTGGGTGAGCAGTGGGATGAGGTGATTTCGCAATTGCAAAAAGTCATTCATGAGCTGCGCTCAGGCAAAGCTAATGCTGATGATGTGCCAAGCGATTTGCCTGAGCACTGTGCACCATTTTTACGCACCGTTCTAGATGTGTTGTATCCGGGGCAAACACCTGCAGCGGCTGATTTGCTGCGCTTTAAAGATGTGACGGTTGAGCTGGTAGACCTGCTGGTGCAAGAGCTGCAAAGCAACCGCGGTATTTGGAGCCCCAATAAGCGCGCTGCGCAGGAAGACTTGAATACGCAATTGTTTGAGCACTTGATGCGCATGCGGCCACCGCTGGTCGATGACGTGACGGCAGGCGTGTTGGCAGACAAGTTGATGGAGCAAGCTCGCGCTAGCCACGAAAAGCTGGTGCAGGTTTAAAGCAGTGATAGTTGGTAAAGAGACAGTGCCTTTTATTCAAGTGGACGATTTGCAGTTGGCTATCCGGCGCAGCAGCAAGCGTCGGACGATGGAGATCTCGGTAGGGCGAACGGGCGAGTTGATAGTGAGTGCTCCTCCTGATGTGGGGCTTGATCGGCTCCACGAATTTGTGATTACGAAGCGCTTTTGGATCTACACCAAGCTGGCTGAAAAAGAACGTTTGCAGCGTGAGGTACCTCGCAAAGAGTTTGTTGCTGGTGAGGGATTTTTGTACTTAGGCCGTACGCATCGGATGAAGTTGGTTGACGACCAAGACACCCCGCTTACGTTGGTGAATGGCCGCTTTGCTTTGTTGCAAGACCAGAAGACGCAGGCACGTGAGCATTTCATTCGTTGGTATGCAGAAAAGGCCCGCATTTGGCTGTCGACTCGCGTGGCTGACTATCAGTCACGTATGGAGGTAGCGCCCTCCGGCGTAAAAGTACAAGACCTAGGCTATCGCTGGGGATCGTGCGGTAAAGGTGAGTGGCTCTACTTTCACTGGAAAACTATTTTGCTGCCCCCGCGCATAGCTGAGTATGTGGTGGTGCACGAGATAGCGCATTTGCATGAGCCGCATCACACCCCCGCGTTTTGGTTGCGTGTTGAGAGAGTCATGCCAGATTACGCCCAACGTATGTCGTGGCTGGCAGAGCATGGAATTGATGTTGAAGGAATTTAGGAATGACAGGTTATTTCACGAGTGAACATTTCAAACTGCTGAATAAGTGGAAGGGGCAGAAGCGCGACGAATCTAACCCTGAGCAAAATCGTGCCTACGAGGAGTTGAAACAAGCTTACGAGCTTACTGAATCATGGGCTAACGAGGTCAAGACCAAATTGTTCCCAACGGGTTTGGTTAAGGTTCGCAAGCGCCCAACCAGTCAGGCGAATTCCTTTTTGCCATATAACTGGGCTCGCATTTATCCGGCTGTGGATTCACCCAAAGCGTTGGCTTATACAGTGGGAATCGAAGCTGATGAAGGCTTTGTAGTAAAGATCGATACTGTGGCGTCCGAGGATGTATCGGTAGTACGTCAAGATTACCTTGCACTCAGAGGGCAATTCAATAATTCGTCGCCCATCGTCGCAATACTACCGATCACGGAAGGGCTTGATAAATCGCTGGCTGAGTTGGTGGATTGGAGTGTCGAAGCCATTCGCAAATTCCGATTCCGCTATGACGAGGTAGTAGCTAAGCTGGATTTGGGCGAAAAGCTGAGTGATGAGGACCTTCTCAAACACTTTGATGGCAAGCCCGCCTTCAAAACCTTCCGGGCATCCTGGACGCCGCAGAGCAAGGCGACATTTTGTAGATTGGCTAGAGCTGTTCATGCGGCGGGGCTGGATTGGTGGCACGTGGGTAAGGGGGTTCAAGTTCGCTTTGGGCGAAAGAATCCTGGCAGCGAGCGTGCGATAGGCGTGTTGGCGGTAATACTAGGTACCCGCACTCGCACGATATCTTGGACGCGCGATGTCGGTGATGTGTCTAAGTTGCACAGGGCTCCGCTTACAGACGATTTGGTAGCAAAGATTGAAGTTGCTTTAGCTGCTGAGCGCCAGGCACTCGATGACTGGCTGGTGTTGGAAACGGAACGTCCTGGTCTTTGGCCAGATCAACTTCGCGATGATCCAACCGAGCCCGATGATGAATACGATAACCAAGAGCCAGCTACGGAAGCCGTTATCACGCAAGCCTTTAATCGTATTTACTATGGCCCACCAGGGACTGGGAAGACATACGAAGTTACCAAGCTGTTGCAGCGTGACTATGAGCAGTCGATGTCCTCGGTATCAGATGCTGAGTGGAAAAGCGAGTTCATTGCTGGCAAGGTTGCTAACTTAACCTGGTGGGAAGGTGCTGCCATCACGCTCGAAGACTTGGGTGGTGTTTCAAGTGTGGATGCAATTTTGAATCATCCCTTCATGAAGGCAATCGCTTCGAAAAAAAGCGCAAATAAAAACCCTCGAAATACCGTTTGGGGGGCACTTCAACATCACACGATCGAGTCTTCACAGACAGTCAAAATGGCTCAAAGAATGGCCCCTGCCGTTTTTGATAAGAACGAAGATTCAACCTGGAAGTTCGCAGGTGATTGGGATAACGTTGGACGCGATTTGAAGTCGCTGGTAAGCGATTACAAAGCCGGCCCACCCAAGACCGATAGCTTGAAGCGTTTTAGTTTTGTTACTTTTCATCAGTCGTATGGCTATGAGGAGTTCGTCGAAGGCCTGCGTCCGGTGCTGGATGACGATACTGAATCGGGAGCGATTAGATACGAAATTCGTTCTGGCGCATTCAAGGAGCTTTGTCGCAGAGCCCGTCAGGCTCCAGATCAGCGTTTTGCCATGGTGATTGACGAAATTAACAGGGGCAATATCAGCAAGATCTTCGGCGAACTGATTACGTTGATTGAGCCAGACAAACGTGAGGGGGCAGAAACCGCTATCTCGGTCACGTTGTCGTATTCGGGCGAGTCGTTCTCTGTGCCATCCAATGTTGACATCATCGGCACCATGAATACAGCAGACCGTTCGCTGGCGCTGCTTGATACAGCTTTGCGTCGCAGGTTCGACTTTGAGCCAGTGTTAGCAGATGCCCGTGATGAAGAGGGAGCCCCGCTTGTTGGTTTGCGGGTAACCGTGGGTGGGCAGGTGATAGACATACCGAAAATGTTGTCAGTCATCAATCAGCGCATCGAAGCCCTTTACGATCGCGACCACTGTATTGGTCATGCTTATTTCACATCGCTTGCAAAGATAATTGACGAAGACGAGCGGTTTGTAGCGTTATCGCAGATATTTAGTAAACGCATCGTTCCATTGCTTGAGGAGTATTTTTTTGAGGGCTGGGAAAAAATCAGACTTGTGTTGGCAGATAACCAAAAACCCAAGGCTGCCCGATTTGTTATTGAAAGCCTGGATCATGAAGATGATCTTGCTCGCTTATTCGGTAGCGATCATGGCCTTGACGCATATGCCACCAAGAAACGCTATGTGATTCAGGAGGCTTCGTTCTCCAATCCGGATTCATACATTGGCATTTATCAGCCGCTCTCAGTTTGATGACTGGCTTAACGATTTACGAGTTTGATGCGCTGGCACCTTTAGGGGGTGGACTTTCGGATATCGATCGTGTGCATTTGATTCCGGTAGAGGTTTTTAAGTGGCTTGAAGAGCAATGCTTGAGGCTAGCAGAGGAGGGCGATGCAGTCTGGCTGCGCTTGGGGCAGCGGCGTGGACGTCGTGTTGTCCAGGTGACAAGTTATGTCGGCGTCATTCGTGCGCCAAATGGATATCAGATAGAAGTGTTGCCGAAAGTGGGCAGAGCTATTGGCGGTGGCATTTTCGAGGCGCGTCAGTTACTGATTGAAATGCTGAGCTGTTTGCATGGCTTTCGGCATGTAGTGACCGCTAGCGCAAAAATTTCTGCTGTGCGGATGCCCCTGCTTGAAATTTTCATCAATGAGTTTTTGCGCACTGTTGAGCATATTGTTAAACGTGGGCTTCGGAGTGACTATCGCGAACGGCAGGACAACTTGTTTGCCTTACGTGGGAAACTGTTGGTGTCTCAACATCTTCGGCAGAACCTGTTTCGAGCTGATCGGTTTTTTACCGAGCACGATGAGTTTTTAACTAACCGCCCTGAAAATCGATTGTTGCGCTCCGCTTTACAACGCGTTTTGATGCTGACTGGAACGCAAGCTAATCAGCGGCTAGCAAGAGAGTTGGATTTTGCTTTTGCCGATGTTCAACCATCCACGCAAATAAAGATTGATTTTCAGAAGATTCGACTGGATAGGGGTATGGGCTATTACGCCGATGCCCTTGAATGGGCTCGCCTAATTTTGAACGACATTTCCCCACTGACAGGTTTAGGCAATCATGTCGCGCCATCATTACTTTTTCCGATGGAGGTCGTTTTTGAGGCCTATGTTGCCAAGCATCTTGCAAGGCAGCTGATGCCACCTCTTCTGTTAAAGCCCCAAGCACGAAGTCATCATCTGGTTCGCCATTGTGAGAGGAATTGGTTTCAACTAAAACCGGATTTGTTGATTCGCAACGCCGAGAGTGACTTGCTGGTTCTTGATACTAAGTGGAAGCTGCTAGATAGTCTGAAGGCGAACGGAACAGACAAATACGGATTGTCACAAACGGACTTTTACCAATTGCAGGCTTATGGGTTGAGTTACCTGAATGGCGTTGGCGATGTTGTGCTGATTTATCCCAAAACGGATGCATTCGATGCACCGCTGCCTGTGTTTGATTTTCCTAAAGTCAAAGGAATGCGCCTTTGGGTGCTGCCGTTCTCTTTGAAAGAACGGCAACTTTTGTGGCCCCTGGATTCTGACTTTCCGAACTTTTTCTGTTCCGGTGGAGTAGAAATTGCATAAGAGGTGCTGAGCTGCTCAGCTAAGCAAATCTAACAAAGTACGCGCCACCACCTTGGTCGCACGACGCACGTCTTCTAGCATCACGCGCTCATCGTTGCGCTTGGCGTGGCTTTCCAAAACCGTGCGTGGCCCCGCACCGTAGATGACACCCGGAATGCCTTGTGCCACATACAAGCGCACATCGGTGTAGAGCGGTGTTCCCACTGCGGGGATGGGTTCGCCAAACAGTTGTTCGCCGTGTTTTTGAATGGCATCTACCAAGGGCTTGTTACCCGCGAGAGGCACCATGGCTTTGGCCAGCAGCATGCGTTTGATGTCGACCTTGAGTTGTTTGCCGCCGCGGGGCGGGTTGAACGAGGCGGCCGCGTCTTCGATGGTTTTGCGAATGGACGCTTCCACCTCGGCCGGGTTCTCTTCAGGAATCATGCGGCGGTCGAGTTTGAACACCACCTTGCCCGGCACCACGTTGGTGTTGGTGCCGCCGCTGATTTGGCCCACGTTCAAGTAAGGGTGGGTGATGCCTTCAATCTTGGAGGTGGTTTTTTTGTAGTCCTCATTGAGCGCGTGTAAGGCGTTCAAGATGTGCACCGCGCCTTGCAGTGCATCGGTGCCTGAGTCGGGAATAGCCGCATGTGCCATTTCACCTTGCACGGTGACTTCCATTTGCAAGCAACCGTTGTGTGCGGTGACCACTTGGTAGCTGAAGCCCGCGGCAATCATCAGGTCGGGTTTGGTCAAGCCGTGTGACAACAACCAGCCTGGGCCCTTTTCACCACCAAACTCTTCGTCGTAGGTGAAGTGCAGTTCCACTCCGCCCTTCAAAGGCAAGCCCAAGG
>JACCDT011395076.1_pt1 | contig 14607 bp, 11 predicted proteins | sample 7446291 | NCBI WGS metagenome assembly JACCDT01 (sample SAMN15323446, study PRJNA562643) | freshwater metagenome | isolation source: river surface water | place: USA:Blue River Watershed | collected 2017-08-17
ATCCGCCAGCCCTGTCACCCATGTCCGCCCTTTCGCTTGCCCCCCGCGCCCTGTACGAAGAAGTCGCCGAACTGCTGCGTCAGCGTATCTTTGCGCGCGAGCTGGAGCCTGGCAGCTGGATCGACGAGTTGCGCATCGCCGAGCAGCTGGGCATCAGCCGCACCCCGCTGCGCGAAGCCCTGAAGGTGCTGGCAGCCGAAGGTCTGGTGACCATGAAAGTGCGCCGCGGTGCTTATGTGACCGAAGTGTCAGAAAAAGACCTGCGCGACGTCTACCACCTGCTGGCCCTGCTCGAATCTGACGCTGCCCGCGTGGTGGCCCAGCAAGCCAGCGACGCGCAGCTGGCCGATCTGCAGGCGCAGCAGCAAGCGCTTGAAGCTGCCGTGCAAGACCGTGACCGCTTCTTTGAAATCAACGAGGCCTTCCACCGCCAGCTGCTGGACATGTCCGACAACAAATGGCGCACCCAGATGGTGGCCGACCTGCGCAAGGTGATGAAACTCAACCGCCACCACTCTCTGTTCAAGAGCGGGCGAATCGAGCAATCTCTGGCCGAGCACCGTGACATCGTGCAGGCCCTGACCAGCCGACAGAGTGAACTGGCCGCCCAGCGCATGTCGGCCCATTTCATGAACGGGCTGCAGGCCGCGCAATAAGCATCGCCTGCGACCCCCGTCACGTTGGGCATGGGCTGTCCTGCCCTGCCACAAGGCCGACATCGCCATCTGGCAAGATAGCTGAACCATCTTGACGACATCCGCGCCATGCCCAGCACCGCCACATCCGCCACACCACCGACCTTCGACCCCCAGGCCAGGCTGCAAGCACTGCTGGCCAAGGCGGCCGGACTGGCCGCAGTACGATGTGCCGTCGTGCACCCCTGCGATGCCGAATCCCTGGCTGGCGCACTGGCCGCTGCGCAGCAGGGCCTGATCGTGCCCGTGCTGGTGGGGCCTCGCGCGCGCATCGAAGCGGCAGCGCTTCAAGCCGGCCTGAGCATTGAAGGGCTGGAGCTCGTTGACACGCCCTACAGCCATGCCGCAGCCGACACGGCTGCCGAAATGGCCGAACGCGGACAGGTCGAGATCCTCATGAAAGGCTGTCTGCACACCGACGAGCTGCTGCACGCCGTGATCGCACGCCCTGCGCTGCGAACCGCCCGCCGCATGTCGCATGTGTTTCGCTTCGAAGTCCCCGCGTACCACAAGCCACTGTGGGTGACCGACGCAGCGCTCAACATTGCCCCCAGCCTGCAAGACAAGATGGACATCGTGCAGAACGCCGTGGACTTTGCCATCGCCATGGGCACCGCCACCCCCAAGGTCGCGGTGCTGGCGGCAGTGGAAACCGTCAACCCCGACATGCCCGCCACCATCGAAGCCGCAGCCTTGTCCAAGATGGCCGAGCGCGGGCAAATCAAAGGCGCGATCGTCGACGGCCCGCTCGCTTTCGACAATGCCATCTCGGCCCACGCCGCCCACATCAAGCACATCGTCTCGCCGGTGGCCGGCGACGCCGACATCCTGCTGGCGCCCAACATCGAGTCGGGCAACATGCTGGCCAAACAGCTCGAATACCTGGGCGGCGCCACCGCTTCGGGCCTGGTGCTGGGCGCACGCGTGCCGATCGCCCTGACCAGCCGCGCCGACAGCTGTGACTCCCGAGTGGCCTCGGCCGTGCTGGCCCTGATCGCCGCCCACGCAGCCCGCAAAGACCCGATCCGTCGGGACCAGCTGGGCCTGTCCAAATGAGCCCCGCACGGGACACCCAAGTTCACGCACCATCGGGCTGCGCATGACCTCTGCCATCCTCTGCGTCAACGCCGGGTCGTCTTCGCTGAAATTCGCGGTGTACCCGGTGCAGGGCCAGGACGTGGCAGACGCCTTGCTGACCGGCTCCTTTGAAGGCCTGGAGCCGGGCGGTCGGCCGTGGATGGGCTGGCGTCTGCACCAAGAGAGCCACCGCCAAGCACTGGACGCCGGCTCTGCAGACCTTTTCGAGGCCGCCCTGCAGCACCTGCAGCAACTGCTGCGAGACACCCCTGGGCTACCCGCCCTGCAGGCCGTCGCCCACCGCGTGGTGCATGGCGGCGAGGCTTACACACAGCCCGTGCAGGTCACGCCCGAGGTGCTGGCGCAACTGGCCCGCTTGAGCAGCCTGGCGCCGCTGCACCAGCCGCACAACCTGGCCGGCATCCGCGCCTTTGCCAAAGCCTTTCCTGCTCTGCCGCAAATCGCCTGCTTCGACACGGCCTACCACGCCACAGTACCCGCGCTGCACAGCAGCTTTGCGCTGCCCGAAAACCTGCGCAGCAAGGGTGTGCGGCGCTACGGGTTTCATGGGCTGTCCTACCAGTTCATCATGGGCGAGCTGCAGCAACGCAGCGCGCGCGCCAGTGGCCGTGTGCTGATGGCCCATCTGGGCAACGGCGCCAGCCTGTGCGCGGCGCACGGCGGCCACAGTGTGGCCACCACCATGGGGTTTTCGGCGCTCGACGGCCTGATGATGGGCACCCGCAGCGGCAACCTCGACCCCGGTGTGCTGCTGTACCTGATGGAGCAAGGCTGGAGCCACGCGCAAATCGAAAAGCTGCTCTACAAAGAAAGCGGCCTGCTGGGCGTGTCGGGCATCAGCGCGGACATGCGCATCCTGCACCAGAGCGACAGCGCCAGCGCCCGTTTCGCGATTGACCTGTTCGCCCACCGCGTGGTGCGCGAGGCAGGCGCCATGGCTGCCTGCCTGCAGGGGCTGGATGTGATCGCCTTCAGCGGCGGCATAGGCGAGCACGACGCGGCGCTTCGCCAGCAGGTGTGCAGTCAGCTGGGCTGGTTAGGCGTGCAGATCGACCAGGCTCTGAACCAGAACGCCACAGGCGATGGCAGCTGCGCCATCCACCTCGCCGACAGCACCATCGAAGTCTGGGTCATCCCGACCGACGAAGGACGCGTGGCCGCACGTCTGGCGCTGCAGCTGTGCAGGCTGCTCTAGGACACGCTGCCCGTATTGCACAAATGACAGGTCTGCCAGAGACTCTCAACGACAATGCTTTCATGAACAAGACCCTGACCCCCTCCCGCCGCACCCTGCTCAAATCAACAGCTGCGTGCGCCCTCGCAGCCACCTTGTCTCCCCTGCCCTCGCTGGCGTCCACTTGGCCTGACAAAGTCATCCGCATGGTGGTGGCGTTTCCCGCCGGCGGCCCCACCGATACGGCCGCGCGTCTGATCGCGCAGAAACTCTCGGAGCGGCTGGGCCAGAGCGTCATCGTGGAGAACAAGCCGGGCGCCTCGGGCTCGATCGGCACGGCCGCTTTCATCAAGTCGCCAGCTGACGGCTACACCATCTCGATGTTCGGCATGCCAGCGCTCATCGCCCCGATCGTCTACCGCAACAACCTCTACGACTCGCGCAAGGACTTCACCACCGTCTCCACGGTCTACGAGCTGCCCTATGTCATCGTGATCAATCCCAAAGCACTGCCGGGCGTGGAAGACCTTCAGCAACTGATTGCCGCCGCCAAGGCGCAGGACCTGAGCTACACCAGCCCCGGCACGGGCAGCATCGGCCACCTGTCGATGGAGCAACTCAAGGATCTGGGTGGCTTCAAGATGCAGCACATTTCGTACAAGGGCAGCGCCCCGGCCATGAACGACCTGCTCGGCGGCCAGCTGCCGATGATGTACGCCGACCTGATTGCGGCCATGCCCCACATCCAGAGCGGCAGACTCAAAGCCATCGCACTGGGCTCGCCTGACGCCAAGGCCTTTCTGCCAGGCGTCAAGTCCATTGCAGAGCAAGGCTTCGCGGGCTTTCGGTCCAGTTCATGGAGCGGCATCGTCGTGCCCAATGGCACGCCAGCCGACGTGACCGCACGTCTGGACAAGGAACTCAAAAGCATCCTGGCCGAAAAGGACACCCGTGAGCGCATGGAAAAAATCGGCGCGCTGGCCGCTTACCAGTCACCCGAGCAAATGAAGAGCCGCCTGGTGGACGAATACAACCGCTGGAACAAGGTGGCCACCGAGAAAAACATCACCGCCCAGTGAGCCACACGGCCAGGCCACTGGGCCTGGCCGCCTGCGTCACTCCTTGGGCGCGCCGGAGTCGCGCACAATGCCCTCGTAGCGTTTGATCTCGGACTGGACAAAGCGGCCGAATTCGCTGGCTGTTCCTCCGAGCACAAACGCCCCCATGGACGACAGCTTGGCTGCGATTTCGGGCTGACGAAGGATGCGATTGACTTCGGTGTTGAGGCGGTTCGTCACCTCTGCCGAAGCCCCCGCAGGCAGCATCAGCCCGTACCAGGCCGATGCCTGCATGGGCACCCCGGCTTCGGCAAAAGTGGGCACCTGCGGCAAGGCCGGCAGGCGTTTGGCCGATGCCACCGCCAGCGGCTTGAGCAGGCCACCACGGATACTGCCCAGCGAACCCGTGTCAACCATCATGTCAATGTGTCCGGCAATCAGGTCCTGAGCGGCAGGGCCACTGCCCTTGTAGGGCACATGGCGCACATCAGCTCCAGAGGCCGTCTTGAATTGCGCCCCAGCCAGGTGCTGCGATCCTCCAATGCCTGCCGAGCCGTAGGTGTACTTGCCTGGTTCTTTTTTGGCGGCAGCAACCAGATCCTGCAGACTGTTCCATGGCGACTTGGCCGGCACCACCATCACGTTCGGGATTTCGCACAAGGCCACCACAGGGGTGAAGTCCGTCAGCGGGTCAAAACCCAGCCGGGCGTACAAGTGAGGCGCAGCGGCGTTGGTCGAACTGGTGGCCAGCAACAGGCTGTGGCCATCGGCCTTCTCCTTGATGAACTGCTGAGTGCCAATCACACCGCCGGCACCCCCCTTGTTCTCGACGACCACCGAAACCCCCAAGGCCTGAGACAAAGGCTGGGCCAGCATGCGGGCCACCTGGTCGGTTGCGCCGCCGGTGGGCCATGGCACCAGGATCTTGATGGGGCGGTTGTCCGCCGGCCAGGCGGCGTGGGCAAAAGCGCAGGCCAGACTCATCAGGCTGCCCAGAATGATGTGACGACGATGGGATTTGGACATGTCTGTTCCTTTCAAATTTGGAGATGGGTTGGACTTCACCTTGCAGGCGAGGCCCAGGCAGTTCACAAGCCGTGGGGCTGGAGCACCTTGTCAAGCCATGACTGGCGCAAGATGCCGCCAGCGATTTCGGCCTTCACAGCATGCTCGTTGGCGGCGGTGACCGCCACCTTGGCAAGCAGCGCCTGCGCCTGATCGGGTGAAAAAGCAACCACCCCGTCTTCATCGCCCACGACGATGTCACCCGGGCTGATCACCTGACCTGCGATGCAGACCGGCACATTGATCTGGCCCGGCCCGTTTTTGTATGGGCCACGGTGAGAGACACCGCGGGCATAACAGGGAAAGTCGGCCTCCTTGAAGGCTGCCACGTCCCGGATGGCGGCGTCGAGCACGAAGCCCGCACAACCGCGCTCGATGGCGTAGAGCATGATCAGTTCACCCACCAGGGCATTGACCGTCTCCCCCCCGCCATCGACCACCAGGACCTGACCGGGCTGCATCTCCAGCAGCGCTTTGTAAATCAGCAGGTTGTCGCCCGGGCGCGTCTTCACGGTCAAGGCAGTGCCCAGCAATTTGCGCTCGCGATGAAAGCGCTGCAATCCCACCACACCCGACAGACGCTGCAGGTTGTCGCTGATGTGTGGTGTGACGACGTCACGGAATTTATCCAGCAGTTCGCGGTCAACAGGCGCTGGTGAGGGATGGATGATGAACTGTTCTGAAGGCATGTGAATCGGTTGAAAGCCACACGTCATTCGAGTGGTCAGCACAGGATTGTGGCGAACCTTATCCATAAAAAAAGCGATATTTCTGTATCGGATAGCATTCCATACAAGAATGAATGTCGGGTTAACACCGACGTACAGAATCCATGCTGACCTTCAAACAACTCGAAGCCGTGTTCTGGGTTGCCCAGCTGGGCGGATTCGCTCAGGCCGCACAAAAGCTGCACACCACACAATCGGCCATCTCCAAGCGGGTGCAGGAGCTCGAAGCGCTTTTTGACACACCGCTGTTTGACCGCACCTTGCGCACGGCACGGCTCACAGCCAAAGGCGAGGAAATGGTCGCCATCGCCAGGCGCTTGCTGGAGCAACGCGACGGCGCCGTCCAGCAGTTTTCGAAACCGCAAGTCACAGAGCGGCTTTTGCGCATCGGCGTCACCGAGCTGACCGCCATGACCTGGCTTCCTCGCTGGGTATCCCTGCTCAAGAAAGACCACCCGGGCTTGCTGATCCAGCCCAGCGTGAGCGACAGCCAGGACCTGCGCGAAAGCCTGCTGGCCGACGAGGTGGACCTGATCGTGGTGCCCGAGGCCTACATCGACAACCGCTTCACTCACCGCAAGGTAGGGAACGTGGAAAACGCCTGGATGGCCAAACCCGGCTTGTTGCCGCAACGCAAATCGCGCAGGCTGCACGATTTGTCGACGCAAACCATCCTGACTCAGGGACCACGCTCAGGCACAGGCCTGGCGTTCAGGCAATGGGCTCAGCGAACCGGATTCCAGCCGGACAAAACCATCGTCAGCAACAACCTGCTGGCCATCATTGGCATGACCGTCTCCGGTCTCGGAGTCAGCCACCTGCCCCGCAACTGCCTGCAACCCATGATCGAGACCGGACTGCTGGAGGTGCTCAAAGTCACCCCTGCGCTGCCAGACGTCGCCTACTACGCCGCCCACAAGCAGGAGCAGCGCAGCACCTGGATTTCCTCGGTCGCCTTGCTGGCCGGGGAGTCATGCGACTTCAACCGATCGTTCCAGCTCCCGCTGCAGGTGTCGGGTGCCTGATCAGAGACAGAGCTGAACAGGCGGCTGCGAGCAGAGGTTTCTGAACAGTACCTGTCTAGCCATCCGTCTTTGAGACAGCCCTCTGTTGGGGCTGTCCGGACGCCAGCAGGGAACATCAATACGTGCCATCACCCCGGACGCAATCACACTGCATTCACAAGCTCCGACGCCGTATTCGCAGACTTGAATGCACAGCGGCGGATGATCCGCCGCTGCATGCTCATGGATGAGCCCTTAAAAGGCTTGTCCGCCCCTTTTAGCCGCCGTCCATAGTCATCGGCCTGCCATCACGCCTTTGCCGCCAAGACCTGCTCGCGCAGGTGCTCCCAGCTCTTTGGACGCCTGAGCTGACCGCGACCACCGAGTGCTGCCACTGCGTCCGATGCACGAAACCAGAACTCTCGCACCCGGCTAACAGTGGACTCCTTGAAGGGGTACCCTTTGCGAAACTTCCCGGCCGACTCCGGCATCAGACTGGCCATCTCGGTCAGATGGGCGTTGGTCAGGGCCAGCAACTCGGCAAGCCGCTCTTCGGGCGGCTTGTCCTGCACCTGTTCTCCTGCAGCCGTGGGCAGTGCGACTGGCCCCTGTGCAGCGGCCTCAAGCGCAGTGACTGCAGGACTCGGGTCGGCTACGAGCCCAGGCTCTGGCTTGAGAAGGCTGCGCGCCACACTCAAAACTTCGGCCACAGCCCGCTGCACCTGAGGGTCTGCCGCCGCTTGCAGCCCTTGAAGCTGGCGTTGGGCAAAGGCCAGCACCGCCAGCGTCTGCTGCTTTTGCTGCTGCCTTTGCCTCTCCAGCGCTCGTTGCCTTGCAGGTTCGAGCACCCGCTGGGTCAGCCGTTCAACCAGCTGCTCGTACCGCTCGGGTTGCAGGCAGGTGAGCTGCCTGAGCAAAGCGTCAAACTGAGGCGGTATCTGCGTGGCGTTCACAGAAAACGAAGCGAGGTATTCCTGCGTGCTGTGGCCAGGGCCAGCAGCTGCGTCCTTGCGGTAGCCGTTGGCATAGAGCATCACGCTGGTGCGCCCGATTTTGAGGCTCACCGATTGGGGGAACACCGTCGAAGGGGCCATGGCTTGGGCAGTCCCTGCTTTGGGGAGCGGGTCATGGTCGGTGGTGCCGGGGTGGGTGGTCATAGATTTCTCCAGTAGTTGATACTGGGTATAGGCAAAACAACCGGGTATGCCTTGCCGGGTGAATCCTTTGCCGGCCATCCCTGACCACCGGGTCAAGCCAGCGCAGGTGATGCCAGCCTGACGGGGCACCCATCACCCGGTGATGCCTTGCAAGGGCTCATCCATGAATGGACCATCCTCATGGGGCCATCCTCATGGGCCCCTCCTTTTGGGGCCAGACCGTCTATTGGCCGATCCACTGCGCACCGATGCGAGGCTGCACGCAGCCTGCCAGCCAGGGGCGGAGATGACAGGGTGAGGTTTGGCGGGTGTTGGTGCACCACCCTGCCCTTTTGACCGGGTAAAGCACTGGGCTCATGGCATGCCCCGTCAGGCATCACTCAGCACCAGTTTCTCGCCGTGCGAGACCTTCTGTATGTAAAACAGATGCGGGCATTCGCCAGCGTAGCCCATCCTGCGAGCGTAGTCGAAGAGCTTGCAGGACTGCTCCCGAACGCCGTGAAAGCCCGGTTGGTGGGACAGCAACTCCATGAACGCCTGGGCCGCGGCATGGTGGCGGCGCTTGAGATGGTCCTCCAAGAGCGCAAAGCTCTCGGCCATTGCAAGCTTGGTGCGCCGCCAAGTCCACGCGCTTTGACCTCGTGCAGGGTGTCTGACCAGCTCATAGTCCAGCCAGAGCAGGCGCGGCTTGTCCTGTGCAAGGCGCCAGTTTTCGGCCTCCACACCGCTGCCGTCCGTGGCCAGCAGCAGCCAGTGCACCACCGTGGCCTCTTGCGGCCAGTACATGACCAGCACCACGTTGGCCAGACCGTGCTTCTTGCGGGTCAGCCGTTTGGCCGGGCTCAGGCCGATGCCGTAGAGGCGGTGGAACTTGTTGGCCAGCGCAATGGCTTTTTCTGGCTTGACCGAGCCGGCCGTCCAGCGGGTGTAGCCCTTGGGCAAGACGTCCAGAACGCGGGCGAGCGCAGCGCTTTTGCTGCGGGCAATGGGGGTGGTGGCAGTCATGTTGTCTCCAGATTGAACATGACGAGGTATATGTTCGCGTGGCCTTGAACCACCCCTTGATGCAGTGTGATTTCGAAAAAAAGAAGCAAACTACCTGATGTTCCCTGGCTCAAAGCAAAAAAATCCGTCAAAGCCCGATCTGTGGTCCCGCTTTAGCGCTATATCTATTTGAGGGACACACATTTTTGGGAAACATTGGATGCAGGCGCAGACACCCCCGTGGCCAAAGCCCGGGTAACTCACGCACGCGCCGCGCCGACTCCGCTGCCCAGTGGGCAGCCGAGACGGCGTACAACTGCAACACACACGGCCGAAAGGCCAGCCGGGGCGGCCATCCCGGCAACGGCACCAGGGGCCTTCTGGTGCCACAAGCAAGCGCTGTAGCCGCATGCCTCTAATAGGGCTGGTGCGGTTGCGAAGGGTGCTGGGGAGTGCAACTCTCCCCTTCGACCAAATCAATTCCCGCGGGCTGTTTGAGCCAGGGGATGTTGGGCGACCGTGAAACGGCTGCGGGCAGGAAATGGCCCGCTGACCTGGTCAAGGATGAAATTTGGACAAGACCAAACAACGGGACGTATCGCAAGAGCGTAACGTTTGCCGCACAGGATGGCTGCTGAGGCGCTGGTGACAGCGCAGGACGCGAAGGGGAAACCTGGACGCGTCGGCACCTCGGGAAACCGGGGGTCGCTGATAGCTCAAACCTGTAACGGCCCCCGCCTTCGGGCAGGGGGCTGTGCGGAGCAACGCAGAGCCACAGGCACGAAGCTGTGGTTCGCAGTCGATGAAGCAGGCGGTGAGTAGGGCAAGGTGTGAACATCGCCTGCCCCAAATCTGCGGAAAGCCGAAAGGCTAGCCGCCATGCCGAGACAGTGGCGCTGCGTTGCGCAGTAGTTCTGACCTAAACGGGGAATCTCTTGCCGTACCGGTTCGGGTGGCACCGATCGGGCCGATGGCAAGAGAAGGAGACTCGATGACTAGGGCTTGACCCCACATGCGATGCGACCGAAGCATGCGGGGGGCTGCACAGTGGCAGCGGCGGGTTGGCCAACCCGCTCCCGAAAGCGAGAAGCGATTTGCGACAGTGTGTTGTTCCGCAAGGAACGTCAAAGGGCTTGGTTGCCCATTGCAGTGATGCGCTGCACGCATGCCTTGGCCGGTGTGCGTGCAACTCTGGCTCCTGGCGGAGCCGGCCGCGTGAAGAGGTCAGACTTATTGAGGTTTTATCGTTGTGCAAGCCATGCTTGTCACTCTAGGCCCCCCCTTTTGGGGGGCCTTTTTGGCTGGCCCTGACCATCCCCAGATTCAAAGCGGCATCAGCACCGTCACACCCAAGCGCAGTGTATCGAGCTTGCTGGCGCGCTGCTCGCGCCCCTGGTCGAGCTGCATCCATGACAGCTGCGGCACCCAGGTGATGCCCTGCCATTTCAGGCTCTGGGTGGCGCTCAGGCCGCGCAGCTGGCCGTGCGGTGCGTCCACCCTCGGGTCGTAGGCGCCCACGCTGACCCCCACCTTGCCCACATGCAGCTTGACCATGCGTTGGTTTTGCGCATCCATCCAGCCCAATGTGGTGACCTGGCTGCCGCCGCCTTGCGCGCTGCCCACCCAGCGCGCGCCCTGGGTGTAACCCTGGCTGTAGATGCCGTTGATGTAACCCGCAAACTGCGGCTGGCTGTCCCAAGGCAGGCTGTAGGCGTTGGTGTTGGCGTATTCGGCAAACACGCGGTAGCGGCCCTGGCCGTAGGTCTGCTCCACACCCCACAGGCTCATGAACTTGTAGGGCAGCGGCAGCTTGCCGGCAGCGTCTTCGCCAATCCACTGGGTGTAGGCCGCGCACTGGCCCCAGCCCTGCGGGCAGCGCACGCGCACGTCGTAGCCTGCGATCTGGCCGCTCGAATCTTCGGGGTCACCCGGGTTCTGGTTGACCTCCTGGCCAAAGAAGGCCTTGACGGCGTTCTTGGCTCCAGACGGCCGCCCTGCCCCGCCGGTCTGCAGGCCACGGCTGAGGCCCACCTCCAGCCAGGGCTGGGGGCGCATGGTCAGGCGCATGCCCGAAAACAAAAAGCCCTGCGGCTGGTTGTTGACCACCAGCGGGTCTTGTGCGCGGGCCACAAACACGTCGAAGTTCCAGGGACCCATCCAGCTCAGCCAGGGGCTGGCAGAGGCGCGGGCGCTGCCGCGCTGCAGGCCCACGCCGTTCCAGGCCGGGTTGTTGCTGCCGTTGATCAGGCTGCTTTGCCAGCCCGGGCCCCACCAGTGGCGGTGAGAAAACACCTGCAGGTTCCAGCCCTCCCAGCCCAGCACCGCGGCCGAGCCCTCCAGGCGCAGCGGGTAGCGTGCCTCGCTGCCCGAGCCGCTGAACTGCTGCTGCAGCGAGTTGGGCGCCTGCTCCAGGCGCACACCCAGTCGCCCAGCCAGCGTCAGGCCGCCAGAGCCCTGGCCTTGGGCCACGCGTTTTTCTTCAGAGACTGCCTGCAGGCTGCTGCCGGGGGTGTAGTTTTCATCAAAACCGCTCAAGCCCTCGGCGCTGCTGCGCAGCTGCAGGCGCAAGGCGCCTTGCGAGCGGCGTGCGTCGAGCTCGCGCAGCACCGCCTGGCGAGCGCTTTCCAGGTCCACATCACTGCCCTGCCCATTGGCCTGCAATGTGCCGGGCAAATCGGCCAGCGCCTGCTCTACTGCCGCTGCGGGCAAAGGCCAATGGGTGAGGGGCAAAGCCAGTCCGGCATGGTCCACCAGCAGCTGCAGGTGGTGGCGTGCCTGCCAGCTGGGGGTATAGGGGGCGCTGGCGGGGGTCTGGGCCTGCAAAGCGGTGCAAGCGAGCGCCAGCAAGGGCGCGATTATTCTCGAATTCATCAGAGAATCATAGGCGATGCGAGCCGTGGCACCGGGGCCTGGCCCCGCAGAATCTGCCGCCAACGACGCTCTTAGCCCCTGGCCTTGAGCCAGTCGGCGAACTCGGTGCCGACTTCGGTGTGTTTCACACCCAGGTCCACCGTGGCCTGCAAAAAGCCGAGTTTGCTACCGCAGTCGTAGCGGGTACCTTCGTAGCGGTAGGCAAACACCTTTTCGCGGCGCAGCAGCTGGGCGATGCCGTCGGTCAGCTGGATCTCGCCGCCCACCCCGCGCGGAATGTTCTCCAGCTCGTGAAAGATGCCGGGCGTGAGAATGTATCGGCCCGCCACCGCCAGGGTGCTGGGGGCCACATCGGGGGCGGGTTTTTCGACGATGCCGGTCACATCCACCACGCCGTCTTCGACCGCACTGCCGCTGACGATGCCGTAGCGGTTGGTCTGCTCGCGCGGCACATCCTGCACCGCCAGAATGCTGCTGCGCCAGTGCGCAAACTGCTGCACCATCTGCGCCATGATGGGCGTGTCGCCCACCATCAGGTCGTCGGCCAGCAGCACGGCAAAGGGCTCGCCGGCCACCAGCTCCTTGGCGCACAACACCGCATGGCCCAGGCCCAGCGCGCGCGGCTGGCGCACATAGGTGCACAGCATGTCGTCGGGGGCAATGGAGCGGGCCACGCTCAGCAGGTGCTGCTTGCCCGCCAGCTCCAGCTCGGTCTCTAACTCGTAGGCGGTGTCAAAGTGGTCTTCCACGCTGCGCTTGGTGCGCCCCGTCACGAAGATCATCTGGCGGATGCCAGCGGCGTAAGCTTCTTCAACTGCGTATTGAATGAGCGGTTTGTCCACCACCGGCAGCATCTCCTTGGCGCTGGCCTTCGTGGCGGGCAAAAAGCGGGTGCCCAGGCCCGCTATGGGAAAGACGGCTTTGCGAACAGTTTGCGATTTCATGACGGTAGTTTAAGCACACTGGCTGTCGGTACCCTGAGCTTGCCTCATCCAGCCCAAGCATTCGATCTTGGACGCGCATAACTCTGCCCTTACCCCAGCTTGTATACAAAAAGTCTGTTCCCGACGAATAAAATCAATGCGTTATTGACACATCTGCATGGCCAAACCAAGCACCCAATTACTGCCAACCGCTTTTCTTATCATGGCCGTCCCTGCGCTGGGACTGTCAAGCATCAGCACGCTGGCGGCAGGGCTGGCTTGGTTGTTCATCAGCCTTGCTGGCGTGAGTGCTTGGCTGGGCCAAAGGGTTGCCGGTACACCAACAGAAATTTCCAAGAACTCCGCGCTGCAGGCTACCGCATGGTGGCTCATGGCCTGCGTGGCTGCATTTGTGTTAATGGCCATTGCGACAGCTTATTGGGGCGGTCCGTGGCCTGAGCGGCATCCCCAGTGGCGCTTGCTCATCGGTGCTGGCGGATTGTGGCTTCTGTTGCGCTACAGCCCGCCACGTGTGGGCATATTGCATGCGCTGGCAAGCGCTGCAGCGCTCTCATCAATACTGGCCTATGGCCTGGTGATCACGGTCTCCTCAGACGCCGCTCCCACCAACCGCATACCCTGGATGGCAGGCTTGTCTTTGCTGAGCTGCGCCTTGCTCAGCATGAGCTACAGCATGCAGGAAGCTGCTCTGCGATTGCGTCAATTCTGGCTGGCAGCGAGCGCGCTGATGGTGGTGACCGTTTTGCTGAGCGGAGTTCGGGGCAGCTGGCCCTTGGTCATCATCTGGCCCGTGATGCTGTGGTGCTTGCACAAGTCATCACCAATGCTCTGGCGCAGCGTCTGGCGCTGGCTATTACCACTGTTGGCTGTACTACTGACTGCAGGCTTGGCCCTAATTCCCGAAAAAGACAATCCAGCCATTCGTCTTATTCAAGTCAGTCAAGAAACCGGCCTGCAAGGACCAGCGGATGAAATTGAATACAACAGCTCCAGCGGCGTGAGGCTAGGCCTCTACTTCAAAGGACTGCAGCATGTATCAGACCACCCCGTTCTTGGAACTGGACCAGCTGGGACCAAACAGCTGATTCGTCAAACGCTTGACGAGCTGCGACTGCAAGAGCTGCTGTCAATCATCGGTCACATGCACAACGACCCTTTGCACGCCTGGGTGGAGTTCGGTCTGTTTGGTTTGGCTGGATACTTTGCGTTTGCGGCTGGCATAGCAGCTGCGGTCCGAAAAATGTGGATTAACCAGCCGAACCACAGCATGGCCGTTGGCCTGGCGGGTTTGCTACTGATGCACCTGATCACGGGGATGAGCAATATGAATTTTGCACACAACTATTACCCGATCTTGCTCTCCGTCAGCGTTGCCCTGATCCTTGCTTGTTGCCAGACGAACGAGTAGCTTGCACGTAGTATTTTCAGGCTATGAAAATGGCTGGCGAAACAGTGTTTATGGGTGACGCAGAAGCAGCGATAGCGGTCTTCGCCTCAAGTCCACGGATTGACTGCTACCGGCTGCAAGGAGGGTAACCCCTGCGGCAGCCCGGCTTACACTCTTTGTCATTGCCCGTCTTGACCAGGCAATCCACCCCACCCACAAAACAGCTCAGCTCAGCTGACGCTGCACCCAGGACTGGCTGCGGATCATCACCGGCAGGAGCTGTTCCTTCATCTCTGAAGCCGTCATACGATCGGACCGACTGGACAAACTCAGTGCGCCCACGGCCGTACCAGCCACGTTGTACAAGGGCACGGCAATCGAGCGCACGCCGATTTCCATCTCTTCGTTGTTCATGGCGTAACCCTGTTCTGCGCATTGATGG
>JACCDT010193849.1_pt1 | contig 14593 bp, 13 predicted proteins | sample 7446291 | NCBI WGS metagenome assembly JACCDT01 (sample SAMN15323446, study PRJNA562643) | freshwater metagenome | isolation source: river surface water | place: USA:Blue River Watershed | collected 2017-08-17
AGATGTCAGGCGGCTCCGACGAAGACAAGACCGAAGAACCTACAGCGCGCAAGCTGTCCAAGGCCAGAGAAGAAGGACAGGTTGCGCGTTCCACCGAATTGCCGGCTGCCGCGGTCACGATCGCGGCGCTCGGCATGCTGTACCTGACCGGCGACTGGCTGGTCAAGAAGCTGGCCGAGGCCTTCGTGTCGGGCTTCCATTTCGATCGCAAGCTGGTGCACTCGCCCAACCTGCTGCCGGCCATCTTCGGCCACGAAATGTTCGAGGCCTTCATCCTGATCGCGCCGCTGATGATCCTGACTGCCGTGGTCGCGATCGCGGCCTCGGGCGCGACCGGCGGCTTCCTGTTTGCGTCCAAGGCCATCATGCCGAAGACGGACAAGCTCAATCCCCTGAATGGCATCAAGCGCATGTTCGGCACCCGCGCCTGGGTCGAGCTCGGCAAGGCACTGCTGAAATTCGTGCTGGTGTCGGGCGTGGTCGCCTACGTCCTGTATGACAACATATCGACGCTCAATGAAATCGGCCGCATGTCCTTCGAGCCCGGCATCGCGGTGGCTGGCAAGCTGCTGTCGAAGTCCGCGCTGATCATGGCCTGCTCGCTGATCGTGATCGCGATGATCGACGTCCCGTTCCAGCGCTGGCAGTTCATGAAGCAGATGCGCATGTCCAAGCAGGAAATCAAGGACGAGATGAAGGACATGGAAGGCCGTCCCGAAGTCAAGGCGCAGATCAAGCGCCGCCAGCGCGAGATGGCCAACGGCCGCATGATCGACCGCGTTAAGGACGCCGACGTCGTCATCACCAACCCGGAGCACTTCGCCGTCGCGCTGTCATATGATCCGAACGGCGACAGCGCCCCCATCCTGCTGGCCAAGGGCTCGGACGAAATCGCCGCGCGCATCCGCGAAGAGGCGACCAAGCATGGGATCGAAATCTTCCGCGCCCCGCCGCTGGCGCGTGCGCTCTTCTACACCACCGAGATCGAGCATCCGGTGCCGGAAGACCTGTACTATGCGGTCGCGCAGGTGATCGCCTATGTGTTCAACCTGGCCAGCGTGCGGCCGGGGGCCGCGCCGATGCAGAAGCCTGATCCCAAGGTGCCGAAGAACATGCAGTTCGATGCGGACGGCAGGCTTGAAAACGAAGAGGCCACGACGTGACCGACATGCAAAACCCGATAAGCAACGATACCGTCGGCAACGACGGTATTTTCCTTCGTGCGGCCGACCGCGCACGCTTCGACTACCTGATGCGCGCGATCCGCGAGGAAAGCGCGTCGATGGCGCTGTCGTCCGACAGCGACGGCGTGCTCGACCACTACGGCCGCCTCGTGCTGGCCAAGCTGCGCAAGACCGAAGGCCTGCAGATCGAGGTCTTCCTGCCGCAAAACACCGAAGCCCTGCTCGAGCGCTACAACCAGATCCTGGCCGGCCTGTCGATCGAAGACGCGCGCAAGGCCAGCGGCTCTCCGGCTCCGCGTCGCGTGTTGCTCGCGCATGACGCCAAGGCGCTGTCGACCCGCGACCTGCAACTGCTGGCGCGGCTGGTGCAGGATTTCCCGGGCGCGAACGTGTCGCTGGTGCTGCTGGTCGACAAGGCCGGCATCAAGCTGCACGAGCGCACGCTCGAAGGTTTCGGCCAGCGCCTGCTGCGCTGGCCGGTCGAGGCGCCGACCCGCAGCGAAGGCGACGCATTGCTGAAAGTCGCGCGCGCGATGGGCTTCGAAGTCGAGGCCAAGAAAGTGCTGGCTGCAACCGGCTACGCCGAGATCAAGATCGCGCCCAAGAAGGAAAAAGCTAGGGCCGAGCCCGATGCCGCGCAGGTGCGCTTCGAGCAGCAGCTGGCCGTCGCCCGCAGGGAGCGCGACGAGCAGGATCAGGCCGAGCGCGACGCGCAGGAAAAGGCCAGGATGCAGGAATCGCTGGGCCGCACCGAACCGTCGCTGGATGGCCCGCCCCCCGAGGGCACGCTGTTCAGCCCGCCGCAGAAGACCGGCGCCGGCCGCTCGCTGCTGGGCACGCTGGCACGCTGGGTGGTGGCGCTGACGCTGCTGCTGGTAGTGTCGATCGGCGTGATCGTCGCGCTGTTCCCGCAGCGGATGTCGCCGCTGATGGCCAATTCGCCGATCCTGAAGGACAACCTGCCGCCGTGGGCGATGGACATGGTGGTGTCGGTCGTCGGCAAGCCGCCGGCCGCCGCCCTCGAAGACAGCAAAGCCGAGGCCGCCAAGGCTACAGTTCCGGCCGCTGGCGCCGATTTACCAAAGGAAGAGCTGGCACCTGCCCCCACACCGGTACCTGCCGCCGCGGCACCGGAAGCACCGACCCCTGCCCCGCTGCCGGCGGTACCTGCCGACGGCAAGGCGCAGCCGCCGAAAGCAGACCCGGCGAAGGCCGAGCCCGCAAAAGCGGAGCCGCCTAAGGCGGACGCGAAAGCGGAACCGGTCAAGGCCGACGCCAAAGCGGATGCCAAAGCCGATGCCAAGCCTGAATTGAAGGCCGAAGCCAAGCCGGACGCGAAAGCGGAACCCAAGGCCGAGGCAAAAGCAGAACCCAAGGCAGCGCCCAGGGGCGCGCCGGCCGGCGATGCGCTGGCACCGCGCTCCGAGAACGGCGTCGACGCGGCCGTGCGTGCCGCGAAGAGCGGCAGCTTCTACGTGCAGCACGTGTCGCTGGGCTCGATGGCCGAGGCGCAGGAATGGCGCGCGCAATTTGGCGCGCTGTCGGGCGCGAAGATTGTCGCGGTCAACACGCAGGACAAGGGGATCAAGTTTGCCGTGATCTCCGGCCCCTTCGCCGACCGCAAGCAGGCCGAAGCATTTGCTGAAAAGCCCGGTGTGCCCGCCGACCCGTGGCTGCGCCCGGTAAAGTCGCTGCAGGGCGCGCTGTTGACCGGCGGCCGTTGATGGCCCGGGCTTGAGAGGAAAGAGATGTCGTCAGAAGAACAGACCCAGATATTCCGCGGCGACGATTCGCGCCCGGAAATCGCCATTGCCGAAAGCGGCGGCCGCAGCGCCGCCAGGAAGGCGCGCGCGCAAGTCGATGAGCGCAGCCTGAAGGACCAGAAGGACGGCCCCGCCATCGGGCACCACCTGCACGATGCGCAGGACGAACTGGCCGACCTGCGCAAGCTGCACGATGCAAGCGATGGCGTGGTCGAGCAGAACCACATCAAGGATGCCAGCGGCCCCGTGATCGACGCCGCCGGCCACGCCCGCGCCGAAGGTCCGAGCGACGCACGCCAGCTGCACGATGCCGACGGCCCCGTGATCGATGCCGGCGGCCATGCCCGTGCCGAAGGGCCGAGAGATGCGCGCCAGTTGCAGGATGCCGATGGCCCCGTGATCGGCAGCGACCATGGCCGTGCCGAAGGGCCGAGCGATGCGCGCCCGATGCACGATGCCGACGGCCCCGTGATCGGCAGCGACCATGGCCGTGCCGAAGGCCCGGGTGATGCGCGCCAGATGCACGATGCCGACGGCCCCGTGATCGGCGGCGGCCATGGCCGTGCCGAAGGGCCGAGTGATGCGCGCCAGATGCACGATGCCGACGGCCCCGTGATCGGCGGTGGCCATGCCCGCGCCGAAGGCCCGAGCGACGGGCGGGAGATGAATGATGCGCAGGGTCCGTCGACCATGCGCGCCATACAGGATGCCGAAGGCAAGTCAGACGTCCGGCAGGTGAACTCTTTTCATTCGGCGTTCTCGGCCGACAGGGAAACGGCCGAGGTGACGCTGAATTCCGCTGGCGAGATCGTCGATCCCGACCCGGAAGAAAAAGCCGCAGCCGAACAGGAAGCGGCGGCAGCGGCGGCCAGCGAAGCCGAACTGAGCTTCAAGGCCGTCGACGATGCTGTCCCGTGGGCCTTGTCGATCCACCTGGAAGCACGCATTGCGAACCTGTCGGCATCGACAGTGAAAGTTAATGAACAGCTTGATGGCCTCGACGATTCCATCAAGCGCCTCGCGAAACGGATCGGAAAATGAGCGACGAAGCGAAAGACGACAACGCCACCGCGGCCGCACCGGCAGACGCCGGCGGCGGTTTCACGCCTGCGCCCACGCCGCCGGCAGTGAGCCCGGAAGAAGCGGCGGCCGCCGAAGCAGTCGAGGCCGCGAAGGCCGGTGAGCCCGCGTTTGCCGGCCAGATGGCGGACGGCTCGATCCCGGTGCCACATGACACGGCCAAGCGCGCGCTCGAGGCCGTGCAAATCCTGGTCGAGAACAACCGCTCCGCATCGCAGCAGCTCGAATCGCTGATGACGATCGTGCTCGACGCCGCCGAAGTGGCGAACCGCTCGGCCTCGGCCGTGGCCACCACCGGTGGCCAGGTGAACAAGGCGGCGGAAAAGCTGATCGACGGCGCGCAGCGCACGTCGATGCAGGCCAAGGTCGTGCTGGCGCTGGCCGGCACGGTGCTGGTCGGCTGCGCCGGCGTGTTCAGCTTCATGAGCGTGCAACTGCAGAACAAGGTGACCCAGCTCGACGAGATGATGCTGGCCGTTGGCAAGCGCGCCGTCGACCTCAAGCGCCGGATGGAAAGCATGGATGACATCCACCAGGCGCTGGAAGAATTGAAGCTGTCGCAGGAAAACACGCAGTCGGTACAGGAAGCGATCGAAACCAAGATCGCCAAGCTGTCCGAAGCGCCGCGTCCGCCGGCCCATCCCGAGCCCAAGCCGGCACCGGCAGCGGCGGCGCCCAGGGAGGTGTCCCCCGCGGCTGCTGAAGCGGCCGCCAAGCGCGCCGAGGCTGCGGCCAAGGCCGAAGCGGCACGTGCCGAGCACGCGCGCGCCGAAGCTGCCCGCGCCGAGGCGCAGAACAAGGCCCTGCTGCAACAGCTGACCGCGCTCGATGGCATGCTCAAGGACCAGGCTCGTGCCGTGAAGGACTTGTCGGGCCAGTTCAACAAGCTCGAAGGCTCGGTTGCCAATGTGCAGAGCGTGAAGAAGGATGTCGAGTCGCTGGCTGCGCAACAGAAGCTGCGCGAGAAGGAAATGGCGCAGGAACTGGCGGCCGCCAACGCACGCCGCGAAAAGGACCTGAAGGACAAGGACCGCGAGCTGGCGCGCGAGCGTGAACGCGCGCGCGAGATCAGGGAGGCAAAGGAGCGCGAACTGTCCCGCGAACGCGAGCAAGCCGCCAAGGATCGCCAGGCAGCCGAGGCATTGGCAAAGGAAAAGAAAGACGCGCAGGTCACCTACGCGAAAGACCAGCCCAAGGCCAAGGGCAGCGACGCCAAGGCGGCGGATGCCGGCGGCGCCGTGCCGACATATCGACAGCCGAAAGCGGAGCAGTAAGCGCAACATCCGGCAGCGCGAGGCGGAGGCCGCGCGCTGCGAACTGCCCCGCCTGTCGCTGCATCAGGCACCGAAAAACAAAAGCCACCTAGCGGTGGCTTTTGTTTTTCAGCGGCGCCTGCCTGATCGGCGTCGGTGGCGTCGGCAGCGGCAGAAGCTCAGCCGCCGTAGGCGTCGACCAGCACTTCGATGCGCCGGTTCTTCGCCCTGCCCTCGCGGGTGTCGTTGGGCGCGACCGGATGGGTGTCGGCCATGCCGCGCACGATGACGCGCTCGCGCGGCACGCCGGCATACCCGGTCAGGTAATCGGCGACGGAGGCGGCGCGCGCGCCGGACAAATCCCAGTTGGAACGGTAACGATTGTGGCCCGTCAGCGGTATGTCGTCGGTATGCCCTTCGACGGTGATGCGCCCGCCACTCTTGGCGATCGACTGGCCGATCTTCTTCAGCATCGGCATGAAGTCCGGCGACAGATCCGCGCTGCCCGAATAGAAGCTGCCCTGCACGACCATGCGGATCACGATGCGTTCGCCGTCGCGCTCGACCTGCGCCTCGCCGGCTTCGATCTCTTTGGCCAGCATGTCGCGCAGGTGGCGGAACTGGCGCGTGGCTTCGGACAGGCGATCGCTGCTGTCGCCGCCTTCATGCACTTCGACCGGCGTATCGACCTGGGCCTGTGCATCGGCGATGCGCGCATAGAGGTCGATCAGCTCTTGCGGCAGCAGGTTGCTGTTGCGCTCGGGCAGCTGGATCACGAGGCGGCCGTTCTCGGCGCGCAGCTGTATCTTCTTGCCGACCAGGTCGGTCGACAGTTCTTTCTGCAATTTGCCGAGGTCTTTGGCGAGTTGCTCGGGCAGCGGCAAGGCTTCCTCGGTCGGCCCGGCCACCAGCTGGGTCTCGGCCGGCTGCGACTTCACGGTCGGCAGCGCCTCTTTTTCACCGAGCGATTTCTGCAGCGAGCCGGTGACGTCCCGGAAGCGGGTCTCGTCGAGCGTGGAAAACGACAGCACCAGCACGAAGAAGGCCAGCAGCAGCACCACCATATCGGCGAAGGTCACGACCCACAGCGGCGCTCCGCGGCGATGAACGTGCTCGTCTTCTTCGGCATTGAAAGTATCGAACAGCGACATCGGCGTGCGCGCGGCGTCGTCGACGTCGTCCTGTACGGGCGAGTGGGACTGCATCGGCGCCTGCGCAGGCGTTGGGGTATTCAGCAACTGCAGCAGCGAGCTCGCGACGCGGTCACGCACGCTCGGCAGCCTCGACAGGTGATTCGCCGGCGCTGTCGCCGGCGGCCGCCGCTTGTGGCACCTCCGGCTCGGGCAGGTGGCCGAGCAGCAGGTCCGGCAGCAGGCGCGGGTCGCCACCCTTGTGCATGAAGAGGATCCCGGCCATCGTCAGTTCATAGTTGCGGCGCACGATCTTGCTGTGGCCAATGATCTTTTGCACCAGCGGGCCGAGGATCACGTTGGCGAGGATTGCGCCATACAGCGTGGTCAGCAACGCCACCGCCATGCCGGGGCCGATCGAGCGCGGGTCGCTCATGCCGCCCATCATCAGCACCAGGCCGACCAGGGTACCGATCATGCCCATGCCGGGCGCCAGTTCCTGCGCATAGCCGAAGAAGTCGCGCGCATGGTCGTAGCGGATCTTGACCTCGGTGATCTCGCGCAGCAGCGCATCCTTCAAGAGGTTGTGCTCAATGCCATCGACCCACATGCGCGCGGCCTTGGCGATGAAACGGTCACCGTAGTCGCGGTCTTCGAGGGTGATCATCCAGCGGTCGTCGTAGCGCGCGACGCGGCCGATTTCCATCAGCTCGTCGATCAGACCGTTGATCGAGACCGGGCGCGTGGTCAGCACTTCTTTTGCGGTCTGGTACGCGCCCTTGAATTCTTCGAGCGAGCTCTTGGCCAGAACGCAAAGGAAAGTACCGCCGAACACGATGAACACCGCCGGCAAGTCGAAGAACTGCAAGAAATGGCCGCCGGTGGCAATGGCGATCAGCAGCAATGCGCCGCCTGTTCCGATCAAGCTGACGATATCCATGGATGCTTACGTGATGGGTGGCACGGGAAGATGTGCGACGGGTTGTTCGACGGGTTGCGACGGGTTGCGACGGTTTGTGCGAAGGTCTGCGCGAGTCCGGCACGGCCGCTTACGCGGAACGCAGCCGGTACTTGTCGATCTTCTCGATCAGGGTGGTGCGCTGCAGATTCAGCAGGCGCGCCGTCTTGGACACATTGCCTTGCGCGCGGTCGAGCGCCTGCTCGATGTAGGCGCGCTCGATCTGGGCCATGCGCTCTTTCAGCGACAGGCCTTCCGGCGGCAGCACGGCACCGCCCTGCGCCAGCATGATGATGTCTTCGACATCGTTGTGCTCGCGCGCAGGCTTGGCACTGGCGGCGGGAGCGCCGCCGTCGAGGCCGAACATCTGCAGCACGTCGGCCGAATCGCCGGAGGCGCCCGCTTCCGCGGGCAGCTGGCCAGGTTCGACAGAGGCTGCCTCGTCCTGCACGGCTTCCGGCGGCAGCTCGCCACCCTTCTCTTCCTGGATCTTTTGCAGGCCCTTGGGCAGCATGGCCGACGGCACGCTGCGCAGCGTCAGGCGCTGGCCGGCGAACAGGGTCGAGAAGCGGTGGATCAGGTTCGACAGCTCGCGCACATTGCCCGGCCAGTCGTAGGCCTTGAGCGCGTCGACGAAATCAGTGGTGAAGGTGATGGCCGTGCCCTTGTGCGCGAACTTGTCCGCGTAATGGCGGGCCAGCACCACGATGTCGTCGCCGCGCTCGCGCAGCGGCGGCGTGCGCACCGGCAGCACATTGAGGCGGTAATACAAGTCTTCGCGGAAGCGGCCTTCGGCGACTTCTTTTTCGAGGTCGCGGTGAGTCGCGGCGACCACGCGCACGTCGACTTCCACCGGACGCGACGAACCGATCGGGTCGACTGTCTTTTCCTGCAGCACGCGCAGGAGCTTGACTTGCATGTCGAGCGACAGGTCGCCGATTTCATCGAGGAACAGCGTGCCGCCATGGGCCAGCTCGAAGCGGCCCACGCGATCGGCCAGCGCGCCCGTGAAGGCCCCCTTGCGGTGGCCGAAGAGCTCGCTCTCCATCAGTTCTTTCGGGATGGCAGCGCAATTGAGCGGGACGAAATTGGCGTCGGCGCGCGACGACTGATAATGCAGCGCCTGTGCGACCAGTTCTTTGCCGGTGCCGGATTCGCCGTTGATGAGCACGGTCGCGGTCGAGTCCGCAATCGTCTCGATCAGCTTGCGGATCTCGCGCATCGGCGAACTGTTGCCAATGATGGGATTCGGCTGTCGCATGGGGGTCGGGGCTATCCTCGCTCAGAGAATGACGGGACGGACGCTGCAGTCGCAAAGCGCTGACTCGCACACACTGCCCCTATGTTTCCGAATTGAAACATAGGGGTACCACCCTGTCAACGCGAATCCGGCTTTGTTGTCGGTTTCGGATCGGAAGCCCTGCATTTGACAGGACGGCGCGGGGCCTGAAGCCCTCAATGTTACTTATTCGATATCTATTGGAGATCTTTCACGCGCGAACAGCATTTGCCGCCCCGATCCCCGCTCGTTGGTCCTGGCACGCTGCGGGCAAGGCCACGTGCCGGAAGATTCGGAAGCCATACCCTGTGCCATTGCTACAATGCGCGCAAACGACAATCAGGGAGACACTGATGAGCACGGTCGCTGAACTGCGCCGCATCCTGAAAGGCAGCCGCACCATTGCGGTCGTCGGCCTGTCGGCCGACTGGTACCGCCCGTCTTACTTCGCCGCGAAGTACATGCAGGAGCATGGCTATCGCGTGATACCGGTGAACCCGAAATACACCGAGGTCCTCGGCGAACGCTGTTACCCGGACCTGAAGTCGATACCGGAGCCGGTGGACATCGTCGACGTATTTCGCAAGAGTGAAGATTGCGCACCGATCGCGCGTGACGCGGTCGCCATCGGCGCCAAAGCCTTGTGGCTGCAGATCGGCGTCATCAATGACGAAGCGCGCCAGATCGCCGAAGACGGCGGACTGTCCGTCGTGATGAACCGCTGCGTGAAGATCGAATACGCACGGCTGTTCGGCGGGCTGAACTGGTTCGGCGTGAACACGAAGATCATCTCGGCCCGCCGCCCGGTCTGAGCGAAACCCGGGTCGCTGCCCCTGGCAACGACGCCCTCGCCTTCTTTCTTTCCCTCGCAACGCTCAGGACGACAGTTCCATGGCCCAGGACCCCAACAAAGACCACGACTACGATTTCGACACGCTGTGCCTGCATGCCGGCCAGATGCCCGACGCCGCCACCGGCGCGCGCGCGGTGCCGATCTACCAGACGACCTCGTATGTGTTTGACAGCGCCGAGCATGCGGCCAGCCTGTTCAACCTGCAGACCTTCGGCAATGTGTATTCGCGCCTGTCGAACCCGACCGTCGCCGTGCTGGAAGAACGCATCGCGGCGCTCGAGAATGGTCGCGCAGCAGTCGCGACTGGCAGCGGCATGGCCGCGCAGATGATCGCGATGCTCAATGTCTGCGAAGCGGGCGACGAGATCGTCGCCGCGCGCACGCTGTATGGCGGCACGATGACGCAGCTCGACGTCAACTTCCGCAAGCTCGGCATCAACACCACCTTCGTCGACAGCGACGACCCGGAGAATTTCGCGCGCGCGATCACGCCCAAAACCAAACTGCTGTATGCGGAGACGATCGGCAACCCGTCGATGAACGTGCTCGACATCGAAAAGGTCGCCGCCATCGCCGCCGCGCACGATCTGCCGCTGTTCATCGACAACACCTTTGCCAGCCCCTACCTGTGCCGACCGTTCGAATGGGGCGCGGCGGTGGTCATGCACTCGGTGACGAAATTCCTCGGTGGCCATGGCACGACGATGGGCGGCATCGTCGTCGAGTCGGGCAAATTCAACTGGGGCAATGGCAAGTTCGCGTCGATGACGGATCCATCGAAGGGCTATCACGGCGTGCGCTTCTACGAGACCTTCGGCGATTTCGGCTTCACGATGAAGTGCCGGATGGAGGGGCTGCGCACCTTCGGCCCGGCGCTGTCGCCGATGAATGCCTTCCTGCTGCTGCAGGGCGTCGAGACCCTGCACCTGCGCATGGAGCGCCATTGCAGCAATGCGCTGAAGATTGCGCAGCACCTGTCCGAACATCCGAAGGTGTCATGGGTGAACTACCCGGGCCTGAAGAACAACCGCTATTACGAGCTCGCGCAGAAATACCTGCCCAAAGGCGCGGGCGCGGTGCTGTCGTTCGGCGTCAAGGGCGGCGCCGCTGCCGGGCAGAAGTTCATCGAGAACGTCGAATTCCTGTCACACTTGGCCAATATCGGCGATGCAAAGACGCTGGTCATCCATCCGGCGTCGACCACGCACCGGCAGCTGTCGGAAGAACAGCAGATTGCCGCCGGCGTGCCGCCCGACCTGATACGTCTGGCGGTCGGCATCGAATCGGTGGACGACATCCTGTGGGACATTGATCAGGCCTTGTCGAAAACCTGAGGCCTTGCCGCAGCTTCTTTCGCACGGATTTTCGCAGTAGACTGTGGCCCGCTGCACTCATGTTTTTTTAACCCCCCGCAAAGCAAGAAAGTCAGACCCATGAAGAACCTGTTCATCGCCCTGCTCACCGCTTTCCTCGCCCAGGCCGCATCGGCCGGTGCGCCGCCGAAGGTCGATCCGAATGCACCGCCGCCCGAGTACTTCGTCGAGCCGACCGAGCCGGAGCAGCCGAAAAAGAATGTGAAAAAACCCAAGGCCAAGGCCGACGCCAAAGCCGACAAGAAGACCGACGCCAAGCAGTAAGCGGCTTCCCGCCTTTCCCGATCAAACGCCCCGCATAGCCGGGGCTTTTTTTTTGGGGCAACCGGTACTGCCCCGCCCGGGCTCTTCCCCCGGCAATGCCTGCATCGCCGGGGCGGCTGACGGCAATGACAACACTTTATTGATTTGTATAATGTTTGGCGTTACAGTGTTACCCGGTATGCAAACCAGTACCACAACCCACGGGAGCACTGCATGAAAGCCAATGTCGGAAACCTGGACCGCGCACTGCGCATCATTGCCGGCGTCGTACTGATCGCCCTGACCCTGACCCACCTGATCGGCCCCTGGGGCTGGCTCGGCATCATCCCGATCGCCACCGGCCTGACGCGCTTTTGCCCTGCTTACCCGCTGCTGGGCATCTCGACCTGCAAAGCCACGATCGACGAACCGCCGGCCGCATGAGCAAGGGATTCTCCAACCCACAGCAAACCTGGGACAAGCGCTTCGATGCCGAGGAATACATCTTCGGCACCGAACCCAATGCCTGGCTGGCCGGTCATGCCGGCCTGCTGACGCCGGGCATGCGCGTGCTGGCCGTCGCTGACGGCGAAGGACGCAACAGCGTCTGGATGGCGCGGCGCGGGCTGAAGGTTGATGCGTTCGACATCTCGCCGATTGGCGTCGCGAAGGCGAAGAAGCTCGCGGCCGATGCCGCCGTCGAGGTGAACTTCAACGTCAACAGCGTCGACGACTGGGCATGGAAAGTCGGTGAATATGATGCGGTTGTCGCGATCTTCATCCAGTTCGCCGATCCGGAGACGCGCGCGACACTATTCAAGCGGATGAAGTCTGCCCTGAAACCCGATGGCCTGCTCCTGCTGCAGGGTTACACGCCAAAACAACTGGAGTACAAGACCGGCGGCCCGCCGCTGGTCGAGCACCTGTACACGGAAGACTTGTTGCGCGATGCCTTCGGTGACATGGACATCACTGAAATGCGTTCCTACGAAGACGTACTGACCGAAGGCTCCCAGCACAGCGGCCAGTCGGCCATCGTCGGCATGGTGGCGCGCAAGCCCTTCGGCTGCAACTTCCGCTGACACCGTCCGCTGCCTGCGCGGACTTTCACTACCTTCCCTGACCATCGGCGGCAACGCCGATGGCGCCAGTGGGACAAGCTCTGCGAGACGATGGCTGACCGTGTTGACGATTCCGGCAGCCGCGTGAAAGAGCCAGCAACGGCGGACGACATCAGCCACGCGGATTCGGACGTGCTGATCTCGTCGGTCAGTGCGGAGGACCCGATCGAAGGCTGAGGCAGCGGACACACTTCATGCAAACGGCCCGCGCTCGGCGGGCCGTCCCTGAAAACAAAACGGCGGGCTATCATGCCCGCCGTTTTTTTGCGCAACGTGCCTGCTGTTCGATGTAGCGTCAGGCGTCGGGATGCGAGGCGACGCTTAACCGACCTGCTTGCCCTTCATGCCGAGGCGATCCAGCAGCGCGCGGTCTTCTTCGACTTCCGGGTTGCCGGTGACGAGCAGCTTGTCGCCATAGAAGATCGAGTTCGCACCCGCGAGGTAGCACAGCGCCTGCACACCCTCCCCCAATTGGCGACGGCCTGCCGACAGGCGCACGCGCGCTTTCGGCATCGTGATGCGTGCCACGGCGATGGTGCGCACGAATTCCAGCGGATCCAAAGGCTCCTGGTCAGCCAGCGGCGTGCCTTCGACCGCGACCAGATGGTTGATCGGCACCGAATCCGGGTACGGGTTCAGGTTGGCGAGCTGCGCGATCAGGCCGGCGCGCTGCTGGCGCGATTCGCCCATGCCGACGATGCCGCCGCAGCACACCTTCAGGCCGGCCTGACGCACATGACCAAGCGTATCGAGACGATCCTGGTAATCGCGGGTGGTGATGATCTCGCCGTAGAACTCGGGCGCGGTGTCGAGGTTGTGGTTGTAGTAGTCGAGGCCGGCGGCGGCGAGGCGGTCAGCCTGCTCTTCCTTCAGCATGCCCAGCGTCGCGCAGGTTTCCAGCCCCAGCGCCTTGACGGCCTTGACCATCTCTTCGACCGCTTCGATATCGCGATCCTTCGGCGAGCGCCATGCGGCGCCCATGCAGAAGCGGGTCGCGCCGCTGTCCTTGGCGGCCTGCGCGGCGGCGACGACTTCGTCGACCGGCATCATTTTTTCGGCGACGACGCCGGTGTCGTGGTGCGCGGACTGTGGGCAGTAGCCGCAGTTCTCCGGGCAGCCGCCGGTCTTGATCGACAACAGCGTGGCCAGTTCGACTTCGTTCGCCTCCCAGTTCGCGCGATGCACCTGCTGCGCCTTCCACATCAAATCGTTGAAGGGCAGTTCGAACAGCGCGACCACTTCGGCCACCGGCCAGGTTTCATTGGCGGAAGCCAGCGCGGCGACTTTTTTCGCGGCAGCGTGGAAGGCGATCGGTTGGGATGCGATGGTTTCAGACGACATTCGGTATTCCTTGGGTATTCCCGGGTTTTGCAAAATCAGCCGCGCGGCACGGGCCACGATGGCAATAAGTCAAGATCGAGGTGGTCGACGGCGACGTCGGCCAGCGGCGTCGCCATCCAGGGGATCACGCCGACCAGCGGCGCCTCCAGCCTCCCCTGCAGGGCGGCCAGGTTGGCCTCCTGATGTGGCATGGCCGGGTCGACCTGATTGGCAATCCAGCCGACCAGCTTCAGGCCGCGGGCGGCAATGGCCTCAGCCGCCAGCAGCGCATGATTCAGGCAGCCCAGCCTCAGGCCAACCACGAGGATAACATCAAGCTGCAATCCGACCGCCAGGTCGGCGGTGTCGAAATCGTCGGACAGCGGCACGCGGAAGCCACCAACGCCCTCCACCACCACCGCTTCGGCTCGCTCGGAGGTGGTGCGAAACGCATCCAGCAGCACCTCCTGCTCGATGACGACCCCTTCCAGCGCGGCCGCCACATGGGGCGCGCAGGCTTCCCGAAACACGTACGGCGACGTGATCGCCAGCGGCAGTTCGACGCTGGACTCGGCCGCCAGCGCCTCGACGTCTTCATTGGCCTCGCGGCCATCGATGTCGGTCACGCCGGCCGCCACCGGCTTCATGCCGACCGCCTCCAGCCCGCTGCTGGCCAGTGCGTTGACCAACGCCGCCGACACCAGGGTCTTGCCGACGCCGGTATCGGTGCCGGTCACGAAACAGGCGTATTGCAATGGCATGCTCATTCCTCCCTGACGGCGCTTGCCACCGGTTCGGCAGACGCCCCGGACGATTCAGCCCCCGGCCCGGCTTCGACCGCATTGACCGCCGCGGCCAGCGCACGCACGTCGCCGGCCTCGTGCGCGGCCGACAAGGTGATGCGCAGACGCGAGGTTCCCGCGGGCACGGTCGGCGGACGGATCGCGCCGACCCAGAAGCCGCGCTCCTGCAGCGCCGCGCCGGTGGCCATGGTCTCGGCATTGGCGCCGATCACGACCGGCTGTATGGCCGTGGC
>JACCDT010069069.1_pt1 | contig 14591 bp, 19 predicted proteins | sample 7446291 | NCBI WGS metagenome assembly JACCDT01 (sample SAMN15323446, study PRJNA562643) | freshwater metagenome | isolation source: river surface water | place: USA:Blue River Watershed | collected 2017-08-17
CCCGGGCGAAGGCGTTGGTAATGACAAGCGAGCAATATGCCGGAAACTGAAACCCGTATTTCGTACAGTCTCACAGCGTTAGCAGAACTTTTTGAATTACTGAGAGTTGAGCCGAAGCTACCCGATGATCTGACCGCGTTGGAGTTGCGCACGATGGTGCTGGCGCAGCGCATTGCGATGAACGGGGCGCGGCAAGTGCTGGACCCGCAGGGGAACGTGAGCTTGGCGATTGCGGGGCGGGGGGAAACAACCAGATAGGATTTGGAACCGCCCACACAGGACTGGAACCGATGGCAAAAGCAAAGCAGGCAATTGAATGGAAAAATCGCATTGTTGAATCTGGCGAAATGCCTGCCAGTCAATACCTTGCGCACGATAAGAACGCCCGCCGCCACCCAAACAAACAGCGCGAAGCCCTGCGCGGCTCACTAAATGCCGTGGGTTGGGTTGCGCCGGTTATTGTCAGTGCCCGGAGTGGCAAGCTGTTGGATGGACACGCCCGCATTGAAGAGGCGTTGTCACGGGATGAGGCGCAGCCGGTGCCGTTCGTGAAGGTGGATGTAAGCGAGGCCGAAGAGAATTTAATTCTTGCGTCGTTTGACCCGATTACGGGGCTGGCTACGTATGACCGCGAAGCTTTGGATTTGCTCTTGCGCGAAACGAGCACGGGCGAGGCGGCGTTGCAAGAGTTGATGAGCGAATTAGCGGCGGCAAACGAGCTTTACGTTGACCCGCCAAGCGCGGGCGAGCCGTCCGACGCTGAGCCGCAAATTGATAGAGCCGCAGAGCTTAACGAGAAATGGCAGGTCAAGACTGGGGATTTATTCCAGATTGGAGAGCACAGGCTTTTATGCGGCGATAGCACGAAAGGTGAGGATGTGGCGCGGGTGATGGACGGGGCAAAACCAAACTTGATGATTACAGACCCCCCTTACGGCGTCGAATACGACGCGAATTGGCGAAACGAGGCAGATAGGGCCAATGGCAAGCCCTATGGCGCGAGCGCCATAGGGAAAGTAAGCAATGATGACAAGGCGGACTGGACAGAGACTTGGCGATTATTCTCAGGTAACGTCGCGTACATTTGGCATGCCGACCGGCATGCCAAAACGGTGCAGCAAAGCCTAGAAGACGCAGGGTTTGAAGTCCGCAATCAAATCATTTGGGCAAAGAACAATTTTGCTATTTCGCGTGGGCATTACCATTGGCAGCACGAGCCTTGCTGGTACGTGTTCAGGAAAGGCGAGACAGCCGGATGGCAAGGTGACCACTCGCAAACAACCCTATGGCAAATAGATAAGCCCATGAAAAGCGAGACGGGCCATTCAACACAAAAGCCTTTGGAATGCATGGAGCGCCCCATCCGCAATCACGAAGGCGATGTTTATGAACCATTTGCAGGATCAGGTACAACGTTAGTGGCGGCTCAAAATCAAAATCGCCAGTGCTTTGCAATTGAATTAAACCCTGACTATTGCGCTGTAATCCTTGAGCGAATGGCGACCGCGTTCCCCGACCTGAAGATAGAGCGGGTGCAAGAATAAATGGCAACCAAACCCAAACAACCCGGCAAGCAGGGGCGCGGCAAAGCGAAAGCGCAGCCAACAGCACCGAAGCAAGCAACGCCAAAGGGCGGCAGGCCGACGAAATTCACGCCTGAAGTGCGCGAAAAGCTTTTGACCGCTTTGCGCAGTGGTAACACTTACGAAGCATCAGCGGGTTATGCAGGCATCAGCTACGACTGCCTGCGCAATTGGATGAAGGAAGGCCAAACCGTTGCAAATGGAGAGTTTTTCGAGTTTTTCCAGTCTGTAAAAAAGGCCGAAGCTGACGCCGAAGCCGAAAGTATTGGACGCATTCGCCGCGCCGCTGCCGGTCAGAAGGTTTTAATTAGCGAGACAACCCGCGTTACCCCAACAGGTGAACAGGTAATTGACCGCAAGTACCAATTCAACCCGCCGCAGTGGCAGGCGGATGCGTGGTATCTGGAACGGCGACGGCCTACAGATTGGGGGCGGCGAGACCGGCTAAAGGTGGAGAATGACCCAATTGAATGGGAAGACGTGCCTGACGATGTTTTAGATCAATATGTTGACGGCAAGATCACAGAGGACGATGTACGGCGGGCAATCGTCGCTCGAACGCGCAAGGGCTGAGCGTGAAAGGCGCAAGCGGCAGGCCGATAGCTCTTTGACATTGGAGCGCCCGCAGCCGCCCAAGTTTCGCGGCGCAAATCTCGCTATCCAGACCTACGCAGGCGAGCCGGGGCACGTTGGCGCAGTAGAAGTCATTTTGCACGGGCCAGCCGAATGCTTGGCCGGAGAAACACTTATTTTTGACCCGATGACAAAAAAATCAACACCGATTAAAGAACTCGCAGAAAATGGCGAGCCGATAACGGTGTTGACTGTTTACGGGCCGCGACGGGCTGAAGCGCCGTTCAAAAAGGGAACAGCAGCGTTATATCGCGTCACCATGAAAAGTGGAGCTTCATTTCTCGCTACCGCACGGCACCGCGTTCTGACAGCAAATGGTTGGGATTTTGTGCAGGGTCTTTCATGCGGCGATGTCTTGCCTCTATCCGCTCCCGTCCTTCAGGCGTCCAATTCGGACATTGGCCCGCAAGCGTTTCAGCAAGATGCTCGGCGTTCGTTCCAAACAGCTCAAGATTGGAAATCTGGTTATTCTGTTTGTCTTCATCCTTATGGTGGACAACTTCTTGAGGTTGAAGAAGGCGACCAAGATGTGCTTCCATTACGAGGCGATGTTCGCGGACGTAGCCATGCCGGTCGCAATTCGGATGCTCTCGTCGCTTTATCAGCACGTAGCCATCGCAATCAATCACCCGCCCACCTTTCCAGCGCGGATTATTTTCCAAAGATTGACGAAAGGGCTTTCGCTCAAAACCGTGCTTTTCAAGGAACTGGCGAACGCGTGTCTTGTTTGTGCCAATCCTTCGAGCAATTTCAGCAAGGGCAACGCCATCCGCAGCCCACTGCTTCACCTCTGGAATATGGCGATAGCAGGCACCGCCATTCGCGGCGCTCAACGCAATGCCGCGCCGTTTCAGTTCTCCCCGAACCTGGGCTTTTGAAAGTCCAAGATTCAAAGCAGTTTGCTGAACGCTTAGTGTTGACTGGTAATCGTCAGCAATCTGATGCCGCTGAGTCTGTGTTATCTGCTGTGCTCCGCTCTTTCCCATACAGTGAGCATTATACGGTACATCTGGATACGGTATCAAGCGTTGAATTTGAAAGAGAAGATGACTTCTACGACATGCACGTTCCCGGTGCAGAGCACTATCTTGCGGAGGGTTTTTGGCACCACAATACCGGCAAAACCTGGGCAGCACTGTGGCGATTAGACCAGCTATTACGTGACAACCCCGGCGAGCACGGCGTCTTGGCTCGCAAGATACAAAGCACGCTTTGGGGCACGGTGCTTGTAACGTGGGCGCGTATTCAGGAAGTGCGCAAGGCATTAGGCGAAGCGCCAGCCGAACCGTATGGCGGCAATAAGCCTGAGTTTTACGACTATGCGAACGGTTCCCGCCTATGGGTGGGTGGCATGGATAACTCGCAAAAGATTCTCTCTGGTGAGCGCGGCGTTATCTACTTCAACCAAGCGGAAGAGTTTGAGCTAAAGGATTGGGAAACGTGCTTGTCCCGTGTGACCGGGCGCGGTTCCAAAATGAAGCCGACATTCTTATTTGGCGATGCGAACCCAGGGCCGGAAGACCACTGGATTATGAAACGGCCTGAGATTGCCAAGTTTCAATCCAAGCACGTTGACAACCCGACGCTGTATGACGATGGGGGCAACATCCTGCCGCAAGGTGAGGCTTCAATCAGGACGCTGCAATCGTTGACCGGTATTCGACGCAGCCGGTTATACCTGGGTGAGTGGGTTGGCGCGGAAGGGCTATTCTTTGAAACGTGGGACGATGCGCAGCACGTTTGCAAGCCGTTTCCCATTCCCGGCGATTGGCCGATATGGGGCGCGTTTGACTATGGCTTTTCGCACAACACGGCGTTCGGCCTGTACACCGAACACGATGGCACGATTTATAAGATTTGGGAGCATGTCCGGCACGGCTGGTTGCCGCCGTTTCACGCTGCCGCAATCCACAGGGGCTTGCAAAAGTTAGGCATTGACCGGCGCAGGCTGCGAACGATTGTGGCAGGCCATGATGTGTTTCAAGTCAAGGGCGATGAGAACGGGCGCACCATCGCGCAGCAATACGCTGATGCCGTACATCCTGAGACGGGAGACGCCGTTGGTTTGCGCTTTGAAAAAGCGAACATTGCGCGCATCCCTGGCGCGGCGGAATTGCTCACACGCTTAGGAAATCAGGAAATGGGCATTAAGCCCACATTGAAATTCTTCGATACCTGCCTGCGCACGATTGCTTGTTTTAAGCGGATGGTCAAAGACCCGCGAGAAGGTGAAGACGTGTTGAAAGTAGATAGCGATGCGAGCGGGCAGGGCGGCGATGACGCTTATGATGAGACGCGCTATGGCGTGATGTTCAAGCAGCGCGGGGTAAGCGTCTTACCGGCCAGCATCGGCGGGCAATCGAAATGGGGAGTCGGTAGATAGCGGCGCATATAATCAAACAGCAAAAGGCCGGGATAACACCCGGCCTTTTGCTGTTTTAGCCTTCGTTGATGTAACACCTTTACGTCTTATTCGCCAAATAGCCATTACAAATTGCCCGCCATAAAAACCAACCAAAAACACCCCTACACTTCACCCGCAGTCAATCTTGGTTGTCTTTCGGTAGATAGGACGTGTGGCTAAAAACGATTTCAAAGAACTCGGTGCATCAGGATTAGCCCGCTATAGCGGCGTGGTGCAGGAAGAGTTTTTAACAGAACTACGTGGCCCGCGTTGGTTTCGCACAATCCGGCAAATGGCCGAAAACGACGCCACCTTAAACGGGCTGAGTTACGCCATTGAAATGCTGGCACGGCAGGCGGAATGGGATTTCAGCGCCGCCGACGAAAGCCAAGAAGCGCAAGAAGTCAAAGAGTTCTTTGAATCTGTCTTGTTCGATGATCTGGACGTTACCTGGCCCGACTTGCTGAGTGAATTGCTAGGCTTCCTCAAGTGGGGCTTCTCCCTGCAAGAGATTGTGCTCAAGGTGCGCGGCGGCGATGTTGTCAACCCGTTGTACCGCAGCCGCTTTAATGACGGACGCATCGGCATACGCAAGTTGCTGCCATTAGCGCAAGAATCGCTTGATCGTTGGGAGTTCAGCGAGACAGGCGAAGCGATTGCATTCATTCAACGGCCCGAACCGGATTTTATTGAGCGCACTATCCCATTGGAGAAATGCCTGCACCTGCGCGCCAGTGTGCGCAAGGGCAATCCAGAAGGCCGGTCAATCTATCGCGGTGCTTATACCTCTTGGTATTTCAAAACAAACATCTCTCGCATCGAAGGCATCGGGATTGAGCGCGATTTGGCCGGGTTGCCGGTTGGTAAGTTGCCTTCGGAATACTTTAGCGCCGCCGCGACCAGCGATCAGCTAGCCATTTTTGAGGAATACAAAAAGATCATCACGAACGTGCGAATGGATGAGCAAATGGGCGTGCTGATTCCGTCAGACCGTGATGCCAATGGCAATGCGTTATTTGAGCTTGCTTTGATGAGTACGGGCGGCTCGCGGGCTTTCGATACAGACAAGATCATTACTCGTTATGACCAGCGGATGACGCTTGTGGTGTTGGCGGATTTTATCTTGCTGGGGCAGACCGCCAAGAGCGGCAGCTATGGGATGAATGAAAGCAAGTCGCATTTGTTCACCGTGGCAATGAACAGTTTTTTAGACACGATTGCAGCCGAAATCAATCGCAAGCTGGTGCCTAAGTTGGGCAAGGTGAATGGCATTCCAGAAGCCTTGTGGCCGAAGCTCGAACACGACGGCGTAGATCAAGTGGACTTGGGAACGCTGGGCGATTACGTCAGCAAGTTGAGCGGTGCGGCTGTGATTTTCACGCAAGAGCAAGGCGCGTATTTGAAAAAGATGGCCGGGATTCCGGTGACAGACGCAGAAGAAAACGGCGAATTGGAAATGCCGAACAATGCGCAGCAACCGGCGCAGGAAGACGTGCCAACGCCTGACCCACTGCCGGATGACTCACAGGCGGATGACTAACAATGGAAGCAACTTTTAACAAAGAAAAATGCGAGCAACGTAACCGGATTTGCGCCCAAAAAGAGCAAATAGAAGGCGCTCCGGTTCGCTTCCTTGCCCAAGCTGCGCCGGACTTCAATATCCACGAAACAGCCGGGACGATGCCGCAGGATGAAGATTCAGTGATGAGCGCAATCAATGCGCTCTTACCAGAAGACGCGCCACAGCTAAGCGCCGCCGATGTGTATGTTCACTACCTAGAAGCGGCTTCAAACAATTTTATCGGGGATCGGTACGCATTCCTTGGCGAAAGCACGCTGCGCAACATCGCGGCAGATGCGGCTCAAGGCGTGGCGTTTATGAACTCGCACCGGACAGGCAGTGTTTCAACGCCTTCTGAATTGCCCTTCGGCAAGACTTTTGCCGGACAGTATCAGAGCGGCGTTGATGCGCAAGGCCGTCAACGCAAAAGTGCGATGGTGGGCTTTTATATGCTGCGCGGGATTCAGCCGAACGGCAGCAACGGCCCGTCAACTGACGATTTAGACAAGATGATACGCGGCGGACAAGTCGCGGATGTAAGCGTGGGCTTAGGCAAAGGGGAAGCGGTTTGCAATGTCTGCAATTCGTTCTTAGCCGAGTGCAACCACGCACCGGGCACGCGACGGGCGATGTCCGATGAGCAGATTGAAGCGCAAACCGCCGCTGGGATTCCAGGCGGACGCGCCAGTTACACCATTGAGAAGGCACGGCTAGGCGAAGTTTCTGCCGTGTTCGATGGCGCAGTACCGGGCGCGGGCGTCAAAAAAGTCATGTCCTTACGCCGCAAGTTAGGCAGCGCGCACTGGCGCGAAGCTCGACAGGCGTTCGGCACGTTGCTGAACAGGGGGGCGGCAATGGATGAAGATTTAATGGATCAAGTTTCGGAGGCAGTCAAAGAAGGCGTGCAAGCCGCATTTGCGGGCAAGGCGCAGGAAATGACCGCTTCAGAGGTTACGGAAATGGCAGAACCAAAAGCGGCACTTGTGGCCGACCCGGTGATTGCGGAATTGCAAGCGGAACTGGCCGCACAGCGGGCGCAGTTTGAAACGCTGAAGGCCGAGAAAGAACAGACCGAAAAACTGGCTGCGCAATCAAGTGAGCGCATTCAAAAGCTCGAAGCCGAAGCGCAGCGCAAACGCTTCTCAGATGAAGTGCTGGGCGTGGGCGGCAAGGCCCGCTGGGTGGGTGATACCGAAGGCCACGTTACGCATTTGTGCGCGTTGGCTGGTGCGTTTGGCGAGGACTCGGCGCAAGTCAAATTCTACGTTGAACAGCAACGGGCGCACGCGGCCTTAGTGGTCGAAAGCGCGGCATTTAAGGTGCTGGGCAGCGAGCGCGAAGGCGGCAATAACTCGGCATTGGCGGAAATCGAAACGCTCGCCAAAAAGCGCGCAGCCGATGAAAACCTGAGTTACGCCGTGGCCTATGACGCGGTTTGTCAGGAAAACCCGGCGCTGTATGACCGCTATTTGAAGGAGGGTAAGTAAATGGCTTACGAGCAACCTGGATTTGTTTTCGGTACATGCCCGGCTGGTGCGGATTTGAGCGCGGCGGGCAATCAATACAAGTTCGTCAAACTCAACACGAGCGGCCAAATTGTTCTGTGTGCGGGCGCGACGGACAACCCCATCGGTATTTTGCAAAACACGCCCGCGAGCGGCCAACCTGCCGAGGTAATGGCCTTCGGGATCAGCAAACTGCAAGGCGATGCAGATTTGACCAAGGGTGATTTGGTGGGAACGTCAGCGGACGGACAGGCTGCGGCTTACGTCCACGGCACGGACACCACGAAATACATTGTCGGCCAAGTGATTCAAGACAACGCTGCGGCGGCTGGGTTGGTCACGGTCATTTTCAACTGCCTTGCGGCAGGGCGTGCGGCGTAAGGAGGCGATCAGATGGGACAACCAACACAAAATCAAGTTCACGTAGACGTGCCGTTGACCAATATCAGCACGGCCTACATTCAATCGCAGGATGCTTTTATCGCGTCCAAGGTGTTTCCCATTGTTCGCGTGCAAAAGCAAACGGACAAGTATTACACCTACACCAAAAATGACTGGTTTCGTGATGAGGCGCAATTGCGCGCCGATTCCTCGGAATCCGCTGGCAGCGGCTACGGATTGAGCACGGCGAGTTATTCTTGCGACGTGTACGCCATGCACAAAGACATTGGCGAACAAGTACGGAATAACGCTGACAGTCAAATCAATCTGGATCGTGAGGCCGTTCAATTTGTGACGCAACGGCTCTTACTGCGCCAAGAAATCCAGTGGGTGACGGATTACTTCACCACTTCGGTTTGGGCGACTGACAGCACTCCGTCCAACCTGTGGTCAGACTTCACCGCTTCAGACCCGATTGAAGACATTGAAACGGGCAAAGAAACCATTCTGTCCAGCACGGGGATGATGGCCAACACGCTCGTGCTTGGCTACCAAGTGGCGCGCAAGCTGCGCAACCATCCCGACATCGTTGACCGCATCAAATACACGCAGGGCGTGACGGCACGCACCGTGACCAATGAAATGCTGGCCGCGATGTTCGGCGTGGATCGTGTGCTTGTGCCTTACGGCGTCAAGGCAACCAACGTAGAAGGCGAGACGGCGGCAACCAGCTTCACGCACGGCAAACACGCGCTGTTATGCCACGTCGCGTCCAGCCCTGGCCTGCTCACTCCCTCGGCGGGTTACATCTTCGCGTGGGATGGCGTCAGTGGCGGCTTAGGCCAAAACGTTGGCATTAAGCGCATTGACGTGCCCTTGAAGGCTTCCCAGCGCATCGAAGGCCAGATTGCCTTTGATAACAAGGTCGTCGGCACTGATCTGGGCTACTTCTTCAACGGCGCAGTCGCTTAACTAGGAGGCTGAATGCAGGCTCAATACGTAATTCAAAAAGCCCTGTCAACAGCCCAAGGCACGCTCGCACCCGGTACGGTCATTGACCCTACCGGGTGGCGCAACCTGCCGCAGTTGATTGACCAGCGGTATGTTCGGCTCGTGACCGAGGCCGATACTGAAGTGGAAGCAAAGGCTACGGCGAAGCGCGGGCGCAAAGCCCAACGGGAGGGCAATTAAATGGCTGTTAATCAGGTATCAAAGGGCCACGTCAAGGTAGGCAAGCTGACGGTCACGGGCGACCTTGCCGCGCCCACTGGCTCAATCGGGTCAGGCGAACTGGCGACCAGTACTATCCAATACGCGGAAGTAGCGATCACTAATGCCGAGATTAAAGCGATCCGAGCGACACCTAAAACGCTGGTGGCTGCTCCCGGCAGCGGCAAGGTGCTGGAATTCGTTTCGGCTATTCTCTTCCTGGATTATGGCAGCAACGCGCTGACGGAATCCACGGACAATCTGGCCGTTCGCTTTGATAATGGCAGCGGCACGATTGTGTCACAGGCCATTGAGGCAGGCGGCTTTATTGACGCGACAGCCGACACGATGACGAACGCGCTACCCAAGATTGACGCGGCGGCGGCAAAAACGGCGTGTGAAAACAAGGCGTTGGTTTTGCACAATACAGGTGATGGTGAATACGGCGGCAATGCGGGCGCGGACACGACCATGCGCGTCAAGATTGCCTATCGGGTGCATACAACCGGCTGGTAAGGGATAAGCAATGCCAATACGTAAAGCTGGCAATCATGCGCGTCTTCAAAACGTCAGCACAGAGCAGACCGTTAAAAGCTCGGCTGGCGTTTTGAGGCGCATTATTTTAAGCAACGGCGGCGCAACGGCGCGCACGCTGACGATTAAGGACAACACGACGACGCTCAACGTGCTCAACGTGCCCGCGTCATCCAGTGCAGTCTTTGAGTTCGGGGTTGAATTTGCAACCTCGTTAAAGATTACACCTTCACACGCGGATGTGGACGCGCTCGTTATCTACGGGTAAGCAATGCCGGTAATTGACGACTGGACATATACAAGCCCAAGTAACAGCACGGCGGACGCTGTGCGGTTTCTGTTAGGTGACACGAACGAAAATTCGCCTTTGTTCACAGATACAGAAATTGCGTGGCTGCTGACAGAGAACGGCGACAAATACACGGCAGCGGCGCAAGGCTGCGAGATGATTGCTCTTGAATTGGCGGCTGTGGAAGGTTCCACGGTTGGCGATGTCAGTATCGGCAAGTCATCGGCGGCCTACCTTCAGATGGCGGCAAACTATCGCAAGCGTTCGGCGCTGAACAATGCCCGTCCATTTGCAGGCGGTATATCGCAGGCACAAAAGGACGCGACCCGCGATGATGAAGATCAGGTAAAGCCAAGCTTTACGCGGCGATTGTTTGCGGGGAACGTTTCCCCGTTGGCCGATAGCGCAAGTGTCGAAGCCGGGGAGTTGCTGAATTGAGGACTAGCCCCTTTCAAGTAATTCATAGTCGGGTGCTGGGATGGCTTGCGCGGAATGGGCAGGACAAGGAAGGCACGTCAACAGTCCTCACCTTGCGCTATCATGATGAATCCACGGGCGGTCTGACCACGGATGCGGCTTCAGTCCAGATTGTCAATACAACCAGAAAGCAGTGGGCAATCCATCGGCCCGCGCAGCGCAAGATTGACGGCTACGATGATGGTGGAAGCTTGAATTTATACGAAATATGGATTGCGCCTGGCGCAATCTCTGCAACTGTGGCAGCGCGGGCCATCTGTGTTGATTGCGGGCCATTACGTTACAAGATTGAGCAGAAGTTGGAAGCAAACGGCGTGGATGGACTATGGCGCGGCGTGTTGCGCTTTGACAAGGAGTTGTCCGCGTAGTGCTGAAATTCACCGTCCAATTTGACGCCAGCGCATACCGTGCCGCCATCGTGGCAGGCTTGCCTGGTTGGCTGACGGAGCCGTTGCGCAAGGTTAAAGAGACGATCATTAGCAGCCTATACGAGCCGAAAAGCGGCAGACCTGGCCCCTTCCGCCGCCGTTCGGCTCGTGGGGAAGCCCCGGCAAGTCAAACGAAGCGCCTTGAGCGCAGCATTAGTCAACCCGCAATGATTGGCGCGACCCGTGCAGAGATGCGGGTTGCAGCACCGTATGCGGCCTTGCTGAATGATCCTGACGGACTGGACAGAGAATTTGTGCGACCGGCAATTGAGCGCACATTGCCGACGCTTGGGCCAGCGGGGAGAATTTAAGTGGCTGAAATTTACATTAAACCAAATGAAAACGGTGGTCTTACGTATGCGTGGCTACAAGCCAATGCTAAGCCTGCTGAATTCAAAATGACATTGACTGATGCCGGAAAAGAAAAATTCAGCTACACCGGGTCAGAGTTTACTTACACGGTTTCAGGGGTAATTGAAAAAGTTCAAGTTGTGACGCCTCAAGAAAACCCTGTAAAGCACTGGCGCAGTATTTACCGCCGCCCCTTGCGTCGCTTGGCAGGCTGGTTAGCTGGTCTGCTTTTGGCAGTACAAACGCGCCTTTCTTGTTACGACAGAGGGCACAGATTTGATGGTTGTGCGGCGTGCTCTCAATGCGACAAGCCGATGGCGGATGAAGACCCGAACTTTTACGACCGCGACAGATAAATGGCGATTCTGACCGCACAACAGGTGCTCGACGCGCAGGCGCTCTTGAATGGGCGCATCAGTCAGGTGTCTACGCCGGAAACCGTAGCGAATGGGTTGGCTGAATTGTGCTTACTGGCCGCGCCTCTCTCGATAGCGCATTCACGGTTGAAAATGTACTGGCAACCGGGACAAGACCCTTCGATTTTCAAAAGCGAGCGCGACGGCTATCAGGTGAATGGCTGGCATATTAGTTGGACGGGCTACGGGCCATCGGTGCCCGTAAATGCCTATCAGACGAGTGGTAGATTCTTTGTGCAGCACTTGTACCGCTATGATTTCGGCACGGATGCCGATAACAGCGAGTTGCAATTCCGCAGGCAGTGCACGGACTTCCTGGCGCTGTTCAACTTTCGGGATAGCACGATCAAGGACGTGGGCGGCAGTCGGTTTTTGGGTCTGAGCGCGAAGCTGGGCGTATCCAGCGACCAGACGCCAGCGGTGCACATTATGACGTGCGAGATGGATTTTGAACTATGCAGTTTGTAACCGACATCTTGAACGTGTTTGCCAAGTTGCGCCCAGAAACACCAGAGGGGCAACGGCTCTTGAAAGAGCTTGGCGACCACCTTAAGGGAATCGGCACCGCGCTGGAACGCTATCGCAAAGCCAGCGAGCCGCAGACGCGCACAATCAGCGTAAGCGCAGGCACTGAGATTAGTAGATATAACCGCTCCTAAGTGAGCGTTGACAATTTTTGCAGGTAAGCGCGGGGGAGAATTTCAAACCCGCAACGCTCTTTGAATTGGGCGCATAGCAAACCTTTTACCGCAAAGGGAGAGCTATGGCCGAATCATATACTAGAGACACCCAACTAGCCTTTTCGACAGTTCCAGAGGCTACGTTCAACACTGCCAGCACCACGGACAGCGATTATACGGCCATCACACTCGACCCGGTGCCGTTGACGATTCCGCAGCCTGAGCAAACACCCATCATTGGGAGCACCGAGTTCCCCACGGGTTATTGCAATGGCTACTGGCAACCGTTCCAAGCGTCAATCAGTCCGTTGTTTACATTTACCGGGCTGGCGGGGCGCTTCGGCTTGCAAGCACACGGCTCATCTGTGGCCGCAGCGCAGCAAGGCGGGACTGCCGCCTATAAGCACACAGCCACGCTGGGCACTTCGGCGGAAATGTTAGGGCGCTCGTTCGCAATGGACAACGGCGATTTGTCGTTTTTGTGGGCGGGGAATGCAGTCAGCCGCTACCGACTTGAACAGGTGGGCGGCGCGTTGCCCACTTGCACGGTTGATCTGGTAGGCACGGGTAAGTTCACGGAAACGGTGCCCTTCACGATTCCGGCAGTCTCGAATGCCTGTTCGCCCATCGTAACCGCCGCCATCTTCATCACGGATGGCTACGACACGGCGCGCAATCTCTACGACGCGAAGGTCTACGCCTGGAATATGGAGTTGAACAACGGCGCAGACGCCACCAGTGATTTGGTGCGCAGCGCGGCGGACGCGTCACAAGGGCCAACGGGCGGGACGGCCAAATACGTTTCCCGCATTTTGCGCACCTTCCCGCGCACAGTGACGCTGAATGTGACCGTGCCCGTGGAGGAAATCGAAGGCGAGAGCAAGGGCTACTGGGAACAGATGGCGAAGGGCGCGAGCATTACGGATGTGACGCTGCGCTTGCGCGGGGATCAGATCAGCGGCAGTTATTACTATGAATGCAACTGGAAGATTGCCGATGCGCGCTACACCGCCACGCCCGTGCGTGATAACAACACAATCGTTGCCTATGATTTGACGTTTTCGCCCGTGCACAACAGCACGCCGATTACATTTGCGTGGACGAACATCACAACGAGCAACTACAAATAATGGCCTGCTGTGGACGCTCCGCCGACGCGGAAGAAATGTTGAGAACGAATATGGAAGACTTGAAAAACGATCCAGACAAATTGCTTGCCCGTGCCACGTATGACGCGATCAACAATGGTGGCATCTTTCCCGATGGTCACGAATGGGCAGGCTTTACCTATGCCGAATCACTTTCGCTGAGTCGCAAGATGACTGCTGAGCAAGCCCGCGCAGCAAAGGCGGCACAGGCTGCGCCTGTAGCCGTGGAAGTCAAAGACACTGGCAAGCTGGCTACCACAGCGCAAAAGAAGAACTGACGCGAAAGCGCGGCACTCTGAGACGCATGGAAACGTCACAGACAAAGGGTTGCTCATTGATACATATGAGTTTGCCGGGGCAAGTCAGGTTGCTTTCAATTGAAACGGTTTCCCCGCGCTGGATTCGCTCTTTGATTTCAGGGCGAAACCACTCTGGAAAGCAAAGCGTTGCAAGGTTCACTTGCTCATCTTGGGATAGCCCAGGTGCGGTAAAAATTTCAGTGTTCATAGTTCGATTATACAACAAAACCCGCTCTCTCTTTGGTGCAGTTTTCTCCTTGTTCTGGAAAGGTGATGTGCCGTTATCCATTGCGGAGAAGCGGCACATCACCTGTTCTTTTTGCACCTACAAGCAAACGACAGAGGCGGGCGAATTTTGCGGGGCGTGTGATTGTCCGCGCTGGTTTGTAGCAGATTTGAGAACGAAAACACGGATGCCGGATGCGGCCTGTCCGCTGGGGCATTGGTAAACACTTCGCCCGTCGTAGAGAACGACAAAGCGACAACACGGGAGAAATAGCAGAATGGAAGCAACAGGAACAGCAATGGCGCAGGGAACGCCCAAGCTTTACGATTTTTCAACGTCTGAGCACGTTATTGAATTAAACACGCGGCCCAATGGTGCGCCGCGAATCGTGCGTCATAAGCTGCGCAAGCCAACGTTCATTGAACTGGAAGCCCGCGACCGCAAACAGGCGGCAGAAACGATCACCA
>JACCDT010959919.1_pt1 | contig 14589 bp, 7 predicted proteins | sample 7446291 | NCBI WGS metagenome assembly JACCDT01 (sample SAMN15323446, study PRJNA562643) | freshwater metagenome | isolation source: river surface water | place: USA:Blue River Watershed | collected 2017-08-17
ACCTGGTCGCGCTCGACGCCAAGACCGGTAAAGTCCTGTGGACCACGCAGATCGAAAACTGGAAGACCGGCTACTACATGACCCTCGCGCCGCTGGCAGCGAAGGGCAAGATCATGGTCGGCGTGTCGGGTGGCGAATATGGCATCCGCGGCTTCGTTGCAGCAGTCGATGCTGAGACGGGCAAGATGGCATGGCGCCGTCACACCATCCCGGCACCGGGCGAGCAAGGTTCCGATACCTGGCCGAACAACGGTTCGTACAAGACCGGCGGCGGCTCGGTTTGGGTCACGGGTACGTATGATCCGAAGACCAACACCGCTTACTGGGGCACCGGCAACCCGGGTCCGTGGACGCCTGACCTGCGTCAGGGCGACAACCTGTTCGCAAGCTCCACGCTGGCACTGGACGTCGACACCGGCGAGATCAAGGGCTACCACCAGTACGCTCAGAACGATTCGTGGGACTGGGATGAAGTCACCCCGCCGCTGCTGATCGAGACCGAGATCAACGGCAAGAAGACCCCGGCAGCTGTCCGCGCTGGCCGTAACGGCTACATGTGGGTGCTCGAGCGCACCAACACCGGCGCGCTGAAGTTCGTCAAGGGCTGGCCGTACGTCGGCAACAACGTCTTCAAGGGTCTCGACCCGAAGACCGGCCGTGCTGACGTCGACATGAAGCACAAGCCGTCGATGGCCCAAGGCGCTGGCTTCTGCCCGTCGCTGTGGGGTGGCAAGGACTGGCTGCCTGAGGCATACAGCCCGAAGACCGGCCTGATCTACACCATGGCCAACGACAACATGTGCTCCGAGCTGCCGAAGGGCGAGCAGACGACGTACAAGGCGGGTGATCTGTTCATCGGCTTCCCGCTCGAAGGCGTGCTGACCAACGTCCGCCTCGGCCCGGGCGCGAAGAACTCGATCGGCGAGATCCAGGCATGGGATCCGAAGACCGGCAAGCTGGCCTGGTCGACGAAATTCCAGGACCAGATCTGGACCCCGACCTTCGTCACCGGCGGCAACCTGGTGTTCTCGGGCGGCCTGCCTGACCGTAAGTTCCGCGCCATGGACGCGAAGACCGGCAAGATCCTGTGGGAGTATGCAGCACCCTCCGGCGTGATCGGCGTGCCGAGCTCGTATGAAGTCGACGGCGAGCAGTACATCGCCGTGCAGGCTGGCTGGGGCGTTGACGCGCAGCGTCTGGCTTCCGCCATCGACCACGTGAAGGGCACCAACACCATCGTTCCGCAAGGCGGCTCGCTGATGGTCTTCAAACTGCCGAAGAACTAATTCGGTAGTGCAGCAAGGCTGATTCGTCAGCCAAGGCCTCCGTCCGGTTCTCCGGCCGGCCGGAGGCTGGCAAGTCAGAGATTTTTCTCTCGCGTTGGGTTTTCCAGTCTCCCCGTCGGGGGAGGCTGGTTTTTTCTTTGCCTCAGTCGGGCAAGGCTGGCAGCCCCGTGACGGGGCATGCCTGGCTCACTGGCGTCGTCAGGTCGCGCCGCCGGCATCGCACACTTCGTAACACTCTCTGCAGACCGCCCATCGCGCGTTGGGCTCGGTTATCCTCGCCCCATGGGCACTTCACCGACTGTCACGCCGCATCCCTTGCGACGTCGCTTGCTGCGCGCATTCCTGATCTTGCTGCTGTTGGCCGGCGCTATCGTCGGCTGGGCGGCGCTGTTCGGCATTCCGGTCGATCTCGGCGCGCAGCGCGTATCGGTGGCGCGCTTGCTGTCTGAGCAGACCGGCCGTACCGTGAAAATCGATGGCACATTGCAGCTGCGCATTGGTCTGCGGCCGCAGCTGCAGTTGGGCGAACTGCGCATCGGCCAGCCCAGGGGATTCGACGACGGCGACTTCCTGCGCATCGGCAGCGCCGAACTGAAGCTCGACTTGCTGCCGCTGCTGCGGCGGCAGTTCCGCGCCGACCGGCTGTCAGCGCGCGACGTGCGGCTCGAGCTGCGCCAGCGCGACGACGGCGAAGGCAACTGGACCTTTGGCAGCGACGCGCCGCCACCCGCACAGGCCAGCGGCGACGGACTGCAAGCGGCCGATGCCGCCGGCATCGACATCCGCCAGATCGATCTCGACAATATCACCATCGTTTATCGCGGCGGCAGTGCGCCGGCGCGCGAATTCCGCCTTGATCGCCTCGATGCGGCGCTGCCGATCGGCAGCGGTGTAACGCTGCGCGCCAGCGGTCTGCTCGAGCGCAGCATGCCGTACACACTGGCCATTGACGGCGGCGAGCTGCGCGCATTGCTGCGCGGTCAGCGTGGCTGGCCGGTGTCGCTGCAACTGGACTTCGCGGGCGGACGGCTGGACGCACAGGGCAAGCTCGGCGGAGCCGATGGCGAGATCCGTTTCGGCTTGGGTGCGCCCGATCTGGCGAAGTTTGGCAAAGTGATCGGCCTGCCGCTGCCGGACGCCGGAGCGGCCGGGCTGTCGGGGATAGCGCAGTTCGGTCCCGGCATCGTGCGCATCAACGGCCTCTCCGGTGTGCTGGGCAAATCGCAGATGGCCGGCTGGCTGGCCTTCGATTCGCGCGGCAACAAGCCCCGGCTGGCCGGTGCACTTGGCGTGCAGACGCTCGACCTGCGTCCTTTCCTTGGCCAGAAAGACGATGAGGAGCCGGCCGATCTTGCCGCGCTCTACCGCAGCCTGCAAAACGCAAAGCTCGACCTGCAGCCGCTGCGGGAGATCGATGCCGAGCTGCAGCTCGGCGTCAATCAATGGCTGGGGCTGCCGGGCGAGATCCGAGGCGGATCGCTGCAGCTGCAGTTGCGCGACGGCCGCCTGACGGTGCCGGTCGAAGCGACGGTGGAGCAGGTGCCCCTGCGGGGCGCGTTTGAAGCCGACGCCGCCAGTCAGACGCTGTCGCTGCACTTCCGCGCGGCCGATTCGCCGATCGGCGGGCTGGCGCGTTTTCTGACTGGGGTGCCCGGCATTGATGGCCACCTTGGCGAGCTCGCGCTTGACGTGGCCGCACAGGGCGTTCAGGGCAATGCCTTGATGCGCACGCTGTCGGCCACCATGCAGGTCGCCCGCAGCCGGCTCAGCTACGGCAACCCGGCCGATGGCGGCAAGGACACCGCTAACGGCAAGGACGGCGCGCGGCCGGTGGACTTTACGCTCGACCGCCTGCGCATGAATGTCGGCGGCACGCGCGCGTTGACGGGCGAGCTCAAGGGCAGCCTGCTTGGCAAGCCGCTGCAGGCGAGCCTGTCGGGCGAATCGCTGCTGGCCGTGATGGCGCAGGGCGGCTCGCCGGTGTCGCTGACGGTGCAGACCGGGCGCATCGCGGCGCGCGTGTCCGGCCAGCTGCGCGGCACCGACCAGAGCGCCGACCTGCAGTTCAGCCTCGGTGCGGAGCGCGCCGGCGACGTCGCCGCGTGGCTCGGCCTGAACCCGCGCTCGACGCTGCCGATCGCGCTGGCAGGCCGTGTCAGCGGCACGGCCGAGCGCTGGGCCGTTTCCAACCTGGTGTTTCAGGTCGGCGACAGCAGCTTGTACACCGACGTTGATCAGGCGACCGTCGACCGGCGCTTGCGGCTGAATGCGTCGCTGGTGATTGCCAGTGTCAATCTGGCGCAGCTGGACGGCCTGCTGCCGCCGCCCGCACCGGCGCGGCCGGGCCAGCGTGCGAGCCTCGATATTCCGGTGCTGCCGGCGCGGCTCGTGCTTGAAGATGCCGATGTGCGCGTGCGCGCGCGTGACATACGCGGCACCCAGCTGACGCTGGGCGAGATGGGCTTCGACGGCCGCGTGCGTGACGGCCACATGCAGAGCTCGCCGTTCTTTGCCGAGATCGCCGGCACGCGCTACGAGGGCGCGGTCGCGCTCGACCTGCGGGCCGCGGAGCCGCGCGCGCAGTTCTGGCTATCGGCGGCCAACGTCGACCTGGGGAGGGTGCTGCGCGAGCTGAGGCTGGCGGCCAATATCGAGGCCGGCGTTGATCGTTTTAATGTGTATATCGATAGCCGTTCGTCCCGGCTCGCATCGTTGATGGCCAATGCGACGGTCGCCGGCGAGATCGGCGGCGGCCGCCTCGCGCTGCGCGATCCCAACATGAAAACGCAGCTGCAGGTCGCGCTGGCGCGCGGCAGCTTGTCGGCGCGGCCCGGCGAGCGCGCGGCGCTGCAACTGTCGGGGGCAATCGACCAGACGCCGGTCGAGGTCAGCCTGCGCAGCGCGACCCTGAAAGAGCTGTCCGACATGGCGCGGCGAGTGCCGTTCGAACTGACGGTCGACGCCGCGCAGACAAGGCTGCAGCTCGCCGGCAGCGTTGACCGCGACATCAGCGCGCGCGATGTGGAGCTGGCGCTCGAGGCGCGCGGGCCGGCGTTCGCCACGCTCGACCCGCTGGCCAAGGCGTCGCTGCCGCCGTGGGGGCCGTGGTCGGCGGTCGGCCGCTTCCGTATGGGCGCGCGTGGCTATGCAGTCGACGACCTGCGGCTGCAGGTCGGCAGCAGCCGCCTGACTGGCCGTGGCACGATGGACACCACGCAAGGCCGGCCCAAGGTCGATATCGCGCTGTCGGCACCGCTGGTGCAGCTGGATGATTTCCGTCTGGACGGCTGGTCGGCCGTCGGCGGTGATGCGTCATCCGGCAAAGACAAGCCGGCGGCCAAGACCGATACTCAGGCGCTGCGGCGCAAGGCCACCGAAGCCAGCGGCCGTGCACAGGCGCTGCTATCGCGCGAGAACCTGCTGCAAGCCGATGCCACACTGGTGGTCAACGTCGAGCAAGTGAAATCCGGGGCCGACCTGCTTGGCCAGGGGCGCCTGCAGGCACGGCTCGCGGACGGACGTGCCGAGATCGGCCCGGTGACGGTCAGTATGCCCGGCGGTCGCGCCGAGTGGCGGCTCAGCTATGAGCCGCGCGAGCAGGATGTGCTGGCGGCGCTGAAGGTCGATATCGAGAACTTCGACTATGGCGTAATCGGCCGCCGCATCAAGCCCGACAGTGATCTCGATGGCCGTTTCAGCCTGCAGATGGACGTGAGTTCGCGTGCGCCGCAGCTGTCACAACTGCTCGCACATGGCAACGGCAGCATCGACTTCGCCGTGTGGCCGCGGCAGCTGCGCGCCGGCATTTTCGATCTGTGGGCGGTGAACTTGTTCGTCGCGTTGCTGCCGACGCTGGATCCGAAGAATGAATCGCTGATCAATTGCGCGGTCGGCCGCTTTGCGCTCAATGACGGCCAGCTGAAGCAGAAGCAATTGGTGATCGATACCGGCCGTATCCGTGTGACCGGCAATGCGTCGGTCGATTTCGACCGAGAGAAAGTGAAGCTGCGGCTGCAGCCGCAGGCCAAGACCGCGCAGTTCCTGAGCCTGGAGACGCCGATCGAAGTGAATGGCAGTTTCGACGATTTCAGCATCGGCCCGAATGCGGGCGACGTGCTGCAGACGGTAGTGCGGCTGGCCACGTCAGTGGTCTGGGTGCCGCTGAAGAAGCTGTTTGGAGAAAGGCTGCCGGCCGATGGTGCCGACGTTTGCAATGTCACACTGCGGCCCGCGCGCAGCGGCGCGGCGAAGTAGGGCAGAGCAGCGGGGAGGGAAGGAGCAACGCTGCGATGCGGCGCCGGTATGCGTCGCATCGCAGGTCGGAACAGCGAGTCGCTTATTTGCCGCCGAAGGCCGCTACCGGCAGCTCCGGCACTTGCGAAAAGTTCTTCGGCACGTCGCCGGTCAGCGTTTCGAGGAAGGCGACCAGATGGCGCACGTCATCGTCGGACAGCTGGCGGCCGAGCTGCAGCCGCGCCATCACCCGCACGGCGTCGTCCAGCGTCGCCACCGAGCCGTCATGGAAATACGGCGGCGTCTTGGCCACGTTGCGCAGCTGCGGCACCTTGAAGATCCACTTGTCGGCTTCCTTGCCAGTGTCGTGGAACTTGCCCATGTCACGGCCTTTCAGCAGCGGCATCTCGACGCTGCCGGTGGCCTTCCAATAATCCTCGGTCAGGCCGAATTTCTGGAACATCGTGCCGCCGACGGTGGAGCCGCTGTGGCAGGCTGCGCAGCCGTAGCTCATGAACTTGTCCAGACCGAGCTTGGCCTCGGCGCTGATGGCGCGAGTGTCGCCCTTCAGGTAGCGGTCGAACGGCGCCGGCGTCAGCAGCGTGCGCTCGTAGGCGCCGATCGCGGTGCCCCAGTGCTCGGCCGTCACCGGCTCTTTCTCGTTGGGGAAGGCGGCGTCGAACAGTTTTTCGTAGCCGAGCGCGCGCAGCTTTTCTTCGGCCTCTTCAAAGCTCTTGTTGCCATAGGCGAGCGGGCTCAGCAGCGCCTTTTGCGCCTGCTCTTCGACCGACACCCGGTTGCCGCCGTAGTGCTGCGCGACCAGCAGTGCCGTATTGAACACGGTGTGCGCATTGCGCGGCAGCTTCTGGCCGTTCAGGCCGACCGACTGCGGCAGCGCATCGGTGCCGTAAAAGGTCGGGTTGTGGCAGGTGGCGCAGCTGGTGCGGCCATCGTTGGCCACGCGCGTTTCGAAGAACAGCTGGCGGCCGAGCTCGACGCGCGCGGCTGAGTGCGGATAGTCGTCGACATGCGCAGTGTCAGGCAGCGGCCTGAACACGCCGAGCGCGCGCTCGAGCAGCGCGCCTTCGGTATCTTCAGCGGTGACAAAGCCGGCCGCGGCGGCACCGGCAGCAGCGAGCAGCACGGCGATAATGCCGCGACGGGAAGTTTTGGAGAGTGTCATCGTATGGGCCCCGGACGGGTTGTTGTTTGTCCGGATTGTGCCGTGAATCGGCACAACGTGCATGGGTCTGCGCGGGTGCTGTCAGAAGCGCTTCCAGATGCCGCTGTGCCAATGGCCGCCGCCGGAGCGCTGCTCGTGGCCGAGCTGCAGATAGAGCACCGTGTCCTTCGAGAAGAAATGTTCGTAGCCGAAGCCGATCTCGCGGATCGGCTGCCAGGTACCATATTTGTTGAACACCTGTTCGCTCTCCACCAGCACGAACTTCAGCTCGCCGCTAGTCACCGGGACGCGCATCGTTGCGATCCAGCCCCAGGGGCTGACGTTCGGGCGCGGCAGCGCCGGGTCGACGTCACGTCCGTCCATGTCGCGGGTCGAGTGCAGCACCTCAGCCGACACGCGCACGCCGCTGAAATTGCGCACCGCGCCGACGATGACGTTGCGCGCTCGCGGACCGTAGTGGTACACCAGATCGCTGTTGGCCCCGGTGTAATGGTCGCGCGACGGCATGTCGATGCCGGCATGCCAGCCCCAGTTGTTCTCGTCGTAGGTCAGCAGCAGCTTTAGCGACGAGGTGTCGAGCGGGGTCTTGCGCATGCCGTACTGCGCGCTGAACTGCAGCCCGCCGACGTTCGGCGAAATGTACGTAAGTGCGCGCGAGATTCGGTACAGGCCAATGCTGGCGTGCTGGGCGAGCAGGATCTTGTCCTGCACCAGGCCGTCGTTGACGAAAGGATCGACGCGGCTGGCGATGCCATTGATCAGGTCGCGTGTGCGGCCCATGCGCAGCGAGCCGTATGGCGTGTTCACCGCGACGTACGCATGACGGTCGAACGAGAAATGCGCGGCCGGGTCGAGCGTGCTCTCCAGGCGTGCCTCGACCTCAAGCCCATCGCTGACGCGCTCGAAGGTTTCAAAGCCTATGCGGGAGGTAAAATTCGTGCGGAAGTTGCTGCCGTTGCCCTTGCCCCAGTCATGCCGCAGATCGGCGTCCGACGAAGGAATGTGCTTGTCGAAGCCGCCGACCAGGCCCTGGTCAAGGATGCCGTACAGTTTGCCGGTGGCCCCGAAGGCCAGGCCGGGCAACGCTACCAAAAATGTCCCCAGTACCCGCTTTTTAGTTATTTTTTCGCTCACGCCAGAGCAGGATTCATGAATTGCTTTATTGCGTAAGATACCATTCGCACCCTAGACTGCAGTTCCAAAAAATTTAACAAGCCCCTCAGCGAGAGCGACGTTATTGCTGTTCTCAAACCGGCAATATTGAATCTGCCAACGGGTGGCCCTACGATCCCTGCACCCTGAACTGCAGGAGAAAGAACCATGAGACCCCTGAAATCCTTACTCGTCGCCTTATTGGTGTCCGGCACCGCGACTTTCGTCCATGCGGCCCCCGCCGCCTGGGTCGACAGCCTGGATCCGCTGCCCGCAGCGCAGTGGAGCCGCATGCGCGCCGCGCATTTGCTTGAGCGCGCAGGCTTCGGCGGCACGCCGACCGAAATCGCGCTGTTTGCGTCGATGTCGCCGCGCGACGCCGTGCAGACCCTGGTGAGATACAAGACGATCAACAACCCGCTGCCACCTTTCCAGGAATCGGGCGCCTTCGATCCCGGCCTCGATCCGTTCACGCCGTCGCGGCCTGCTGCGACCGACATGGCGAAAGAGACGGGCGAGGCGCTCGGCGTGAAGGCCAAGCCGGAAGGCAATCGCAAGCTGCAGCAGGTGGCCGACCGCTTCCTGTACTGGCTGCGCGCGACCAAGCTGGAATCGCAGCGCATATCGTACTGGTGGGCCAACCGCATGCTGGTGACCAAGCGGCCGCTGGAAGAGAAAATGACGCTGTTCTGGCACGGCCATTTCGCGACCAGCGACGAGAAGGTGCGTGACTATCGCAAGATGCTGATCCAGAACCAGCTGTTGCGCGACAAGGCGACCGGCAATTTCCGCGACCTGCTGATCGCTGTCGCACAAGACCCGGCGATGCTGGCCTACCTTGACGCGGCGGTCAACGTGAAGGGGGCGCCGAACGAGAACTTTGCCCGCGAGATCATGGAGCTGTTCACCATGGGTGTGGGCAACTACAGCGAAGAAGACATTCGCGAGGCTGCACGCGCTTTCACCGGCTGGAACTTCGATGGTCTGAAATTCGTCGTCAATCCGGACAAGCACGATGACGGCAATAAGACCGTGCTTGGCATCACCGGCAATTTCGATGGCGTGCAGGTGATCGATATTATCCTCGCGCAGCCGGTGACGTCGGAATACATCGCGTCCAAGCTGTACCGCTACTTCGTGCGCGAAGACATCTCGCCGCAAATGCGCACGAAGCTCGGCAAGCTGCTGCGCGACAACCGCTATGAGATCAGCCCCTTCCTCGAGGCGATATTCCTGTCCCGCGATTTTTACAGCGACGCGTCGGTTGGCACCCGCATCAAGCCGCCGGTCGAACTGGTGGTGTCGACCTATCGCAAGATGGGCCTGACCGAGATCCCCGGCATCCCCGATTTCAACGACCTGACGGATGCGATGGGACAGAAGCTGCTGTTCCCCCCGAACGTCGCCGGCTGGGCCAACGGCAAGAGCTGGATCACGCCGGGCCTGTTGCTGTTGCGCGGGAATTTCGTCTATGACACCGTGTACCCGCCAATCGATTTCGTTGCCAACGACCGCGTGCCGGACGACCGCTATGGCATCGTGCCGGTGGCCGACAAGCTCGCGATGGGCAGCGACGTGACTACAGCGACCAAGCCGGACGGCAAGGAAGTGACGTCAATGTCGATGCAGAACGACCGCAACGAAGATTTCAACACGCGCCTGGCCAGTTACCATGCATGGCGCAAGGCGATCGAGAAGGTGCGCCCGATTCCGCGCGCGACCGCGCAGCTTGACGTGGCGAAGCTGGTGCGCGACGCCGGCTGCGTGACCGCGCAACAGGCGGTGGATCATCTGCTGGCGCGCTTCCTGTCGACGCCGGTCGACAGCGCGACCCGCACCAAACTCGCCGCGCTGCTCGAGGCCGACCTCGGCACCGCTGACCTGAAACGCGCTGACAGCTATATGGAAGACGCGCTGCGCAATACGCTGCACGTGATCCTGTCGCTGCCAAGCTACCAGTTGGGATAATCATGAAACACGCACATATCAATCACGGCCGCCGCGACCTGCTGAAGGCGCTCGGCGCTGCGGGCCTCGCCGCTGGACTGCCGCTGTCGGCTGCCCGCGCCGCGGAAGACGATGGCAAGCGCATTCTTGTCATCGTCGAGCTGACCGGCGCGAACGATGGCATGAACACGCTGGTGCCTTATGGTGACGACGCTTATTACAAGCTGCGCCCGCGCATCGGCATCCGTGCCGACAAGGTGCGCAAGATCGACGACATGTACGGCTTCAATCCGAGCATGTCCGGCTTCGAGCAGCTGTACAAGGATGGCAAGATGGCGATCGTGCACGGCTGCGGCTATGAGCAGCCATCGTTCTCGCACTTCACATCGGCCGCTTACTGGCACACCGGCGTGCCGAACGGCGGCGAGCCGTATGGCTGGGTGGGCCGTCTGGCGGATGCGATCGATCCGAAGCAGACGCCGAATTTCCTCGTCAATATCGATGAGCGACAGTCGCTGGCCGTGCGTGCGGCGCGCCACGTGCCGGTGGTGTTCGACAATCCGGACCGCTTCCTGCGCAAGGGCCTGTTGCAGAGCCGCGAGCTGCTCGACAATCCGGTTGCTGCGAACGGCAATAATGCATCGCGCAAGTTCCTGGACGAAGTTGCGCGCAGCGCACGCGAATCGTCGGCACTGGTGCGCGCCGCCTGGGACAACTACCGCACGCCGATCGACTACGGCATCATTCCCGTCGATCTGCCGAAGGTCGCGGCGATGATCAATGCGGGCCTGTCAACGCGCCTGTTCTACGTGTCATATCGTCACAATGCCTTCGACACCCACGTGCAGCAGAACGAGCAGCACGGCCGCTTGTTGTCCTATGTGTCGGACGGTATTGCCGGCTTCATGAAGGACATGGAGCGCATCGGCCGCGCCGATGATGTCACGGTGCTGGTGTTCTCTGAGTTCGGCCGTCGCGCTGCGGAAAACACCAGTCTGGGCACCGATCATGGCACGGCAAACCACATGTACGTGATCGGCAAACAGGTGGCCGGCGGCCATTACGGCGACGCGCCTTCGCTTACTGACCTCGACGAAGGTGGTAACCTTCGGTTTACGACCGATTTCAGGCGCGTCTACGCGACCCTCATCGAGGACTGGTTGCAGCACCGTGACAGCAAATCGCTGCTGTATGGCGACTTCGACCGGTTCCCGATCTTCGGATAGAGAAACAAGAGACAGGTGACATTAGCATGGCAGCACATTTCGACCTCCCGGACATTAAGCTTTTCGTAAATATCGCGGAGGCGAACAGTCTGACCCGCGGTGCCGAGCGGTCGCATATGTCGCTGCCGGCGGCATCGATCCGTATCAAGAACCTCGAAGAAGGGCTGGGCGTCAAGCTGCTCTACCGCACCAGCCAGGGCGTGACGCTGACGCCGCCCGGCCAGGCCTTCATGCACCATGCGCGGCTGGTGCTGCAGCAGCTGGCCGACCTGCGCGGCGATCTCGGCGAATACGTGAAGGGCTCGCGCGGCCATGTGCGTATCTTCGCGAACACCACCGCGATGGCCGAGTACCTGCCGGCCTTGCTGCCGTCTTTCCTGGCGTCGCATCCCGACGTCAACATCGAGCTGAAGGAGCGCATGTCGAATGACATCGTGCGCGCCGTCAGCGAGGGCAAGGTCGATGTCGGCATCGTCGCCGGCAATGTGCGTACGGAAGGACTTGAAGTGCTGCCGTTCCGCGAAGACCGGCTGGTGCTGGTGACTTCCGAATCGCATCCGCTGGCCGAGCGCGAGCAGATCGATTTCAGCGAGGCGCTCGCGTTCGATTTCGTCGGTATGGTCGAGGCCAGTGCGATCCATGCGTTCCTTGCGCAGACAGCCAACGACCTGAACCGTCAGATCAAGATCCGTATCCAGGTCGGTAATTTCGAGGCAGCCTGCCGGATGATTGAAGCCAATGTCGGCATTGGCGTGGTGCCGTACTCTTCGGCCGCACGGCATGCGCAGAGCATGAACATCCGCTGCGTAGAGATCGCCGACGAATGGGCGGTGCGCAAGCTGCAGATCTGCGTGCGCAACCTGCAGGCGTTGCCGCTGTTCGCGCGCGAGCTGGTCGAACTGCTGACGGCCGACAATCGCGTTGCTGCCTGACCTGCGGTGCGTTGCGCCGGCTCCGGCCGGCGTGCTGAATTCTCTGCCGTAAACTCGTCGGTCTGCCTGTGACCTGCAGGGTTAAACCGCCTTCAACACGAGCCTAAAAACTCGCGAATTGCCGCGTCTCGGGCATTCCTTCAAACTCGCCTCCACTGTCTGCAAACCACCGATGGCGCTGCCTGCAGCGGCGCTCATCCCCGTCACTGGAATACCCGAATGAAGCCAACTGATGCCCATCAGGACATCCGCGATGCCGTGCGCGCGCTGTGCGCGCAATTCCCCGCCGATTACTTCCGGCAGGTGGACGACGAGCGCGGTTATCCGGAAGCCTTTGTCAATGCACTGACCGAAGCCGGCTGGCTGGCCGCGCTGATCCCGCAGGAATACGGCGGCTCGGGCCTGGGTCTCGTCGAGGCCTCGGTGATCATGGAAGAGATCAACCGTGCCGGCGGCAACTCCGGCGCCTGCCACGGCCAGATGTACAACATGGGCACGCTGCTGCGCCATGGCTCGGCAGCGCAAAAGGATTTCTATCTGCCGAAGATTGCACGCGGCGAGCTGCGCCTGCAGTCGATGGGCGTGACCGAGCCGACCACCGGCACCGACACTACCAAGATCAAGACCACGGCCGTGAAGAAGGGCGACCGCTATGTGGTCAATGGCCAGAAGGTCTGGATCTCGCGCGTCCAGCATTCTGACCTGATGATCCTGCTGGTGCGCACCACGCCGCTGGCGGAAGTGACGAAAAAATCCGAAGGCATGTCGATCTTTATCGTCGACCTGCGCGACGCGATCGGCAAGGGGCTCGAGGTGCGGCCGATCCGCAATATGGTGAACCACGAAACCAATGAGCTGTTCTTCGAGAACCTGGAAATCCCGGCTGAGAACCTGATCGGCGAAGAGGGCAAGGGCTTCAAGTACATCCTCGACGGCCTGAATGCCGAGCGCGCACTGATCGCTGCCGAATGCATCGGCGACGGTTATTGGTTCATCGATAAGGTGACCAAGTATGTCAATGAACGCATCGTGTTCGGCCGTCCCATCGGCCAGAACCAGGGCGTGCAGTTCCCGATCGCCAAGGCGTATGTGAACGTCGAGGCGGCCAGCCTGATGCGCTACAAGGCCTGTGAGCTGTTCGACGCCGGCTTGCCTTGCGGCGCGGAAGCGAACATGGCGAAGATGCTGGCGGCCGACGCATCGTGGGAAGCGGCGAACGCGTGCCTGCAATATCACGGCGGCTTCGGCTTCGCCTCCGAGTACGACGTCGAGCGCAAGTTCCGCGAGACGAGGCTGTACCAGGTTGCGCCGATCTCGACCAACCTGATCCTTTCTTACGTTGCCGAGCATGTGCTTGGCATGCCCCGTTCGTTCTGACGCGACAGCCGGCCCAAGGAGACCCCGATGAAAGATACGATCGCACCCGGCGCGCAGCTCGCGGCCTTCGCGGCCAACCTGCGCTATGAGGACATTCCCGCACCGGTGCTGCGCCGTACCGAAGACTTGCTGCTCGACTGGTTTGGCTCGGCGCTGGCCGGTAAGGCAGGGCGGACAGTGCAGGCGATCGAGGCGCTGGCACGTGAGCAGGGACCGCAGCAGGGCGGCGCTGAAGTGCTGATTTCGCGCCGCAAGACCTCGCCGCTGTTTGCGGCGATGGTCAATGGCGCATCGTCGCACTATGCGGAACAAGACGACGTGCACAACGGTTCGGTGTTTCATCCGGCCACGGTGATCTTTCCGGCCGTACTGGCGGTGGCGCAGGATCGCGGCCTGTCGGGCCGGGACTTGCTGACCGCGTCGGTGGCCGGCTATGAGGCCGGCATACGGATCGGCGAATTTCTTGGCCGTTCTCATTACAAGATCTTTCATACGACCGGCACAGTCGGCACCGTCGCAGCGGCGGTGGCCGTGGGCCGCCTGATCGGGCTCGATGCACGGCAGATGCTGGACGCGGTCGGCTCGGCCGGCACACAGGCCGCTGGCCTGTGGGAATTTTTGCGCGATGCGGCCGACTCGAAGCAGCTGCACACCGCGAAGGCGGCGTCGGACGGCCTGCTGGCCGCGCTGCTGGCGGAGAAGGGCTTCACCGGTGCGAAGCAGATCCTCGAGGGCAAGCAGGGCATGGGCGCCGGTATGTCGCAGGCACCGGATCCGGCCGCACTGACGGACCGATTGGGCGAACGCTGGGCGACGATCGAGACCTCGTTCAAATTCCACGCGAGCTGCCGGCACACGCATCCGGCGGCCGACGCCTTGCAGAAGGCGATGCAGGATAACGGCCTGAAAGCGGACGATATCGTCGAGGTGATCACGCATGTGCACCAGGGCGCGATCGACGTGCTCGGGCCCGTGGTGGATCCGCAGACCGTCCATCAGGGCAAATTCTCGATGGGCACGGTGCTGGGGCTGATCGCGATTGAGGGTGCGGCCGGCGTGAATGAATTCGAGCAGCGCTATCGTGACCCGGACGTGGCGGATTTCCGTGTGCGCGTAAAGATGGCGCTGGACGAGGAGGTTGATGGTGCGTACCCGGCGCGCTGGATCGGCAAGGTGACCGTGCACACCCGTGACGGCCGCGTGCTGCACGCGCGCGTCGATGAGCCGAAGGGCGACCCGGGCAACACGCTGAC
>JACCDT010883231.1_pt1 | contig 14575 bp, 15 predicted proteins | sample 7446291 | NCBI WGS metagenome assembly JACCDT01 (sample SAMN15323446, study PRJNA562643) | freshwater metagenome | isolation source: river surface water | place: USA:Blue River Watershed | collected 2017-08-17
TGAACTACTCTCATCAATTCCTAAAGCATTTCCATTTTTTGGTGAGTTTCGTATTTACTTGCTGGAATTTGGGTCATCGGGCTATGCATTGCTTTATGACTATGATGAGGAGCTCAACCGAATTAGTTTATTACGAATAAAACATCAAAAATAAGCTGGATTTGCTTGATATACCAAGCTTATAAAACAAAAGTTAATCTCAAAATGTACATAAAAATTAGAATATGAATTTGCAGGAATTACTCCAACTTGGCGAAAGTTACCACCAAGAGTTTAAAGAAACTATTGATAAGTCACTGGTGCGTGAGATCTGCGCCTTTGCCAATGCATCAGGCGGTAAGATTTTTATTGGCGTTAGTGATGATGGTGTAATCAAAGGGATTAATTTTGATAATAACACCAGCTCACGATTGCAAGATAGCATTAATCATATTGAGCCACAGCTAACAGTCAGTATAGACTATCAACAATCAGTTATCATTATTACAATCCCAGAGAGCAAAAGTAAGCCTCATGCCTGTAGCGAAGGGTTTTTCTTACGGATTGGACCAAATAGCCAAAAATTAACTCGCAATCAAATAATTGAATTTTTTCAACAAGAGGGGCTTATTCATTTTGATGAGTTGATTAATTCGCGTGTAAACTTTGATAAGCATTTTTCTATTACTAAATATAATCACTTTATCGAATTAGCTAAGATCTCACCCAAACTAGCACCACAAGAGATATTGCAAAACTTGCGTTGCTCAAATGATAAACAGCAATTAACTAATGCTGGTGCGCTATTTTTCTGTGACAGCATCGAATTTTTGATTTTACAAGCCAAGATAGCTTGTGTCTTATTTCAAGGTACAGAAAACATTACCATCTTGGATCGCAAAGACTATCGAGCTGATTTGATTAACGACATCGAAGATAGCATCATTTTTTTACGCAAACACCTAAATATTGCCTATAAAATCGAACATATACAACGCGAGGAAATCCTTGAAATCCCCGAAGTCGCACTCCGTGAGGCGGTAATTAACGCTGTTTGTCACCGCAACTACTTTGAAAAAGGTGCAAATATAGTTATTGCGATTTTTTCTGATCGTGTTGAAATTAGTAATCCAGGAGGACTTCCCTCCGGTCTCTCCAAAGAATCATTTGGACATAAGAGTGTCACCCGTAATCCATTAATTGCAGATTTACTGCACCGTATCGGCTATATCGAAAAAATTGGTACTGGAATCAAGCGGATTAAAGATGCGATTGCTGAGACTTCTAACTGCAGTGTTGAGTTTAAGATTGATGAGCATTGGTTTAGTACTATTTTTTATCGGAATAAACCAAACGATATAAGTTCGGATATAAGTTCGGATATAAGTTCGGATATAAGTTCGGATATAAGAAGTAATCAGATTATTGAATTACTATTAAAAGACAATTCCCTTAGTGCAGCCAAAATTGCCACAATTTTAAATCTTTCCTCCAGAGGGGTAGAAAAACACTTAGCTCGATTAAAACAAGATAACGTAATTATTCGCCAAGGTTCTAAAAAATATGGCACTTGGTTGGTCAACACGAAAAAAGTATTAAAAGATGAATAAGAATAGTAAGATATATATCGCAGGACACCGTGGATTGGTTGGATCAGCACTACTACGTAATTTGCAAACGGCTGGTTATACCAATATCATCACCCGCTCACATGCGGAATTAGAACTGCTCAATCAGCAAGCAGTAGATGATTTTTTTGCACAAGAAAAGCCAGAATACGTATTTTTAGCGGCAGCAAAAGTTGGCGGCATCATGGCGAATAATACGTACCGAGCTGACTTTATTTATGAAAATCTGCAAGTTCAAAATAATGTAATCCATGCTAGTTATCAAAATCAAGTTAAAAAGCTTCTCTTCTTGGGAAGTAGCTGTATTTATCCCAAAAATGCACCACAGCCACTCAAAGAAGAGTATTTGCTTACTAGCGAATTAGAATATACCAATGAACCCTACGCGATTGCCAAAATTGCCGGAATCAAGCTCTGCGAAAGCTATAATATCCAATATGGAACAAATTTTATTGCCGTAATGCCAACTAATTTATACGGACCTAATGATAATTTTGATCTAGAATCTTCACATGTCTTGCCAGCTATGCTCCGTAAAATGTACTTGGCAAAATTACTCGATGAACACAACTATCAAGCATTGGCAGATAATTTGCAGACGACACAAGATCCAGAACAAATAAAAAATCAACTATCTCGCTACGGCATAAGCCAGATAAATGATACAACTACACTTAAACTATGGGGTAGCGGAATGCCCTATCGTGAGTTTTTACACGTTGATGACATGGCAGATGCTTGTATTTTTATAATGAATAACATTGATTTTAATGATCTGGTTAATGATTCTAAAGAAATTCGTAACACTCACATTAATATCGGCACAGGCAAAGACCTAACGATCAAAGATTTGGCGTATTTAATCAAAGAGAATATTGGCTATCAAGGTATAATAGAGTTTGATACGAGCAAACCAGATGGAACAATGAAAAAGCTTCAGGACGTAAGTAAACTAGCTGGCTTAGGCTGGCAGCCAAAGATTGACTTGGTGAACGGATTGAGGAGTACAATAGCGTGGTATTCTGAAACAATCATAGTTGACAATAATCAATCAGTGTAATATGTTTAACAAAATAACAATCAGAATATGGCAATTAAAGCATAATGAGGTTGCACTAAATAGCGCATGGCAATTTTTTGAGCGCTTTATAGGATTAGGATGTTCATTCATTGCCTCAATATTTGTTATCCGATATTTTGCGCCTGCTGAGTATGGAATATTTGCATATGCCGCTAGTTATGTAACACTTTTTTCATCACTAACCTCAATGGGTTTGCAATCCATTGTTGTGCGTGAAGTAGTAAAAGATAGTATCCCAACAGAGACAATCTTAGGTTCTGCATTTGTTATCATGATCTGCGGTGCTGTCGCTGCGCTTATTCTTGCAGTTAGTGGCGCTTTATTGACTCATGAAAAAAGTACCGCAACATGGATTATTTTAATCATGTGCATGACCAATATAGTTGGCTCACTAGCCGTAATCAACTATTATTTTCAGGCAAAAATAAAGGCTCGCTACATTGCTTATATTATGTTGATACAAGATGTTATAGATATTTGTATTCGAATCGGGATGGTGCATTTTAAAGCTAAATTACTAAGCTTTGCTTTACTTGGACTTATTGAATCTATCCTAGCTTATGCCGCAATATACTTATTATTTAGATCTAGCTCAAAATTAAAGAGTTGGAAAGTTGACACTAAAACCATTAAATTTTTATTACATCAATCGATACCATTAGCAATTTCTGGTATTATGATAAATCTATATATGCGTCTAGATCAGGTGATGATTGAATATTACTGTGGGATGCAAGCAGTAGCGGAATACAGTGTTGCCATTAAATTAGTAGAAGTATCTTATATGATACCAATGATAATTATGCCTAATATCTTTCCTATTTTTGTCAAAATACATACGGAGTCGGCTGCTAAATTTGAAGTAAGAATGAAAAAATTATATAAATATACATTTTGGGGTAGTATTGGATTGTCAACATTCATGAGCTTATTTGGTGGTCGATTAGTTTCTTTACTCTACGGGGATAAATACTTAGCCTCTGGATTAATTTTTCAAATTGGCATATGGTGCATTGTGCCTGTGTTTTTTGGCGTTTTTAGTGGGATATGGCTGCAAATAAAAGAGCTTCAGAAATATTCATTAATTTTTACAGGCTATGGCTTGATCACATGCATTATTCTTAATTTTATACTACTTCCCAAATTTGGCATAATTGGTGCTATTCTTGCAACTATGTTATCTTATTCTGTGTCGGCAATATTTGCACAGATATGCTTCACTAAGACTAGGGTAAATTTTTTACTAATGTTAAGGTCATTAATATGAATACGTTAAAAAGAGCAACTTACATATTAGCTCGTAAAATTGCAAAAATTATATTGCCGATAAAATATCAGTTGCAATGGAAACATCAACGGACATCTTTCTCTCAAGATGGAGAAGATTTAATTTTAGAACAATTACTAATAGATAACAAAATTGGGTTTTATGTGGATATTGGAGCTCATCATCCATTTAGATTTTCTAATACGTATAAATTTTATAGTAAAGGTTGGAACGGTATAAATATTGATGCATCCCCAACGCTGTTAAAAGATTTTGATAAATACAGAGAGCGCGACATTAATTTAAATTATTTAGTATCAAACCAAAACAGAGAGCTATCATTTTATATTTTTAATGAGCAGGCTCTTAACACAACAGAAAAAGATGTTGCAGAAAAAATATTACGAGAGCATGCCGAAAAATATCAACTCAAGGAAGTTATTAAAGTAAAATCAAAATCTCTTGGAGATCTTTTAGATAATTATTTACCACAAAATCAAGAAATTGATTTCATGTCAATTGATTGCGAGGGGCATGATCTTGAAGTTTTAATGTCTAATAATTGGATAAAATACAAGCCTAAAATAATCGTAGCAGAAATTAAATGTAACATAAATGAATTACTGACTAATAAAATTTATTTATACTTAAATTCCCTTGGATACAAGTTAGTTACTAAGAACATGCTCAGTTCTATTTTTTGTAAAATTTGATTGTCACTCATATGAAAATTACAGTTGTTGGAACAGGATATGTCGGACTATCATTAGCCATCTTACTTTCTCAAAATAATGATGTGGTTGCGCTAGATATTATCCAAGAAAAGATTGATTTGATTAATAATAAAGTATCTCCTATTCAAGATAGTGAAATTCAAAATTTCTTAGTCAATAAAAAGTTAAACCTACGAGCTACACTCAATAAACAACAAGCATATCAAAATAGCGATTTTATAGTAATAGCAACACCAACTGATTATAATCCCGAGACAAATTATTTTGATACGTCATCAATTGAAAATGTAATCCAAGATATCATTACTATATCACCAGAGACTACTATTATCATAAAATCAACTGTGCCGGTAGGCTATACGCAGTCAATTCAACAAAAATTAGGCATGAAAAATATTATTTTCTCACCCGAATTTTTGCGCGAAGGTTCTGCATTGTATGATAACTTATACCCATCTAGAATTATTATTGGCGACAATTCAAAAGCAGCATTACAATTTGCGGAGTTATTACAACAAGGAGCTATTAGTAAAAATATACCAACATTGTTTACTAGCTCTACTGAAGCTGAAGCAATCAAGCTATTTGCAAATACTTATCTAGCCATGCGAGTATCATTTTTTAATGAGCTGGATAGCTATTGTATAATCAAAGACCTCGATACAAAGCAAGTGATTGATGGTGTTTGCCTTGATTCAAGGATAGGAAACTATTATAATAACCCATCATTTGGCTATGGTGGTTATTGTTTACCAAAAGACACAAAACAATTATTAGCAAACTATCAAAATATCCCTCAAAGCCTAATTGAGGCAACCGTAAAAGCAAATGATATTCGCAAAAAATTTATTGCCGAGCAAATCATATCTCAACAACCACATACAGTTGGAATTTTTCGTCTAATAATGAAACATGACTCAGATAATTTTAGAGCATCAGCCATTCAAGATGTTATGCAAAATCTCATCCAACACGGAATCAAGATTATTATCTTTGAACCAAAGCTAGACAGTATGGATTATCAAGGAGTTACAATTGTTAATGATCTGGACGAATTTAAAAAATGTTCAGATATTATTCTAACTAATCGTCAATATCATCAGCTATCAGATGTAAAAAATAAAACCTATACACGAGATATTTTTGGGAACAACTAAAGTGAAACAATGTCTAGCACCAATTGTACTATTTGTTTATAACCGCTTATGGCACACTCAGCAAACCGTAGAAGCATTACAAAAAAATGAGCTCGCTGCCGATAGCGATTTATTCATATTTTCAGATGGTGCCAAAAACACCGAAGATCAATATAAAGTAGATGAGGTTAGACAATATTTAAAAACTATCACAGGATTTAAATCCGTTGCAATTGAAGAGTCGCAACAAAATAAAGGATTGGCAAATTCGATCATTCATGGTGTTACTCAAATAGTTAATAGATTTGGTAAAATCATTGTCTTAGAGGATGATTTAATTACTTCCAAGTATTTTCTACAATATATGAATAATAATCTAGTACTTTATTATAACTTTAATGAGGTTATTTCTATTCATGGCTTTGTTTATCCAATAAAAGATTTACCTGAAACTTTCTTTCTGCGTGGCGCAGATTGCTGGGGTTGGGCAACGTGGAAACGAGGTTGGGATATTTTTGAGCCAAATGGTGGAAAGTTGCTAGAAAAACTAACTGAAAAAAAATTAGCTCAAGAGTTTGATTTTAATAGTACTTATCCATATATACAAATGCTAAAAGAGCAAATTGCGGGGAAAAACAACTCTTGGGCAATTCGCTGGTACGCATCAGCATTTCTAGCCGATAAACTAACATTGTACCCAGGAAAAACCTTGATAAAAAATATAGGTTATGGCAATAGCGGCACTCATTGTGGCAACAATGATCCATATAAGTCAATAATTAGTGAATCTGAGGTTCTACTTCATAAGATTGAAGTCACTCAAGATTTGAGAGCTAGAAAAGAATTTGAAGTTTTTTTTAAAAAGAGTAATCATCAAAATTTTTTAATGCAATTGAAAACAAAATTTAAAAGAATACTCCATTAATGAACTATATTATAAATTTAACGAAGCAATTCATTCCTCCAATATTTTTAACATTACTACGCAAAATAAAATCATCCTCAAAATATGGCTGGCATGGTGATTATGCAAGTTGGCAAGAAGCACTATCCAAATCAACAGGGTATGATTCATCAATAATACTGAATAAAGTATGTGATGCAATGTCAAAAGTTAAAAATGGTGAAGCACAATATGAACGTGATAGCGTTACTTTTGACAAAATCGAATACTCATGGCAACTATTAGCTGGCTTAATGTATGCTGCTGCCAAAAACAATGGTAAACTAAGCGTCTTAGATTTTGGTGGTAGCCTAGGAAGCAGTTACTACCAAAATAGAAAATTTGTTGATGGCTTAAAATCAATCAAGTGGTCAATCATTGAACAGGAAAACTTTGTAAGCTGCGGTAAAAAAAATTTCGCTAATGAAGTTTTACATTTTTATAACACCGTAAATGATTGCTTAAAGGAACAAACACCTAATATTTTAATATTATCCAGCGTATTACAATATTTTGAGAAGCCATATGAATTACTTAAAAAACTGATAGGATATAAATTTGATATGATTATTGTTGACCGTACTCCATTCTCTCAGAATGGTAAAGAAACAATAACTCTACAAACAGTTCCACCACATATCTATCCAGCTAGTTATCCGTGTTGGTTATTTAATGAACAAATTTTTAAGATGGTATTTGCTCAGAAGTATAAGCAACTAGAAGAGTATGAGGCACTACATTCATCAAAGGCACTTCAGTTAAAAGGGTTCATTTATGAACTTAAAAAATAAATTATGGAATGTTTATAATTCTCAGCAATTTAACCCTGGTTTTTTGGGAATATTTATTAATCCATTTTATTTTGCCAGAAAAGGTTTATTTAATGCTATTACAGCTTTATTACCTAAACTAGATGGTAAAGTTCTTGACGTTGGATGTGGTAATAAACCATACCAAACTCATTGTAAAAATATAACTGAGTATGTTGGATTAGAATTAGATACAGAAAATAATCGCGCGCATAAAAAAGCTGACTATTATTATGATGGGATTAACTTTCCATTTGATGACGAACAATTTGATAGCGTATTATGTAATCAGGTGCTAGAACATGTATTTAACCCCAATAAATTCCTGTCTGAAATTAATCGGATTTTAAAAGTTGATGGTAAAATTGTATTGAGCGTTCCGTTTGTCTGGGATGAACATGAACAACCTTATGACTTTGCTCGCTACTCATCTTTTGGTCTTAAACATCTTTTTGAGAAGCACGGTTTTGAAATTATTTCAACACAGAAGACGTGCAACGACATTAGAGTGATTTTTCAGTTAATCAATGCTTATATTTTTAAATGTTTACAGATTAAGTCGTTTAAAATAAGGTTTATTTTTCAAACTTTTTTAACTGCACCAGTCACTGTTTTGGGAATAGCCTTAAATACTATTTTACCTAAAAACAATGACTTATATCTTGATAATGTATTACTTGTAAGAAAAGTTAAAGATGAATAACTTTTGTACCCTATTTGATTCAAATTTTTTACTCTATGGGCTTGCTCTTTATGAATCACTGCAAAAAAACTGTAAAAATTTTCATCTATACATATTTGCATTTGATGATGAATGCTACACAACGCTAGTACAGTTACAGTTAGCTAATGTAACAGTTATTTCACTTACAGAGTTTGAAGATCCGCAATTATTAGCAATCAAACCATCAAGAACTCGTGGTGAGTATTGTTGGACGTGTAGCTCATCTACCATATTATATTGTTTAAAAAGGTATAATTTATCAGCCTGCACATATTTGGACGCAGACTTATATTTTTATAATGACCCCAGTGTATTAATAGATGAAATGAAAGATAACGATGTCTTAATCACAGAACATCGCTACACTCCAAGATATAATCAATCAACAACATCGGGTATTTACTGCGTCCAGTTTATGACTTTTAAAAATACCGAAAACGGCTTAAAAATTCTAAATTGGTGGCGCAATGCCTGTATTCAATGGTGCTATAATCGCTTTGAAGATGGCAAATTTGGTGATCAGAAATATCTGGATGATTGGACTAGTAGATTTTCAGGTGTGCATGTTTTAGAACATCTTGGTGGCGGAGTTGCACCGTGGAATTTACAACAATACAAGTTACTATCTGATCATAAATTAGCTGACACAAAGACTAGCAAACATTTCAACTTAGTTTTTTTCCACTTCCATGATGTAAAGATTATTAATAATAACTTTCAATATATTAATCTGTTATCCTATGACAAAAGCTATTGGTTTTTCAAAGAAATTTATATTCCTTATACAAAAAAACTTAACAACTGTATAGAAAAATATAATCTAACAAAGCATAGGATAAAATTATCATATGTTAAATTGACACTGTATACATTGCGTAAACAAATAGTAAAGGTAAAAAATGGCATATTTAATTAGTTTAAAAACATTTTCTGACAATCGCGGCAACCTCACTGTAATTGAAGATAAAGAACTTCCATTTAAAATAAAACGCGTGTTTTATATTTATGGGGTTGATAACTCAGTCCGAGGTGGGCATCGTCATAAAAGCACGATTCAAGCACTAGTTGCATTACAGGGAAGTTGTGATATTTACAACAACGATAATAATTTAGAACAACGTTTCACGCTAAATCACCCATCGCAATGTTTAATTTTAGAGCCACAAGATTGGCATAATATGTATAACTTTTCCAAAGATTGTATTTTACAAGTTTTTGCTTCCGAATACTTTAGCGAAAGTGACTATATTTGGGAACCATATCCATGATTGAATATGAAAATTTAGCTAAACTAAATAAGCCTTTTGAACTTGAATTCCAAGCTAAATTTAAAACATTTATCGAAAAAGGTTGGTATGTGCTTGGTGAAAATGTTCGTCAATTTGAACAATCTTTTGCCAACTACTTGGGTAGCAAATATTGTGTCGGGGTAGCTTCTGGGCTAGATGCCCTTTTATTATCCTTAGTCGCACTCAATTTACCAAAGAATAGTGAAGTAATAGTTCCATCAAATACCTATATTGCAACTATTTTGGCAATTATCAATGCTGGATTAAAACCAGTATTGGTTGAACCACAATTAACCAGCTACAATATTAACCCCGATCAAATTGAGCCAGCTATAACCACTCAAACATCTGCAATTATGGTAGTTCATCTCTATGGTAAAACATGTCAGATGAGTCAAATTATGGAGATTGCCAAAAAGTATAATTTAAAAGTTATAGAAGATTGCGCACAATCACATGGCTCAATGCTTAACAATAAGAAAAGTGGTACATTTGGTGATTGTGGAGCATTTAGCTTTTACCCAACAAAAAATTTGGGCGCTCTTGGCGATGCTGGAGCAATAACAACTGATAACCCAGATATTTACGCAAAACTGCTGCAACTAAGAAACTACGGCTCTTCAGTTAAATATGTCAATGAAATAATCGGCTATAATTCTCGATTGGATGAAATACAAGCAGGATTTTTATCCGTTAAGCTTCCATATCTGGATAAAATAAACCAACATAAACGGATGCTCGCCCAAATATATTTTGATAATTTATGTAATAACGTAATAACTCCAATTAAAGAACAAGCTTACTTTGATGTTTTCCATATTTTTAACATACGAACCAAGTCAAGAGATAAACTTCGCCAATATCTTTTGGAGAATAATGTAAAAACAGAAATTCATTACCCAATACCGCCACATCGACAGACAGCGATGAAAGGTGTATTGGAGGGTAACTACCCAATTGCCGATGAAATTCATAGCACAACATTAAGTTTGCCAATATCTTACTTTCATACTAGAGAAGATATTTTGCGTGTATGTACTTTAATTAATCGTTTTTGTAATTAAACTAAAACCTATTTGAACCTTTATACAAGTAAAATACTATATGAATCCATTAATTTCGATTGTTACCGTTTGCTTTAATAGCGCCAAAACGATACGTCAGACGATTGAATCAGTACTAAACCAAACTTATACTAATATCGAGTATATTTTAGTCGATGGTAAATCTACGGATAACACCGTTGCAATTATTGAAGAGTATGCGCCACAATTTGCTGCCAAAGGTATTGCATATCGTTGGCTCTCTGAGCCAGATGCTGGTATTTATGATGCCATGAATAAAGGGATTAGATTGTCTACTGGCAAATGGGTTGGTATAATTAATAGTGATGATTGGTATGAACTAGATGCTTGTGAAACTCTAATTAATTTCATTAAAAATCATCCAGATTGTGACTTATTATGCGGCAACGTGAACTACTATATTGAAACAGAGAAATTCTTATTTCATCAAGTTCAAAAATCACAGATTAAAAATATAAAATCTCATATGAATATTATACATCCATCAGTATTTGTAAATAAAAGATTATACCAAGAAAAATTATTTAGCACCAAATACAAGATAGTGTCAGACTGGGAGTGGATGCTGTATTTTTATACAAACAAAGCAAATATAAAGTATATAGATAAGATTATTTCCAATTTCAGATGGGGTGGTGCTGGTTGTAACTTCAATTTTAATCATATTCTTGAAAGATACAAGGTTAGGAGAACTTTTAACATTTCCCCGCAAAAAAATTTAATATACGAATTGATTACATTATATCTAAAATTCAAAATTAAAGCTATCTTAAGATTAAAATATCCGTTTAATAAGGCTGCCTTGAATAAGATATATGAATACAAATAACTGTAAAATATCAATTATTGTGCCTGTCTATAATACATCTCGATATTTGCCACGATGTGTTGACTCTCTGATAAGTCAAACCATCAAAGATATTGAGATCATCATTATTAACGATGGAAGTACAGATAATAGTCAAGGCATAATAGATGAATATGCTAATAGTCATCCTCACATAATCACTCTAGTTCAGAGTAATAGTGGAGTTAGCGCAGCACGAAATTTAGGTCTTAAGTCGGCACATGGAGAATATATTGGATTTGTCGATAGCGATGATTGGTGTGATATTACTATGTTCGAAAAATTATACAATCTGGCAAAAATAAATGGCAGTGATATTGCCTGCTGCAATTTTATCGCAAAATATAGTGACCATGATAAAAATTACGATACCGTTCAAAAAATTGTAAGTAACAGATATACTTCCGAGCCGGTTATTTGGAATAAAATAATTCGATCATCATTTCTTAAAGATCACCATTTAAAATTTACAGAAAACATTATCCATGAGGACTTTGAATTACATTATAAAACCTGTGCATTAACCACCAAAATTTCATATACATCAGAGTTTCTGTATTATTACGAGTGTAGCAACGCTGATTCATATACTTATAGCTCAACACTAAACATAAATGACTTAACAATCGTTTGTCGAAATTTATTAACATGGCAACAAGCCTCAAATATTAATGATAATTTATTTTTGTATAATCTACAACGGCTAATGATATTTTACACATTAAATCAACATGACTTGGCTACATCATACAAAATCTGGGAATTATTTCAGCCTATTTTTGCTAAGCATATAATTATAAGCCGAAAATTTACGCTGATAAATCAATTATATAAGTTTAACTTCAAGGCAAGTATAATTATTTTTAGATTTTTATATAAAATTTTAAACTCACTTAAGAAACAATAATGCAAGCACAAAAAATTGTAATTTTACGCACTGATTTAATCGGTGATTTTATAATATGGCTGGATGCTGCGCAGTATATACGAATGTATTACCCTAAAGCACGCATTACTTTAATTTGTAATAATGTGGTAGCTGATTTAGCTCGAATGCTCAATATTTTTGATGAAGTCATAACACTTGAGCCAGCAAAACTAAGAAAATATAATATTACGTATCTTATGCCACTTATTTATAAAATACGTAAAATAAAATATGATACTTTAATTTGCCCAATGGTAACCCGTAGCCCAATTTCAGACTTGTTAGTATTAATCATAAAAGCATCACAAAAAATAGGAGCTAATGCAGACTATACAAAATTTGATTTCCTTAAAAAGCTTTTTGACTTATCTTTTTCCACTTTGGTTCGCTTACAAAATCTAAACCGACATGAATTAAAATTAAATATCGAATTTATCAATTCCATATTTGGCATGCAAAAATCTGCACAAGTGCCTGCGCTGGTTAATCTACTCAAATATCCGCTAGAAGCCACTAATTTAAATGCAACAAACTATCTCGTGATTAACCTTAGTAGCAGTGTTTCATACAAAAATTGGCCTTTGCAAAATTTTATTGATCTGGTAAAAGTAATACCTCAAGATATAACAATTGTTATACTTGGTGCAAAACACGAGTTAGCAGAATCAAACATTTTTGAGAACTCTATTGATACTCATAAAGTCATAAATCTCGTAAATAAAACGACTATTCCACAAGCAATTTCGATAATAAGCAATTCCCGCTTACTCATCGGCAATGATTCTGCCTTAGTTCATCTGGCAACAGCTCTTAATAAACCATCATTATCTTTTCTTGGCGGAGGATTTGGATTTAGATACTTGCCATATGAACCTGAAATTACAAATCTGACAACTGTAATTTTTAAACAATTACCATGTTATAATTGCCGTTGGCATTGTCAATATGAGTTAGTTAAAAATAAGACTTGGCAGTGCATCGCCAATATTAGCTTAGAAGATGCAATACCCGCACTCAAAAAAAGCATTAGCAATAATTGCTCTAAAAATATTATTTGATTTTTAACACCCTAAGACTGATTCAAATGACTAATTCGAAACCGCTATTTACTATTATAACCGTCTGCTACAATAGCGAAAGCACTTTAGCAGATACATTCAATTCCGTTCTTAGCCAATCATTACGTGACTTTGAGTATTTAGTTATTGATGGACAATCTACTGATAGTACTTTAAAAGTCATTAAAGATTTTCAGCCAAAATTCAGCCAAAAAGATATCCAATATCATTATATTTCTGAAGCAGACTCCGGAATTTATGATGCAATGAATAAAGGTATCAAATTAGCATCAGGTACTTGGATTGGAATTTTAAATGCAGATGACATTTATGCTCACAATGATGTACTACGTAATTTATCACAGTATATTAATAATCATCTTCATTCCGATGTAGTATATGCAGACTTAGATTATGTTGCTAAAGATAACCTAGATAAAGTTATCCGACATTGGCACTCAGGAGAATTTAAGTTAGAACGCGTTTATTTTGGATGGATACCACCACACCCTGCATTTTTTATCAAGTCCAACTGTATCTGCACAATAGGAAATTATAACACCACTCTTGCAATATCTGCAGACTATGAATTTATGTTACGAGCATTACTTAGATTTAAATTAACTGCTAGCTATTTTCCAGAAGTCATTATCAAAATGAGAATGGGAGGAGCCAGCAACAAATTAATTCAAAACCGTATTACTGGACACCAAAATATTAAAAAAGCTTGGGTAATTAATCAGCTAGAGCCTAGATGGTATACTTTCATTTGTCGTCTTCTCCGAAAATTACCACAATATTTTCACTAATAAATTTTATTCACAATTACTATAAAATATATTCCCCATGAATCACAGGCAACGGGCTAGGAATATTTTCTTCACCAATCTCTTGCAATAAATTTATTTCAATATTTCTGGTGATGCTTGAAATCGGAACTCCTGATGGCTGATGTTCAAATGGATTCATCAGATTCAGTCCATTCAAATTGCTGGTATTAAATACAAACCCCATAGCCCAACCCAAAACTATTGCTACTGCGCCAACGCTATTGGTTGCCATTGTAA
>JACCDT010750630.1_pt1 | contig 14562 bp, 32 predicted proteins | sample 7446291 | NCBI WGS metagenome assembly JACCDT01 (sample SAMN15323446, study PRJNA562643) | freshwater metagenome | isolation source: river surface water | place: USA:Blue River Watershed | collected 2017-08-17
GTGTCAATCATTTTAGCCATTTTAGCCGTATAATTAACGTCTGTTGCATATCCTCCCGCTTTTATTTCGGCTGCAAATTGTTTAGGATCGTTTTTGTATTCAAAAGCTTCTTTGTACCTAGGCAATAAAATTATTTTTGTCCATGCATCCGCGCCCTGTTCTAAAGTATCGTATTTAGCAAATTTTGCTTTTATTTTAATGCTTGTTTTTCCGTTTCCTAAATCTTTATCCTTTGTTTTATCTCTGTTCGGATATTTAGATACATCTTTTACGTGTTCGGTAGTCCATGCTTCGACAAATGGCTGCCCCTCTTTCGCTTTTATTCCTCCGATATTAAAAGCATTGTAAAATAAACTGCTTTTTCCGTATCCAGTTTCCAAAGCTGTTTGCGCTAACATAAATAAATAAGGTATCCCCTTTTTGCTTTGTATTTTTAAAGCTATAGGATACATTAATTTTATATAATCTTTTGGAGTTTCCAGCACCATTTTTTTAACTGTGTTAAATGTTTTTTTGGTTATTAATAAAAGAATTGCTCCAATACCTAAAAAAAGAAATATTTTATTTTTTTTTTTCATTAAACCTTTGAATACTTAGCAACCATTCGCACAACATTATTAAATTCTTCGTCGCTTAGTTTTGCTTTTAGTGTATATCCTAAATCAGTTTTATAAACATACCTATAAGCATAAGCAACTTGCGACAATTGCACCCATGTTTTTAATTGCCTAAATACGCTGTATATTTGTTCTTCGTTGTCGTTTACCGGATTAATAAAAGCTGTTCCAATTGTACTTGCACCTAATAATGATTGATTAGCATTTAAATAAGTGCTTTTTATTCCTTTTGCTTTTATTGCTAGCCAATATTCGGGGTTCCAGCCTAAAACAGTTTGCAAGCTGTTTTTATTTTCTTTATCCTCTTTGTCCTCTTTTAATCCTACAAACTGCAAAAGGGGCTTAACAATTACAAAATAACCAGCAACAAATAAACCAGCTTTAAAAAGTAGGTTTTTATCTAGTTCGTTTTTTGCCATTGTTTAAAGTATTACATCGTTAATTCCGCTTAATCTTACTGCAACTTTTTTTGTTACCGGTGCAACTGTTCGTTGTAATTGTGTTGGCTGGTTATCAATAAACTTTTTAAGGTTTAATCCAGCATTTAAAGCGTTGTTAATTGGGTTAAGCATTTGAGGCTTTGCGCTTGCCATTTTTTTAATTGGCGCGTTTACTACGGTTGCCGTACTTACTTGCTTTGCTGGTTTAATAAATTCATCGTTTTTTGTCCTATTTTTATTCCAAAAATAAAGCGCTGCAACTGCTGCCGCTCCGATCAATAACATTTTTTTTTCTTTCTTTGCCATTTGGTTACATCATTTTTAACATTGGTACAAAATTTTTATATTTCTCTGGGCTTTTCTCCGCGAAATTTGCTAATAGTTCTATATTGTCGGCAAAATCCGCATCGACTTTTAAAATTCGATTGATTGCTTTTGTTATTCTTGTTTTTTTGTCGGTTGCTGGTGTTTCTTCTTCGTGTCCTGCTATTCCTGCAACTGGTACGGGTTGTTTAAAAAACTGCCCTGCAAAGTGTTGTATTAATGGCGCGTACTTTTCTAAAGGGTCTTGGTCTTTTAATCCTTCTATTTTTTCTTCCAGCTTTCTTAATTCTTCCTTTTGATGGTGCTTTTGTTCCATTAATTGCAATTGAAGCTTAAGACTAAAAATCTCCTGCATAAGCGCTTTTTCGGTTCCTGCCATTGTGTTAGCGTCTGTTCCTGCAATTCGTGCGCTGGTTGCTCCTATTCTTACTCTAAATGTATAGTCCTGTCCTTTAATAACTCCGCCCGTTCCTTTTTCTTTATCTGAAACTTTTGAAAGTTTTATATTGATTATTCCCGCTTCGCATGACGCTAAAAAGTCCTCAAGCATATTATAGGCTTCTGTAACCGAAATATCTGGATTGTCTTGTTTTAATACAATGCTTTTATTATCGGCTCCAGTTATCTTGAAGTACTTTAATTCTTCGCGCTCGATTAAATCGAGTACGTATTTAATATTAGTAGTTACCATTATTTTTGATCGGGTGTTTTTAGGTGAAAATGAAACATTATAAATTTATTGCCGCTTACTACAGGTTTATTAAATTGTAAATAGCATTTTGATAAATCTATATTGTTATAAAAAATTTCTTTTATTTGACCGTTGTTATTTGATGGCTGCAAACTATAAGGAACTAAATTTTTATGTAATTCTTGGCTTTTGTAATTACATAGAGTAATATAAAAATCTCCAAAATTTGCGTTTGGTAGTGGTGTGCAACCTTCGTCGTAAAATGTTGCGCTAATATCTGTACCAACTTTTGGTATTGATATCGCGCGAAGTATTGCGCTGTTGATTACTTGGTCTGGTTCAAAGTAAACACGTTGGTTTACTTGAACCGTTCCTTGTAAAATTAGTTTAACTTTTTGTATTTTTTCCATTAGTTAATTGGTCTGTCTGTGTAATAAAAACAAAATAACGCGGCTGTGTTTGCAACTATGTTTGTGCCGTCGCCAATATAAATATTTGATTTGTTTATATTAACCTGCAAGTTTTTAAATTCTCTAATTAATCCACCGTTGTTTGCTGAAATTAAAGTATAGTAAGGTATATTTTCGATTATAACATTACTGTTAACATCTAAATTAACCAAAATCCCATTTTTTGCAGCGTCTGCAACTGTTGTTAATTGCGTTGGCGTTTTTGCTACGTGTGTAGCTGTAAACACTTCAACCGCTTGCACATATTTACCTCTTAACTGTGGCACGTCGGGGAATACAATTTGAGTACCTGCTGTGGTAGTTTTAATTTGTAATTCAACTAAAATCGATTTTTCAAATTTTGATTTTTGCATAACAGTTTTTTAGTGTAATTCCGTAGCGCTCCAACCGATCAAAGTGGAGGCGCTACGGGTTACGGGTTTTTTATCTTTGTGCTATTCTGCTTCCGTTTTGGATTAACAAGCCGCGTAATTCTAAAACTACGTAGTTTGATGAGCTTGTACCTGTACAATCTCCAGAAACTGGCAATAAAATACTTAAATTATTTTTTGCGTTCCCTTTCAATTCGATTTGTGGTGTAACAGGAAAGAAACCATATGACGCGTTGTCGTATGTGTTTGCATCCCAAGCGTTACCAGTTCCCGACGCTGCTGTTAAAACAGATTTTTGAGCATTACCCACGCGGTAATGGCGCATAATATCCCAACCGTCTATTATTTTTTCGCTGTTGATTTCTACGGCTAAAGCTCCGTTATAAATCGACATTAATTGCTTTGCCTCTCCAGCTTTTGCGAAAACTAAAGAATTTGGAAAAGTTGAAATTGTAGAAATAGACGCGCTATCTCCAGAAGCAACCTTTAATAAACTTACGCGCATTTCTGTTACTAAAAAGTTATCCACTAACGACAAACGTCTCTCGCTTGCGTCAACTGAACTTGCACCGCTTGCAAATTCATTTACAAGTACGCCAAATTTAAAACTGCCTTGTGTAGAGCTTAATGCTGCCGATTGTAAACGTAAATAACCTTGAGTAATAATAATACCCGCATTTTTTCCGTATTGTGTTTGATATTTAGCTAAAACATTGTTGTAAATATCACGTCCGCGTTGTCCGCTGCTTGGTTTTGTAACTGCCATTTTTTTAAATATTAGATTTTTGTTTTGTTTTGTTTTTTACATTTCTTCCTCTGGAAATTCGTCGCCCTCTCCGCTTACTACATCTTCGTCAACTCCTTCAACTTCTAGTGTATCAAATTCGTCTAGATCCATAACGGGGCTTTCAATTGCACCAATTCCGAACGATTGACCTAAAGCAATTGCACCACCTGCAACCATACCCGCGCCAATATCGCCAATAATCCCTTTTTTACCCATTAATAAAAAGCCTAAAACTAAAGGCGCTGCCGCTTTAATTTTATCGTTTTGAACTGGGATAAATTTTGTTACAAAACCGCTCCCAATTGCACCCGCTGCAATTCCTACAGTGGGCATAATTTTAGATTTTAATCCTTTTGCCATGATTTTTATTTATTATGTATTTGTTTTTTATCTTGTTTTTAATTTTCTTTTTGCCATTGCAACCGCTTTTTTATAAGCTTTTTTTGCTGCGCTTTGTGCTTTTAAAACTCGCTTTTTAGCTGCTTTATACGTTTTGTTTGATGCTGCTAAACCAAAAAGGGTTTTTGTTGTGCGTTTACGTGCTGCTTTTTTTGCGGGGCGTTTTTTTGCGGCTTTGCGTTTTCTTACTGCCATGTTTTTAAAATTTATATGTTAGTTTATTTTCGTCTGCGTGTTTCTCTGCGTGTTCTTTTGCTTCTTCTAAAGTTTCAAAAGTTTCTAATATTTTTACTCTGTCGTCGGTTGTGTCAAATTCTTCGACGTGTGCCGCGCTACAAAGTTCGTCGGTATATTCTACCGCTGCAAAATTTAAAGTTTTTTTCTTTGCCATTGTTTTAAATTATTTTAAAAGTTTTTTTCCTCCAAACAATAAAAGTGCTGCAAGTGCTGCGCCTCCAATTAATAAAGTTTTATTATTTCCTGCTGGTAATGTGTCGTCCTGTGGTGTTTCTGCTGCTGCTCTTGCGTCTGCTGGGCTTAATCCTTCTTCGCTTAATGCGTTTGCACTTTCAGAAGTTAAAAATGCTGTATCTGTGTCGTTTGCTTCTGGGCTTCTTAATTTTTTAAACAAGTCCATAAAGAAAACAATTATAGGTGCTGCGCTTGATATTGCTGTTCCTGCTGCTGCTGCGCTTCCTACTCCTTCTTCATCTATTCCTAAAATACGTTTTTTTTGCGCTCCGCTTGCTGCTGTTTTTTGTAACTGGTTAAAATCTCCTCCGACTTTTTCCCAAATATTTTTTACGTCCTGCGGCTTCTCTTTTATTGCTGCTGTTACTTTTGTTCCTAATCCGCGTACATTTGTAGCTACTAAAGCCAAAAAGCTGGCGCGGCTTGGTGCAAATGCTATTTTTTTACCGCCTTTAACGGTTTTTTTAACTACTCCTTTAATACGATCCTTTAATTTTTTTGGAGCGTCTTTTTTTGCTTTTTCTTGTGGACTAACTACACTTTTAACCGCTGTTGTGGCTTTTGTTGTTGCTGTTTTTACGGCTGTTGTTGCTTTCTGGAAAAAACCTTTTAGCTTTCCTTTTCCGTTAATTGTTTCAGTTTCCGAAATTCCGCTTAATGTGTAAACCTTCATTTTATAATCTTTTTTATATGTGTATTCTTTTTCCTTACTAAAATATTTATATACTCCGTCGCAAATAATTTTTTTACCATTTATTGCAATAACTGTATAAACGTGCGTAGGAATATTTAAACTACTATAACCAGCGAACCGTAAAAATACTTCTGCATCTGGATATAAATTTTTTAATACTCCTGCCGCAAATAAACTAAAGCTTTTGCAATCTCCTTTTTTTGCTGCTAAAAATGCGCGGGGCTGTCTTATAAATTGATAGCCTGCTGGATCTTTAACGTAGTTTATTTCCTTTCTTAAAAACGTCCAAATGTTTTTACAAGTTTCTAAAGGTGTTGAGCCTTTAAAATTTATTGCAATTGCTTTTGTTTGTTCTAAAGCTTGTTTAAAAGAACTATTTACAGCCTCTATAATATCGCTATTTAGTGCGCTGGTTGCGTTTAATTTAGCTTTATTTTCTGGGCTTCCAATATTATTAAAAGCTTCGTGCATTAAACTATTTTAAAAGCTTGTTTTTCGTCTATATCAATTGAACCACCAGCAACAAAAATTTTTCCTTTTATTTCAATTTCTGGGTTAATTCTATTCATTAATAAATCCGTTAAACTATAACCTAATGAAGCTAAAAAAGTTCCTGTAGGTATATTTAAAGGCAAAGTTATTTTTGTGAGTGCTAAAGGCTTTATATTTATTTCTTGGGCTGTATCTGTTCGCCCAATAATTTTACCTTTATAATAATACTGTAAATAAATACGGTTTAATGTTGCTGCGTTGTTAGAATCGTTTTGAACGCCTAAAAATAATTTTGCGGCTACTGTTGAGAGGCTTGTATTTTTTTTGTCGATTTCTCCACCTAAAAAAGCAAAACTAAGATTTGCAGCCAATTTTTTGGCGCTTGAAAAAATTAAATAGCCTAATCCAGCAAATAAAATAATTGGTAAAATACCTTTCATGCTTGCAAATTTATAACAAGTTTAAAAGGCTGTTTGTGTTGGTTTTACTTATGTTGTAATACTTTTATGTATTTACTTTTATATCGTTTGGGTTTCCGTAAAAAGAATAAATAAGTTTTAATTGTGCTGGGCAAAAAATACGGTTGTTTATGTTTTTTTCTAGTAAAGGAATACTATTTAACCATTTTCGTAGTGTTGGCGCGCTAATTCCGTACATTTCGCGTAATTCTTTTTTAGTTTTTGTTCCTAATTGATCGCTCATTTTATGGGTTTTTTAACGGTTGTTTTTGCGGGTGTTGTTTTATTGTATTTTTTCAACTTTAAATGTTCTTAATGTACATTCTTTTTCGGAAATATCATTTAACATTTTACAAATAAAATTTGCATAAAATTTAAAATAAAATTTTCGTGCTTCTTGTCTTGCTTCATAATCTGTTAAATATTTTTTTTCTCCTTTTTTTAAAGAAAATTTATAATATCCGTATTCAAATAAGCCATGCCAGCTAATAATATATTTTTTTTTCATACTTCAAATATAATTAAAATCTAATCTTTTGGCAAAAAAAACGTTTTTTTAAGTTTTGCGCTCAACTCTTTTGTTCTTTTTATCTAGTTATATCTAGTGAATTGAAAATAAATTATTAATTATCAAATAGTTAAATAGTGTTTTTGTTCACATTTTCAATAAAAAAAATACCTGTTATAAATGTTATATGTAGTGAATTTGTGAGTTGTTCACTAGATATAACTAGATATCACTAGATAGAAATTTTTGTAAAATGTTAATTTTGTTAGTAAAGTATTATTGATTTTATTAAGGTTTTGAGTAATTCACTAGATATCACTAGATAAAAGCTAAAGACTTTTAAAGTAAAATAAAACTTGATTAAATTTTAATTTTTAGGCAAAAAAAAACCGCCTTAAAAAAAAGCGGCTTTTGTCTGGTTAATTGTTGTTTTTACTTAAAATTGTGTTTTCGTTTAAATTCGTCGATTTGTAACTGTGTTTTGTTATAATCGTCTAATCTTTGGTTAACTTGGTAAAATTCTGCCCAACTGCATAAGTTTTGAAATTGTTTTTTTAATTGTTTTTTTTTCATGGTGTTTGTTTTTGGTTTATTTGTTTATATGTAATTGTTTGCCAACTTGTAAAATATCCTTTTTTATTTGCTATGTTTATAATATGGTGAAAAAAATCGTTTCTTATATGGTGGTGTTGTATTTCATCAAAAATAAAACCTTTGTTTTCTTGGTATCTTCTATTTTTAAACAGGGTTACAAAAGCGCTGTTTAAATAGTTGTTGTTTATTTTTTCGTTTATATTCATTATTCTGTTGTTTCGTTTAATTGTTCTTTTTCTCTTGCTTCGCTGCTTTTCTCTATTACTTGCCATACCCATTGTATTTTACCTTCTAACTGGCGTTGCTTCTTTTGAAAGTTTAATTTGTGTAGCGCTTCGCCTAACTTGCGTTTATTTAATCGCTGGCGCGTTTTATTTTCTAAATCTACTAAAAGCATTGTAGGCGTTAAATATAATATCTTTTCGGTAACTATTCCTATTGTTGTTTCTAGTGGTTTAGACCTGTAGTAATTTTGTATTAATTCTTCTTCAATGCTTACCATGCTAAAAACTTCATTTCGTTTGTTTAGTATTTCAACCTCCGCGGTGTTAAACCAGTATTGGAAACCTGTTTTAAAATAGTGCTTAGCTTGCGCCCACATTGCGTTAATATCTATTTTTTGCGCTTCTTCTATAAATATATTTTCAACTTCAAAAGGTAAAAAACGTCTGGAGCCTGTTGGATCACTTAAAAAGTCGTTACCGTTAACGCTAGCCATAAAACTACATAAATGCGGGTACTCTGTAATGATTGGGTCATAAGGTCTCCTATACTTAACGTTGTTAATTGTAATGAGGTTTTTTAACTCGTTTTCATCTTTTTTATGTAGCTGCTTAAGTTGGTCGTCGATATTTACGAACATATACTCTGCTATGTATGTTAAACAATCTTTGTTTTCTAGGTTTAATTTTCCTGTGTAATTGTATTGGCTTAAGCCTCTTGGTACTAAATTTTCTAACCATGTAGTTTTATATTTTCCCTGTTCGCCTGTTAATACCAGCATTGTATGGTTTGCACATATTTCGTCAATATAAATATTTGCAACTACAGCAACCAGCCATTTTTTTAAGTATAGTTTCCAGTCGTTGGAGTTCCTGCATTTAATGGTTTTACAAAGTTCGTTTATATAGTCGGGCTGTTCCTCGTTCCAGTCTGGTAATTCTTCAAAAAATTGTTTAACGGGGTTAACTTGTGGGCTGTAACTGCTGCAAAGTATTTCTAATAGGCTGCCGCTGCTTATTTCTAATCCTGTGGCGTCTAGTTCTCGTTTTATACTTAAAAGCTTGTATTTGTCGATTGCTTGCCATTTAGCGCCAGTTTTTAACTCTTTATACTCTGGCTTTTGTTTTATAGTGTTGTATCTAAAAAAATAGGCGTTTGTTAACCATTGTTCAACGTTTTGCTGTTTTGTACGTTTGCCGTTTCCTACTGGCGTTGCTTCGTGCTTGTGGTCGTCGCTGCGCTCTGGTTCTTGTTTTGGTTTCTTTGCCATTGGTTAAAGTTAAAATTTTGTTACTGGCTTGTCTGTTGTGCCTAAATATTTTGGTTTTTCGCCTTCTTGTAAAATATGTCCTATTGGCTTTTGAATTGTTTTAATTTTTTCGTAGTGTTCTATTTCTAAAATTAAACTTTCTAGTTTTGGGGTAATTTTTGCCTTTATGTAATTTCTTATTGTTGGCTTTGGGTTTAAACTATTTTTAGCTCCATCTTTTAATAGTACTAAAGATAAATTCATATAATAATCTAAATCAAAAATCCCATGCAATAAACAAATTAACTCTAATTTTTCGCGCTCCTGTGTACGTTGTTTAGCGGCTTGGTTTCTTTTTTGGTTGCGCTGTTCCTCCTGTGTTAAATGTTCTGTTATTAAATTTATAACAAAATCAAGCTTATTAATTTGGTTATTTAGCTTTTTTATTATATACGGCTTTGGGCTTTCCTGCTCTGTGTATCTATTTAAGTCCTCTGTAATTTCGTTGGATAAATTAGATATTGTTTGTATTGCTTCGGTTAATTGCATGGCGTTCTAATTCTGTTTTTAAAGTTTTTATTAGTGCTTCTATTCCTTCATAACCTATATTAAATTCTAAAAATGATATAAATAAATTTTCGTTTCTTTTTTTATATCCAATAAGGGCGGCTTGTTTTATTTTATCTGTTTGTAATTTTACAAATTGTAATTTTACAAACTTGTCGTTTGCTGCTGCTACTATTTTAGTATTATTAAATTTTGTTACTGTTGCGTTGTTATATCTGTATATTTTCATAATTGAGGGTAATTGATATCTATTTGAAATTCTATTTGTGAAACTTGTTTTAAAAAACATTCGTCAACTTTTTTATGAAGTGTTGTTAAATATTCTTTTATTTCTTCTAAATCCTCAACGTTATCACTTTTTTTTACCTGTTTTAATTCGTTTCTGATTATGCCTAAATGCTGGCGCGCTGCTAGTAATTCGGTGTAGCTTATTAATGGTCGTATACTATTCATTTTCTAACGTTTTAAATTGTTCGATTAAATTATTAACTTTTGTTAGCTGTGTATTTGTTTTTAGCCATTGTTCGTGTTGATCGGTTTTTTCTTCTAGGATTGCAATGTAGTTTATTTGCAAATGTCCTAAAGCTTGTTTTATTATTGCCATTTCTTCAATACTGCAATTTAAATAAAACGTTCTAAGCTTGTTTTTTTCTTGGTTGCTAGTTCCTTTCATCGTGTATTTGTTTAGAACAAAGTTTACATTTATAAAGATCTGTAATTATAGACTTTTCGTAATTGTATTTTGAATTACTTTTTAATATTTTAGTTGTGTGTGAATAGTACTTTTTAGGGTGTATATTTAGCGTACACAATAACGCGTAAATTTTGCTTTTAATAAAAAGCTTTATAAAAAATAATTTATTCATTGGTTAAAAAATTGTTTAAAGTTAGTTTGCAAATTTCCTCGAAGTTTAAAGCTTGTTTTTCTGTGTGGTGCAATTTTATATATTTTCCCCAAAGGAAATTTAAAAAATTTGTTCCTGCATTGCTTTTAAAATTTGTTGTTCCTATTTCATCAACTTTATTTAAAAAAGCTTTTAATTGTTTGCTTGGCTTTTTACTGGTGGTTAATAAATTTATTGTTTGCATGGTTAAATTATTATTAATGCTGTTAGACTTGTTTCAATTGCTTTGTTGCTAAAAAATATACTTATATCGTATTTTTTGCGGCTTGGGTAATAAATTAATCTTACATTGTTATTTGGGTAACATTTTAAACTTGCTTTGTATAATCTGAACCAATTAACAAAAGTTAATTTACCTTTATTTTTGTTTTTCTCTTTCTCTTTCATACTTAAATTGCTTTTCAAGGTATTGGAGTGCGTTTGTACTAAAGGTAATTTGTTGTAAAAGTTCTCCCGCAAATATTTTACTTATTACTTCCTTTTCGTTTGGTGTTAGCCCGTTTTCGTCTTGGATTTTATTGTAAAATGTTGCGCGGCTGTAACCTAATTTATTGCTGGCTGCATCTCTTACAATTTCTTTACTAACTGAACTTAGCGCGTTGTATGCGTTTATTATTGGTGTTTTTGTGTTCATGGTGTTTGTTAGTTATAAAAATAAGTTTGGTTTACTGTTCTTGTTATTCCCTTATAATTAAAATGTGTATGCCCTTTTAAATATGCTTTTAAATGTTTTCTTTGCATTGTTTTATTCTGGCTTACATCACCTAAAAACCTTCTAGTTAATTTTTTTAACTGTCCGTTTACAATAATTGTTTTTTTACTTGTGTTTGTTGCTTTCATTTTTATAATTGTTTTGGTTAATACTTCTGCAATTATATAAACTATTTAGATAATAATCTAATTTTTAGACTAAAGTTTTTAACATGGTTTTTGTTGAAAACAAAAAAGCCCCAAATAATTGGGGCTTTTTTGCGGGTCTGACTTTAAAACTTTGGTCGTATTTGATTGTTCAGATTGTCAAATATACAAAATTTTATTTAAAACGGGTAATCTTCTCCAGCATTTAAAACAATTGCTTTAGATCCGTAGTACTGTGCTATCTCTGAAAAGTCGTTTTTTTCGTCTGTTAACTCCGCTTTATACTGCATTGTATTATATTTTGGCTTGTATAAACCTATTAGATATTTTTCAAGCTGGGCGGCTTTTGAAGGTGTGGCAAAAATAACGCGTACTTTGTAACCGTTTTTACTTAATACTGTACGCTGTTGGCTTTTATCGTTCCATTTTTGGAAGTGCCTATACATTGTTTTATGTAAATTTGATCCGCTGTAACCTACATAAACAACTTTATTTGTTTTTGTTTCCTTAATTACATAAACGCCTGTATTAAATCGGGCGTTTAATATTCTAAAATTTGGTTTTAGCTTGTTGTTTTTTACAACATAAGGAAAAAACCATTTTGTTTTAATGGCTTTCATTTTCTTTTTGTGGCTTTTAAAAGTCCTATTATTAATAAAACAACTATCGAGAAATAAAATAAATATTTTAAACCTTCTAAACTGTTTGTTTTTTCAATTGTTTTGCCCTGTACTGTTATTGTTTTTATAATTGTATCGGGTTCAACGTAGTTTGTTATGTATAAACTATCTGTTTTATAATTGTAAAAAAACGTTGTTTGTATGTCGTTTTTATTTATAACTATTGTATCTCTAAAAAAATTTGCTTTTAGCGTGGTGTCGTAATAAAAAGAGCGCGTAATAAATGTATCTATTATTGTTGTGTCGAGTTTATTTATAAGTTCGGGGTGTTTCCTTAATAAATTTTTCATTCGTTGCTGGGGGGTGCAACAAACAATAAACAAGGCACAAAAAAAAACTAATAATTTATTCATCTGTTTTCCTTTTTGTTTCGATAAACTGCTTTAGTTTACCAATTAAATCTATTCCGGTTGCTGTGCTTATGTTTTCTAAATTACTTTTAAACTCTATTACAGCAAATATTCCCGCTGTTGCTTTTACTATGCTTTGCGTGTCGGTGCTTAAAAATAAATTTTGCATTATCTGCGCCAAAATTATACCTAAAAAATACAGGATTGTTTTTGTAACTGTTGCACCCATTTTTTTAGAGTGTATTTTTTCTCCGCGTTTCTTTGCTGCGTAAATGCCTGTAATCATATCGGCAACAATTAGCGCGCCTATTCCGACTAAAATATTATGAATTGGTAAAAAAAATGCAATTATTGCGGCTGTGCAATACGCGAAGTATTTAGTAAAAAAAATAAAAGTTGTTGTTTTCATAATTAATATGCGTTTCTGTTTAATGCTGTTTGTAAATCTTGTACAGATTGGTTTAACTGTGCTGCTTGTGTATCTGTTAGGCTGCTACCTATTGAATAAAAACAAGTATTTCGCGAAGTATAACCGCCACCGCTTAGCGCTCCGAAATAAATTGCTGTTGTGTTTTGCGTTGTGCTTGCGTCTGCCTGGCTGCTTACCTGTATTCCGCGTCTAAATAATTTAATTACGTTTGAAGCTGTGCGGCTGCTTACGTATAATCCTGTTGCGGTTGTTGCGAGTGCTACGGCTGTTCCTAAATATGCGTTATTTATATCAAAATAAGTATTATTATTAGTATAATAATGGATCATTAAATTTAAACGGGGTGATGCTATTCCAGCGCCCATTCCTATTTCTGCTCCTGCATTTGCGCCTGTAGTTCGTGAATAAACAGACAAACTAGTGTCGTTTATTCCTGTTACGTTTGCATTTAAATTTGTATTTGTTTGGCTGTTTACTCCGTTTCCTGTGATTCCGTTTGAATTGTGTGTATATCCTCCAGAAAAAACAAGCCTATAAGCTGCGTCTAGGTCGCGCGGGTCTTTTAAATTGTATTTGTGTGTTGTTGATGTTCCACCGACTAAAGGATATATACATAAAAAAGTACTCCAAAGATTATTTTCTTTTAATTCTAAAACAAAAGTATTTATAGCGCTTACAATTTGTATATTATTCATTAATCCGGTAGCTAATAAAAACAATTTAGCGTCTGGATCTAAATTATTAATATCAAATAAAATTAATTGTTTTGTAAAAGGCTTCATTTTGGTAAATACTCTATAAGTGGTAAATTTTTTACAAAATTAAATTCTGTATTTGTGCAAAATTCCATTTCTTGGGTGCTTATAATCCAATCATTATTTATATCCTGTATAGGATTAAAATAACAATCTGGCGCGTATTGCTGACCTTCTATTTTATTTTTTTCTTCTGGTGTTAAAAGTCCTACTAACATAGATTAATTTTGTTCTGTTGCTATTGTTAACTGAAAAGTTTGTCCGCTTACAGGTGTAAATGGGTCTAGTGTTTCCAATACAAAAAATAATTCTATGTCCGCTGTGCTTGTTTCAAATGGTACGCGCTGCGTATTGTCGTTTACTATTGAACTTGTTGTATTTGCTCCGCTTGCTAATACTGGTAAATCTACGTAGCCTATATAATTATCTCCGCTTAAGTCCGAAAATGTTTGATTATTTGGCGCGTTATCTGTTAACGTTGTAAAAAAAGTACTTGTTTTTCCTATATGTATTCTAATTCTAGGCGTTACAACTGCATTTGTTACCAGTTTAAAAGCTGTTATATATCCCGTACCGTTTACAATTCTCGCGCATGGCTTAATTATTAATGCTGAATCGCTGCTAACTATGTCGTTTGCTATGTATGCGGTTGCGTTTGCTGGTCTATTAAACGAATTGCCTATAAGTGAAGTTGTGCCGCCTATTTGCCCTATATGGTACTCGCTTGCTCCTATAGTTGCTACAACTGTGCTTTGCGTGTTTTGATTTTGTGCGTATCTAAAAATCATAATTACTTATTTATAGGTGTAACAAATTTTTTTATAATTAATGCTTTTGGATTTGAACCACCACCAGCAAAAACAAATTTAAAAGGCTGGTTAATAAATTCGTTAGGCTCGTTTTTAAAATCAATTGAGTTGCCTACAGCTAAATTTATTCCTGCGTTAATTGTTAGCGCTTCGTCGCCTTGATTTTCAACCATAACACTGCAACACTTATTTAAATCGAAATTAGCTTGCTGCTCTGTAATTGTGTTTTCTTCGTATGTAACTGCGTACTTCATTTTTATTGTTTATTATATGAATTAAATTAAGCTTTTTACGGTGTCAATCATTTTAGCCATTTTAGCCGTATAATTAACGTCTGTTGCATATCCTCCCGCTTTTATTTCGGCTGCAAATTGTTTAGGATCGTTTTTGTATTCAAAAGCTTCTTTGTACCTAGGCAATA
>JACCDT011140815.1_pt1 | contig 14560 bp, 9 predicted proteins | sample 7446291 | NCBI WGS metagenome assembly JACCDT01 (sample SAMN15323446, study PRJNA562643) | freshwater metagenome | isolation source: river surface water | place: USA:Blue River Watershed | collected 2017-08-17
CCATCTTTCGGGGCAATCACCGTACCGGAATAGAGGATCACCCACTGACTTTTTTCCACCTCCTTCTCCACCTCGAAAGCCCTGGTGGCCTCTTCGGGACCGAGCACGGGAATGAAAACACGGGCGGACTTCATCTTCACATTGGGAGAAAAGTACCTCTTTAAAATCGCCTTGTCCCAACCATGCTGGAAGAAGTCCAGAAGGACCGCCTGGATCTTTGCCCCGGAAGGAACCTTTTTGTTAGGAGGATTACTCGCCGCGCTTTGCTTGATGTCGAAGAAGGTGCCCTCCAGTCCCTTTCCACCCTTCTTGAATCCAAAAGCTGTCAGGCCTCCCGCTGGCATGGCCGATCCTCCACCTGAGGCTCCGAATCCGCCGCCGATACCGGCTCCGCCCATCCCGCTCATCACCGAGGACATCAGGTCGGGACTTGAGGAACTGCTCATCTGAACGGCGGGGAGCGCTATATTCGCCTTTGTTGACGTCGTCGTGATACGCTTCGACATGGACGGTGCACTCATGCTGTTTTTCTTCTTGGCCATCTGCACCTTGTGCTCCTGAGACTTGGGTGCGGAGGTCGGCGGCGGGGCTGTGAACTTCAGCTTCTCCCTCCCCTTGACCACCTGCACCACAAGGAAGGCCGCGACAGCTATCAGGATGACATGGAAGAGAATGCTCAGGACGAGAAAGCTCCCTCTCCATCCCGTGATCTTCTCCCACAGCGTCGGAGGCGGAAGATAATGGCCCTCATGGGCGGGTTCTTCCTGTTGAACCGGAACGACAACGCCCTCTTCTCCCTCGGGGAGAGGCTCCGCGTCCTGGGGATCCATGGGCTGTTGGGGTGTCATCGGGTCAGAACGATACTAGTAATGGATACGTCGAAACAGCGGCTCTTTCACGCGGAAAGTTAAGCAACGACCTCCAAAAAGGGGGCGGACACCAAGCAGTCCCTCCTGCTTCAGCAAGATCCCGAAGCATCTTCTCTGCTTGGAGTACATACGTTGCATCAGGATCCAGTGAAAATAATCGGTTCGGGGGCAAACTCAGGAATGTCTTCGGCGTTCCTTTCCTTCGTGAATATTTGCATCGGATCATCAGGAAACATCGGGGGGCTCTTGGGTTGGACGTATTCCGGAATCGGTGTTCCCTTCAAGGTCTGAAAGACAGGGTATGTGCTGAATTTAGGATACCGTTTGCGTGCCGGATAGGTCTTCCCCTTCTCCTCAATCATCAGGTCGGCCTGAAACTTGCCTCCCGGAACTTCACTGATAATCACCTCCATCGGGTAACTCTTCCCCGCCTCGACCGTGAACCATCTTCCCTTGGGAAAGCCGGTCTCATCCTTGTTACCATCATCATTAAAACGTTTCTCGATGGGTGAATAGATATTCCCAAATCTGCCATTGGGCCAAAAACCGGCAAAGACATCCTGTTTATCAAAGCGAACCAAGATGATATCGTCGCCAATCCCCAAAAACCGGAACGTGCCGGATCGGGGTGCCCTGACCGTCCCTTTATAATGAATGATCCAGTGACTCTCCTTGACATCCTTCTCCAAGCCGAAGGCCTTCGGCGCTGCGTTGGCATCCATCCTTGGAATGACGATCTGCGTGGCCACAATCGGGTCCTTTGACTTGAAATATTTCTCCAAAACGGCCGGATCCCAGCCGTTCTTCACAAAATCGTCGATGATCTTGAAATGATTATCCATGGAATTCCCGACAGCTCCTACTTGGATGTCAGGCGAGGGTTGGCGGTCACGAGTCTGCTTGAGATCATAAAATGTCCCCTCAAGACCTTTGCCTTTTCCCTTGAAGCCGAAGGCGGTCAGGCCACCTGCGGGCATCGCCGAGCCACCGCCCGCAGGCCCGAATCCGGCACCGAGTCCGGCTCCCCCCATCCCGCTCATCACCGAGGACATCAGGTCGGGACTTGAGGAGCTGCTCATCTGCACCTCAGGAAGGGCGATGTTCGCGCTCGTCGACGTCGTCGTGATCCGCTTCGACATCGACGGGGCGCTCATGCTGTTCTTCTTCTTGGCCATCTGCACCTTGTGCTCCTGCGACTTGGGCGCCGAGCTCGGCGGGGGCGCGGTAAACTTCATCTTCTCCCTCCCCTTGACCACCTGCACCACAAGGAAGGCCGCGACCGCAATCAGGATGACATGAAAGAGAATACTCAGTACTAGGAAGCTCCCTCTCCATCCCGTGATCTTTTCCCACAGCGTCGGCGGAGGCAGATAATGGCCCGAAGGAGCGAATTCGGATTCCTTGGAAACCTCGGAAGGCGCCGCACCTTGGTTACTTTCTTCACTTTCCGAGGCTGTGCCAGTGCGAGCAGGATCCGCTTCCGCGCTTTGAATTTCCTGCATTGGCCAGAGAGAGAAAAGTTACCGGAGAGGTGGTGTCTGACTAACCTGCGACGGAAAGATCCGTCTTACTCCTCCTCGCTCACGGTGAAGGTGACATTCGTGATCTTTGCCGCGGCAAGGGCGTTGAGGACATCGATCGTCCTGCTGTACTTCGCCTGGGAATCGCTGATGATCGTCACGACAACGGGTTGCTTGGCGTTTGTGGCGTTTTCCTTGAGCCGCATCAGGGTCCCGCGCAGTTGGGGCAACTCCACGCTCTGCGGGGTGTCAAAGGGTTCGTCGTTGAGGGAGACCTCCCCCTCCTCGGAAATCGTGATCTGGGTCTCGTCGGTGAACTCCGCCGCCGACGTGGTTTCGGTACTCCCGGGGAGACGGGTCGTGAGTTCCTTCTCAACCTTCACCGCTCCCGCCATGACCATGAAGAAGAGCATGATCACGAAGACCACGTCCACCATCGGCGCGATCTGGAAGCCCAGACTCGTGTCATCTTCCTGGGGAAACGATTTCATCGCGCGATGCTACTCCTTGTTGACGGTGGAAAAGGAGATGTCGGAGATCCCAGCCTCGGCGGCCGTGTTCATTGCCTGGGAGACAAAGATCGCGGGCACATCCTTGTCACCGCGGATGACCGCGCGGAACTCGGGGTTCTGACCCGGCTTGGCCACGGCTGCCTGCTCTCCCTCGGCCTTGGCGGCCTTCAGCTTGTCGAGGAAGTCGGAGGATTTGGGATAGACGATGTCCTGAAAGCTGAAGCTCGCCCGCTTGGTGTCGCGGTCCCAGCGGACGTTGATGATCGCCTCGGACCTTTGATCGTCCCGTTTGGCGGCCTCCGCGGCAATGGGCAACTGGATCGACTTGTCTACCTTGAGGACGGAGGCCGAAGTGATGGTCATGAAAAAGATGAGGATGACCAAAAGGACATCCACCATCGGGGCGATCTGAAAGTCAGGCTCGCCCTTCTCTAAACCTCCTCCTCCTCCTGCCATGGCTCTGGTGGCGGGCCGTTACTGGGCCTGCGCTTCTCCTTCGGCGGATTCGACCACCTCACCCTCTTGGGCAAGCCAGTTGGGGGCGGCGGCGTAGATCTCCTCACCGCTGATATGGACACCGGCAAGGGCGTCATAGGGCATCTTGCGGAAGAGTTGGCCGATGACGTCCTGAATGTGGTGAAGGACGTTGGTGGCCCGGGTACGCAGGAAGTAGAACATGCCGAACGCGGGAATGGCGATCAGGAGACCGCTGGCCGTCGCGACAAGCACCTCGCCGATTGCTCCCGCCAGCCCGGAGGGATCACCGATGCCGGAGGTACCGAGGGTGGCGAACGCCTTGATCATGCCGGTGACGGTTCCCAGCAGACCGATCATCGGGGTGACGACTCCGATGACCGAGAGGTAACTGGCATAGGTACCCATGGCCGCGCTCTCCTTGTGAACCTCGGAGATCATCCCCTCCTCCACCATCGTCTTTCCATCACCCAGCATGGCGATGCCGGCACGGAGAATGTTCGTCAGCGGAGACTTGTTATCCCTGCAGAAATTGTAGGCCCCGACATAATCACCCTCCTGGAAATACTTCTTCACCTCCGCCTCGTACTTCGGGGGGGCGGCGTTCTTGATGGTCGTCTTCTTCAATCCCTCGGCCGCGAGATAGACGGTGAGCATCGACATCAGGCCGATCGGGATCATGACCCAACCACCCTCGATGATGGTCTCCATGAGGGTCTTGTGATGCGCCGCCGCCTTGGCATCTTTCTTGGCTTCCTCGGCAAATGCGGAGGTGGCGCAGAGGCCGAGCAGGCAGGTGAGAATCAGCGGGAGGAGGGTTCTGTTCCTTTTCATGAGTGGTTCCAAGTTATGGTTTTCTTATCCCCTTTCAAGTCCCGTCAGCATTTTTTTTGCCTCCGGAGCCTGGGGAAAACTGGGATAAGTCTGGGTCATCTCCTTGAAGGACTCAATGGCCCTCTTTTTATCCTTGAGGCCGACGTAGGCATTGCCGGCTCCGAAGAGGGCGGCTGGTTGGAGAAGCGTGACCGAGGGATAGAAGACCTTGATCGTCAGGAAGGCACGGAGCGCCCCGGCATAGTCCTTCTTCTCAAGCAAGGCCTGTCCGAGCGCCAACTGTGCAAGCGCCGAGCCCACCTCGCCCCCCATCCGGGGCAGTGACTTGGCGCCAACCAGGACCGCCTCCTTGTCGCCCGTGGAGAGCGGTCCGTAAAGGGTGCCTGCACGGGAGAGCAACTCGGTGGAGGGTTCCTTGATCGTTCCCATCTGACGCGCAAGATCGGCTGCTTCCTGATACTTGCCTGTTCCGGCAAGGGCCAGAAGACGGAGGCGCGCCATGTCGGGCCACCAGGATCCGGGGACATCCTTGAACTCACCTTCCTTGGTCACGTAATCGGAAGAGAGGATGATGACCTCGGCGGCCTTCCCCGCGTCGGCCGCGGCGGCAACCCTGGCAAGTGCCTGAGGCTCCGGAAAAGTAACCTTGGAAATGGCGTTGATCGGAACGCCGACCTCGATGGAACCACCCGTATCGGCGGTGATCTTGATCTTCAACTGGTTCCCTTCGCATCGAAGGGTCGTGGAGTTGTAAACGGTGCCGTCGTTTTTGATGATTTCGTAGCCAAGGCTGGAGGCTATCGGGAGAATCGTCAGAAGGACCGGAAGCACCAATCTCGGGGAGGTCATGAAGATCATGGCTTGGAGGGTGAAGTCGCTGGGGCGGTCTGATCCCCGGTGGGGGCAGGCGGCGGGGTCGGCGCGGGCGCTGCGGGAAGGCCTTCAAGCATCTTTTTTGCCTTCTCGGCAAGGGGGTGCTGGGCAAGCTTGGGCTTGGAGAGCATCTCCCTCAAATGAGCGGCAGCCTTGTCGGGTTCATTGATCTTCACGAAGCAATCCGCCGCCTTCAGGTAGGCCGGAATGACCACTTCGGGATAGCGCTGATAGGCCACGAAGACGCGCTGGTAATACTGAACGGCCTGCTTGGGATCCCCCTTCTTTTCGGAAAGCTCCCCGAGGGAGAGGAGGGACTGGGCCGTGATCTCGCCACGCCACTCCTTCGTTCCGGCGACTTGCTCGAAGATTTTTTTCGCCTCGTCGGTTTTTCCAAGAGCCAGAAGCGCGCGGCCCCTGCCGTAGGTGATCTGGCAGAGCTTGCCCTCGGCGAGGCCCTCGTCGATCGCCGTGTTGAAGTAGTTAAGCGCCTCCTGCGGCTTGTTCCTCGCGAGGCTCACCTCGCCCAGTCCCCAGTATGCGAACTCCCGAAGATCGCTCTTGGGGAAGGAATCCTTCAGCTCCACGAAGAGGGAACGCGCCTTGTCGAGTTGGCCGTTCTCGAGGGCCAGAGTGCCCGCTTCTGCCAGCAAACGCGCACTCATCTGGTCTGGAGGGCAGCTCTTGACCAACTCGAGCATGAGCTCCTTCTTGCGATCCTCCTTCCTGGTCATGCGCGCAAGCTCGGACTGCGCGTAGAGAAGGCGGGCTTTCGCCAGGTCGTTCGTTCCGACGTTGGAAGCGTTGATGTATTTGTCCAGGTCCGCGGGCGCGTCGTAGGGAACGGGCGTGGAGGCCGGGGTGGCCGCCGGCTCGGGAGTCGGTTGGGAGGAAGCCGCCGCGGTCCCCGATTCGGGAGCGGGAGCGGAGGTATCCACGGTCAGGAGTGGCTGGCGCGGCTTCTTCGAGCAGGTCTGCGCCAGCAAGGAGAGCATCATCTCCACGGCCTCGTTGTAACGGTCGTTGATGGAGGCCAGGATGCTCTTGGCGATGTAGTCCTTGGCCTCGACCCCCTTGCCTTGCTTCACCCTGGCCTTGGAGACCCAGAAGACGGCAGTGGTGGCGGCGGGATGCTTCGGGTGTTTTTCAGCGAACTTGGTGAACATGTCAGCGATCTCGTCCCACTTGCTCATCTTTTGGAGCTGCTTGTTGGCCTCGAAGAGGGAGTACTGCAGGAGTTGCTCGGTTTCCCCCTGGTCAACGGCCAGTCGGTAGGCTCGGGCCGATTCCTCGGGCATCTCCTTGGCCGCGTAGGCGTCCCCCTTGAGGGCCTGGACTTCGGCATACATGTCGCTTCGGGCATGCTTCTTCTCCCACTCGGAACAAAGCTTGAGGACGTCGTCGTAATGATCGGCGGCCTGGTAACAGACGGCGATGCGGTAGTCGGCATCACCCGAGAAGGTGCCGTTAGGGTTGGCCTTGACGTACTGCTGGAAGGCCGGGAGCGCCTTGGCGTAATCTCCCATCATGAAATAGGCCAGGGGGATTCGGTACAGGCTCTCCTCCACAAAGCGGCCCTTGGGATACTTCTGGTTGTAGAGCTTGTAGTTTTCGATGGCATCATTGAACTTGGCGCGCTTCGCGGGATCGGCCCCTTGGGCGAACTGCGCGTTCGCCATGAGGAACAGCATCTCTTCGGCGGCCTCAGCCTTGTTGGGCTTCTTGAGCACCGCTCCGAAAACGGTTTCAGCCCGCGGATAATCCTCCGCCTGGAGGGAAAGGACCCCCTTCATGTAGTCGGCTTGGGCGGCATACTTGCCGGAGGGAAACTCCTTGAGGTAGCGGTCCATGGCATCGAAGGTCTCATCGACCCTTTCCAAGGCGCTGTAGGATGCGCCGATGCTGAAAAGGGCATCCTCGCGGTACTTCGGATCGTTGAGCTCGAGGATGCTTTCCCAGACAAGGATAGACTCCCACTTCTGGCCCAGGTCGTCATAGGCCTTTGCTTGACGCAGGCGCACGGGAAGCAGCGTGTCGGCCTGCTTCTCGGCCTGCTCGATCCCCTTGGAAATCCCCTCCTTGCGGTCTTCGAGCTGCTTTACGGTGGTATTGATCCGGAAGACATCCCTCGGACTGGTCCTGGGACTTGCCTTGGTTTTTTCGATGAGTTTATCGATCTCCTCAAGGCGCTCTTTCTGGAGCTTCATGACCGTCTCCTTGGACCTGACGATCGCGTACATGCGCAGTGCTTTTTTCAGCTCCTTCTTCGCCATCAGCGCATCACCCAGCGACACGGCGAGAAGATCGAGCTGAAGGGGGTTGTCGACGACGCTGCCGGCAGCCCTGAGCTGCTCGAGAACCTTGAGCGCGGCATCGAGATTACCCTGCTTGTTCTCGATCTCGACAAGCATGAGGGCAGCACTGACGCTGATTTCATCCTTGATCCCCCCCGAGATCAGCTTGCGGAGCACATCGGCACCCTCAGCCTGCTTGCCGGAGTCGATCAGCAACTTGGCGTAGACAAGGTTGGCGCGGCTCCCCATGTCGCCGCCGAGTTCCGTGACCTTCTTGAGAGTGGCCTGGGCCTCCTCCTTTTTCCCTGACTCAGACTGGATCTTGTAGAGGGTGATCAGGGCGTTCGATTTGAACTTCCCGTTGGGGAACTCTTTTAGGATTCGCTGAATCCCCTCCTCGGCCTTCTTGTAATCCTTCTTGCTGAAGTTGGCGATGGCGATGGAGAAGAGGACCGTTTCAAGATTCTCGCCTTCGGGACCCGCTGCAAGGACCTCCTCGAAGCTCTTGATCGCGGCATCATAATTGCCGGACTGGAAGGCGGACTGGCCCGCCGCAAAGGACTCCATGGGATCAGCCCTCAGGGAAGAAGATCCCATCAGCGCTACGGCCAGACAGGCAATGCAAACGTGCCGATAAAAACGCGAATACTGGGAAGAACGCGGAGAATTCATCAGGGGTTCCTAGTTTCTAATTCAGGATTGCTCTTCCTGCAAGGAAGCGATCAAAAGATTCCTTCTGATCGCTCCCTAGGACCTCATGCAAGGCAAACCAATCATCGGATGGTAGCCGATCACCGGCGTGCTTTCGATAAACCGTGGGGAAAATCCTACGGATGCTTGGGAGTGGAGAGTCCGAGCCCGAGCCATCCGACGCCTGCGAAAATCAACTCGATCCCGAGGAAGAGGCCCAGCATGTAGAGACCCGTGTCGGGCCATCCGGAGATGATGAGACCGCCAAGGACGATCGAGATCACGGCACTGAAGAGAATCCAGGCAGCCCCGCGGTGATGGCGCATCCGGAATGCCAGGAAGCATCGGAAGATGCCGCCAATCAGGATGGCCCATCCAAGAAAGAGGGTGAAGGCGATCGCAGCCCGAAAGGGATGGGCGATGAAGACATATCCGGCCACCCCGTAGGCCACGGCGACGAGCCCGTACCAGAGATGGCTCTTCCAACCCCCGATCGTGAATGTCTTCACGAAATGGAAGGCGCATCCGAACATCAGGATGCATCCGATGAAAGTCGCCACGGCGGCCGTGGTGACAATCTCGTAGGTAAGGGCAAAGAAGCCCAAGAGCATCATGGCAATGCCACCGGCGATGGCCCAGCCACGGGAAACTGCGGGAAGAGGAAACTGAGGAATCTGGGGAGTGGGAGTATCCATAGGGAATCCTTTATGGGCGCGTCCACCCTCCCCTGACAAGGGTAAACAAGCCGCCTGAAAGCGGCGCGTACGATCCCGGCGCAGCGGGGGGACCCGAAGGGTGGCACCGCTTGCCTGGAGGCAAATGCCGTCAAAGGAAAGGCTAAAAACAGAAGAGGCCAGAATCGGCCCTTTTCACCATTTCACTTTCTAACCTTCTAACTTTTTACCCTCTTCCGCCTTCCCCTTCTCGAACCACTTGAAGCAGACGGGGACGATGAAGATGGCGATCAGGGTGGAGGCAAGCATGCCACCCACAACGGTTGATCCCAGCACGCGGCGGGAAACGGCTCCCGATCCGGTGGCGATCGCCAATGGCACGCATCCGAGGATGAAGGCGAAGGCGGTCATTAGGATGGGACGGAGACGGAGCTTCGCGGCATCGAGCGCGGCATCCATCACGGAACGCCCCTTCTCCACCTCCTCCTTCGCAAACTCGACGATCAGGATCGCGTTCTTGGCCGCAAGACCGATCAGCATGATGAGACCGATCTGGGCATAGACGTCGTTGTCCATCTTGCGCACGAAGAGCATCGCCAACGCACCGAAAACGGCGATCGGGGTGCAGAAGAGCACGCTCATCGGGAGCGACCAGCTCTCGTACTGCGCGGCCAGGATCAGGAAGACGAAGAGCAGCGAGAGGGCAAAGATCGCCGAGGGAGGAATCCCCTGGGCGGCAAGCTTCTCCTCAAACGACATCCCGAAGTAATCGTAACCCATGCCCGGCGGCATCGTCGCCGCGAAGGTTTCCTCAAGCACCTTCATCATCTGGCCGGTGCTGACCCCGGGGGCTCCGTTGATATTGATCTGGGCGCAGTCGTACATGTTGAAGCGCATCACGAACTCGGGGCCCGAGATCTGCTTCACCTGGAGGAGGCTCGACAGAGGCACGGGATCGCCGTTCTTGTTGCGGACGTAGAAGAGGGATGCTCCCTTCGGGTCGGTTCGCGACGCCCCTTCCGCCTGGATATAGCAGTAGTACTGGAGGTTGAAGCGGTTGAAGTAGTTCACCGGAATGCCTCCCAGGAAGGCCTGGAGCGTGGAGTAGGCCTCGTGAAGATCAACGCCCAGCATCATGCACATGGCCGGATCGATGCTCATCGAGATCTGCGGCACCGAGGGGAGGTAGGTCGTGGTGACAGAACCGACCTCGGGACGCTGCTTGATAGCCGCCATGAACTTGGCGGTGTTGGTGGGCAGGAAGTTCGGATCCGTGCCGAGACGGTCCTCAAGGATGAAGGTCGTGCCGCCCGAGGTTCCGATGCCGGGGATCGCCGGAGGGGGGAAGGCGAAGTTGATGGCTCCCGGCACGGGGGCGATCTTCTGGTTGATCGTGCGCAGGAGGCCGAAGGCGTCCTCACCCGGCTTGGTGCGCTCCTCCCACGGCTTGAGCGTGATGAAGTAGAAAGCGCTGTAGGTGTTCTGCACACCCGAGAGGAGGTTAAATCCCACGATGGTCGTCACATGCTCGACCCCCGGGATCTTGCTGACGATGTCCGCCACCTGCTTGGATACCGCGTCGGTCCTCTGCTGGGAGGAGGCGTTCGGGAGCTGGGAGAAGGCGTAAAGATAGCCGTTGTCCTCCTCGGGAACGAAGGATCCCGGCAGCTTGGAACCGAAGAAACCGGAAAGGGCGACCATGCCGGCAAGCAGGAACCCTGCCACGAAGGTCTTGCGCAGAAGGAAGCGGCAGGTGCCGAGGTATTTGTTCCGGCCCGCGTCAAAGAGACGGTTGAAGGCGCGGTAGAAGGCACCGAGCGGTCCCCCCACCTCCTTGCGGGGTCGCAGGAGCATGGCGCCGAGGGCCGGGCTGAGGCTCAGGGCGTTGAAGGTGGAGATGATCACCGAGATCGAGATCGTCAGGGCGAACTGCTGGTAGAGCCCTCCGGTGATACCGGGCAGGAAGACGGTAGGCACGAAGACGGCGGAAAGGATCAGGGCCGTGGCCACAAGCGGACCGGTCACCTGCTCCATCGCCTTGGCGGCCGCTTCCTTGGGGGAAAGTCCCTCCTCGATATGGTGCTCGATCGCCTCGACCACGACGATCGCGTCGTCGACGACCAAGCCGATCGCCAGCACGAGCCCGAAGAGGGAGAGTGTGTTGAGGGAGAATCCGAAGAGAGGGAAGAGAGCGAAGGTGCCGACCAGGGAGACGGGGACGGCAAGGGCCGGGATGAGCGTGGCGCGCCAGTTCTGAAGGAAGACAAAGACCACGATCAGCACGAGGATGAGGGCCTCGACAAGCGTCTTCTTGATATCCTCCATGCTCGCCGTGACGGCCAGCGTGGTGTCGAGCGCCGTCTTCATCTTGAGCCCCGCGGGGAAGCTCGGAACGAAGGAGCTCATCAGCTTGCGCGCCATGTCGGCGACCTGCAGCGCGTTGCTGCCGGGAAGCTGATAAACAGCGACGATGGCGGCGGGATGACCGTTGAACCGTCCGGCGACGTTGTAGGTCTGGGCCCCGAGCTCCACGCGGGCGACGTCCTTGACCTTGACGATCGATCCGTTCTTGTCGGCACGGATGACGATGTTGGCGAACTCATCCTCGGTCACGAGACGCCCGGGAGCGCGAACCGTGAAGGTCATCTGCTGGCCCTTGGGGACCGGCTCCGCCCCAGTCTGACCGGAGGGATTGACCGTGTTCTGCTGATTGACCGCCTCGTAGACTTCCTGGGTGGTGATGTTGAAGTTGGCGAGCTTGGCAGGATCGAGCCAGAGCCGCATCGCGTAGGTGCCCGCGCCAAAGACCGTCACGCTCGCAATGCCGGTGAGGCGGGTGAGCGGATTGACGATGTTGACGTAGGCGTAGTTGGCCAGGAAGACTGAGTCGTAGCGGTCGTCGTCCGTATAGAGGGCGAAGCAGATCAGCGGGGAAGGCGCCGTCTTGATGACGTTGATGCCCTGCTTGACCACCTGCTGCGGGAGCTGTGACTGCGCCTGGGCCTGACGGATCTGGGTCAGGATCTGGTCGGTGGTTGGGACCGTGTTGTTGGCGAAGATGACGTTGAGCTGCGACTGCCCGGAACTGGAGTTCAGGGAGTACATGTACTGCATGTTGTCGACGCCGTTGACCTGCTGCTCGATCGGCGTCGCCACCGCCTGCTTGACGGTCACCGCGTCGGCGCCGGGATAGGTGGCCGCCACCTGGATCTGCGGGGGAACGATGTTCGGGAACTGCGAAACGGGCAGTCCGACGAGGCAGACCACGCCGAGGATCACCGTGATGATCGCGATGACCATGGCCACGATGGGCCGGTTGATGAAGAACTTTGCCATGACGGGTGTCTCGATGGGCTAGGAAACCCCGGTCACTTGGAGGCCGGTGAGGGCGTTGAGGCAGGTAGCGGCCTGGCGGCGCCATTCTCAGGCGACCCTTTCGCGGGCGCTGGAGTCGGTGAGGTGGCGGGCAACGGCGTCACCGTGCATCCGTCGGTCACCTTCTGGATCCCCTGGACGACAATCCGTTCACCGGGGGAGACACCCGAGAGGATGACGGCCTCGTCACGGGTTGTCAGCGCGACGTTCACGTTGCGGATCGACACCTTGTTGTCGGGGCCGACCACGGCGAGTTGGTGAAGATTCTGGATGGTGATCAGCGAGGCAAGCGGAACGACCAGGGCTCCGTTGATCACACCGACCGTCGCATTCACACGGGCAAAGAGGCCCGGCTTGAGAAGCATGCCGGGATTCGGGAAATTCCCCTCCACGGTGATTGATCCGGTCTGGGTACTGATCTGGTTGTTGGCCGCGCGGAAGGTACCTTTCTGCGGATAGATCATCCCGTCGGAGAGGATCATCTGCATTCCAGCCGCACGGTTTTCCTTCTTCTGTTCGTCGGCGGTGGAGGGATCCTTGAGGCTTCCCTCGATGAGATTCAGGTAGTCATCCTGACCGACTTGGAAGACCACTTTGATCGGGTCGATCGCCACGATCGTGGTGAGCGGCTGGGCGGAAGAGGGACTGACGTAGGTGCCGACCTCATAGTTGGCCAGACCGGCAAGACCGTCGATCGGGGCCACGATCTTGGTGAAGTCGAGATTCACCTGCGCCGACTGGACGGCGGCCTGCTTGGCTGCAACCTGGGCGACCATCGCCTGATAGTTCTGCTGCTGGTTCTGGAACTCCTGGACGCTGATCACCTTTCCGGCGAGCAGGTTCTGGGAGCGGACGAAATCCTGCTGGACCTTGGTCTCCTGGGCGATCGCGGTGGAGAGATCGGCCTTGGCTTTGTCGAGATCAGCCTGAAAAGGCGCCGGATCAATCTGGAAGAGCGGCTCCCCCTGCTTCACCACGCTTCCCTCGGTGTAGTAGCGCTGGATGATATTGCCGGAAACGTTCGGCTTCACCAGCGAGGTGACCGTACCCTGAAGATTGCCGATCCACTCCTTGTGATTGGGCATGTCCTTCTGGACCACGGTTCCCAACGTGACTGGCACGGGAGGGTGTGCTGCGGGCGCCGCTTCGGGCTTTTTGCAGGCGGAAAGCGGCAGGAAGAGGGCCCCAGTAAGCGTGAGGAGCAGGGTACGGAGAGAGTTCATGATCACAGGCGGGTTTTGTAGCAGAGGGTTGCCCCGGGTGACCAGCGTTGTGTGCTGGCGTGAGCAATCACCTTCGGATCAGTCCCGTCGCCATGCCAATGACGGGCAATAGACACCATCCCAGCACGATCCAGGGAATGACCCCGTAGGCACCCTGCTGAACGGGATAGAGGCTGACCCAGAGAGTGTAAGCGATCGAGAGCGCCGCAATCACGGGAATCAGGATCTTCCAGCGGTTTTCCGGTTCGGCCGCACACCACACGGAGATCCCCGCGCTCAGCGCCACAAGGAGGTAAGCGACCAGCAATCCGAGCACGGCAATCGTGGAGGACCAGAAGAAGGGGTCGGAGCCCCGGCCATGAAAAAGAAACCTCATCCCGACATAACCGGCGACCGAAAATCCGATGACACAGAGTGAGGCGAACACCGGCGAGGATCGCCCGGAGGAGAGCCGCCCCAAACGACTGGATGGAGCCAGTTCCCTCACCATGGCAAAGAGGACCCGAGAGGCCCCCATGACGCCCGCCAATCCGCAACCCAAAGCTGAAAACGTGGCCAGAATATCAAGCAGATCGCCGCACCATGGACCGAAGAACGTCGCCCCCATGTCACCGAGCAGGGAATGAGAGGAGGCAAACCGAGCAATGCCGACGGGATCAGTGCCGTACCCGAGGACTTCCGCCGTCGTCACCACGGTGTAGACGACCCCTCCCCCAATCACGGTGCCAAGAAGCACTCGGGGAACCGTGCGGATCGGGTTCCTGACCTCCTCGCTCATCGTCGAGACCTCCTCGAAACCAGCAAAGGAGAGGAATCCGAACGAGAGGGCCAAGGCAAACGCCGAGGGGGAGAAGATGCCTGCGGGGGGAATGAAGAGGTCATGGATCGGGGGATCTCCCTGCGGACCATGCCCCTGAAGCACCCTCCAGATCACGGCCACCGCGAGCGTCAGCATGACCACGACGGCAATCCCCTCCATCACGATGAGGGCGATCGCGGCACGGCGGGCTGCCGTCACACTGAGCACCCCGACCACCAAGGCCCCGATCAGGGTGAAGCAAAAGACGGAGGGGTGGTGCGCCGGATGGAATTTGTCGGCAAGATCGCTCCTGAAAAGTCCGAATCCCGAGATCCCGACCATCCCGAAGCAAAGATAAGCACCCAGCATCGCCCATCCGGCGATCAATCCCGACTTGGGCCCCATGACCGCCGAGACGAAGCC
>JACCDT010017413.1_pt1 | contig 14558 bp, 8 predicted proteins | sample 7446291 | NCBI WGS metagenome assembly JACCDT01 (sample SAMN15323446, study PRJNA562643) | freshwater metagenome | isolation source: river surface water | place: USA:Blue River Watershed | collected 2017-08-17
ATGCAATTGCTTCATCATCTCCATGACGTCGCCTATGAAAAGGGTCAGACTAATACGTTGATGAAATAGATGAAAACGATGAAAACCTTGACCTAGATAGGCGTATTGCTCAAGCAATGCCGCACTGATATCAGCAAGTTCTGGCCAGAGCGCATGGGCTTGTTGCATTTGCGCAAGACTCAAAGGGTATTGCTCGCAAGAGATAAAGTGTAAGCGTTGATGTGCTTGGCTAGTTTTTAGCCATAGCTGACAGCTACTCAGAAAATTGAGTCCAGTGCCAAACCCTGTTTCGATAATGGTGAAGTGGGTTTTATCAAGATGTTGCCAGCGTTGCTCTAGTTGATTTTGTTGCAAGAACACATACTCGGTTTCTTGCATACCGTGGTCTTGAGAAAAATAAATATCCTCAAATATAGTGGAATAGGGTTGGCCATCTTTCCATGTAAGTTGACTGTCATTATGCATGCTGACATTTTAAGGGATTTGTCCCTAAAAATCTGAGTTAGAAGCTATACTCATATTTTTGGTTCTCAAGGTTTATTCATGAAATATCTTTCTGTTTTGATGGCTTTTTTATTTCTCTCATCGACGACTCAGGCACAAGAGCTTAATAAAGAGACGCAACAGATTGATCACGAGGCAAAACAAGCGAATCCTCAATGGCCAAGTTTTGGCATGGATTATTCCAACCAGCGCCACTTCCCCAGCAATCAAATCAATACGTCTAATGTGCAAAATCTCGGCAAAGCATGGGAATTTCGCACCGGTGTTAAAAGTAGTTTTCAAACTACGCCTATCGTGAGTGATGGGGTGATGTATGTGTCATTACCTTTTAATCATGTGATTGCCTTAGACGCCAAAACCGGTAAGCAATTATGGCGCTATCAACATCAGCGTCGTGCTGATTGGAAAATGTGCTGTGGTCCTGCCAATCGCGGGGTAGCAGTTGCTCATGGCAAAGTATTGATGGGAACTGTGGACGCAAGATTGATTGCTTTAGATGCAAAAACTGGTCAATTGATTTGGGATATTAATGTCGTTGAAGATAGCGGCCTAACAGAGGGGCAAGATACCCTTAACAAAGATGATCCGAATAGCAATGCAAAGATTTCTGGGGGTACGGGAGTCGGTATCGCGATGGCCCCTATCGTTTTCCAGAATAAAGTGATTGTGGGGATTACGGGCGTTGGCTATGGCTTGCATATTGATAATCCACGCGAAGATGCTCCTTTGGGGGCGGTTATTGGAGTGACTGGCCGTTATGGTAGACCAGGGTTCCTCGCTGCGTTTGATATTCATGATGGTAGTCGAATTTGGCAATTCGATACGATTCCTGAACAGGGATGGGAGGGTATATTCACGCCCACAACTCAAGATGGCATTTCCCTCAATCGTGATATTCAGCACGAAAAAGCCACAGTTAATCAATATCGTGATTCGGCCCGCTACGGTGGTGGATCAGCATGGTCTACTCCAGCGATAGATACAAAAAGTGGAATTTTATTCTTTGGAACGGGTAATCCTTCTCCACAAATGAACGATGTCTCTCGACCTGGGGATAATCTTTATACTGTGTCCCTCGTGGCCCTCGATGCCAATACAGGCAAACTGAAGTGGCATTATCAGCAAGTTCCTCACGATGTTTGGGGTTATGATTTAGCAAGTCCCCCCATGTTGTTTGATTTAAAAATGGCTAACAAGAGCATTCCAGCCGTGGCTGAAGCTGGCAAAACTGGCTGGCTTTATGTCCATGACAGGTCAAATGGCAAACTATTATTAAAATCAGAAGCCTTTGTGCCGCAGAAAAATATGTTTGCAAAGGCAACTTTCGAGGGAATTATTCTTTACCCAGGAATACTAGGGGGTGCAAATTGGTCTCCTGCTTCTGTTGATAGCAAACAACAATTGGCTTTTGTTGCGGGCATACATGCTCCTATCAAATACACATTGCACGAAGCTGCGGCCCATGATGGTAAATCTTCATTACGTTATACCTCATCCGAGCCTGCTGACGAGCCTCGCTGGGGATTGTTGAGTGCAATTCAACTAGCTGACGGAAAAATTCGCTGGCAACAAAAAACCGAACAACCACTGATGGGTGGGGTGCTTAGCACGGCTGGAGGTTTAGTTTTTGTGGGTGAGGGTAATGGTCAATTTAATGCTTTTCAAAGCGATACGGGTCAATTGCTTTGGCAAGACAAGTTGGAATACGGTGTAAATGCACCGCCAATTAGCTATCAAATCGAGGGTAAGCAATATATTGCAGTTGCAGTTGGTGGCAATGCAATTCTAGGATATAAGCAAGGTGATTTAATCGTTGTCTATGAATTGAAATAATTGACTGAACGAGCCGCCATGAGAGCTATCAACGTTTATCCATTAACACGCTATGCCGGCGGGTATTAAATCAAATAAGCATTCTGGAAAATAAAGCAATATATGAAGAATATATTGGCGTCCCCACGGGGATTCGAACCCCGGTCGCCTCCGTGAAAGGGAGGTGTCCTAGGCCTCTAGACGATGGGGACCTAAGAAACAAACATTATACCGTTTTCACCGATTTAAATCAATCTGAATAAGCTTGTGATTCGCATCAATAAAGGCTTGCGCCCAAGGATTACAGATGATTGGTGGAGATAAGCGGGATCGAACCGCTGACCTCTTGCATGCCATGCAAGCGCTCTCCCAGCTGAGCTATACCCCCAATGGATACAAACAGTACACTCGAAAGAGGCGCTATATTAGGGACGCCGAGGGAGCCTGTCAATCATTTTTTCTAATCGACTTGCGCTGTAAATCGGCGGATTAACTGACGCCAAGCCTTCCTGCCAAGCTTACGTTTAAGCACAACTTTTAAGTCATAAAGATAGAAAGGCAATCGCATCCAAGTTTGTAATCGATTGCCTTTGCTCGCGAAGTAATAGGCGAGAAAAACCTCGCGATCTGCCCAATTAATTTTATTACATACACGCACAAGATCGATCAATCGCTGACGCACTGTTAAGGGCTGTAAATAGAAACGTGCTCGATTGGTATCAATCAAGGTCATCATTAATTCATCGTCTTGTATATCCAGTAACAAATTCCCTGCAGATAAATCTCTAAACATGACGCCGCGATGATGCATCTTGTTAACGAAATGACTGAGTTGTTGCAAGCAGCGAGTTTTGCTTAGGCCAAGAAATTGATCTTGCCCCAGGTTGAAGGCTGCAAACATCTCTCTTGCTGTAGCCTGATGCTTTACCGCCTCGCAAACATAGAGGTTGTAGTTAAATCCTGTTTCGCTTAAATGCTCGATAAATGCAATTGGTTTTGCGACTGCGATATCTTTGCGCATTAATTCACAACTAGCATTCCATGCTGCTTTTGACTTGTTGGGCTTGGCTTTATCTAACCAGCGCTTGTACCAGTGTTGTCTTGCAGGGCGCTTGAGCACCAATTGAATATTGGGATTGAAAGGATGGGGGGTTTGCCAAACGACATTACGTCCTTTGCGCAAAATATGCGTTTGACTGACTTGTTTGTCTAATTCAGAAATCAAAAATTCAAATAACTGAATGGCCTGAGAACGAAGGTTTGAAGCTATGACAGCTTGCCATTGTTGGTTTTGTAAGTGGAAGTAGTCTACATAACCGTAGCGGCAAATCTTGACCGACAGGGCCTGTTTAGGGGCAATGGGTTTATAGGCATCTTTAATATCATTCCACTGCAACATAATCGGTTGTTCATTAATAAAGTCAGGGAGATTGGCGATAGGTTCACCGCGAATATCAAAAAACTGCGCGCGACTGAGAGCATCCGAAGAATATACCTGGTAAGTGCTGTAACCTAAGCCATTGATACACCATGCGATATCAAATACATGTTGCTGTTTTTTGAATCGATGAATTTCTAAACCAGTCAGTTCACTTTGAGAGCCCAGATACTCAGCTTCACTCAAATGGCTAATGATAAAACGCATCGCATGAAAACTTGGCCTGCGGGTCAATTTACTTAGTTGACCTGTTACTTTTTCGTAATAGCTTATTTTTTCTCTTTGCGGATATTCTTCCTCGTGGTCATCAATCAACCCCTCACGATGGCAAATTAACGGCCCCCAAAAAGCTTTTTCTAAGGCACCTGAAGCAACACATAGCACCATGTAGCGAACTAAATAGTCGGCTTGTTTCAATTCCGTGAAAATCGTGTAACGTTGAATGCGTGGCAAGGTCCAAAAACTTGATAAGGATGCTAATCGATTAACACCAAATGACAAGGATAACTGCTTTAATGTATTGGCCTTTTTTATGAGATTAAACTTAAGTTTATCCGCCAATCTATAGCCCATGACTTTGTGATCATATCGCTCTGGTTCGGTGGCGCGTTCCGCAAATAAATTGTTACTGTAAACATCTGGGAGTAACTGCATTTTTTGCAACTTACGCAAAAATAGTTCGGTATAGGGCGGTTCGAAATCGGTGATATTGGGTCCTGCAAGCGTCAAGCGAAATTCTTTTACGATAGGGTGGGCAATTTGCCACGCACTCATAAAGCTTTGTAGGGTGTAACCACTCCATCTTGGACGATTGACCGTGCTGCCAATCTCAACCATATGAATACTTGCTTGATAGCGGTTCAAAATATAGCGAATAAATTCCGCCCATTGGCGTTGTACTTGGCTTTTTTTAGCAATGATTTTGGCTTCGTCGGGATGTTGAACAAAATGAACAATCAGTTTAATTCCAGCTTGAGTTAATTTGTCCATAAGGCGCATTTGTGCGTCTTTATTGTCGTTAGATACATCAATTCTTACGATAGAAAGTTTTAGAGATGCCAGCGCATCACATATGTAATCGTCATAAGCTGGATGAGGTCCGGGAGCAACTCCAAGGCCAAAGAAATCTGCAGGAACATTAAATTTTGCGGCAGGAAGGTGGGCTTTTTTATCTAAAAATTTTCCCGAAATCAAGAATTTGCCGGCATTCCAAAACAATAGGAATTTTGCAAATTTTTGATGAAGCTTATTTTTCCAACGATTACTTAACATTGACTGTCCACTAAGTTTGCTTTTGCAAGGGAATATCATACTGCTGCTTTTGATAGAGCTGACTAGGCAATAATGAGTGCGCTAAGGCAACTTTGGATAAATTTTGATATTCCTGCGTTGCTTTGTCTACGATTGATAGGGATTTACTGATAGGAGAGTACTTGCCATACACATCCGATTTTCCAGATTGTAAAATGACAACCTGGTCTCCTTGCATCCAAGCATAGTTTTGATTGAATTGCATCATGGCTCGACCTGATTGACTATCCAATAAGTCTTGCTCACTCAATTGACTAATATCCTGACCTATCATTGGATGTTCACTCTCAATCCCCATCAGTGAAAGTAATGTGACAGGTAAGTCTATCTGACTGCATATCCGTTTGATGGTCTTGGCCTGGATGTCTGCACCTAAAATAAGAGCTGGTATATGGAAATTTTTGATCGGAACTAAGTGTTCACCGCGGACCCTGATATCGTGGTCTGCCACAATTAAGAATAGGGTGTCTTGCCAATAATCGCTCTGTTGCGCCTGATGAATAAACTGCCCTAAAGCAAAGTCTGCATATTTCACTGCATTATTTTCAGTCGCCTTTTTCTCATCATATAAGCTGATGCGCCCATCTGGAAATTCAAATGGAGCATGATTAGATGAACTAAAAATCAGGCTAAAAAACGGCTTAGATTGTTGATGTAATTGCAGATGACGTTGATGTGCCTTATTAAATAAATCCTCGTCACTGACTCCCCAGCTGCCAGTTAAAATTGGGTTTTCATAGTCTTTTTGGTCTATTACAGACTGAAATCCATTGCCACGAAAGAAGCCGTTCATATTGTCAAAATGGGATTCGCCACCATAGATAAATTCGGTGTGATAACCCTGATTGCCTAACAACTTGGCAATGGTAAAAAAGTCACGCTGAGATTTTGATAACTTGACGACACTTTGCGAAGGGGTGGGAGGAAAGCCGCTCACCACAGCCTCGATGCCTCTTACTGAACGTGTGCCAGTGGCATACATTTGCTCAAACCACCAACCTTGATGTTTCAGCTTTTCTAATTCCGGGGTCACAGGAATGCCACCGAGGGATTCAACAAAAGTTGCCCCCAAGCTCTCTTCTAACACAATGACTAGATTTAAAGGTTTGTTGCGCTTGGAGGAGGCTTTTGCAAAGTGCAATGTTGGGTATTTAGGATGGGATGAAAATGTTAAATGATGCTGTTGAGCTACAATTTTTAGCACTTCGTCTGCGGCAAGCTTGCCATAAATATCGCTGGATTTATGCTCATGTTTAAAACTGTAAATCGCATGGATGACTGACCAAGCAGAGTTAAGAATAAGACTATTCACCATGGCATCTTTGGTCATGGCAAACATAGCGGGATTAGCAGGTCTATGTCCCAATGAGGAACGTATCATGGCGGCATTCAGGACAAACATCAAGGGCCAAAGGAGTAATGTCGTCAACGTACTCCAGCCGCGATCAAGGCTTAAGATGGGTTGCATGGTAAGGCTAAGTATCCAAGCACTGATGATGGTCAGACCTATGGCAAAAAATACATGCCACCTGAAGCCCCGCCAAAGCATAGAAAATACCTCTTTTGGATATTTTAGATATTCAACAAATAAGCGATTGGGGCGAACATCATATTCACTGATAAATCCCGGCGTAGCGACTTCAAGGAATATGCTGAATAGCGTGCAGGCGATTATCCAGACATAGGTGATGGCGAGCCAAGTATTCCAGGTAAGGTCGAAGGCGGCTAGTGGAAATAAGAGTAGTGGAATCAGCCAATAAAGACCGATTTGTATGCTATCTACACGAAAGCCTTGAAGCATGACCGTTGCAAGCTCCCCAGTGTTTTTTACACGCTTATATTGCCAAGCGATCAAAGCCAACCTTGAAACGGAAAATACTGCGAAGCACACTAAGCCTAATATCAAAAGAGGCAGAATCGCGCTGGATTGGAGTATCCAGATGCAGATGAAATCAAATGGGTTGGGCAAACTTAGCCTCTAATATTCGATTGTGAGCTAAATTTGGTTAAATCAACCAATGGTGCAGGTTGCCAACCGGCCTTTCTGTGCTCTGCAACAACATTTGTAAAGACGCCACCTCGCACATAGAACTTTGCTGTTAAGCGCATAAAACGTGGCTGAGTCGCTTGCACCAAATCATCTAAAATACGATTTGTGACTGCTTCGTGAAAGCAACCCTCGTCCCTGAATGACCATGTATACAATTTAAGACTTTTTAATTCGACACATAATTGGTCTGGAATATAGTCTAAATAAAGCACTGCAAAATCTGGTTGACCAGTCTTTGGGCATAAGCAGGTGAACTCTGGAATTTCCATATGAATATGAAAATCTCTTTGCGGACAAGGGTTAGGAAATGTTTCCAAGGTTTTGCTTGGCTGTGCGGTAGGTTTAGCACCTAAAGAATCTGGGTTTATCATGCTCATTTTAGTAAAATATGTTGGACACCATATTATAATGCGTAATGTTGATGAATCGATAAACGCAACACAAAAACCATTACCTTTGGATACATTAAAAATTGCGTCTGACCCACCTAAAACTCGCCGGATTTAAATCCTTTGTTGACCCCACAACCTTGCATATTCATGGGCAAAGAGTGGGGGTTGTTGGTCCGAATGGATGTGGTAAATCTAATGTAATGGAATCTGTACGCTGGGTATTGGGTGAATCTAGTGCCAAGGAAATGCGTGGCGATTCCATGGATGCTGTAATCTTTAACGGTTCCGCGAATCGCAAAGCAATTGGTCGCGCCAGTGTCGAATTGGTGTTTGATAATAGCTTAGGGAGTGTTGGAGGTCCTTGGGCGCAGTATGCCGAAATCTCTGTTAAACGAGTGATTGAGCGAGATAAGGGCTCAACCTACTACATCAACAATACCACCGTCAGGCGTCGTGACGTTTCCGATTTATTTCTTGGTACAGGTTTAGGGCGTAATTCATATGCCATTATTGGACAAAACACCATCTCCAGAATAGTAGAAGCTAAACCCGAGGAATTGCGCGTATTTCTAGAAGAAGCGGCGGGTATCTCAAAATACAAGGAAAGAAGAAGAGAAACCGAGTTGCGATTGCGTGATACACGAGAGAATTTGCGCAGGGTGGAAGATATACGTCAAGAAATCGACAATCAAATTACTCGCTTACAAGCTCAAGCTGTTGTCACCCAACAATACCACGCTCTGCAAGAGTCTCTAAAAATGGCGCAAGGGCGCTTGTGGTGGATAAATAAACGAGACGCTGGGGTGCAATGGGAAAAATCACAACGGCAGGTCGAGAAAGTAGCTAATGACTTAGAGGCGCAAACATCCATTTTGCGCAAGACGGAAACCGAGCTAGAAACGCTCAGACAACAACACTTTGAGCAAAGTGAGTCGGTGCAACAGGCGCAAGCAGCGTATTACGAGAGCAACGCGCTATTGGCGAATTTAGAGACTCAAATCAAACATAATCAAGAAGCTAAAGAGCGCTTGATTGCCCAACAACAACAAGCAGAGCAGCAGGTACAACGGTTGCAATCTCTGTTAGAGGAATTGAATCAAGATTTACAACAAGCACAACAGAATAGCTTGCTCGCCTCAGATGAGTTAGGCATTGCAGAAAAACAAGTTGAACAACAACAAACTAAATTGCCAGAACTAAAATCTGCATTAGAGCAATGTCAGAAAGCTTACCAACAAGCGCAGCAGCAAAGACAAGAGGCAGAGTCTGCCTTACAACTTGAACAACTCAGCCTCAGTCATTTAATTAGCCAAGATAATCAGATTCAGCTTCGTCAGGAGCAGTTGCAACAAGACCTCAGTCAAATCTCCTTGCCAGACCCGGCCTCAATCGAGGCTTTACAGCAGCAACAAATAGCTTATGCGCAAGAGGTTGATCGCTTAACTCAACAAATAGTGGTGCTAAAACAGCAGGAAGCTTCTTTGCAAGAGGATATCCGCGAAGCCCGAATTGTATTGACAGAGCATGATAAACAACTGATGCAACATCTTGCTCAAATTGGTTCACTAGAAAATATACTGAAGCAATTGGGTAGCGCACAACAGATGTCCTCCTGGCTAAGCTCAAAAAAATTAGATGACAAGCCTCGAGTTTGGCAGGCTTTAGAGATTACACCCGGGTGGGAGCTGGCTGTTGAGGCAGCCTTATCGCGGCATCTTAATGCTGTGACAGCAAAACAAATGGATGCAAGCTTACTTACTGAACGTCCACCGTCAAGCTTGAGTTATCTGCAATATGACATTCGTCCGGCAGCGCAAAAAAGTCACCCATATTTAAAACCTTTATTAGATAAAGTGAAGGTGCTTAAGCCTGAATTACAAGGACTAATCTCTGAGTTGCTAAGTGATATGTATATATCTGAAGATAACCTTAAATTTCTAGATATACGCGATCAACTTGAGCCACACCAGTTGCTTATCAATCAACAAGGCGATGTATTAGCTCGATATGGCGTCATACTCAACGCGGCGGCTGGTGATAATCAAGGTGTTTTAGAACGTCAAGCAGAACTGAAAGCATTAAAAGCAAAATCACCAGATTTGGAAGCGCATGCTAAACGCCAACAAGCCAAGTTAGAACAACTTGAACAAAAGCTTATGCAACTGGGCCAACAATTGCAGCAATCTAATCAATCGTTGAATCAAGTCGTGCAAAGTAAGCATGCATTGGACATCGAATTACAAAAGCTTGTACAAACGCAACAGCATGTCCAGCAAAGAGAAGCCTCTATATATACGGAATTAACTCAATTGTCAGAGAAGCTAAGTTCTCACGCACAAGAGATAAAACAAAAGCAACAAACAATAGCGCAACTTGAAAGACATATTCCAACCTTAGTGCAACTGGCGGAAAGCGCTGCGCAAACATGGCAAGAGTCGCAAAAAGCATATCAAGAATTTACCCAAATACTCTTGCAGGAAGAAAAACATTTACAAGAAAAGCAGTTTAATAAAAAAATTAATACAAATAAAATCATTGATATAGAGAATAGAATTAAACAAGGCGATGAGGAAAAAGCTCGTCTACTTAGACAGCTAGATGAAATTGTAACGATGTTAAATGCGGCCAAAATGGAAGGATTGCAACAAAGCCTCCAGACAGCTGTTATCGATAAGCAGGAAAAAGAAAAAAAGCTGGTCGAGGTGAGAGACGCTATGGCCCAATTTGAGCAGACTTTGCAAGATCGTGAGCGCTTCCGTATCCAAATTGAACAGCTTATTCATCCTATGCGCGACAAGTTAGAGCAAGCGCGCTTGCTAGAACAAGAAATGCGGCTCAATTTTGAGCGCTGTCAAAACCGTCTAAGTGAATTAGATATCGAAGAGTCTTTGTTGTTACAAGAAATGCCAAGCAATGCTAGGGCGCAACAATGGGAAGAGCAGACACAACAAATCCAACTGCAAATTGATGCTTTAGGTGCGGTTAATTTGGCTGCTATACAGGAGCTTGAGAGTGAGGTTCAGCGTAAACAGTATCTTGACAGTCAAGCCTCGGATTTAGAGCAAGCAATTTCTACTTTGGAAGACGCCATTGTTAAAATCGATCGCGAAACTCGCTCACGGCTTCAATCCACCTATGATGAAACCAATCGTCACTTTGGAGACTTATTTAAAGATCTCTTCGGCGGAGGTCAAGCAAAGCTTGAGCTATTGGGCGCTGAAATTCTCGATAGTGGGGTACAAGTATTTGCTCAGCCACCAGGCAAGAAAAACTCCACCATCCATTTGCTTTCTGGCGGAGAAAAAGCACTGACCGCTCTGGCTTTGGTATTTGCTCTGTTCAAACTCAACCCAGCACCATTTTGCTTGATGGACGAAGTAGACGCACCTCTTGATGATAGCAATACCGTTCGATTTTGCGAGATGGTCAAAAAAATGTCTGAGCGTACGCAATTTTTATTCGTGAGTCATAATAAAATTACGATGGAAATGGCGCAGCAGTTGATTGGTGTCACGATGCAAGAGTCTGGAGTTTCACGAGTTGTTGAGGTGGATATGGACGCAGCTATGAAGATGCAAGAGCCAGTATTAGCTGAGCTTAACTAGGAATATGAGAAAAAGGGTGGCTGAATGTTTAATGATATGACCATTTCACTGCTGATTATCGGAGCACTGATTATCGGTTTTACTCTCGCCTATAATCGATGGCAAGCAAGACGCTTACACAAGCATAATGAAGCGCAGGCAGTTGAAAATCGCGACCTAGAGAATCAGCCAGAGTTTGATGCCATTGATGATACAGATGTAGATATATCTAACGAGAGGACCTTGTCAGAGACTGATATTGCTATTCAAGACAGTTCATTTTTTGATGAAGATGAAGTTGAGTTTTCTGCTGAGGCATCATTTGATCAAGCGAGCTCTGATGATCATCTCATCATATTCGAATCAAGCACAGAGTCAAATAACAAAGTAGCAGATGATGTCTTAGAAAACATCAATCAGCCTTTGCAAAGTATGGATGAGCCGCAACCTGTTACATCAATCTCATCAAAATCAAGCCATGATTTGCCTGTCGAGGTCAGTGAAGATATTGACACCATTGTGCAATTTGAATTGACATCTGACGACGGCAAGAAAATGAATCTACAAAGCGTGATAGAGCAGTTATTTCCGCCAGCAGGATTGCAATCCCTTTTACAAATTTACGCACAAAATACGGCTGGTGAATGGCAACATAGCTCACTCATTAAAGCGGATATTTCCTATCAGCGTATGTTGCTAGGATTGCAATTGGTAAGTCGTGACGGTGCTATATCAGAACAAGATGTTCAACAATTTAGCCAGTTAGTTGAGTATTTGCAAAATCAATTATCCAGCTCTCCAAAATGGATTTCGAATTCTAATGTCTTGGAAAAAGCTAGAGAGCTTGATCAGTTCTGTATTCTGGTTGATAAGACAGTAAGATTGCACCTATTACATGGCGTCTCAGGACGGTTTACCGGAACAAAGTTTCGCGGCTTAGCAGAGGCAAATCATTTACAAATTCAAGATGGGAAATATGTTTTTCTAAGCGAAAACAATCAAATACTTTTTAGCTTGGAAAATATAGAGAGAAATCCATTTAACCAAGATATGCTCAGGACAGTAGTTCTTAAAGGAGTTACATTCCAATTAGATATCCCTCGTACGGCTGATTGTGCAGAGGTGTTTGATGTCATGCTCGATATAGCAAAGAAAATGGAAACGGCTCTTGGTGGAGTATTAGTAGACGAACAACAGCGAGAATTATCTGAGCTACATTTAGAAAAAATTAATCAACAAATCAAGCTGATTCAAGATCAAATGAATGCCCGAGGAATTCCCTCTGGTTGCGATACTGCTTTAAGGTTATTTAGATAGTCCTCTATGGAAAAGCAATCAGGGTTGTTTGACTTAGATCCGCCAAATCATCCACAAGATTCTCTTGGCGTTGCTCAAGTTCGTCATCAGCAACTTACCCAAGAAATCACTCAGCACGACTATCATTACTATGTCTTGGATGCACCCACGATTAGCGATAATGAATACGATGGCTTATTCCGAGAATTGCTCGCATTAGAGCGTGAATTCCCCCAATTGGTGACGGCTGATTCGCCCAGTCAACGAGTCGGTGCAACTCCTTTAAATAGCTTTCAAGAAGTGGTGCATAAGCAGGCGATGCTCTCCTTGAACAATGCGTTTAGTCAGGATGAGGTAGAGAGTTTTGATAAGCGTATACGTGAAATCATAGGCGCTGAAATCATAGAATACGCAGTAGAGCCAAAGTTTGATGGACTTGCCATTACGCTGACCTATGAAAATGGTGTGTTTGTTCAAGGCGCAACGCGAGGTGATGGATACACCGGTGAAGATGTTACGCACAATTTACGTACTATAAAGTCAATTCCTATGCGTTTATTCCATCCTCATGCCCCCAAATTATTGGAGGTGCGTGGGGAAGTGTTAATGCACAAAGCCGATTTTGAAAGATTAAACCAGGAGCAAGAGCGACTCGGCGCCAAGCTGTTTGCCAATCCGCGCAATGCCGCCGCTGGTAGCTTACGACAGTTAGATCCGGCGATTACCGCGACTCGCCCATTATCTTTTTACGCCTATGGATTAGGTGCTAGCGAGGGTTTGCATATCCCTAGTTCCCATCATGCGTGTATGCAACTTCTCCATGAATTGCACTTGCCAGTTTGCGCTGAGCGTAACATTGTTACTGGCGTCGCAGGTCTTATGCAGTTCTATCAAACTATGCAAAGTAAGCGGGCTCAATTGCCCTATGATATTGATGGAGTCGTCTATAAAGTCAATCTATTAGCCTATCAAGAAGAGCTTGGTTTTGTCTCGCGAGCACCGAGATGGGCAATCGCGCATAAATTCCCAGCGGAGGAGGCAGAAACGATCGTCGAAGGTATTGATGTTCAAGTCGGCCGAACCGGTGCTATCACGCCTGTTGCCAGATTGAAGCCTGTATTTGTGGGAGGTGTCACCGTTACCAATGCCACCCTTCATAATGAGGATGAGATGCGGCGTAAAGATATACGTATCGGTGATACGGTAATCGTCCGTAGGGCGGGGGACGTGATTCCAGAAGTGGTCGCAGTCAGACTCGAAAAGCGTCCCGAGTTTAGCCAAATATTTAATATGCCGCATCAATGCCCAGTCTGTGGTTCACATATCCTAAAGCAATCAGACGAAGCAGTTGCCAGGTGTACTGGGGGACTCTTTTGTGATGCGCAACGCAAGCAGGCTATTATTCACTTCGCCTCTCGTAAAGCTATGGATATTGAAGGGCTAGGGGATAAGCTAGTCGAGCAGTTAGTTGATGCTAATTTAGTGCATGCTTTATCTGATATTTACCAGTTAGATGTACAAACTTTGGCAGAATTGGATCGAATGGGTGAAAAATCTGCGCAAAATATCATGCAAGCTATCGAGGCCAGCAAGAAAACCACACTCGCGAGATTTATCTATGCTCTAGGTATCAGAAACGTGGGTGAGGCTACTGCAAAGGACTTGGCTAAATATTATCCGAACTTTGTTGATTTGATGCATGCACAGCAAGATCAACTACAAGAAGTGCCAGACGTGGGGCCTGTGGTAGCAGAGTCTATCGTAAATTTCTTTGCTGAGCCTCACAACCAAGAAGTTTTGAAATACTTAATAAGCACTGAGAGTGAGGGTGGGGCAGGTATTCATTGGCCCGAACCTCTAGCGATACAACATCATCCTGAATTTTCTGGCAAAACATTTGTCATTACTGGCACCTTACCAAATATGAGCAGAGACCAAGCGAAATCAATGATAGAGTCATTAGGTGGTAAGGTGAGTGGAAGCGTATCCAAAAATACGGATTATTTATTGGCAGGAGCAGATGCCGGAACTAAGCTAGAAAAGGCACAGGCGCTGTCGATTAAGATTATCGATGAGCAAACTTTAATGAATATGGCGGAATAAAAGATGAATCAATGGGCTAAGGTATTACTCGCAAGCGCAATCGTTAGTGTTTCAGTGGGTGTCAATGC
>JACCDT010353812.1_pt1 | contig 14547 bp, 8 predicted proteins | sample 7446291 | NCBI WGS metagenome assembly JACCDT01 (sample SAMN15323446, study PRJNA562643) | freshwater metagenome | isolation source: river surface water | place: USA:Blue River Watershed | collected 2017-08-17
AAGTTGCAAACTGGCGTGCGCGCTGGTGAATTGATGACCATGTCTGTGGACTCTGTTCAAACCAAAGACATCGGCTTGGGCTCACGTGCATCGTTGACTTCTACTGGTTTCAGCGGAACCGCTGGTTCATTGGCTAAAAACATGGCTGCTGGCGACTTGGTGTTGAATGGTGTGACCATCCGTGCCTCGTCTGCTGCTGACGACGTGTTGTCTTCAAGCGACAAATCATCAAGCGCTATTGCCAAAGCTGCAGCCATCAACGCATCAAGCGCTCAAACTGGTGTGGTAGCAGTTCTGGGAAATACCACTGTGGGTGGTACTGCAATGACTGGAGCAGGTGGCGCTGGTGCAATCACCATCAACGGCGTCAAAACTGCATCCATCACAACCACCTCGGATATGGGCGCTAACCGTGCTTTGGCAGTGAATGCCATCAACGCAATCAGCGCACAGACCGGTGTTCGTGCCGTGGACACAGGCGATGTGAACAAAGGTGTGGTGTTGGTTGCTGATGATGCTCGCAACATCACTGTGGCATTCAGCGGTGCACAAACGGCGGCGTTCACTGGTGTAGGTGCTGCTTCTGTTTACACAGGCACTTACCAATTGTCTAGCACCACGAATGCACCCATCACAGTTTCATCTACCAGCAACGGTAATTTGGTGAACGCTGGTATGACTGCTGGCACTTACAGTGCCAACGTGTCGGCCATGACATCGGTAGATCGCTCGGTAGCTGCGGCTGCACCATCCACAACAACAACAGGTTTGCTGCAAGCGGGCACTTTGCGCATTAACGGCACTTCCATCGTTGCTGCCTCTACAGCAGATGATCCTGCTTCTGCCGATACCAACGCCGCTGGTACTGCGATCACTAGTTCTACAAAAGCAGCGAGTGCAATTGCGATTGCTGCTGCCATTAACAAGGCTACTGCAACAACAGGTGTGACCGCAACAGCATCGCCAAACGTTGTGACTGGTACTTCATATACTGCCACTGCTGGTGCCGGTAAAAGCTTGTCTCTGAACGGCGTGACCATTGCATTGGATACGCTGACCACCAGCTCAACTCGCAGTGATGTGGCGACATTGATCAACACTAAAACTGGTGAAACGGGTGTGGTGGCTGTTGACAATGGAACAGGTTTGACCTTGACTGCTTCTGATGGCCGTAACATCTCAATCGGTAGCGATACAACAGCTGCAGCTTTGGGTATTGATTCCAATGCCTTCTTTAACGATGCCACTTATGCAACAGCACAAAGTGGGGCAAAGACCACTTACGCTCGAGTGACCTTGCAGTCAGACAAGTCCTTCACGGTGGAAGGTGGTTCTGATGGCAATGAAAACTTTGCTAAGTTGGGCTTTAAAACCGGTACTTTCGGTGGCGTGGATAACGGCGTCAAAGTGGCGAGCATTGACATCTCGACACAGGCCGGCGCACAAGTGGCATTGACTGCTTTGGACGCTGCCTTGAAGTCGGTGTCGTTGAACCAAGCCAAGTTGGGTGCCTTCCAAAACCGTTTGGATGCAGTGATCTCTAACTTGACCGAAGTCAACCAAAACATGTCTGCTTCACGTAGCCGTATTCAAGACACTGACTACGCTGCTGAAACAACTAACTTGGCGAAATCGCAAATCATCCAGCAAGCTGCTACAGCCATGTTGGCGCAAGCGAACCAGTCGTCGCAATCTGTGCTGTCCTTGTTGAAGTAATTCAGCAGATAGCCCTACCAAAAGCGAGCCTTCGGGCTCGCTTTTTTATTTGTATTTCTCATTAAAGCTTACCTACCTCATGCCGAATCAGCAGAGACGATTAGAAATTTAAGGCTCTTGTTGCTCCTCAAGTGAGCGGCAGGACCAACCCGGCGAATAAAAAAGGATTGATCATGTCAATATCAGGAATTTCAAACTACACCATTCCTCAAATTCAAGCGTTATCGACGCGTGACATCCGTTCGCTGGACGCCACTGAGGTTGCGAGTCTAAGTTCTGACCAGCTCAATGCGATGTATGCAGAGCAGATTGCAGCGATTGGTCCAGATGAATTTAAGAGCATCAGTGCTCCCACCGTAGCCGCGTTGAGCGTTGACCAGATTTTTAACCTCATCACAGACCAAATCGCCGCGATGGGTTCCGGACAAGTTGGCGCATTGACGCCAGCACAAATTCAAGCCTTGGAAACATCGGATGTGCAGGTGCTGACATCTGCGCAAGTCAACGGGTGGTCAAGTACACAAGTAGCTGCGCTCAACACCGAGCACATGGCTTATCTTGATACACAGGTGATCGCATCTCTGAACTCATCTCAGATCAGAGGAATTGAAGGCGAAGATTTGGCTCAGCTGACAACAACGCAAGTGGCAGCATTGAAGTCAAGTCAGCTTAATGTGATGACGACTGGTCAGATCAACAGTTTGACAGCGGCAGAAGTAGCTGCATTGAATTCAGATCAGTGGACGGGTGTATCTACACAAATTAGTGCTTTGTCGAACGAGGCAGTTGCAGGTATTGCGTCAAATCAAGCGTCGATGCTGTCAACAGACCAAATTGAAGCCATCAGTGAAGACCAAATTTCATACTTAACAACTGAAACCGTCAGTGCACTTTCGTCAACGCAAATTCAAAAAATTGAATCTGCAGACTTGGCGCGCATGTCAGTTGAGCAAATCGCCGCTGTATCTACAGCTGGTATCAATCAACTTACCAATGCTCAAGTCGATGCTCTTGGAAATGATCAGATCAACGCACTGACCACTGCTCAAGTCAAGGCACTAGCAGGTGCTGCATTGACTCGTATGAGTTCTAGCCAGATTAGTCAGTTAAATACCGATCAAATGGCTGTTTTGTCTTCAGCCCAGTTGAATTCGATTGACGCTGCAGATTGGGCAAATCTGAGCTCGGATCAAATTCGTGCAATCGATAGTCGTGCAATTTCGGGCTTGGATCAAACACGAATTTCTAACCTGACATCTGATCAAGTTCAATCTTTGACCACTGACCAGGTTAAAGCTATGACATCGACTGGCCTGCAAAATCTGACGGGCAGTCAAGTACAAGCCTTGACACCGGAACAAATTAACGCTCTAAGTTCTGCTCAAATCACAGGCATTGAATCCGCTGATTTGGTATTGATGAGTACTGATCAAATCGTAGCAATCAGCACGGCAGCTGTAGCAGGTTTGTCTTCAGCTCAAGTGAATCAATTGACTACGGATCAAATTGAAGCGCTGACAACTGAACAGGTCGCCAAGTTAACGACCGATCAAATCATCGCTCTGAGCTCAACCCAAGCTCCGAAACTGTCTGCGCAACAAATCGCTGCTCTCAGTACAACGCAGGTCAGCAAGTTGGGCGTGGATAACTTAAAGGTTTTATCCTACGACGCCATTGAGGCACTCTCAGTGTCACAAGCTAAGGCCTTGAGTAGCACGCAAGTCGGCGCATTGACATCTGCACAATTTAGACGATTGAGTACAGGCGCAATTGCGGCCTTGGCATCGGATCGAATTGTTAATCTGACTAGCGATCAGGTAGCTGCAATCACAACCGATCAAATGCAAGCGCTGACGACGAGTCAAATTGCAAATCTATCTAGCGTTCAGCTTGCCCGACTGAGTACGTCCTCCATATCAGCGATGTCTGCTGCGCAAGTCAAAGCTATTGACTCTGCCTCAATTGCGAACTTGACCACCGATCAAATTAAGTCGTTCAAGGCAGATGCGATCACTGGTTTGAGTAGTGCACAAATCAGTCAACTGGTGGCCACATCGCAAGTCAAAGCGATGACCACAGCTCAGGTCAATGCGTTGAATTCTTCGCAGCTTCAAGCGTTAGATTCGTCGCAAATGTCTAATTTGACAACTAGCCAACTGGCAGCAATCAATGCATTGCAGGTCAAGGGTATTGATTCGGGTGATTTGAATGCGCTGACAGCTGAACAAATTCAGGCCTTCACAACTGCGGCCATTGGATCGATGAGTGCAACCGATCAAATTGCCACTCTGACAGGCAGTAAATTAGGTGCGTTGACTACAGCTCAGGCTAAAGCTCTGACCTCTGCGCAGGCCGCCGCTATTACCTCGGCACAAGCAAGTTCGCTCACATCGGCTAACCTTTCTGCAATGGGGAATGTGCAAGTTGCGAGCTTGGCATCCGACGTTATTGACAACCTCTCTAACGCTGCTTTGGCTGGAATAACTACAGGCCAAGCGAAATTGTTGACCACAGACCAGCTAAGTGCGCTGGATTCTGCACAGTTTGTGAATTTATCCACTGCTAGCGTGGCAGTTCTGACTTCGGAGCAATTTGCTTCCATCTCCTCTGATGTGGTGCCTCATTTGACAACGGCACAGATTGCGGCGATCAACACCACGACCTTAAGTCAATTGGATGCCACAGCTCAGTTTGCAACTTTGAGTTCCAATCAGATTGGTGCACTGACAGCTGACCAGGCGAAAAGCCTCACAAACGCTCAGTTGACTGCACTTGATTCTTCACAAGTCAAAAGTCTGACTACATCTGCTATTGCATCGCTGAGTTCTGCGCAAGTGTCCGCGATTGATTCAGAAGATTTTTCAGCACTCACAACAGATCAAGTGAGGGCATTGACAACCTCAAGCTTGGCAGCTTTAAGTAGTGATCAGTTCAGTATGCTTGATTCTTCGCAACTGGCGGCACTGACAACCTTGCAGGCGAAAGCTCTTACTGCAGATGAATTGGGAACCTTAGATTCGACCGAAATCACGAACCTGTCGGCAGCTCATATTGCTGCTATGAGCTCAACACAACTGAACGCAATTGCATCAGATGTGATCGGTGGGTTAACTAATGATCAAGTGCAAGCAATTAGCACGGGAGCATTCAAAAACTTAGATGCTGACCGTATTGCGGGATTGACTTCGACGCAACTTTCAGCACTCACAACTGCGCAAGCAAAAGTGTTGACATCTGCACAGCTGAATGCAATGACTTCAGATCAGCTGCCTAACTTGTCTGTGGCAGGCATGGCTGTTTTGAGCTCAGCGCAATTTAGTGGTGTGAGTGACTCGGCTGTTATTTCTAGCCTAACCGCTGATCAGGTAAAAGCACTGAGCACGTCTGTGATTGCAAGTTTGACAGACGATCAAGCGGTCGCACTGACGGCTGATCAAGCGGCCGCGCTGACCACAGCACAAGTCAAAGCACTGAAGGCGGCTTCAATAACCGCAATGGAGTCGACGCAACTCAGTCAGTTGTCAGCAGCCAGTATTGCCACACTCAATTCGGCTCAAATTAATGCGATTGAGTCAGGCGACTTGGTATTGATGTCCGCAGACCAGATCAAGGCGATTAACACGTCTGCAATCGCTGGCATGACAGAAGACTTAGTAACGAGCCTGACAACTGACCAAGTTTCTTCTTTGGGTACAGCGCAAATTCGTGCGCTCAAATCAGCCCAAATCGTTGCTCTTGACTCATCACAAGCTGCTGTTTTGTCCAAAGCACAGGTAGAGGCTTTGACAACTGGGCAGTTGAAAGCCATGGAAAGCGAAGATTTCGCTTCCCTGAGTGCAAGTGCCGTTGGTGGTTTAAATGCTGCGCAAGCTAAAGTGCTGAGCAGTGATCAAATCGTAGCTTTGACGACAGATCAGGTCAGTCAACTGAATACTGCTGCAGTTGCGGCACTGTCGAGTACGCAACTGCGCGCCATCGAATCTGATGATCTGATGCAGTTGACAACAGCCCAAGTAAAAGCACTAAGCACAGCCTTGGTCGCTGCATTGGATAGCGCGCAGGTTGCTGTGCTGACAACCAGTCAGCTGGCTGCGCTGTCTACTGCACAAATGAAATCTCTTAAATCAGAGCAAATTGCTGCAATGACCACTGACCAGATCGGTAGCTTGAGCAAGTCTCAAGTGGCTGTGATGACGTCACAGCAAGTCAATGCACTAAGTTCAAGTGCCTTGCAAGCGCTCTCGGCTGATCAAGTACGTGCTTTGAATGTGTCCACCTTGAGCAAGATTTCTAGTGCGCAAGTGGCTCTTTTGACTACGGACCAAGTAGCTGCTCTCTCAACAACGCAAATCCGTGTTTTGTCATCTGAGCATATGAAGGCTTTGGACTCAGATCAAATGGCAAGTTTGACAACAGCGCAGATGTCTAAATTGTCAGCGAGTCAACTTAATGCCGTTGATTCGGCAGATTTGCAGGCTATGAGTGCTGGTCAAATTACTGCATTAAGTACGGCGGCTTTATCTAAAGCAGACTCTGATCACATTGCGGGACTGACTACTGATCAAGTGGCTGCCTTGAGCACGCTTCAACTCAAGTCGTTAGCTTCTGCTGCAATGAAGTCCCTAACGTCTGATCAGGTGCTTAGCTTGACAACGGCTCAGGTATCTAGCTTGAGCACTATGCAGTTCAATGCACTGGACTCGTCAGATGTGGCGGCGATGACGACTGACCAAATTAAGGTGTTGTCTAACACGGTGATTGGCAAAATGAGCTCGACTCAGAGTGCAGCGCTGACGAGCGATCAGATTGCAGCCTTAACGCAAACTCAAATTCGCAGTCTGACGACCGAACAAGTGAAAAATCTTGGTTCCGAGCAAGTGGCTAACTTGACCACGGCACAAGTTGCTGTGATGAGTACAACACAGCTGGCAGCGATTGAGTCATTAGATTTTGCAAGTTTGACAACAGAGGTAATTGGCGCATTGAGTACCAGCCAGGTGGGTGCGTTGAGCTCAGCGCAGATGAAGAAGCTAACCTCTGAACAATTGCAAGCATTGACAACCCAGCAGTTAGGTGCGTTGAAGGCGGTGCAATTCAATGCCATTGACTCCACCTTGATCAGTTCACTGAGTTTGGATCAGATCAAAGGGATCTCGACGGCGGCCATTGCAGGTATGGACAGTGCCCATTTGACTTCCTTGACTACGGATCAAATAGCGGCACTCACCACCACGGCAGTTAGAGCATTGACATCTAGCGAAATGAAATGGTTGACATCCGACCAAGTTGCGAGCTTGAGCACAGCCGCTCTGCAAGTCTTGTCAGCGGCTCAAGTCGGCGCGATTGATTCTGCTGACTTGGTGACATTGGGAGCAGATCAAATAGCTGCCTTGAATACGGCAGGTCTTGCCGGCCTCACAAGTGAGCAAGTAAACAGTTTGACAGCTGATCAAGTTAGTGCGCTGACGACTCTGCAAATCAGGAGCTTGAAGACCTCTCAAATAGAGGCGTTATCCTCAACTCAGATGGCTTCATTGACAACGTCTCAATTGGGCGCTATCACGTCCCAACAAGCATCAGCTTTTGAGTCTGTGGACTTGATTCAATTGAGTGCTGATCAAGTCAAAGCGCTCACCACGGCTGCAATTACAGGCTTGACATCTACACAGATCAGTAAGCTGACGGATGCTCAAGTGAGTGGATTGACAACCGATCAAACCAAGGCCCTGACGACGTCACAAATTGTGGCTTTGACTAGTGGTCAAGCTGCAAGCTTGACGGCCGATCAAGTCGCTGCTTTGACGACTAAGCAGATCAGTGTCATGGAAAGCGTTGACTTTGGCGCACTCACAACAGATAGTTTGACTGGGTTGACTTCTGCGCAAGTGGCCGCGATCAATACAGCTCAAATCAGTCGTCTAGGCTCATCGCAAATCGCCTCTTTGAGCACAGATTTCGTCGCAGCGTTGAATGGTGCACATGCTGCAGCTCTTAGTAGCTCAGTTTTGAGTTCACTTAGTACAGACCAAGTGGCGGCTATGTCGACAAAGGCGATTGCAGCGCTCTCTTCATCGCAATTAGGTCAGTTCACTACCGATCAGGTGCAAGCATTGACAGGCTCTCAAATTAGCGCGCTGACTTATAGCCAAGTTACAGCTTTGACGGGGGATCAAGTTGGGGCTCTGACATCTAGCCAGGCTGGCGCTCTGAGTGGTAATCAAATTACTGCAATAAGTTCCTCAGCAATCACTCGTTTGCAACAAGGGACTTTGAACTCCATCAGCGGGTCATTGATGACGGCCTTGTCAACTAGTCAGTTGCGGGCGATGGGTACCGATATGCTGCCCATGCTGACGGGCACTCAAGTTGCTGGTTTGTCAGTACAACAAGTTAATACCTTGGCTTCGACTCAAATTGCGGCACTGACAACGAACCAAGTTAAAGCTTTGACAACGGCCCAAGTGCAGGGCATGGATTTGAACTTGTTCACCAAGTTGTCTACATCGCAAATTGAGAGTTTGTCTGCGACGCAGGTGAGAGCTATTGCCTCTCAGAACATGTCGTACTTAGGCACAGAGCAGATCCAAGCATTGAATACAAGTGCAGTGAATGGGTTAACCACCAATCAGTTTACGCAGTTGACTACGGCTCAAATAAGAGCAGTGAGCACCGAGCAAATGCGTGCGCTGACAGCGCCTCAGGTAACGGCCATGACAACAGCACAAGCAGGGGCGTTGTCGGCCGACCAGCTCTCCGCGTTGGGTGTGTCAGCGCTGAGTGCCATGAGTCGTTTCAATATAGAAGCACTGGCGACATCTACGATTGCTGCGCTTGAAACATCTGTGATCAGAAGTTTGTCGAACACGCAAATTGCTGCATTTACAACGTCACAACTTGGAGCTTTGTCTGACGAACAAGTGAAGTCCATCACAAGCAGTCAAATGAATGCGTTTAACCCAACGAATTTCTCTAAGTTAAGCGGTTCACAATTGCAAGCTATTGATGTGTCAACATTCTCAGCGATCAGTTCCAGCTTGATTGCATATTTGACTAAGGATCAAATACCCTCATTGACTGTGAATCAAGTTGGCGCAATGACAACGGCACAAATAAGGACTTTTAATCAAGAAATGTTAGATAGTATGACGTCTGACCAAGCTAGTGCACTCACAGCAGCTCAAAAGGCAGCAATTGTGGTTGCGGGCAGAAAAGTTCCAGGCACTTAAGTGAGCATTTGGTAATTCAGAGCCGCTCTGCGTCTGCAGAGCGGCTTTTTTCTTTTGCATATACTCGAGACATGAAAATACGATTAGTTGTTGCCACACGCGTAAGTGAAGATGAATTTTTTGCGTCTACTTTGACTGGCCGCTCACTACAAGCCAACTATCCAGATTTCGTTGAACTCAAGCTATTTGCAAACAACTCCAAGGGATTACCACAGCTCTATAACCAAATTATTCGAGAGTCTTATGACGATCCGGCAACCTTGGTATTTGCCCATGATGATTTGCTGTTGCTTGACTTTTATTGGTGTAAAAGATTAATTGAGGGCTTGGAGCAATTTAGCGTTGTAGGCTTGGCAGGTAATATTCACCGCGCTCCAAGGCAACCTACATGGTGGTTTGTAGATGAAAATTTCAATTGGGATAAACGGGAGAACCTAAGTGGAATTATTGGTCACGGCGATCAATTTCCACCTGAAAATATAAGCTTTTACGGCCCTCCCAGACAACAGGTCAAGTTGATGGATGGCGTAATGATTGCCGTGCATAGTCAGACGCTTATTGATAATGAGCTATATTTCGATGAGCAGTTTGATTTTCATTTTTATGACTTGGATTTCTGCCGTCAAGCCGAATTGAAGAATATCGAATTGGGTACATGGGATATCTCTTTTGCGCACGGTAGCAAAGGAAACTGTGGAACTGACAGTTGGCGTCTTGGATATTTAAAGTATTTAGCGAAATGGGGTCAATAATGCAACAAACACCTGTACATGATTTACATAATCCAGACTTACTCGGTGTCATGGATCCATCCACCAGAATGCTTGTGGAAGTGGGCTGTATGTCAGGGGCCTTGGCTCGCGAATTTAAAAAAATAGCCCCACAAGTTCTCTACACAGGAGTTGAAATAGACCCCAACTATGCAGAATTGGCTAGTAAATATTGTGATTCTGTTTATACATTAAATATTGATGATGCACCGGATTATTTTTGGAAGATGCATTCAAATGTTGATGCTTGGATTTTTGGTGATGTTCTCGAACATCTCAAAGATCCATGGAAAGTCTTGTCTCAAATTAAGAAAGTGATCCCTGGTGATGGTTATGTTGCAGCGTGTATTCCGAACGCACAGCATTGGTCAATCCAGGCTAAATTAAGTATTGGTGACTTCAGATATGAAGAAAGCGGGTTGCTAGATAGAACACATTTGCGTTGGTTTACCCGGCAAACGATCTGTGAAATGTTCGAGAACTGTGGGTTTCGAGTAGTGCAAATAATCCCCAGAATTTTTCAAGAAAATAATAGTCTAGAAATTTTAAATTCAATCTCAAATACAGCTGCGCTTTTGGGATGCAACCCTGATGATGCGATTAGAGACGCATTGCCGCTTCAATATATTATTAAAGCGGTTCCACATAATAATGTTCTTAATTAATGTGACTCTTCATTGCGATGGTTACAAATGATGTTTGCGTTTCTTCCAGTGAAATTATCTTAAATCCTGTGGCCTCCAACATTTTTCGTATTAAATCTTCGTTGAAGACGTGGTGATGTAGGCAGCGGTTATTTAAATTGTCAAGACTTCTTCTCGCAAATTGATTAAAATCACCAGCAGCAGGATCTCTATTCAAGTCGTGCAAGCTTAATATTTCCCTTAAGTGAGTCATGTCGGATTCGTCAGTGTTTTTGTTGAAATCGTCGATGATGTGCTGGAATGATGTGAACTCTCGAAGATGGTCGAAGTTATTGATTTTGTTAGGTAGTACAAGAAGCATTAAATGGTTAGATTTTAAAATCCTGTTCCATTCGAGAAGCGCCTTGATTGGATTTGCTATGTGTTCCAAGCAGTCTGAAGATATTAAAAACTCATAACTTTCTGCTTTTATTTCAGATAAATTAGTCCCATCTGAAATGAATTGATAGCCAAATTTGTTGGGTAAATATTGATACGTGTTCCCAGCATGGATTTCTCCTTCCCATATGGTCTTGCTAGAGAAATTCACCCCATCAACTCTCTTAGCTTTGTCGTAAACGGGAATAAGTGATCGAAAAATATGTGATGGGCCTCCAATTTCGATCCCAACTTTTTCCGTTACATAATTCATCATATTAAATTCTCCCTATATTTAAAATCAATCAGGCATTCCAAAAGCATGCCTGAGTTCAATATGGCTCATGAATAGTGGATTTTTTACATCTCCGTCAAATCCTCTAGCAAGTGCAATCGGCGGATTCTTTTTTCGCTTTTCCATAACCACAATGCTGTCGTACATTGCAATTGAATAAAGGTTGTTTGCGATATAGGAATTTTGGATTTCATGCAAGGGAGAGTAATACCATGCGTGCATTTCATCTAGCATTGTTTTTAAATACTCATGAAACGATCCTTGATTCTTTACTCCGCCACCGTGCGATGGGAAGTAGCTTGTATGAGTGTCTTCGCAAACATATGTTCCTCTATTTGAAAGAATAGGAAACAAAGATTGAAAGGTTACTATTTGCTGTTCCATGGTGTGTCCACCATCATCTAAAACAAGATCAATTCTGGGGTTCTTCGATTTGAATTCTGTCCAGAAATTTGGATCTGCTTGATCTCCAATCCAAACTTCGAAGCCTTCAGCTTCTAAGGATTTGCATGCTGGATTTACATCAATTCCAATGATCTTAGCTTGAGGCCCAAAGAATTCACGCCACATTTGCAAACTTCCGCCATTCTGTATACCAATTTCAAGGAAAGTAATTGATTTTTCTCTGTATGGGGAAAATGCTCTTTCATATATCTCGAAATAATCAATCCACTTGTAAATCATACGATCTGACTTACTGATGAACGATGCGAGAAGTTGATTATTCGTCATGACTGCAATTTATTTATTTTTATTAACGAGTAGGTGAATTTGGTTTTCAAAGGACGCAGTCAACAACTTAGGATTCTTCTGCTTCCTAGCCATGCTGCTCTTCACGCTCTTGACCAATTCTTTTTGATACTCAGCGTCATTGGCAATCTTTAGGGTGATATCCACATATTCGCTGAAGTTGGTCGCAATCAGTTCATGCAGGCCCAAAGCGCTTAGCATGCTTCGGCCCATGCGCGACACCATGGTTTTGCCTGACAGTGTCACCATGGGCAAGCTGCAGTTCAGCACATCGTGCGTGGTGGAGCCGCAGTTGTAGGGGTAGCTATCCAAAAAGACATCTGCCAGGTGCAGGCGGGCCAAATACTCTTGGTAGCTTGTGCGGGGGGAAAACTGCACTTGGTGCGCTGTTACGCCAATTTGGTGGAGCTTACGTTTGAGTTCGGCTGTTGTTTTTTCGTTGTCATCCATCAGCCAAAGTACAGCGCGCGGTGCTTGCTTGAGGATGTTTGCCCATGCGGCCAACAGGTCTTCGTTTATTTTGTAAACGTTGCCAAATGCGGCCATCACAAATGCGTCTTGTGGCAGTCCCACTTGCTCGCGCTTGATGGGGGTGATGTCTGCCATGTTCTTATTCAGCGGCAAAAAGCTTCCGTCTAGATACAAAGGCTTTTCTGTGAAATAAGGTGTCAATTCCTCGGGTAGTACGTGGCGATCAGCCACCACAAAGTCCAGCCAGGGCATGGCGGTGGTGCCAATAAATCCCAAGTAAGTACCTTGCAGTGGTGCAGGGTGCAGGGCGCAAATGCCAGGTCGTGCGCCGGAGCTCAGGCCGTGCATGTCGATCAATACATCTATCTCTTGTGTCAGCACCAACTCTGCCACTTGGCGGTCGGTGAGTTGACCCACAGGATGGAAGTGATCAAACGCATTTTTCAGACGGGCGCGGTAAGGCGTGCCATCTTCAGGGCTGTAGTCGAACGCATAAATTTCAAATTTACTTTTGTCGTGGGCTTCTAGGAAGTCAGCCATCAGTAGCCCCACAGCATGCGTGCAAAGGTCACCTGACAGGTAGCCCAAACGAATGCGTTTGTGTTTGTAGTGCCTGTCTTTGCTCAAAAACTCTTCTTTGAAGCCGTAGGTTCTTCCAACAAAGGCATGTGCTGACAGCAGTTGAATCACTGGGTCGTCATGCAACGACAGCATGGCCAATGGCGATGTGCTCATTAGCATGTCATTGGCTGATACATTGGGTAGGCTCTGGTACACCGGCCACATGCACGCCTTCTGCCGGATGTGGACCCAGTGCTGAATGACGCCTGATTGCTTGGGGTCCATCTGCAGGCTGCGACGTAATGCCTGCTCGGCCATCTCATATTGCTTCAGGTTTTCATACACACGCCCAATGTGGTTGAGCGCAGTGACTTCCATGAGTTTGTCACTAGATGGATTCACCACACCTTGTGCCACCACGTTGGACCATTGATCCAAGGCTTGCTGATTTTGTCCTTTGCGCTCAAGCACCAGACCTAGATTGATGTGTGCCTGTGCCAGCTTCGGCTCCGTCGCAACGCACAGTCGGTAGGCCTCTTCGGCTAAATCTGTCATGCCCAGTGTTTGCAGAACAGACCCGTAATTGAACAAAGCCAGATATTTTTGAGGATCTTCCGTATGTTCAATCCATTGACGGGAGAGATGCGCCGACTCAATGACCCGTTTTTCCGCTTGCAGCGCATCTCACTTGTACATGAGTTGATCGAGGCGAAGCTTGCCCATGCTGGCTAGCTGCATGTAGTTGCTCAGCTCCTCGTCTTGTGTGAGTGCTGGTGTGGGGCTTACGGCGGGTGCAGCCACAGCTATGTCTTCTTTTTTCCGCTTGACTGTTTTGACAGGCAAAAGCATGGAGGAGGGTGTTCGCGCGTTCATGTCATTCCCTACAAGGTCAATAAAGGTGTTGAGGCCATCAAGCATGTTCCATGCCCGTCTATTGGTGTGTTTATTGACACCAAGCCGCACGCGCGCATTGGCTGTCGATGCATGTCAAAAAATAAATTGGTATGGAGTTTGCTTGGGAGGTTCAAACCTAACCGATGGAGTAACAGATGACACTTATTCAAGAATTGATGAACCAAGCCAGCGTAGGCGGGTTGCTCAATGCGCAAGCGATCAAACGTTTCAGTCCTGCTGAAATTCGCGAGACCATTCAATCCTTGGTTGCCACTGAGCAGCTCGAGCTTGCGAATGCCTTGGGCGATGCTGGCATGAGTTTGTACCCACACAGCGAAGACATCTTGGCTATCACCAGCTTGTTGGCCATGATGAACCAAGACTGGCCTTTGGCTGTTGAACTGATGGAAGAGCTGATGGAAGTGCAGGGCGGCAAAGCGCAGCCTTTTACTTTTGTCATGTTGGTTCGTGCCTTGCGTTGCAACCTCGATCCAGAGCGCGCTCTGGCCGTTGCACGTCAAGGTTTGGATTTGTATCCAGGCCAAGTGGAGCTGTTGGCCGAGAAGTTGTCGCTGGATGATTTCAGCGAATCCATGATGCCCACAGCGGGCTTGCAGCATTAAGCGGCAAAAGATCGCACCGAAGCGGAAAGCGGCAACCGCTTGCCGTTTCAGCGACAAAACCTTGCCACTGAGTACTTAAATGAACATCAAATCGCATCAAAAAAAGGGAAAACCCTTATTAAGTTATGTCGAAATAAGTTGGCACGAGATGTGCTTAACCAGTGGTAAGTTTGATTGACC
>JACCDT011778761.1_pt1 | contig 14523 bp, 14 predicted proteins | sample 7446291 | NCBI WGS metagenome assembly JACCDT01 (sample SAMN15323446, study PRJNA562643) | freshwater metagenome | isolation source: river surface water | place: USA:Blue River Watershed | collected 2017-08-17
AGTTGATTACTTACGACACCAGGTGCTGCAAATACACTGCCTTTAATTTGGTTTTCGATATCTTCTACTCGTACTCGGGCGATGATAGAGGTTCGTTCGGTTGTAACGTTTTGCGTAATCGGGGGAGTTTGGGCGGTCGCGCCAGCAATTACCCAACCTCTATCTACCCAATACAAAATGTCTGAATCTGATTTAAAGAGTGTCACTACGCCAAAACCATATTTTCCATCATGGTAGCGATTTCGCAATAAAAGTTCTTTTTCCGGAAGGAAACTTCCCTCTAGTTCAATCAATCGCCATGCGGCTTCATTTTTACCGAGGTCTAATAGCTGCGCTTCGGTTAGGGAAGGTTTTTTTGTATTGTCTTTGATGAGTTCATTATTGGCGTGACGAACTTGGTAGCGGTCATACTGCCACATTGAGCCTTGAATGCAACCGTAGATAAGAGCTATACCGAGAATTGTTGCGGTTGCAATTTTGCGCACGGCAATAACTTACTTCGAAATTTAATTGAGCTCGCGAGTATTGCCCAAGATTTTTGCCTGACCGCGAATAGTTTCACGACCGCCATTGGCCACAATCACAGATATGTAAGGCAGGACAACCGCACCCACGAGGAAAAACCAACGATAGGGGCTAGGTGTGAATACCGCTAAAAGAAAGCATGCGGTTCGGACCATCATCGATATGAAATATTTCTTTTGTCGCCCCGGAAGGTCATCGGATAGGCCTGAGGCTGCATGGGTAATGCTTTGGAAATCCTCTTGCTTCTTTTCGCCTCTATCTTTGATTCCCATGCCGTAAGAGTAGGAGTGTTAGGAGATAGCCGCACTTTGAGAGTGTTTCACAGCTCAGTTTTGTCGGAAACGCTCCACCTGGGTACTATTCCCGTCTTGGTCGAAAGGCCAACATGAAGTGGAGCTAGCCGCTCCCACCTACCCCGCAATCTGGCGGGCTGGTCAAGATATTAAACCCGGATTGGGTTTATTTTGCGGCTTTCTCCTTTCATGCAGACACATCCTTGAAAGGAATAGTTATCAGCACTGCAGAACCCCGTATCAATGATCGAATTCGCGTTCCTGAAGTTCGTCTAATTGGTGCAACTGGTGAACAAGTTGGAGTCGTAAGTATCGAAGAGGCGTTACGCCTTGCCGATGAGTACGGCTTGGATCTCGTAGAGATCGCTCCAGAGGCAAATCCTCCAGTTTGCAAAGTTATGGATTTCGGAAAGTACAAGTACGAAATTGCTCAAAAAGCGCGCGAAGCTCGTCAAAACCAAACCCATATCGTGGTTAAAGAAATCCGCATGGGCTTGAAAATTGAAAATCATGATTACGAAACCAAGCGGAATCACATCGAAAAGTTCCTATTGGGTGGAGACAAAGTGAAGGTAACTGTTCAGTTCAAAGGACGTGAACAGACCAGACCAGAAATGGGATTCAAGTTGTTGCAGCGTCTTGCAGAAGATGTAGCAGCTACGGGTTTCGTGGAGTTCGCTCCAAAACGAGAGGGACGAAGCATGACGATGGTGCTTGGTCCGGTTAAGAAAAAGAGCGAAGCTCTGGCAGAGGCAAAGCGTGCGCGCGCTGCCAAAGTCAAGACCGATGAGAATTAAAAGAAACAGAAAGTAACGGAGGAAAAATAATGCCAAAGATGAAAACCCATAGTGGTGCGAAGAAGACTTTTCGCGTCACCGGAAGCGGAAAGATTGTGCATGAGCGCGCAGGTAAGCGCCACCTCCTAGAGCGCAAATCTTCACGACTAACACGTCGCTTGTCCAAGGATCAGACTGCAAATGACCGCAACACTTTTTCTGCTAAGCGTTTGCTTGGAATGAAGTAGGGGGATAAAAAATGGCTAGAGTAAAACGTGGTGTACACGCAGCGAAGAAGCGCCGCACAACCCTTGAGCGTGCCAGCGGTTATCGCGGTCAGCGTTCTCGTCTATTCACTAAGGCAAAAGAGCAGGTAACTCACTCACTTGTCTATGCTTTCAACGATCGCAAAGATAAAAAAGGTGATTTCCGTCAGCTTTGGATTACCCGTATTAATGCAGCGAGCCGTGCAAATGGCATGACCTACAACCGTTTCATTCAAGGTCTTAAGACCGCTGGAATTGAAGTAGATCGCCGCGTTCTTTCTGAGCTTGCAACAAATGATCCAGCTGCCTTCACAGCTTTGGTCGAGGTTGCTCGCAAGAACGTTAAAGTTTCCTAAATTCATAAATTTAGATGATTACGAGCCTTCATTCGTCTCATGTGGAGACGGTGAAGGCTCTTTTAGGTCCTAGGGGTTCAAAGCAACGTCACGAGACCGGTCTCTATGTAATTGAAAGCCTGCAAAATATTAAGGCTGCGTTGCAAGTTGCGGCTGAATCAATCGAAACTTTGTATTTCACGCAAAGTGGATTAGAAAAACTCGGCAATCAGGATTGGTCTCATGTAGATACGCTGGAAGTATCTGATGAAGTAATGAAAGCAATGACCGATACGGTTACGCCGCAAGGACTCCTAGCCGTTGCTCGGATTCCAAAGTTGTCTCTGGACGATGTTTTGGCTCGAGTTTTGGCTACGGAAAGTAAGCCTTTGAAGTTAGCTTTCTTCTGGGAGATTCAAGATCCGGGAAATGCTGGAACTGTTATTCGAGCCGCCGATGCCTTTGATTTTGATGTATTGATATTTTCTGAAAATAGCGTTGATGTATACGCTCCTAAAGTAGTTCGCTCTAGTGCTGGCTCGCTTTGGAATTACCCGGTGATTCAAGGAATCTCCTTAGAGAGTTTGTTGCAACACGCGAAAAGTAACAAGTTCCAAGTTTTCGCTACTGCAGCAGGGGCTAATCTCGAACTGCAAGAGGCTGCCAAGCTAGCGAGCAATAACAACAGTCTTTGGGTTTTCGGTAATGAGGCCAGAGGAATTCCAGTTGAATTGCTTTCAAATGAAATAGTGCAGCAAGTTGCGATTCCAATTTCTCATCGCGTCGAGAGCCTCAATCTTGCTACCGCGGCCTCTGTTGTCATGTATGCGGTGAACACCGCCGCCCAATAAGCCAGGGCGCAAATAAGCATCGTCCTGCGGTAAGAAGTTAGTAGTATTCGCACGTGTCTTCTATGAACACCGATATCGAAGCTATCAAGAGCGCAGCTTTACAGGCTATCGCGGCGGCAAAAAATCTCGACGAGCTTAAAGAGGTGAAGGTTTCCCATGTTGGGGACCGATCACCGATAGCACGTGCTAATCAAGGTTTGGGTCAGATTCCAGCTGAAGAGCGTGCTGCTATGGGCAAGGTAATTGGCACTGCTCGTGCTGACATCAATCAGAGTTTTGATAATCGGGAAAAAGTTCTAACTGCTGAGCGTGACAGCAAGGTTCTAATCGAAGAGCGTGTTGATGTCACTCTTCCAGTCAATCGAAACATGAAGGGTGCTTTACACCCGCTTACTATTTTGAGTAATGAAATCTCAGATCTATTTATTGGAATGGGCTATACAGTTCAAGAGGGTCCAGAAATGGAATCCTCTTGGTTGAACTTTGATGCGCTCAATATTCCCGCGGACCATCCAGCGCGGACGATGCAAGATACGTTTTTCATAGAACCAGTTAGTTCAGGTTTGGTTATGCGCACTCACACGTCACCGGTGCAAATAAGAACCATGTTGGAAAATGAACCTCCGATATACGTTATTTGTCCTGGGCGCACGTATCGAGCAGATGAACTTGATGCAACTCATACACCCGTCTTTAATCAGGTAGAGGGTTTGGTTATTGATAAGGGAATAACCATGGCTCACTTAAAAGGAACGCTGGATCATTTCGCCGCAAAAATATTTGGAGCTGAAGTTACGACCCGGATCCGCCCATCATTTTTCCCATTCACCGAGCCCAGCGCTGAGGTTGATTTCTTTTACAACGGGCGTTGGGTTGAGTGGGGCGGTTGTGGAATGGTAAATCCAAAGGTGCTTCAAGCTTGTGGAATTGATACCGATGTTTACTCTGGATTTGCCTTTGGTATGGGCCTAGAGCGAACATTGATGGTGCGCCATGGGATTACTGATATGCATGACATTGTTGAGGGTGATGTTCGTTTCTCAAGACAGTTTGGAACTGGTGCACGATGAAACTTCCCTTGTCATGGTTGGCTGAATTCGTTGCGTTTCCTAGAGGAATTACCGTAGAAAAAATAGTAGCCGCATTCGTAAAAGTTGGTTTTGAAGTTGAAGGTGTAGAAAATCCCGCAGACAACATCAAGGGTCCGCTCGTTGTCGGCAGAGTCAAGGAGATTGAAGAGTTAACGGAATACAAAAAGCCGATCCGTTATGTGGGCTTAGATTGCGGCGAAAAGTCGACCAGATACGTGATCTGCGGAGCAACCAATTTTTCCGTTGGAGATTTAGTTGTCGTGGCACTTCCTGGCGCGATCTTGCCAGGCGGATTCGCGATCTCTGCCCGGGAAACCTATGGCAAAACCAGCAATGGCATGATTTGTTCAGCTCGCGAGCTTGGGATCAGCGATGACCACAATGGAATTATTGTGCTGCAGAATAAGTCGATCAAAGTTGGCTCACCCGCACTTGATGTGATGGGGGTCAATGATCCAATTATTGATATCGCAGTTAATCCAGATCGCGGTTATGCAATGAGCGTTCGAGGTGCGGCACGCGAATTAGCGATGGCTCTTGGCGTTGAGTTTAAAGATGTTAATTCAAAGGCTTTGGTTAATTCTTTAGAAAAGAAAAAGAAGCGTGGAAAAGTCACTCCAGTACTAATCGCCGACAAAACTGGTGCGGATCGGATCTATTTACGCTCTTTGCAGGATGTTAATCCGCTAAGTCCGACCCCAGAATGGATGGCGCGTCGTTTAACGCAGGCAGGAATGCGACCGATTTCAGTAGCCGTGGATGTAACTAATTATGTAATGCTTGAAATGGGACAGCCTTTGCATGCCTTTGATTCTGGAAAGATTTCGGGAACGCTGCGGGTTCAACGAGCCGGAAAAGTTAAAGAGATTGTGACACTTGATAATCAGAAGCGAAAACTGGATCCAAAAGATTTATTAATTGCCGATGACAAGAAACCTTTGGCATTGGCTGGAACTATGGGTGGGTTAGATTCTGAAGTTACCGAGTTCACGGTTGGGATTGCTTTAGAGGCGGCGCATTTTGATGCAACAGCGATAGCTCAGAACTCTAGACGGCACATACTTAGCTCTGAGGCCTCTAGAAGGTTTGAGCGAGGAGTGGATCCACAACTTGCAGAGTTAGCTTCTGCCCGTGCAGCGTTGCTGTTGATTGAGTATGCCGGCGCCAAATATGTAGGAACTGCAAGCAAGGTTATCGCTCCTATCAAGAAGCGGAACGTAAAAGTTTCAGCCCAGGAAATCTCAAATTTAATTGGTTGCAACTACTCCGACAAAGAGGTCCAGCTAGCACTAACAAAGGTTGGATGTAATGTTAAGAAAGTTGGAAAGTTTTGGAATGTAACGGTTCCAACTTGGCGTCCGGATTTGAACCTGTTGTCTGATTTTGCTGAAGAGGTAGCGCGTTTCTACGGTTACGACAGAATTCCATCTATTTTGCCAGCGGTAAAACCTTCTCCTAGTGGTGCTAGTGGTTTGACACCAATTCAACAGCGTAAGAGGGCTATGGCGCTTGCCTTAGCTAACAAAGGTTTAGTGGAGGTTCACAACTACCCATTTGTTAGCGCCGCTCAAATGGAGTTGTTTGGATTTACCGGAGATCGTGCCAAGACTTTCCGTATTGCAAACCCCATGTCAGAGGAAGCTCCTTTGCTTCGTACACATTTAACACCAGGTTTATTAGCTACTGCGGCCCGCAATTTGGCTCGAGGTGAAACCTCGGTCGCATTGTTTGAAACCGGTCTGGTTTTCAGAAATACTGAAAAACTTCCAACTGCGGCAAATATTGAGACCGCAAAAAAACCATCTCCAGCTCAAGTAAAGAAGATTTATGAAAGCGTTCCAAAGCAGGCGCTGCATATTGGAGGCGTCATCGCAGGAGATTTTGTTTCCGCTGGTTGGTGGGGCAAGGGCAGGAAAGCTGATTGGTTGGACTGTTTAAGTTTGGTTGAGGATTTGATTAGGGCAACGGGGAATAGCTTCACGGTCCACAACGTCGAATTGGCTCCTTGGCATCCTGGGCGTTGTGCTGAGTTTCGAGTTAATGGCAAACCTATTGCTCACGCAGGTGAAATCCATCCAAGAATTTCTGCGGCTTTGTCTCTTCCGGAGCGAACAGTTGCATTTGCCTTAATTGTTGATGGAATTCCTTTCAGCGCTCCTGTGAAGGCCGAACCAGTTGTCACCATGCCGGCTGCAATTCAAGATATTTCCCTATTTGTTAGCCAAGATGTCGCCGCCTCGGAGGTGGAAGCAGCTTTGGTTTCCGGTGCTGGGGAGCTCTTGGAGAGCATTCAGCTGTTTGATCGATTCCAAAAACCAGGTGAAGATCAAGTCTCTTTGGCCTTCAGTCTGGTTTTCCGCGCGCCAGATCGAACACTTACCTCAGATGAGGTTTCTGCCTTGCGACAAGCAGCGGGCGCAGCTGCCGAGAAAGCTTGCAAAGCCACCATCCGCTCCTAACGTACATGCATAATTATGCATCTAGTTGAATAAATATGCATAAACAGATATGCTCGCCCGATGCGTGTAGGAGTAGTTGGTGCAAGCGGTTACGCCGGGGGAGAGCTGCTCAGGCTTCTTGCGAATCATCCTCACTTTAAGGTTGGCTATATCGCCGCGGGTTCAAATGCTGGTGAGAAGATCACCTCGATTCACTCCAATCTAGTCTCTTACAACGACCAGGTTTTTTCTGAGACCAGCGCTAATCAAATTAATGAATGCGAACTCGTTTTTCTTGCTCTGCCACATGGAGAATCGGGTCGACTAAGTGAATCTATTAAGGATTCAGTAAAGATTGTTGATCTGGGAGCTGACTTTAGATTAAAGAGCGAACAATCTTGGAACAAGTACTACAACGCGCCTTATGCCGGTAATTGGGATTATGGCTTGCCGGAGCTACCTAATCAGAGACAGAAAATTAAAGGCGCTAGCAGAGTATCCAATCCGGGCTGCTATGCAACAGCAGCAGCTTTGGCTGTGGCACCAGTTACTTCGCAATCTGGAGCAGAACTTGATGATGTTGTGATGGTGGCCGCAAGTGGAACTACTGGAGCTGGACGCAGTGCAAAAATAAATTTGAGCGCTAGTGAAATTGTGAACTCACTTACCAGTTATAAATTTGGCGGAGTTCATCAACACACGCCAGAGATTGAAGAAACTTTGAGTGCTTTAAGCGGTGGCGTCGTAAAAATCTCATTCACGCCGATACTTGCTCCTATGCCGCGTGGAATATTGGCCACTTTGACTTTGAAAACTGATCTGCAGGCTGAAGTTGTGCGAGATCTTTATCAAACCGCATATGAAAAGGAAAAGTTCGTAAAGGTCCTGGAATCAGGACAGATGCCGGAAACTTCATCGGTTTTGGGTTCAAATAGCGCACACCTGCAGGTCGCAGTCGACGAACATACTTCCCGACTTGTTATTTCGGTTGCAATCGACAACTTGGGCAAAGGCGCAGCAGGGCAGGCGCTGCAGAATGCAAATTTGATGTGTGGTTTTGCTGAAGATTCTGGGTTAAACGCAATTGGACTTGGATAGTGGAATTGGTTAGCGAGCAATCAATGAAGCTACCTAAAGGGTTTCAAGGCGCAGGCATTGCTGCGGGCATTAAGAGTTCCGGCAATAAAGATCTGGCGCTGATTGTTAATTCCGGTCCGCAAATATTCGGCACCGCGGTATTCACATCTAACCAAGTTGTTGCTGCACCTGTAATTTGGAGTCGTCAGGTTATTAGAGATAACCAGGTAGCAGCGGTTGTTCTGAATAGTGGGGGAGCAAATGCTTGCACCGGTCCTGAGGGTTTTGCTGACACTCACAAGACCGCGGAAAAAGTTGCTGAAACGGTTGGAGTTTCAGCCGCGGATGTAATCGTTTGTTCCACTGGCTTGATTGGTGTGCGGTTACCAATGGATAACCTGCTGACTGGTATCGAATTAGCTACCAAATCTTTAAGTGAATCATCGCTCGTGGATGTTGCAACTGCGATTATGACAACAGATTCGAAGCCAAAGATTTCCTTCCTGGAGCAAAACGGCGTCTCCTTTGCCGGAATAGCAAAAGGTGCCGGAATGCTTGCTCCTTCTTTGGCAACAATGCTTTCAGTAGTTATGACCGACGCAATTGTTGAGCCAGAGTTTGCTATTGATTGCTTTAAATCTGCCGTCGAAAAATCATTTAATCGCATTGACTCTGACGGTTGCACATCAACGAACGACACAGTCTTGCTTATGGCTTCGGGAGCCTCCGGAAAGACTTTGTCGCGCGAAGAGTTGCAAAGCGCCTTGAATGAAATAACTATGGATTTGTCGAGACAACTTATTGCTGATGCTGAAGGGCATTCGAAGATAATTTCCATCCAAACGATCAACGCCAAAAGCGAGCGAGATGCAGTTGAGATTGGGCGTGCGTGTGCTCGAAACAACCTGTTGAAATGTGCGCTTCACGGCGAAGATCCAAATTGGGGCAGAGTACTTGCGGCTATAGGCACTACTAATGCCGTTATGGATGCGACCAACATCGATGTAACTCTTAATGGTGTGCAAGTATGCAAAGCCAGCGCTCCCGGCGAAGATCGCAATCTAGTAAAAATGAGTGATGAGCTGATCGAAATAATCATTGATCTTCATATGGGTTCGGCCAGCGCAACAATTTGGACTAATGACCTAACCGCTGAGTATGTTCATGAGAATTCGGCGTACGCCACATGATTGTTATCAAATTTGGTGGACATGCGATGGGCACACACGCACAAGACTGGATGCGTGAAATTGCAACTCGGTTTAGCGATGGCGAAAAATTCGTAGTAGTCCATGGTGGCGGTCCTCAGATTGATAATGAGTTAAAGATGCGCCAAATTGAAGTAAAAATGCAAAATGGTTTCCGGGTCACCACTCCAGATGTGATGCATGTTGTTGAGATGGTGCTTACCGGTACAGTTTTAAGATCCGTAGTGCGGTCACTTTGTGATGTTGGGTTGCCGGCGGTTGGTATCACCGGAAGCGATGCGCAGCTGCTTGAAGTGGAATTGAAAGATGAGCAGCAGTTGGGCCTCGTAGGTAGAGTTGTAAAAGTTAATCCCAAGATTCTGCATGACTTGGTTGATATGGGGTACTTGCCAGTCGTTTCTCCAGTTTCTAACGCGGTCAATGGTCAAGCCTTGAATATAAATGCAGACTTAGCTGCAGGGGCGATAGCTGGAGCGCTGCGAGCCAATCAAATGATTTTCCTAACCGATGTACCAGGAATATTCGCCAATTGGCCAGATCGCGACTCCTTAATCAACGAGATTTCAGTTGATGATTTAAGCGCGATGGATTTCACTGAAGGAATGATTCCTAAAGTTGAGGCCGCGGTTAATGCGGTGAGATCTGGATCGCTATCAGCGCGAGTTATTGATGGGAAATCTTTGTCAGCCTTCCAATCAGCGCTCTTGGGCCAAGGTGGAACATGGATACACGCATGAAGCAACAGTGGGACTCGTTGATGCAGGCGAACTACGGAACTCCGAGCGTGCATTTGGTTCGTGGCAAAGGAATAGAAGTTTGGGATGAAACTGGAAAGAAGTACTTGGATTTTCTAGGCGGTATCGCGACAAATCTTCTAGGTCATAATCACGCTCAAGCTGTTAAGGCGATCAGCGATCAAGCAAAAGTTCTAGCCCATGTCAGCAATTTCTATAGTCATGAGCCTGGTCTAAATCTTGCGGCAAAGTTGATAGAGATGACCGGCGATGAGACCGCTCGAGTTTTCTTTTGTAATTCAGGAGCCGAAGCTAATGAGGCTGCTATGAAGCTTTCACGCTTGACTGGAAAAACCAGAATAGTGGCGGCTCAGAACTCTTTTCATGGCAGAACCATGGGCGCCCTTTCACTTACTGGTCAACCCGCAAAGCGAAACCCCTTTAAACCGCTAATAAAGAATGTAAGACATGTTCCATTTGGCGACGTAAATACTCTTAAACGAGCGGTAACTAAAAAAACCGCAATGCTGATTTTGGAGCCAATCATGGGGGAGGCTGGCGTAGTTGTGCCACCGAGTGGGTACCTAAAGAGGGCACGAGAGATTTGCAATGAGACTGGAACATTATTAGTTATCGATGCCGTGCAAACTGGAATGGGTCGTACCGGAAATTGGTTCGGCTATGAGAAAGATGGAATAACGCCAGATGTAATCACGATTGCTAAGGGACTCGGTGGTGGATTGCCTTTGGGAGCAATGATTGCGTTAGGAAAAGCTGCAGGAATGTTTACGCCTGGCATGCATGGCACCACATTTGGTGGCAATCCGATTTCCTGCGCCGCCGCACTGGCCGTTATTGAAACCATTGAAAACAAAGATTATCTGGCTTTGAATCGAGTTAAAGGGGCGCTATTAAAAAACGTAATATCGCCGATTATTGGAGTATCTGAAGTTAGAGGTGAAGGTTTGTTGGTTGGCATCGTTGTTAAGGACGCTAAAGCCAAAGAGGTCGCACAGCGATTACAAGATTATGGTTTTTTGGTCAACGCAGCGAATGAGAATGTAATCCGCCTGGCACCGGCATATGTTGTGAGTGAATCCCAAATTATGAAATTTGCAGCTGCATTTAACGATGTCTGCGAGGAGATTTATCGTGGCTAAGAGAGCAATTGTTTCCTCAAATGCACGTCGCGCATTGGTCGTTTCCTTAATTCAAAAGGGTTTGGTTCATTCACAAAACGATCTTGTCGATTTACTAAATGACGAAGGCATCGAAGTCACTCAAGCAACAGCAAGCCGTGACCTAGAGGAGGTAGGGGCGGTTCGTGCAAAGGATGAAAATGGGTCATTGAAATATGTTTTACTTGATGGAACCAATCAACCGATGAGCCGTGGAAATCAGGTTTCAGATCAATTAGTTCTAAATATGGAGGTCAGCGGTAACTTGGTGGTTGTTAAGACCCCACCCGGCGGTGCGCAATTATTTGCTAGCTCGCTAGATAGAGCGGCGACAAAGGGAGAGTTAAATTCCATAATCGGAACTATTGCTGGTGATGACACAGTGCTAGTTATCTCGCGGAGTGCAACTGGCGGTAAAGCGTTAGCCAGTGAGATTCAAAACTTTATTGGAGGATTTAAGGATAGTAAGTCCGGTCAAAGCAGGAAAAAACAGATAAAGAAAGCGAGAAGATGATGGCACTTTGGGGCGGCAGGTTTAGTTCTGGACCTAATGATGCGGTTTTCAACCTATCTCGCAGTGTTCACTTTGATTGGCGTTTAGCGCCCTACGACCTTCGAAGTTCATTAGCTCACTTAAATGTTCTTAAAGATAATTCGATCATTTCTAATGAGGTAGCTGAGCGACTTGAAAAAGCTATCAAGGAACTTCAAATCGAAGTATCGGAAGGAAAGTTCGTACCCATCGAATCTGACGAAGATGTCCATTCGGCATTAGAGCGTGGATTGAAGGAAAAATTGGGGGAGATTGGCGGCTCCATACGAGCTGGAAGATCTCGCAACGATCAAGTTGCAACCGATTTCAAGTTGTACTTAATTGATCACATGATTGAAATCGCTCAGCAACTTTTAGTTCTAGAAAAGGAAATCACGCAACTTGCTGAGGGATATGTTGAGAGTGTGGCACCTGGATTTACTCATTTGCAACATGCGCAGCCCGTCTCATTTGGTCATGAAATTGCAAAGCATGCTCATGCTTTTTCCAGGGATGTTTCCCGAATTCATGATTGGTTAGAACGTACAAACTTCTCGCCTTTGGGTTCCGGTGCGCTTTCCGGCTCTTCATTGCCACTTAATCCTTCAGAGACTGCAAAGGATCTTGGGTTCAAAGGGGTCGTTCCAAATAGCATCGATGCGGTATCGGATCGAGATTTTGCAGCGGAGGCGCTTTTCATAATCGCATTGATTGGAGTGCACCTTTCCAAAATAGGAGAGGAGTGGACTTTGCTAGGTAGTTCAGAGTTCGGATGGGCGCAATTAGATGACGCATATGCAACGGGCTCCTCAATCATGCCGCAAAAGAAGAACCCGGATGTAGCTGAGTTGGCTCGCGGCAAAGCTGGAAGATTCATCGGAAACTTAACTGGCTTACTCACTGTTCTTAAAGGTTTGCCTTTTGCCTATAACCGAGACCTGCAGGAAGATAAAGAAAGTGTTTTTGATTCCGTGGAGAATGTTTTGCTGTTAATTCCACCAGTTGCGGGAATGATAAGCACCACCAAGTTTGATGTAGAGAAAATGAAAAAAGCGGCGCCAGAAGGGTTCTCCTTAGCAACCGAAATTGCTGATTTCTTAGTTTTGCAAGGCGTGCCGTTTTCGCAGGCGCATGATGCAGCAGGTAATTGCGTAAAGCTTTGCGAGCAAAAGAATTTACAACTTCATGAATTAAGCGACGCAGATTTGCAACAGGTCCATCCAAAGTTAACCGGTGAGGTCCGTAAGGCTTTGAACGCAGATGGCGCGATAGCGGCAAGAACCTCCGAGAATGGAACTTCACCTGCGAGCGTTAGGTCTCAGATAGCTTCGCTTCATAGCCAGATGAACTTGGACTCCAAATGGATTTCCCACGAGCGGGAGCGCTTTTCGGGCATGATGAGCCAGTGACTACAGCGCTGCTCGAAGATTTAAAGTGGAGAAAGTCCATCGCTCAAACCACAGAGTTTGATGCTTTAGCTAAATTCTTGGATGGTGGATCACGTTCTCTCTATCTAGGTTTTGATCCAACAGCGCCAAGTTTGCACATCGGAAACTTGGTTGCGCTTACAGTGCTAAGGCGATTCCAATTGGCGGGTCATAAGCCGATTGCATTGGTTGGAGGCGCTACGGGCTTGGTGGGCGACCCCAGCGGTCGCAACTCAGAGCGCACCCTTAACGAGGTTGAGGTAGTCAATGAATGGGTTGAAAAGATTCATCACCAGCTCGTGGGTTTTCTTGATTTTTCCGGTTCAAATGCGGCGATTATGGCCAATAACTTGGATTGGACCGCGCCGGTTTCTGCGATTCATTTCTTGCGCGATATTGGTAAGCACTTCAGTGTGAATCAAATGCTGTCAAAAGATTCAGTGTCATCGCGCTTGGAGTCAGGTGGCATTTCCTACACTGAGTTTTCTTATCAGGTCCTGCAGGCTTTTGATTATTTAGAGTTAAATCGTCGTGAAGATTGCTCATTGCAAATAGGTGGCAGCGACCAATGGGGCAACATTGTTGCCGGTGTCGATTTGATTAGAAGGGTAGAAGGAAAAGCTGCACATGCATTGACTATTCCACTTCTAACAAAGGCAGATGGTTCAAAATTCGGTAAGACCGCCGATGGTTCAATTTGGCTTGATCCGAATATGACATCTCCGTATGCATTTTTTCAGTTCTTCTTAAACTCAGATGATCGAGATGTAGAACAACTACTCCGCACGTTTTCATTTAAATCCCATGAAGAGTTAGAGGCATTGTTTGATTCCTTGAAAACAAATCCTGGCGCACGTGAAGCGCATCGTGCTTTAGCTAGAGAAGTTACAACTTTAATTCATGGTTCTGAACAAGCAGAGAAAGTAGAGAATGCTGCAAAGGCTTTGTTCGGCCAATCAGAGATTCGCGATCTTGATGAATCAACTTTAGAGTCTGCGTTAAAAGAATTACCTCGTACAACGATTAATCGCGGATCAGAATTTCCAACTTGGGTTGATTTGATTACCGCCACCGGCGTTGTTGATTCAAAATCTGCTGCGCGCCGAGTTGTAAAAGAAGGTGGCGCCTACATAAACAATGTAAAAATTTCTGTTGAAGATCACAAACCAGTTCAAGATGATTTAATGCATGGAAGATTTATTGTTTTGCGAAAAGGAAAACGTGATCTAGCAGCTGTCGAAGTTGTTTAGATCAGTTTTTTAGCTTTTTCCTTATATTCCGGGGGATTCATCGGTCATGTACGGATTTGCCTCTCCGGGAAAGCCCGGATATGGTGTGCCCCTCGCTGCGAAATCGGACTTCAACACTAGGCCGAGTAGCGAGAAAACTTCCCAAAGAGGCTAAAAACCCTTATTTTTCAAGGTTTTTGAGCACTTGTGTGCCATCCGCAAGGGGGCTGCGAGAGCGATTTGACCTAGGAGGAAAAGGCGTCTAAGTTTCTCCTTCTGCCCGCAAGGGCAGTTTGGTTGTGCCCTGCTAACGGCTGTAAGGCCCGGACTCGGAGCGCACCCGTACCTTGAGAACTCAACAGCGTGCCATAAGTCAATGCCAATTACCTCGATGAGGTATGGCTTTATTGCCATGCCCGTCGAATCCTTTGTAAATAAATCAATTGGTCAAAGACAATAAATAAACGACAGTTGTTTATGTCTTTCGCCGGAATCAACGTCTCGTTGAATCAAAATTCAATGGAGAGTTTGATCCTGGCTCAGGACGAACGCTGGCGGCGTGC
>JACCDT010474532.1_pt1 | contig 14507 bp, 17 predicted proteins | sample 7446291 | NCBI WGS metagenome assembly JACCDT01 (sample SAMN15323446, study PRJNA562643) | freshwater metagenome | isolation source: river surface water | place: USA:Blue River Watershed | collected 2017-08-17
CGGCAATCAAAAGAATGCCCACCATCAAACATCCATAAATGAGACCGGTGAATTTGATATTGGCCAAATAAACGAAGGCCAAAATGATACCCGTCCAACGGATGGTAGAGAATCCATCGATAAATACGTCAGCCAATAGCACTGCTAGAATCAGCATCACGGCGTACAATTGTCCATCCACATAAAAACTCAATGACTGTCCTACAGCAGCTGGAGAGAGTGCCAGCATCAATGCCATCAGGATAGAAACAAATGGGCGCTGTGTCCATCGAAAGAGTCCACCCATGGTGATCAGAAACGAGGCAAACATCCAAAGTAGACCCGCCATTTTACTCATTTGAATCCACGGCAGCAAATCATAAAAAGCTTGGGCAGTGAGCCAAGTGGCCTTGGCGTAGTGGTTCACGTAATCTGCGTTTAAGCCCGATGCTACCTGATGTGCAATGGGCGCATCCCAGAAGGGATTCCAGCCTTCTTGAAGCAAAATAATCGCGTCTTGGTGGTACCATTGTCCATCAAACGAAAGGTCGTAGTAATAGTCGCAGGTTAATCCAGCGGTGACGATGAGCCCCATAGCGAGTGCATCACTGACCCAAGAAAACTTGAGTTGCGCATGTGTCCATGCCATGGTGATAATGGCCGCAATGACAGGCGTATATGCTGCGCCAGGCAATCCGAGCATCAAGCGCAAGCATTGCAAAACAAAGGTGAGGGAAAGGAAGATAAAAATCCACTGTCCAGCGCTTTGTAGGGTATGGTAAATCTTGGTTTTCAAAATCATCCCAATGTAAGAAAAATTATGAAAGCCTTGATGCAGAATGTATCTTGGTCACGTGCAAAAAACAAACAACACCCAAGAACCCATTGCTACGCCTTTTCCAGAGGTGCATGCTTATGTCTTGAACAAGTTGGGCGGAAGGCTCGATTGTGTGGGTGATCGGGGGTCATACCTCAAAGTTTTTCAATCGGCATTGCACTATTACTTGAACAAGCGACACAAGGCCAAGCAGAAAAAGAGGTTGTTCGAAAAGACCGCGATGTTTCATTGGGTCTACATTTTTTTATTTGCGCTGCGCTCTGTTTTTCAAAATAAAAAACTCGTCAAAGAAAACATAGTGATCGATCCGGGAAGATTCCTGGACAATGGCGAGTCTATTTTTTTCTCCAAAATCATTCAAGAGTTGGGCAAGGACAATGTTCAGATTCTCGTGAGACGGACATCTAATCCCGCGTATTATTTTTCCTCGTTGGCCGAGGGAGAAGGTCGCAAGGCCTTGCCTTTGGGAAAGGTTTTTAGACAATGGAAAGACTTGCGCAAAGTGTATCAAAACGCCAAGTTATCGGGAAGATGGAATGACGAAGAGTTGCATTATTTGGATTCATCACTGCACTCCTATTTGCTTCGCTACATGTCTTGCATGGGTTCTTATGATGCTGGTAAAGTAAAGCGGGTGTTCTTCACGGTGCATTACATCAATGAAGGTTTTATTGCTGCAATGCGCGACATGGGCATCAAGACGATTGAATTGCAACATGGATTGATCAGCGAAGCCGATTTGTATTACACGTATTCAGAGGATTATCGACCATGGATTAAGAACGCCTTTTTCCCCGATTATTTATTGATGTACGGGAACATTTGGTACAACCGATTGCGAAAAGGGATAGAGTGGAAAGAAGGACAGTTGATTGTTATGGGTGATTACACCCATTTGTTTGGAACCCAAGAAAGATCCGCCGAAAAGGAGAACTTGATATTGCTGTGCGCACAAAAGTTTTTATCGGATCAGTATGTGGCTTGGATACCGCGAATTCAGGAGCATTTGAAGCATTATCCCAATTGGCGAATGGTGGTCAAATTGCATCCATACGAACCCGTGGTTGACGTTCCCAAGTACATGGCTTTGACAAATACGCAAACGGAGATTGTGCAATCGGGTTCGTTGCACGATTGGTTTTCAAAAGCCAAAATTCAATTGAGTATTTACAGCACGACGTTTTACGATAGCATCGGTTATGACGTGGACAATTTTGCTTTAAAGAACACCGGCATTTATGATTCGTATGTGCAAGAAATGTTGGATTCCAAGGTTGCTGTTGGTATCGAGGAAGACGAAGATCCAATTGCGGCATATCAGTCAAAACGCGCGGAAGGTCGTTTGATAAATGATCGCTGCGAGGTATACGGCAACTGGGACAGGGAGAAATTCAGGGACTATCTTGCCTCTGGAAAGTGGTAGTATTCCAATAAATTATTTTTTTCGAAATAGTCTTTTGCGCTGCAGTTTTTATCATCCTTGATTCGCGTTAAAATATCACCTTCTTGGTGGAGGGTAATATTTTTTAGGGTCGATGAAGCAAGCGGAAAAATGTAGGCCGGTGGATGAAACAGAATGGTTTTGTGTCCCATCAAAAGACGTTCAAAAATCACGGAAGACAAAGCGCCAATTCCCCAATGGAATTGTTCAAACGTTTGCGCAGAGCGCTTTTCCAATGACCCATATTCAAAGTCAATGGACAAATGATTGCTGTAGTATGCCTTGGTTTTTTCGAGGTGCTTTTTCTCCAAGGGATGAAGAAAAACGGTGAGTTTCATTCCTGTTTCAGCAACCAGTGAAGCGAGCATCTGCAAGAGTTGCTCTTCGGTATTTTCAAGATTTAAGCCGTTGTCGGCGCGTTGCAATTGATTGCGTAGCCATTGACCATGCGAATAAAACGCCAATGTGTTTTGATTTTCAGAAGAAGTATTCCAGTTGGGATTTTTTGGAATCGATTCATCCAACGACTCAGCAGCCCAATATTTGAGCGACTTGTAGAAGATGCTGGATGAAAATTGGTGTTTGATTTCTTCCAATTGATAAGGGGAGGTGATCACCAATTCGTCACAAACCAAATGGTGGTTGTGCACGTAAAGCGGAATGATAGATGGGATGAATTGTATCTTGATTTGGCGCTCCATCAAAGCGATCGATAGCAAATTGCTGTCAATTTCATACGGATGAAAGAAGGATACCCGTTCAATGTTTTGTTTTTCACAAAGGTTCAATACAAAAGCCATTTCAAGCGATTCCCGAATCATCAGCGCATAATTGGGTCGTTGTTTTGAAAAACAAAAACACCGAATGGCCATCCACATCGCGAAGCAATGCCACAACAGGATTGAAAAGAATGAAGATGATGTGTGTGAAAGATGAATTTCATCTTTTCCCAGGAAATGCGATACTTGTAGGGCGTCGTGTTTGTTGACGTATTCCAATGATCCCGGGTCTTTGAGATGATTCCAAGTAATCAACAAGTGGGCAGATTCAGGAGCTGATGTTGTCTTAAAGGGCACATCATGGTCATGTTTTTTCCAACCGTGTCGGTACCATTCCCTGAATCCAATCCATCGATCGCTCTTGGCTGTTGCATCCAAGCGATAGGACATATTGTACAACAAGCTATGCCGCGCGCATTCTCTCAAAGGGCTGTTGCCACTTGATTTTAGGATGATTTGAATGAATTGAACAACGGAATGGACGAGCACGCGAATTGTATTTTTCACGAAGATAGGTTAACCCGTATCTTTGGCGATAATGGAGCAGAAGAATCAATTGGACTTGCTGAATGCTTTGCGTGGAATTGCCGCGTGGATGGTGTGTTTATTTCATGCTTCGTTTTTGGTCAAAGAGTTTTACCCTGGGCTTTATCGTTTCTTCGACATTGGGCAAGAAGGAGTTTATGTCTTCTTTGTTATCAGCGGAGTGGTATTGCCATGGTCGATGGATGCCGGAAAATACCAGTGGAAAAACGCTGATCGTTTTTTGATCAAGCGCTGGTTGCGTTTGTATCCGCCCTTCTTGGTTTCGGTGATTATTTGCACGTTTGGATTTGTTGGATTGCAAGGATTTACCAATCCAGTGATCTTGCACAAGATGATGCACAGCGTGTTATTTACCGCACCATTCTTTGGGGAGAAGTGGATCAACGATGTGTATTGGACTCTGTTTGTTGAATTTCAATTCTACATTTATCTCGCGCTCTTTTTCCCATTGATAGCTCATCAAAACCGCACGATTCGCACTACTGCGCTATTTGGCGGATTGGCTTTGGCTTTGCTGTCACAGTTTTTTACGGGTCGATATGTGAAGCTGGAATTGTTCTTCCACTTGCCAGTTTTCACTTTGGGCTACTACTTGTATTTGCGATTGAAAGGAAGAATAGGCGAATCCGAATTTTGGATCGGATTGGTGGTGACGTCATTTGCAGCTTTGTATATCACCGGACATCTGCACGGTTTGTCTTATCGCTTGGCGGCAGTGGCCATTGTTACGGCGTTGTTGATTTATGCGGTGCGTAGGAAGATTCCTTATTTGGATGCGTTGGGCGAAGTTTCTTACTCTTTCTATCTCACGCATTGGTTTGTGATTTCGATGGCGAATTATTGGTTTTATCAATATTCGAAAACAGAGACTGGATCATTGGTCGTTTTCATCGGCATCCAAGCAGGAGCCATCTTGTTGGCAGCGTTGTTTTATCGCGTTGTTGAGATGCCATCGTTGCGATGGACCAAGAAAATCAAATACCGTACTTAGAGCAATTTAAAGGTCATTCGGTGGTGCGGTGTCGTGCCATGCTCAGCTATTGCAGCGCGATGGTCTTTGGTGGGATAACCTTTGTTGACCGACCATTTGTACATCGGAAATTCACGGTCTATTTTCTCCATGTATTCATCACGGTGTGTCTTGGCCAGAATAGAGGCGGCGGCTATTGAAGTGAATTTACTATCGCCTTTGACCACGCATTGGTGCACAATGCCCACATAGGGTTTGAAGCGATTCCCGTCCACCAAAATCAACTCGGGTCGTGTGGTCAATTGATCCACACAGCGGTGCATCCCGATGATGGAGGCGTTGAGAATATTGATTTGATCAATCTCCTCTGCTGATACAGCAACCACAGCCCATTCAATGGCTTCTTTCTCAATAATCGGGCGAAGGAGCTCTCGTTGTTTTTCTGTGAGTTGTTTGGAATCGTTGAGCAGAGGATGGTAAAAATCATCGGGAAGAATTACAGCGCCGGCAAACACGGGTCCAGCAAGGCATCCACGACCCGCTTCGTCACAACCTACTTCGATGTAGTTTTCCGAAAATCTATTTTGCAGCATCCTCCAAGGTTTTTAAAATGCTCGTCCACAGCAGCGCTGCGGCATTTTCCCAAGTGTATTTTTCTAGAATTCTATTGCGCTCATTTTGCCAGTCGTTGTCCTGCACATCAACGGACAAAAGTTGGTGCATTTGATCAGCAATCTCTTGTACATTTTTAGAATGGGCATACACCGCGCATTTACCGCCTATTTCAGGCATACTGGTGTTGTTGCCTGCCAAAACAGGAACATTGCATTGTAGGGCCTCTAGAATCGGAATACCAAAGCCCTCAAAGTGACTCACCATCAACAACCCAGACGATTGTCCAAGTAGCGGAAACAAATCCTCATGAGCAATTCGCCCCAAATATTCCACCCCTTTTAGCGCTTGGCTTTGGTGACCATCAAACATCGACTCTCCAACGATTTTCAATTGAAATTCGGGATGATTTTTTTGAAAGATTTGAAATGCGCGCAAGGTATTTTCCAAATTTTTTCGGGGATGCAAGGATCCCACAAAAACAAAATAGGGTTGTCTTTTGGTATCACCAGTGATGTTCAACGGGTTGACGCCATTGCACAAGACATCGATCTTATCCAATGGCACACGGTAGGTGTGGGCAATATCAGATTTTGAATATTGACTTACCGTTGCGATGCGCGTGGAAGCAGCTACCACCGCGGGAGTGGTGCGGTTCCAATATTGCGCATATGGCTTGGGAAGAAATTCGGGATGGTGCACAAAGTTAAGGTCGTGAATGACGGTCAGCTGTGGGCAAGGGCATCGCAGAGAGCCGTGTCCATCGGGCGAAATGAAAATATCCGCCTGAATTCTTTTGAGTAAAAAGGGCACCGAGTAGTTGAACCACCAATCGAACAAAAAGGGTCGTCGAGCCGGTGGAAAAACGGTATGGTGAAAAACGTTTTTTGATTCGGGAATCAAATCGCGTTGAAAATGATCAAAGAGCAAATGGAACTCGTGTTCCGGATGCGCTTGGATAATTCTGGAGATGGTTTCCAGAGAAAAACGACCAATACCCTCCAATTTCTGGGGTTTTAAGAGACGGGTATTGATTGCTATACGCATAAATGAAAAAGCCACGCTGTTGCGTGGCAATTTACTCTATTTTCAATAAGATTATAGACGCTCGATACCTTTGTGACGACGCTCGTCAGAAACGGTCAATTTCTTACGTCCTTTGCGACGACGCGCGTTTAATACGCCGCGACCTGCAGCATCAGCCATTCTTTTGCGGAATCCGTGTTTGTTACGGCGCTTTGTATTCGAGGGTTGGTAAGTACGTTTCATAATCGTCAAAGTTTTTAAACGGGTGGCAAATATACAATGTTTTCAACAATTTACACTATGGATTTGATTTCTTTTTTCTCAAATCTGATTTTTTTATTGGCTTCTCAAATTTAATGGGAAGCTTTTTATTGATTTTCAAGGCTTTACCTTCTACATATCCCTCTCCCCCGATGAGAATTTCATCTGAAAAAAGTATGGAAAAAGCACTAGAAAGGGCTGCATTGAGGTTGGCTTCGGTCCCTTGGATTTTTAATAAGTATTCATTTTTCGAATGTTTGGGGACATGAATCGGTTCGGCCAATCTCACGCGGGTGATCTTTCTTCCTTGTAAAGTCAAGTCAATATCGGCATCGATGATGTCCACGGAAAACCAATTGGGGTTGTCAATGGTCACTTTGATACTTCCCTTGACCCCTGTTTCTTCTAACTCTTCAAACTCCAACTGTCGGACACTCTCTACCTGGACATCTTTGTAGATGCCACAGGAAGTTAAGCCCACGCTGAGTAGGAGGATGAAGAGAAAGCGCATGAATTTATTTCGCGAAGTTGTCGAAGAAATAAGGAATGGTTTCAATACCCTTGTAGTAATTGAACAATCCGTAATGCTCATTGGGTGAGTGCAACGCATCGCTGTCCAAACCAAATCCCATCAATACACTCTTCAATCCCAAGTCTGATTCAAACATCGCGACGATTGGAATAGAACCACCACCTCGGGTTGGAATAGGCTTCTTACCATAGGTTTTCTCCATGGCATCGCTAGCCGCCTTGTACGCCTTGCTATCTGTTGGTGTAACAACAGGATTTCCACCGTGGTGCGGACGAACCTCAACACGCACGCCCTTGGGCGCAATCTTCATGAAGTGAGTGGTGAATTTCTCCGTGATCTCTTCTTGTGTTTGATGCGGAACCAAGCGCATTGAAATTTTAGCGTACGCTTTGGAAGGCAATACAGTCTTAGAACCTTCACCGATGTAACCGCCCCAGATACCGTTGCAATCCAAAGTTGGACGTACCCCAGTGCGCTCGATGGTGGTATAACCAGCCTCTCCGTAAACCGCTTCGATGTTCAAGTCTTTGCAATAATCTGACTCACTGAAAGGCGCCAAGTTTAAAGCAGTTCTTTCTTCAGCCGTCAATTCCAATACGTTGTCATAAAAGCCGTCAACGGTGATGTGGTTGTTATCGTCATGCAATGAAGCAATCATTTTGGCCAATACGTTGATAGGGTTGGCTACAGCACCTCCGTATACACCACTGTGCAAGTCGCGGTTAGGACCAGTTACTTCCACTTCCAAATAGCTCAAACCACGCAATCCGCAGTCGATACTGGGGCAATCGTTGGCAATGACGCTGGTGTCGGAAATCAATACGATATCAGCCTTCAAACGCTCTTTGTTGTTGCGGCAGAAAGGACCCAAGTTCGAACTTCCACACTCTTCTTCCCCTTCGATCATGAATTTCACGTTACAAGGAAGGCTGTTGGTTTTGTTCATTGCTTCAAAAGCCTTGACGTGCATGAACATTTGACCTTTGTCATCGCAAGAACCACGAGCGAAAATCGCTCCGTCTGGATGCACTTCCGTTACCTTGATGGTTGGTTCAAATGGAGGTGTGTCCCACAATTCGATGGGATCTGCAGGCTGCACGTCGTAGTGACCATAGACCAAAACTGTTGGAAGAGAGGGGTCGATTAGTTTTTCGCCATACACAATCGGATGACCTTCAGTGGCACAAACTTCCACGTTGTCTGCCCCCGCTTCGCGAAGGTTTTTTGCTACCAATTCCGCGCATTTTGCGACGTCTGCATTGTAGGCAGAATCCGCGCTAACACTAGGGATTCTAATGAGTTCGAACAATTCGTTTAAGAAACGATCTTTGTTGTCTAAAATGTATTTTTGAGCTGCTTCCATGATCTTTAAAATTTCGTTGTGCAAGATAAAGCTTAGTTCGCACATCACCACGTTATATTTGCCAACGTATGTCACAAGTTTCTTTTGAAAATACAGCGATTGCCTTTAAGGGTAAAGACAATTCCGCGTTGCGCAGGTCCTATTGGTTGTTTCGTTTGATTGGCAATCCTGCTTTGGTGAAGTTGGGAGGCAAGATGACTGATTTTGCATTAAAAATCAACTTCCCGTTGGGATGGGCCATCAAGAACAACATCTTTGCGCAGTTTTGCGGAGGAGAGACCATTGAGGAGTGCAAGCAATCTGCTGATCGATTGGCGCAATATGGCATTGGAACCATTTTGGATTATTCTGTTGAGGGCAAAGAAAAGGAAAGTGATTTTGATGCAACAGCCGACGAGATCATTCGCACCATTGTTGCCGCCAAGGGCAATCCCAATATTCCATTTTGTGTTTTCAAAGTAACGGGAGTCGCTCGATTTGAGTTGTTGGAAAAGCAGAACGAGGTGGTTCGCGGCAGCTCGAGTGCCTTGGTAGGAGCGGAGCAAGAAGAATGGAACAGGGTGGTGCAACGCGTATTGCGCATCTGTCAGGCCGCGTATGATGCGCAGCAGCGCATCTTCATTGATGCAGAAGATTCTTGGATTCAGGATGCCATTGACCAGCTTTGTCATGACATGATGGAGAAGTTCAATCACCAGGCGCCCATCGTATACAACACCATTCAATTGTACCGACATGATCGCTTGGCCTTTTTGAAATCCGCGCACGAGTGGGCAAGAGGAAAGGGTTTGCATTATGCTGTGAAGTTGGTTCGCGGTGCCTACATGGAGAAAGAAGGCAAGCGCGCAGCCGAGATGGGTTATCAGAATCCCATTCAGCCCAGCAAAGAAGCGACGGATCGCGACTTTAATTTAGGTGTGAAATATTGTTTGGACAATTTGCAGGACATGGCCTTGTGTTGTGGTTCGCACAACGAAGAGTCGTCTATGTTATTGGCCCAGTGGATGGACGAGCGCGGCATTGCGCAACATGATCCCCGTGTTGCTTTTGCTCAGCTTTTTGGGATGAGTGATCACATCAGTTACAACTTGGCTGATGCCGGCTACCAGGTAGTGAAATATTTGCCTTACGGTCCCATCAAAGAAGTTATGCCCTATTTGTTGCGCCGCGCGCAGGAGAACACCTCCGTGAAGGGACAGACCAGTAGAGAGTTGGGATTGATATTGAAAGAGCGGAAGCGGAGAGCGGGGGAGTAAGGGGTATTCACTCCTTATCTTTTGGAGATTTCCTCAAAAATTAGATTTGATAATTTTTGAACATCACTGTGAATTGTTCCCTGCATATATTGTTCGTAAACATGAAGATTATCTGCAGGATTGAGGTTCAAAGTAATGTTTTTTTCTAATGCTAGAACACGCAAGAATTCACGTTGCGCTCTACCATTTCCTTCTCTAAAAGGGTGTAGGAAATTCATGTTATCTAAAATAAGGGCTAGATGATTGGCTAAGGCGGGCAAATCAGAATTTTCGATTTTCCTATATTGATCAATTAGGGAGTTGATGAATTGAAAGGCGACAGGGAATCTTTCACCTTCAAAGAATTGCTTACCATCTTTGCTGATGTTGACCGTTCGTACTTCACCGGCCCATGAGTAAATATCTTGAAAGAGATGATAGTGGATTTTAAGTATTGAATATGAGTCGGAGATTAGAATGGGGTTATCAAATAACTCTTCTAATCGCTTAGAAACTTTTAAACTTTCAAAAGCTAAAAGAACCTTTTCATCTTTGATATTGGCGAGATTGATAAGAACGCCATTAGAATCGGAATAGAGAAAATCGGGATCAATATACTGATAGCTATTTCCCATATAAGCGATGCAGAGAGGAAATTAATTCTAATTCAGAGATTATATTATTTTTCCAATGAACATATAACTGAATCAACTCTTTGCTGGGTTCGAAACCCTCAAACATATTTGTTCCAATAGCATTAGCGGTATTTTCGAGGGCGTGTAAGCTATCGAATTTAACACCCATAATGGTGAGATTTTCACGATCTATTTCTAAGGCTTTGTACATAATGTTCAGAACAAGTATAAAGATATAAATAAAAACCAGAGTGTATGGATTTTATTGTTTTTAATCAGCAGCAATGTTGTACGCTGCGGGCAGGAGAACACTTCCGTGAAGGGACAGACCAGTAGAGAGTTGGGATTGATATTGAAAGAGCGGAAGCGAAGAGCGGGGGAGTGAGGTCTGAATAAAAGCTTAATTAGCCTTTTAAATAATTTTCCACTTGTATTTTAAGGTCGGGGAGTTCTCGACAGACAATGGTCCAAATTACTTCGTCAGAAATATTGTCATAACTGTGAATGATTCTATTCCTTGTTCCGATAATATTTTTTGCGTTGTCAAGTTTAAAATCAGGATCCAACTTTAGGATACGGGAAACCGCTTCGCCAATAATTTCTAGATTTCGCTCAACTGCTTTTTTTGTTCTTAAATCCTTTTGATATGTGATAAAATTTCTTTCATCCCCAAGAAATAGATTTATCTCATCGATGCTTTGCAAGATATCAAGTAGCCAAGTTTGAATCTTAAAATCCATAAATTTTCACCTTGGTTTTTTCTAACTGTTCTCTAAAAAATCTATTTTTAATGGCCCTTTCTTCGAGCAAATCGACGTGCCTTTTGAGGATGATTTCCAGTTTGGATTTTAGATTGAAATAGAAATCAGCGTATTTAAAAGGATCATTTTCTTCGAAGTCCACCACTAGGTCAACATCAGAATTGTCGTTAAAATCCATTCTTGTCACAGAACCAAAAGCGAATAGCGACTTCACTTTGTTTTCTTTACAAAGAGATTGAATTTGCTGTATTTCTGGTTGCGTGATGTGCATACCCAAATGTAGTGGTGATTTTTGAATTATGAAATAAATTCACCTTCTATAGAAATCTGCAGTCTGATATATGGGCTGAATGGCGTGTTTAGGGTTATTCGCCGCAAATGAGCGACGAATAGGCAAAACAATTGCTGCAAAGCGTTGGGATTGATCTTGAAAGAGCGGAAGCGGAGACGAGAAGAAATTAGGGATTAAAAGACTGAATGGGGACGATCTGAATTTTATTTGATCGCGAAATGAGTCCAGGATTGATGCCTGGTTTTCCTTCGGGAATGTCTTGTTTCAATTGTTTGTAATAGTCAACCCAGGCAGGGAAAAAAGTATGGGTATTGGGGTCCTTGAAGGTCATGGCATTCAACTCAAAAAAATCTTGGGCATCATTGGCTTCTTTGAAGGCGTCGTATAGCAATTCACTGCAGTACCAACTGTTGTTGTCCATTAAAAACACATCATCGTAGGGCTGACCGATATATGTTTTGACTTTGATTGCCGCTTTTGTAACGACGGGTTGGTATTTTTCCAGAACCCTACCCACGGTGATGTTTTGAATCGATGCAGTATCTCCGCTTCTGGCGAAGAAATCATGTAGCGTGTTCACCTGCACCTGATCACCAATGGCTTCTACTACTTTGAGCGAATCGTTGATTTTCACCACCATTGCGCAATGCGAGAAATCTTTTCCATTTACCCCTTCGGTCACCGCCTCAATCGCATCGCACAACTCACCGCAATTCAGATCTTGAAAGAGCAAATCCCCTTCTTGTAAAGTTTCGAGACTGTGTTTTGTATTTTGATTGTTGTTGGGTTGATTTGTGCAACTCCCCAAAAAAAGAAGCAGCCAAATCATTGAGAAAATAGACAAATGCTTGGTCGTGTTACACATAATAGAAAAGGGATTTTGTCAGATTAATCCATAATCTCCAACGGAACTCTCGCCATCAGAAGGGCGAGGATGGTGCCGCCAAGGATGACGCGGTACCAACCAAAGGCGGCAAAGCCTTTGTTCTGTAACATAACCATCAAGGTCTTGATGGATAAGAATGCGACAATGGCGGCAACGACACAACCGAGCATCATGATGCCCCAATGATCGGTGATGATGTGATAGTCAATCTTCACTACGTCATAGGTCTTCTTCAAAGAGGCGGCAAACATGGTGGGGACGGCCAAAAAGAAACTGAACTCTGCCGCTTGCTTCCTGTTCCAACCCATGGTCATTCCGCCCAAAATGGTGGCGGCGGATCGGGATACGCCGGGAATCAATGCAATGCACTGAAACAACCCTACAACCAACGCATTTTTGGAAGTGACCGGTGCCTCGGGGGATTCGAAGTTCTTGGCAAACCACTTGTCCGAATAAATCAAAATCCATCCGCCCAACATCAAAGAGATGGCCACTACATCTACCTGCTCCAACATGTCGTCGATGTAATCACCCAACAACAGGCCAAAGATGGCGGCTGGAATAAAGGCAACCAACAGTTTGTAGTAAAAGTCAATGGACTGAAAGAAGCGATTCCAATACAAAGCCAAGACACTGGTAATGGCACCAAACTGGATGATGACGGTAAAGGCTTTGGTAAATTGATCGGACTCTACACCCAAAATGGCTTGGGTGATGATCATGTGACCGGTGCTGGAAATGGGCAAAAACTCGGTAATGCCCTCAACAATGGCAATGATGATCGCTTCTAAAATGCTCACGCGACAGGCGTATTAGTGTTTTTTCGAAAGGGTAGACTCGTCTTTTTTCGCAACTGACGTGTTGCTCTTGTCGCGGTACATGATGGCAACACCAACGACGATGTAACCGCTCAATACAACGATGGGGGCCAAGGTGATGCGGCGCGCACTGAACAACTCTTCAGCATTGAACTCATCAGCGCTGGTAGCGGCTCCGCCACTCATCAACAAATATCCAATCATTAAAATCACCAAGCCAATGCCCAAGATGATGTAATTCTTTTTTCCAAATGCAAATCCCATGGCGCTAAGATAATAAGACTTCATTGGATTCCGACAGTTCCTATCTTTGCAACATGTCACGTGTTTTAACAGGAATTCAAAGTACCAACGTTCCGCACTTGGGAAATATTTTGGGCGCAATTTTGCCAGCCATCGAGATGAGCAGAACGCCGGGCAATGAGTCGTTTTTATTCATTGCAGATTTTCATTCGATGACCCAAATCAAAGATGGGGCGCGCATGAGAGAGAATACGCTTGCCGTTGCCGCCACTTGGTTGGCCATGGGCCTTGATACCAACAAGTCGGTTTTCTACCGCCAAAGCGATGTGCCTGAAGTAACGGAATTGTGCTGGTACTTGTCTTGCTTGACGCCCTTCCCAATGTTGGCCAATGCGCATAGCTTCAAAGACAAAAGCGACCGCCTAGCGGATGTGAACGCGGGCTTGTTTACCTATCCTGTGCTGATGGCCGCGGATATCTTGTTGTATGATGCGAACTGGGTGCCGGTAGGAAAAGACCAAGTTCAACATCTCGAAATCACGCGCGATATCGCCAGCACTTTCAATCGCATTTATGGCGAAACATTGGTGGTGCCTGAGGTGAAGTTGAACAAGGACACGATGTATGTTCCTGGAACAGACGGACAAAAGATGAGCAAGTCGTATGACAACTTCATCAACATCTTCCTTCCCGAAAAAGAATTGAAAGACGTCATCAACAAGAAAATTGCTACAGACAGCACAGCGCTGGAAGATCCGAAAGATCCCAATGCGAATTCGATTTGTGCTTTGATGCAACTCATCGCTGGAGATGCCGTGACCCAAGAGCTTCGCGACAAGTTGACCGCCGGCGGATATGGCTGGGGACATGCGAAGAAAGATTTGTTGGGCGCGATTTTGGACCGCTTTAAAAACGAACGTGAGCAATTCAATCAATGGATGTCGAATCCTGATGAATTGAATGCGGTGTTGAAACAAGGCGCTGAAAAGGCACGCCACGTGGCGAGTGCTACTTTACAACGAGTAAGAGAGAAGGCAGGTTACTGAATTATTTAACCCCGGTACTTCCAAATCCACCTGCGCCACGTTCGGTGGAGGGCAATTCTTCTGTTGTTTTCCAAGACAATTTTTCGTGCTTGGCCAAAACCATTTGTGCAATGCGCTCTCCAGGCTCGATGCTGAAGGGCTCATTGCTCAAGTTGACCAACAACACTTTGATTTCGCCACGGTAGTCCGCGTCAATGGTGCCAGGGGTATTCAATACCGTGATGCCGTGTTTGAACGCCAGTCC
>JACCDT011242874.1_pt1 | contig 14499 bp, 15 predicted proteins | sample 7446291 | NCBI WGS metagenome assembly JACCDT01 (sample SAMN15323446, study PRJNA562643) | freshwater metagenome | isolation source: river surface water | place: USA:Blue River Watershed | collected 2017-08-17
CGATCTCGTTCGTGCAGGCAAGATCCGTGAAATTGGCTTGAGTGAAGTGTCTGCAACGACGCTACGCAAAGCACATGCCGTGCACCCAATTGCTGCGGTACAAACCGAATACTCGCTGTGGACACGCAACGCTGAAATTGCGGTGCTCAAAGCTTGTACCGATCTAGGCTGCACCTTTGTGGCCTTCAGCCCTGTGGCGCGTGGGTTTTTGTGTGGCGATTTACGCGATGTCAGCGTCTTGGCTGCCAACGATATTCGTCGTGCCATGCCACGCTTTGCTCCAGACACCTATGCAGCGAATTTGCCATTGCTTGATGCCTATCAAGCGATGGCGCGCGACGTGGGCTGCACGCCTGCTCAATTGGCATTGGCTTGGTTGCTGCACAAAGACAGCGCCCTCATTCCGATTCCCGGGACACAAAACTTGCGCCACCTTGAAGACAACATGGCATCCGTGGATGTGGTGTTGTCAGCTGAGCACATGCAACGCTTAGAAGTTCTCATCAACCAGCATACGGTGAAGGGGCCCCGCTACAACGCGCTCAATGCCTCTGAGGTGGATACCGAAGAGTTTGCCTAATAGGACTCGGGAATTTCCGAGTCCTATTCTTGCATTCAAGCTATGTATTGGCTGGCAGCATATGTTGCGCAAAAAATGCTTTGAGGCTATCGCGTGCATGGAGAGGGAAGATGCCTGCAACATACTGATCCGGACGCACGATCACAATGGCTCCATCTCTATGGATTTCGCGATCTCGAAAAATATCGCGTCCATGGCCTGATGCAAAGATTTGATTCATATCGACGAGGCCAAATGGTATTTTGGTCGGTTTGAACGCATCAGGCACTTGGGCCGGTTCCACTTCCGTGTAGTCTTGTTGGTAGATCACCTTGGCATCAAAAATGGCATCTGTGTCGCCATCGTGTGGCGTGTATTGCACGCGGGGTGACTCTGCGTCGTTTTGCCACCATTGTGCGAAATCTGCGGTCAATGTGCCAGACGTGGCAGGTGCCGCGCCATCAGCGAACACATACACACGCCAGCGACCATCGGCTTCATGCAAGTGTCCCAGTTGACGCCAGCGGTTGTCAGCACGTCGCATCACCTCAGTCGACTTGAAGCGTTTGCCAATAGGAAAGCCGATCGCCAAATGTTGGTGTTCAAGGCCTGAGACGATCTGGTTTTTTGGGTACTGTGTCATAAAGCCCATGGGGAACTCAATCGTCTTCTCGTACCAGCGCGCTAAGTCTTGAGGATCATCCCATTCCTCTACGGGACGGGCCATCAGCGTGGACCACTCTTTGTCGAAGTTGATGAGGTCTTGTGCGATCACGCGGCGTTCGGCTGAATAGGTGTCGAGCAGTGATGCAGGTGCACGTCCTTCAAGTACCGCAGCGAGTTTCCATGACAGGTTCCAGCCATCTTGAATGGATACATTCATTCCCTGGCCTGCTTTGGCTGAATGTGTATGGCAGGCGTCGCCCATGATGAACGCTCGGGGATGCTGCTGACCGATGCGATCCGCAGGGACGTTATCAAAGCCTGTGGTCACGCGATGTGCTACTTCGTAGACTGACCACCAAGCAGTACTCTTCACGTCCAAAGTGTAGGGGTGCAGGATGGCGTTGGCGCGACGGATGATTTCGTCGAGGCTGGTTTTTCGGATTTCACCCGCATCGTTCTCATCAAGGTTGCCCAGATCGACGTACAGGCGTGAGAGATAACCCCCTTCACGAGGGATCAACAAGATGTTGCCGGCGCTGTGTGACTGAATGGAGCACTTCACCTGAAAGTCTGGGAAGTCTGTGTTGCACAACACGTCGATCACGCCCCACGCATGCAGTGAGGCATCGCCTTCTAGTTTGTGCCCGAGTGCAGCGCGAACGTTGCTGCGAGCGCCATCGCCACCCACCAAGTATTTTGCGCGCACGGTGCGTACCTCGCCTTGGCGTGGGCCGACGATATATTTGATCTTTGCGGCCACTGGATATTCATGGCGTTCATCAATTTCTAAGTCGATAAATTCAACACCGTAATCGGGCACGACTTTGCCCGGGGCTTGTTCTGCATAAGCCAAGAAGTAGTCCAAGACACGTGATTGGTTCACGTAAATGTGCGGAAATTCACTCACGCCATGCGCGTCATCAGGTACACGCGAAACCCGAACAATGTTTTCGGGTGCCTTTTCATCAGGTTTCCAAAAGCACATCTCAACGTTTCGGTAAGCCTCATCCACGATGGCGTTCGCAAAGCCAAACGCTTGGAAGGTTTCGACCGAGCGCGCCTGAATGCCGTCGGCTTGTCCTTGCGTCAAACGACCTTCGCGTCGCTCGATGGCGCGTACGTTGATGCTGGGGAAATGGGCGAGCTGTGCTGCAACCGTCACGGCTGCAGGGCCTGTACCCACAATGAGTACATCCATTTCGTCAGGAATCTCCGTTGGCCGGTTGATGCCGTAGCCAGCTGCCGGTTTGATGCGTGGGTTCTCTGAAACGTAGCCTCGGTGGTGGAATTGCATGGGTGGTCTCCAGTGTCTCTATAATTGAGACTGTATATAAATATAGAGACAGTTTAGCTGAGGGATGCCATGAAAAGCAAGCACTCAACGGATCACCAGATGACAAGACTTCAAACTGAAAATTCGCGTGAACTTAAAACTGACGGTGGCTCGCAGACCTTGGCTAGAGGTTTGAGGGCGCTAGAGATGATTGGCAGCGTGTCTGAGCCCATCAGTGTGGCAGCCTTGTCGCAGGAGTTGAAAATCCATCGATCTATGGGGTACCGTCTCGTCAAGACGCTTGAGCTGACAGGCTTTGTTGAACGCGATGCAATGGGGGGGCTTATTCTTGGCTCTAAGTTGGCCATTCTTGCGCGCGGCGTGGCCAAAGATTTGCGGTCGGCGGCAGCCCCTGAACTCGCTGCGATAGCAGAAACTCTTCAAATGACTGCTTTTTTAGTGGCCTATGACGGTGAATTCGCCGTGACATTGAGCAGTGCAGAACCGAAAAATCTTGAGACAACTTTAGGTAAAAGGCCGGGCAGTCGACATGCCGTGGGGCAAGGGGCGCCGGGGAAGGTGATTCAGTCACTGTTAAAACCAAAAAAATTTCCACCGCAACCGTTCGAGGTGAGTGAAAACGAGGTGATCCATGGCATTGCGTCCATTGCGGTGCCGCTGCATCTCTCGAGTGGTCAGCCCGCTGCAATTGCGGTACTTTATTTGCCGCATAAGGTAAATGAGGCCAAGGTCGCCAAGATACTTGCATCGGCGGCGAGTCGCATCTGTGCGGTGATGGGCTAATCTTTAATCGCCGATTTCTGCGTGGCTATCGAGGTTTTGTAGCAGGGTATCAAGGGTGTCATAGACCTGTTGCAATTGTTTGACGCCGACTTTCTTTTCCAGCTCTAGGTATTCACGCTCAATGAGGGGGGCGATGCTTTTGCCTAACTTTTTTGTGGTTGCTGTGACGCTCACTTTGACGCGTCGTTGATCGTGCTCCATGCGCTCACGTTTGATCAAACCGGCTTCTTCCATGCGCATCAGCACGCCAGCAATGCTGGGGCTAGAAATCAAGCAACGTTCACACAGCTGACGCGGCTCCAAGCCGTCTTCTTCTAGCAGCACACGCAGAATTCGCCACTGTTGTTCGGTCACGCCATGTTGGTTCAAAACAGGGCGAAAACGGCTCATCAAGGCTTCCCTTGATTGCAGCAGAAGGTGGGGCAAGTTCTTATGCCGGAGAGGGCTTTTCATAGGTTTAAATCTGTTTGACCGATTGAACTGTACTGAATTCAGAGCGAGCCTGACGATTGAACTGACGGTAATCTAGGGATAACACCCATGCAAGTTCTTCTGCGACAGATTGACTTACTCACAAGTGAGTGTTTAAATTACAAACATGTTAGCAAAATGCATGACTTAAAAAATTGACCATGTCGAAAAATTTTCAAATGTCCCAAGGGGGCACTGTGTATGGCACATTGTTAAATCATCGCGAAACCTTGACGGCTTTGGGTGATCAGGTGAATGCGGCGCCCTACAAGGCACCACCCAAAGCCCCCATTCTGTATATCAAGCCGCGCAATACGTGGGCTCAGAGTGGCGATGCGGTGGTGGTGCCATCCGATGCCCCTGATTTACAAATGGGGGCAACGTTGGGGCTGGTCATTGGCCGCGTGGCTTCAAAGGTCAGCGTTGCGGATGCTTTGAATCACGTGGCTGGCTATGTGGTGTTGAACGACATCAGTGTGCCGCATGATTCGTTTTATCGCCCCTCTATGCGTTTCAAATGTCGCGATGGTTTTTGTCCAATGGGATCCTTTGTGTCGCGTGAGGCCGTAGGCAACCCTGATGCACTTGCCATGACGGTCGCGATTGATGGTGTGCTGGTGCAGCAAACGGATACGGGTGGTCGTATTCGATCGGTGGCTCAGTTGCTCACGGATGTCACAGAGTTCATGACCTTGCATCCGGGCGACATCCTCAGCATTGGCGTATCTGCCCATGCGCCACTTGCCCATGCGGGCCAACGCGTGACGATCACGCTGGATGGTGTGGGACAACTTGAAAATACTTTGATTTCGGAGGGGGTGGCATGAAGCGCGCAAAAGTGGCTTTCGGTGGTGCCATTCATGAAGCCTACGAGCATCCCGCAGGTTTAAAGTTAGCCGATGGCCGAGTGGTGGCTGAAGATGCTGTGGTTTGGTTGCCTCCTTTTGAGGTGGGCACCATCATCGCTTTGGGGTTGAACTATGCAGATCACGTGAAAGAACTCGCCAAAGAGTTGACAGTGACCGCCAAAGACGAACCCCTGGCTTTTCTTAAGGGGCGCAGCTCTTTGATTGGCCATCGTGCGCAAACCCGTCGCCCTGAAGGCGTTGCCTTCATGCACTACGAGTGCGAACTGGCGGTGGTGATTGGGCGCACTGCAAAAAATGTCAAACGCGAAGACGCCATGGCATATGTGGCCGGTTATACCGTGGCCAATGACTATGCGATTCGGGATTACTTAGAAAACTATTACCGCCCCAACTTGCGCGTGAAAAACCGCGATGGCGGCACGGTGCTGGGTCCTTGGTTGGTGGATGCCGCAGATGTGCGTGATCCGCATGCCTTGTCCTTGCGCACTTTGGTGAACGGCGTGGTCACCCAGCAGGGAAATACCGCTGATTTGATTTCGGATATTCCAACGTTGATTGAATACTTGAGCGGCTTCATGACGCTCAACTCAGGCGATGTGATCTTGACGGGCACGCCGGACGGCGTTGTCAACGTCAACGTCGGCGATGAAGTGGTCACCGAAATCGATGGCATTGGGCGCTTGGTCAACACCATCGTGGCAGATGCCACTTTTGGGCGTTAATTTTTTGGATGTAGGAGAAGCATATGCGTATCGAACACTTGATCAATGGCAAAGCCGTCAGCGCCAATCAGTACTTTGAGACTGTGAATCCAGCGACACAAGAGGTCTTAGCTGAAGTCGCTAGCGGCACTGCGAATGAGGTTAACGCTGCCGTGCAAGCTGCCAAAGATGCGTTTCCAGCTTGGGCTGCTCGCCCCACGACTGAGCGCGCAAAAATCATGCGCAATCTTGGCGATTTGATTGCCAAGCATGTGCCCGAGATCGCGCAAGCGGAAACCAAAGACACGGGTCAATCCATCAGCCAGACCGGCAAGCAGTTGGTGCCGCGTGCTGCTGACAACTTTTATTACTTCGCTGAAATGTGCACGCGTGTGGATGGCCACACTTACCCCACACCCACACACCTGAACTACACCTTGTTCCACCCCGTGGGCGTGTGTGCTCTGATTTCGCCTTGGAATGTGCCGTTCATGACAGCCACTTGGAAAGTAGCGCCTTGCTTGGCCTTTGGTAACACTGCCGTGTTAAAGATGAGCGAATTGTCGCCTTTGACCGCCGCTCGATTGGGTGAGTTGGCGCTAGAGGCTGGCGTGCCCGCTGGTGTGTTGAACGTGGTTCATGGGTATGGCAAAGAGGCTGGTGAGCCGCTGTGCGCGCACCGCGATGTGCGCGCTATTTCTTTCACAGGTTCCACCATGACGGGCAATCGCATTGTGCAAGCTGCCGGTCTCAAAAAGTTCAGCATGGAACTCGGTGGCAAGTCCCCGTTTGTGATTTTTGAAGATGCCGATCTCGATCGTGCACTCGATGCGGCTGTGTTCATGATCTTCAGCAATAACGGCGAGCGCTGCACAGCGGGTAGTCGCATCTTGGTTCAGAAAAGCATTTATGCCGACTTCGCCGCTAAGTTTGCCGAGCGCGCCAAACGCATCGTGGTGGGTGATCCCTTGGACGACAAAACCATCATTGGCCCGATGATCAGCCAAGCTCATTTGGCCAAGGTGCGCAGTTACATTGAATTGGGTGAGAAAGAGGGCGCTTCTATTTTGTGCGGTGGTTTGGATATGCCGGAGTTGCCCGCACATTTACAAAAAGGTAATTTCGTTCGTCCCACCGTGTTTGCCGATGTGGATAACCGTATGCGCATTGCCCAAGAAGAAATTTTTGGCCCTGTGGCGTGTTTGATTCCCTTCACAGACGAAGCCGATGCCATTCGTCAAGCCAACGACATTGAATACGGTTTATCCAGCTATGTGTGGACTGAGAACATTGGCAAAGCCCATCGCGTGGCCGCTGCCATTGAAGCCGGTATGTGCTTTGTGAATAGCCAAAACGTGCGTGATTTGCGTCAACCTTTTGGCGGCACCAAGGCCAGCGGCACAGGCCGCGAAGGTGGTACTTGGAGTTACGAAGTGTTTTGCGAGCCCAAAAACGTGGCTGTGTCGATGGGCAGCCACCACATTCCACATTGGGGAGTTTGAGTATGGGACAACTCGAAAATACAAGGAGTGCTCGCCATGGGTAAGCTCGCATTGGCCGCCAAAATCACACACGTGCCCAGCATGTACTTGAGCGAGCAGCCCGGCCCGCGCTTTGGCACACGCCAAAGTGCCATCGATGGACACAAAGAAATCAGCCGCCGATGTCGCGAAATGGGTGTGGACACCTTGGTGGTGTTTGATACGCACTGGCTGGTCAATGCGAATTACCACATCAACTGTGCGCCTCATTTCAAGGGCAACTACACCAGCAACGAGTTGCCTCACTTCATTAATCACATGGCATTCGAGGCACCAGGCAATCCAGAGCTGGGCCATTTGCTTGCCAAAGTGGCCACTGAGCAAGGCGTGGAAACGCTGGCGCATGACAACACCACACTAGATCCCGAGTACGGCACGTTGGTGCCGCTGCGCTACATGAACGAAGACCAGCACTTCAAGGTGGTCTCGGTCTCGGCCCTGTGCATGGTGCATTACCTGAACGACAGCGCCCGCCTAGGCTGGGCCATGCGCGAGGCCGTCGAAAAGCATTACGACGGCAAGGTGGCATTTTTGGCCAGCGGTTCACTTAGCCATCGTTTTGCACAAAATGGTTTGGCGCCAGAGTTTGCGCACAAAATTTGGAGCCCTTTCTTAGAACAGCTCGACAAGCAAGTGCTGCAAATGTGGCACAACCGTGAATGGAAAGCCTTTTGCGAAATGTTGCCCGAATACGCCAGCAAGGGCCACGGCGAAGGCTTCATGCACGACACCGCCATGTTGATGGGGGCGCTGGGTTGGACGGCCTATGACGGTGGGGCAGACCTCGTGACACCCTACTTTGGTGCCAGTGGCACAGGGCAGCTCAATGCTATTTTTGATGTGACACCGCAAGACGGCGCTCAGGTGCCCAAAGCCGTGGCTAGCAGTGCAGATGGCTACACCGCCATCAGTTCGCGTTTGTGATGTTTGTGAGACCCCCATGCCCCACCTTGTGATTCTTTACACCGGCCAGCTTGATGCTGAAGTGAACATGACGACTTTGTGCCGTCAAATGGCCGACGCCATGTTGACTGTGACAGACGAAGCCAACAAACAGGTTTTTCCTACTGGCGGCACACGCGTGTTGGCCTATCCGGCGCCGCATTACGCCGTGGCCGATGGCGGTGCGGCAGGCCAAGCGGCTGCGCAGTTTGAAGGCAACCCACATGGCGGCTCTGGCGACTATGCCTTTGTGTACCTCAACTTGCGCATGGGCAAAGGCCGAAGCGAAGCCACACAGCAGCGCGCTGGACAAACCTTGGTTGAAGTGGCTAAAACATTTTTCGCTCCCGTCATGGCGCAACGCCATATCGGCATCACCTTGCAAATTGATGTCGGCTCCGAGGTGTTTGACGCCAAGCACAGCAATATCCACCCTTTGTTTCAGAAGAACTGAGTCATGTCTGTATTCACCGAAGAACAAATTCAAGCATTGGCGCAAGAGCTGCACCAGTCTGAAAAAACGCGTGTGCAAATTGAACACTTCTCCAAACGTTTTCCCGGTATGACCATCGAAGATGGCTATCGCATCAACCGTGCGTGGATGCAATTGCAATACGCACAAGGACATCAAGTCATTGGTCACAAAATTGGGTTGACCAGTCGTGCCATGCAGCAAGCCAGCCAAATTGACGAACCCGACTACGGTACTTTGCTGGACTACATGCGTTACGACTGCACCCCTGGTCAGGTGTTAGACATTCCAGTGCGCAACTTCATCGCACCCCGTGTCGAGGTGGAGTTGGCGTTTGTTTTGAAGAAAGATTTGCGTGGTCCCCATGTGACCGTCGAGCAAGTGTTGGATGCCACCGAGTACGTGACACCTGCGATTGAAATCATCGACTCACGCATTGAGCAGTTTGACCGTCACACCAAAGTGATGCGTAAAGTGTTCGACACCATCAGTGACAACGCTGCCAATGCCGGCATCGTGCTGGGGGCCAAGCGGGTGGATCCACACACCACCAACTTACCTTGGTGTGGTGCAATTTTGCGTTTGAACACCGTGGTGGAAGAAACCGGTTTAGCCGCAGGTGTGCAAGGCCACCCCGCCGTTGGGATTGCTTGGTTGGCCAACAAGCTAGCCCCTTGGGATGAGTACTTGAAAGCAGGCGAAATTGTGTTGGCAGGGTCCTTCACAAAACCAGTGCCCGCCAAAGTCGGCGATATGTTTGATGCCGATTACGGGGATCTCGGTCAATTGCAATTCCGTTTTGTGTAAGGCGAAGCACCATGCAAATCACAAAAAATAAATTCCGTAATGCGCTCAAAGCTGGTCACAGTCAGATTGGTTTGTGGGTCGGTCTTGCGGATGCCAATGTCGCTGAAGCCTTGGCGGGCTGTGGCTTTGATTGGCTGTTGCTCGATGGCGAACATGCCCCCAACGATGTACGTAGCGTCCTGGAGCAACTGCGTGCAGTGGCACCTTATCCCGTGCACCCCATCGTGCGTCCTGTGCAAGGCGACGTGGCACTCATCAAACAGTATTTGGATGTCGGCGCACAAACGTTGTTGGTGCCCATGATTGACACGCCTGAGCAAGCCGCATTGATGGTCAATGCCATGCGCTATCCACCGCATGGCATTCGTGGTGTGGGGGCTGCGTTAGCGCGTGCCTCGCGTTGGAACCAAGTGACCGATTACCTGAAGCACGCCGATGACGAAATGTGTTTGCTCGTACAAGCTGAAACCACATTGGCTGTTCAGAACCTTCAAGCCATTGCGTCTGTCGATGGTGTAGATGGTGTGTTCTTTGGCCCCGCAGATTTGTCTGCGTCGATGGGCTATCGCGGCCAACCTGCGCACCCCGAGGTTGTTAAAACTATTTTGGAAGGCATCGCCACGGTGCGTGCTGCGGGTAAAGCGGCTGGCATTTTGATGGCCGATCAAAAAATGGCGCACATGTATCTCGAAGCCGGTGCGCAATTTGTAGCTGTGGGCGTGGACACGACGCTCTTGGTGCGGACGGCCACAGACTTAGCCGCAGCGTTCAAAGGACCACGCAATACCGTGGTCGATGGTTCGCCCAAAGTTTATTGAAACGAAGTTCATGCACATGCACACGCTCCAACTGACAGATGCTGACTTGGACGAGGTGGTGCAAGCGCTGAAAGTGGGCCACGGTTTAGATGATGGCGCTGCACAAGACCGTTTGATTGATGAAGACGCCTTGGCCAAAGTGGAAGAGTTGGTCGTTGATGCTGTTCAACACGGCGCACATTGACCCTTTGGCATACGAGACAGCAAGGAAACACAAGATGAGCAACGACCCCCACACCTACCCACGTCCTGAGCGCTTCAGCGCGGCTGAGTGGGCGGCACGCGTTGAACTCGCGGCGGCTTATCGCATTGCCGATCACTTGGGTTGGACCGAGTTGATCTACAACCATATTTCACTGCGCGTGCCAGGTGAAGAGGGGCACTTTCTTATCAATCCGTTTGGCTTGCACTACTCTGAAGTGTGTGCCTCGAACTTGGTGAAGGTGGACGTGCACGGCAACATCATTGGGAATTCCGACTGGCCGATCAATCCTGCAGGTTTCACATTTCATGGTGCGATTCATGCACGTGTGCCCAATGCACATTGCGTCATGCATGTACACACCACAGCCACGCAAGCCGTATGTTGTTTGAAAGAGGGTTTGTCGTTTACTAATTTTTACGCGGCACAGCTGTACGGAAAAATCGCGTACCACGACTTTGAAGGCATCACCGTTCACCTAGACGAGGGCATGCGCATTTTGGACAGTGCGCAAGGCATGCCAGTATTGCTTTTACGTAGCCACGGGCCTGTGACGATTGGGTTTAATTTGGCCAATGCTTTTTCACTGATGTGGCTCGTCAACCGCGCATGCGAAGTGCAGCTGGCGTCTCAATCCATGGGTGAGACCTTGCCTATTCCTGTGCCCGTGCTTGAAAACTGTGTGCGCGATTCTTTGAACTTCGATCCCAAATTTGGTGGTGGGCAAGATGCATTTGATGCATTGCAGCGCATCGTGGATCGGATAGATCCAAGTTACCGCAGGTAAATTGGTCCTTTTCAATTCTGCATAACCGGCAATGTGGAATGCAAAAATTAGATAACAGATAGAACGTAAATTCATGCATCCGTCGGCTGAGCCTAGCCAAAATAGGGGACTGAAATATAAAAGTAGTTGAGGAGAACTTATGAGTCAAAGTAAGGCGCCGATCTCTGGTGTGGACCGTGTGCTGGAGCGGCTATGCGATGCCAGTGCCACCATTGGTGGTTTGGTGTTGGTCGCAATCGCGTCTGTCACCGTAGTCAGCGTGATAGGACGGGCATTCTTTTCACATCCTATTTTGGGTGACGTGGAGTTGGTGCAACTTGGGTGTGCGGTGGTGGTGGCGTCGTTCTTGCCTTACACACAGTTTCGCAACGCCAACATCATTGTTGATTTCTTTACAACCAATGCTTCGCAACAGACCCAAGCCAAATTAGATGGGTTGGGCACCTTGCTTTACAGCTTGGTGATGGGCCTGATTGCTTGGCGTGTCGCTGTGGGGGGCATAGACATCAAGGCCAGTCAAGAAACGTCCATGCTGATGGCGCTACCACTGTGGATTCCCTACATGCTGATGGTGCCTGGCTTGGTGCTGTGTACCGTTATTGGATTGGTTCAAACCTTGGAACACTTCGGTTTGGTTGAGAAGGAAAACGTATGAGCACGATGGGTATTGGCTTGTCCATGTTTGGCGCCATGTTGGTGTTGATGGCCGTTCGCGTGCCGATTGCTGTTTCTATGTTTGTCCCAGGCGCTGTGGGCTATATGGTCTTGGCTGGTTGGGTACCTCTGCTGTCGCACCTCAAAGGCGCTGTCTACAGCCGCGTTTCGATTTACGACTTGTCGGTCATCCCCCTGTTCATGCTGATGGGGGCGTTTGCTGTGCACGGTGGTTTGTCCAAAGCGCTGTTTGACTTTGCTAACGCGTTGCTTGGCCGCTTCAAAGGTGGCATGGCCATGGCGGGTGTGTTGGCCTGTGCGGCCTTTGGCTCTATTTCGGGTTCGACCGTGGCCACCACTGCCACGATTGCACAAGTGGCCTACCCAGAAATGCGCCGCATCAATTACTCAGGCCGACTCGCCACTGCGGCCTTGGCCACAGGAGGCACGATGGGGGTTTTGTTGCCGCCGTCGGTCACGTTGATGGTCTACGCCATTTTGACGGAACAAAACATCACCAAGATGTTTTTGGCCGCCTATATTCCGGCGTTGCTGGCCGCCATCGGTTACCTGATCGCCATTGCGGTGATTGTTCGCATTCACCCTGACCAAGCGCCTCAAGCCAAAGCGGCGACTGGCAGCGAATTGCTCGCAACGGCCCTTAATGTGTGGCCGATCGCGGCCATTTTCTTGGTGGTGTTTGGCGGCATTTATGGTGGCGTGTTCACCGCCACAGAAGGTGCTGCGATCGGCAATGTGTTGACCTTTGCTATCACATTGCTGCGTCGAGAGATGAGTTTTGACAAGCTCGTGGCTTCCATTCGCACCACGGCGCAAACCAGCGGCATGATCTTTTTAATTTTCATCGGTGCCGACATGATCAATGCGTCGTTGGCTTTGTCGCAACTGCCGGCGCAATTGGCCGACATGGTGGGGCATCTGCAAATTTCACCCTTGGTGGTGATGGCTGGCATCATGATTTTCTACATCATCCTTGGTTGTGTGATGGATGAAATGTCCATGATCTTGCTCACGGTTCCCACCTTGTTTCCGGTCATCTTGGGGATGGACTTCTTCGGGTTAAACCCTTCTGACAAAGCCCTGTGGTTTGGTATCCTGATACTCACAGTGTGTGAGATTGGCATGATCTTCCCGCCAGTGGGCTTGAACGTGTACATCATGAATGGCTTGGCCAAAGATGTGCCGATGGTGGAGACCTACAAGGGTGTTGTGCCTTTCCTCATCACGGACGGTATTCGCTTGTCATTGCTGATCGCCTTCCCAGTTATTTCACTGTGGTTGGTGCATGCGTTGACTTAATTTTTTTATCACCTGGAGACAAAAATGAAGACTCGTTTTCTCAAAGTTGCCGCAGCCGCATTGACTGCTGCCGCCCTCAGCCCTGCGGCGATGGCACAAGAAGTGACACTCAAAGTGCACCACTTCTTGCCCGCTTCGTCGTATGCGCAAACCTTGTTCATTCAACCGTGGTGCGACCGCATTGCCAAAGAGTCGAACAACAAAATGAAGTGTCAGATTTATCCATCCATGCAATTGGGTGGTTCGCCCCCTCAGTTGTTTGAACAAGCGCGTGACGGCGTGACTGACGTGGTGTGGACTTTGCCTGGCTATACGGCAGGTCGTTTCCCCTCGGTGGAAGTGTTTGAAATGCCTTTCATGATGCAAAGCCCAGAAGCCACCAGTAAGGCAGTGTGGGACTACGTGGACCAATACGCCAAAGCTGAATTCAAAGATGTGAAGGCTTTGGCTTTCCATGTGCATGGCGACGGTGTATTCCACATGGTCAACAAGCCTGTGCGTACAGCAGCGGACTTGAAGGGTGTGAAACTGCGCGCTCCAACACGCGCCACCAACAAGTTCATTGCTATGTTGGGTGCCACACCCGTGAGCATGCCAGTGCCACAAGTGGGGGATGCTTTGTCTAAGGGTGTGATTGACGGTGCCGTGGTGCCCTATGAAGTCGTGCCGGCAGTGAAGATTCAAGAGTTGGTCAAGTACCACTCTGAGACCGATCCAGCTGAACCAGCCTTCTACACCTCCGTGTTTATCTTCGCGATGAACCAAGCCAAGTATGACTCGCTGTCGCCCGAACTCAAACGCGTGATTGACCGCAACAGTGGCCAAGCCTTGTCTGGCATGGCTGGCAAGGCGTTCTTCGAGGCTGATGCGGAAGGCAAGAAGTTGACAACCAAAAACACGACCAATGTGATTGCGAAAGCCGAGTTGGAGAACTGGAAAAAGTTGTCACAACCGTTGTTTGATTCATGGGTGTCAGACATGAACGCCAAAGGTCATAACGGTAAGCAAATGCTGGATGGTGCAAAGGCCTTGATTGCCAAGCACGCTGCAGGCAAATAAAACGTTTCTTGCACAGCAAAAAAGGACCGTTCGCGGTCCTTTTTTGTTTGTGTGTGACGAAAAGCTAAGCCGCCGTTGGGCCTAGCCTCTGGGCCTTTCGATGATGCCTGTCATTCATTTGCCAACGCCACATAGACGTTTTGCACATCGTCGTTGTCGTCAATCGCAGCAAGGAAGGCTTCCACTTCTTCCATCGCTTGTGCACTGAGGTTGGCTGGGTCGACTGGGTTTTTGGGTTTGTAGCCCAGCTTGGCCGACAGCACATTGAAGCCATGTGCGGGCAGAGCGCGACTGACCAAGTCAAGGTCAGTGGGGTCAGTGATGAACACGGATGTGCCCTCGTCGCCTGCTTCAAAGTCTTGCGCGCCGGCTTCAATGGCGGCGACTTCAGCGTCTGCCTCTGCTGTGGTTGGCTCCGCTTCAATCAGGCCAATGTGATCAAAGTCCCACGACACCGAGCCCGAGGTGCCGAGCTGGCCTTTGCGAAACAGCACGCGCATTTCGGGCGCGGTGCGGTTGACGTTGTCGGTCAAGCACTCCACCATCACCGCCAC
>JACCDT011058643.1_pt1 | contig 14489 bp, 14 predicted proteins | sample 7446291 | NCBI WGS metagenome assembly JACCDT01 (sample SAMN15323446, study PRJNA562643) | freshwater metagenome | isolation source: river surface water | place: USA:Blue River Watershed | collected 2017-08-17
ACGCGCAAGGCATAGGCAAGATATTTGACGCCGACAAAGTGCGCCAAGAGATACAAGCGCAAACCAAGATCACACAGGAGTTTGCCAAGCAAGCCAGCAGCACGATAAAAAGCTACAGCGATCAGCAGAAGAAGGACTTGCAGGCACAAATCAACGACAAGAGGACCAATGAAGCGGACAAGGCTGCACTCAAGGAACAACTGAATCAAGTGTTGTTAGAAGAAAAAGTGCTCAACATCTTGGTAGGTGCGGTGACGGGTTTTGGTGAAACGATGGTGACCAAGGAAAGCTTGGCAGTGGCCGCAGAGCAAATGCGGGCAGCCGTTAATGAAGATTCAGCCAAGTTCAAAGGTGTGGTGGACAGCACAGGCAAAGTAGTGCTGAGTAACCAAAGCGGCGAAAGCGTTGGTGTAGATGGTGACGGTAGAAAAGATGCAGGGACACGCGTGGATTTAGATAAGTTGTGTGGCACGGACAACAGTCGCTGTAAAACCAATACAGATAATAGTTTGGCGCTGACTGACAAAGGTCAGGTGGAGTTCATCGGTGCTGTGAAAACTGATGGGACTCGTCAAACCTACGCTGAGTTTCTGCAAACAGAAGATGGAAAAAAATGCTTGATGCACCATTTGGCGGTCAACAAGGAAGCGAGAGAACGTGGCTGTTTGGGGAGTATCAGAAGGGGGCACAGTTGACAAATTGCTAGAAGCCTTTGCTGGACTGCATGACACGATCGGGGGGAACTGGTCTGGGTTGTATGACGAGCAGGGCAATACAACTAGGGGGCGATCAGATGTAGTCAAAGCGGCTCACGAGGTTTGGAGCGGTGTGGCTTTAATTCCTGCTGCGCCATTTGCAGCTGCAAAAGAGCTTCCCCCAGAGGTTTGGAAAGCAATTGGCATATTTCTAAAAGCGGGACAGTAATAATGCGAGGTTTTTTATTTTGGACTATGGCTTTGGCAGTACTTTTAACTGGATGTGGTATTGGTGGTGTTTGGCTAGACCCGAGCAATGCGCCTAGTCGTCCACCAGACCCCTTTCTGAATCACTGGATTAAAGAGGGCATAACCAAAGAAAGTCGTCGTGGTGATTCATGGGCGTGTGGGGCTGCACCAACGGTATTTGCGGCAGAGTATGCACGCCCTCCTGAAGAGCAACTTAACGGCAAAGTAGGAAAAAAATGGCACGATGCCCTAGAGCAATTTAGTAAGCAGTGGATTTCGTGCATGAAATCCAAAGGCTATGTGTATTTAGAAAACTGCGATGCCCGTTGTTTGTACCCATGAGTAGCCAAACCAGCGACAGCAGCAACTCAAGCGCCAGTGTGGGCATAGCAGCGCAGCTAGGTAACCAAGGTGCAGGCATTGGCTTCACAGGCAGCGTGAGCAAAGGCAAAGGCAGCGGAAACGGCAGTGAGACCACCTACACCAACACGCATGTGGCAGGCACAGACAGCGTGAGTATCAAGAGCGGGGGCGACACCACCCTCAAAGGAGCGACCGTTGAAGGCAAACAAGTGACAGCCACAGTAGGCGGCAACCTGACCATCGAGAGCCTGCAAGACACAGCGGACCTACTCTGAGAAAAACCAACAAGTAGGCGCCTCAGGAATGATAGGTGCAGGCATGAGCGGCAGCGTGAATTTTGCAAAAAGCAACATCAACAGCAACTATGCCAGCGTGACCGAACAAAGCGGTATCAAGGCGGGAGATGGTGGCTTCACGGTGAACGTCAAAGGCAACACAGCCCTAGTGGGTGGTGCCATCACCAGCACGCAAGCAGCCATAGACAACAACAAAAACAGCTTCAACACAGGCGGCACACTCACCACGAGTGGTATTCCCTCAAACCTCTAGACATTCTCAGCAAGTAGGAAATGTCGTCAGCTTTGTCTGTAATTTACGCAGTTAATAGGTGAGCAGCGCCTAGGCGTATGAAGTTTGAAAACTTGCTATGACTCTTCGCTCGTTTTTTCAAAATTGTGCTTAAGCACATCGCGCATCAGCGCATAGCGTGTCATACGCTGGCCTTGCACCAAGCGAATCACGCGCTTCAAAGGAGTGCCAATGTGAGCCAAGGTTTGGCTCGCGAGCATGAGGCTACCCTCAATCACTTCGGGCACCACTTCGGCAGCGCCTGCGGCGCGTAGCACTTCAAGGTCTCGGTCGTCGTGGGTGCGCACAATCACGGGCACATGCGGCGCGTGTTCTTTGACCCATGCGAGTACTTTGAGTGCTGATGCTGTCTCTGGGTAAGTCACCGCCACGGCTGCAGCGCGCACCAAACCTGCTGACATGAGGCTGGCCAGCTTGGTGGCGTCACCCAGTTCGACGCGGTGGCCTTCCTCTTTGCCCGCTTGTACGCGGTCGGGGTCGGAGTCGAGTGCCACGTAAGCGGTGTTTTCTAGCACCAAGAAATCCACCAAGTTGTGGCCGCTGCGGCCGTAGCCGCACACAATGACGTGGTTTTCGATGTTGAGGTTGCGCTGCGCCATATTGGTCAGTGCGAGTGACTGCAGCAACCAATCGTTGCTGATAAGCCGGTTGACGATGGCATCGGCTTTCATGATCAGAAACGGTGTGGCAATCATCGATAGCACCATCGACGCCAACATGGGGCTGACCCATGCCAGTGGAATCAAGCCGTTTTGCGAGCCCAGCGTCAGCAGCACAAAACCAAACTCACCCGCTTGCGCCAAGTACAAGCCTGTGCGCAGGCTCACACCTGCAGGCGTGCCCGAAAGTCGGGCTAACCCAAAAATCAGGCCAGCCTTGATCAAGATGGGCACGGTAGCCAACAGCAGCACCCATGCCCAGCTGTCAAACAGCACTTCCCAATCGAGCTTCATGCCGATGGTGATGAAGAACAAGCCCAGCAGCACGTCGTGGAAGGGGCGAATGTCTTCTTCCACACGGTGTTTGAAGTTGGTTTCGGCAATCAACATGCCGGCTAAAAATGCACCCATGGCCAAAGACAAACCGGCCAGCTCCGTGAGCCAAGACAGGCCCAGCGTCATGAGCAAGAGGTTGAGCATGAACAGCTCATCGCTCTTGCGGCGAGCGACCATGCGCAGCCATTTGTGCATGAGTCGTTTGCCGCCCCACAGCAAGAGGCTAACCAAAATTGTGGCCTTGAGGAAAGCCAGCCCCAAGGTTTGCCAAATATTGTGTTCACGCATGTCAGCCAGCGCAGGGATGAGCACCAGCAGCGGCACCACAGCCAAATCTTGAAACAGCAAAACGCCCATGACGCGTTGACCATGTGGCGATTCGAGTTCGATGCGATCGGCCATGAGCTTGACCACAATCGCCGTGCTCGACATGGTCATGGCGGCTCCCAGCGCTGTAGCGGCTTGCCAGCTGAGGCCCCACTTGTAGCCAAAGCTGTGCAGCATCCAGCCAATGCCAGCATTGAACAGCACGACGGTGAGCATGGTCAGCACCACTTGGCCCATGCCTAAACCAAACACCAGTTTGCGCATGCGCATGAGTTTGGGCAGGTTGAACTCCAAGCCAATGACAAACATCAAAAACACCACGCCAAATTCGGCCAAGTGTTGAACAGCTGCAGAGTCATTGGCCAGTGCCAAAGCGTTGGGGCCAATCACCAACCCTGCAAACAAATAACCCAGCATGGCGGGCAGTTGCAACAGTCGACACACCACCACGCTGACCACGGCAGCGCACAAATACAAGAGGGTGAGTTCAAGCGAAGACATACTCCTCTAATGGTACCGAGCGTTGGTGACATTCTTGTATTCAAGCCTCACATAAACTCAAGACTTGGTGGTTATTTTTAAGAATGAATTCTTCACAACGTCCAGCCCTGCCGAGGCTTTTATTGGCAGCCGCAGCGCTGTCGCATTCAGCGGCAAGGCCATTATCGTCAAGCCATTGCACGTGAAAACCCACTGACGCGTCGCGATGTGATCGACATCGTGGGTCTTGGTTTTGTAGGGTACTACTTGCTGGGGCTGATGTAGCTTTGGGCAGCCGTTTGGTGTTTGGCAGTGCAGTGAGCTATGCCGTCTATCTGCTTTACAGCGGTCAGCTGGTGAGCGGTGTGTTTATCGTTTCAAAGCATGGCTCGAAGTGAACGCACTGCTTATTTGCGCGACGACACCACGATGCCAGCAATGATGAGCGCAAACGCCACTGCGTGATAGAGCTGCGGCATTTCGCCCAACACAAGCGCAGACAAGGTGGCGGTGAACACCGGGATGAGGTTCACAAAAAAACCGGCAATGTTGGGGCCCACGTTTTGCACGCCCAAGCCCCAAAAGCGATAAGCCAACACCGCAGGTCCGACCGACACATACATGAGCGCAGCCACCAATGGCCAGCTCCAATTGATGTGGGCATCGGCAATGCCAGTCAAGCCGGCCCACTCAGCACCGCTGAAGGCGGCTGACCAAAACAAGCCAAACACCAACTGCGCCATGAGGAAGTTGGCCCAGTTGCTTCGGGCCTCAGTCGGTTCTTGAGTTCGTGACAGAAGCCAGCTGTACCAAGACCAAGCGGCGGTAGCCAACAGCACAAACACATCGCCAATCACCAAATGCACATTGGTCAGAGCTTGCCAGTCCCCACGACTGAGCACCAACAACACACCTAGGATGGACAGCAGTGCACCCGCCATCTGTCGCTTGCGCACGGTTTGTTTGAAAAACAGGGCACCTACCAGCAGCATGAACACGGGCATGCTCGAGCCCACCAGCGTGACGTTGATTGGCGTGGAGGTTTGCAGCGCCAAATATAAAAAGCTGTTGTACAAGCCGACACCCAACAAGCCGAGTAGTGCGTAGTGTTTCCAGTGGGCCCATAACGGACTGGTGCGGCGCAACATGCCGTGCGCTAAAGGCAGCAATAGAACAAATGCCAAGGCCCAGCGAAAGAGGTTGAGGGTGATGGGCGGGATTTGGTCCGCAATCATGCGGCCAATGACCGCGTTGCCGGCCCACAAAAGTGGGGGGATCAATAAAAGCGCCGCGTTGCGCGGCGTCAAAGCATGGGGAACAACTGACATAAGGGCAGCACTGTACCCGAGGGGCTGAATAACCCATGCGACACCCCCGTCACTGGTTTCGTGGCAGGATTCAGCGTCTTAAGAATTTCACTCATCTCTGGAGCATCACCTCATGACCCAAGCAGTCATCATCGAAAAAAACGGCGGCCCTGAAGAGCTCAAGCTCGTTGACGTGACCGTGGGCCAACCTGGCCCAGGCGAGATTCGCATTCGCCACAAAGCCATTGGTTTGAACTTCATTGATGTCTACCAACGCAGCGGCTTGTACACCTTGCCTATGCCTTTGCAACTGGGCATGGAAGCCTCGGGCATTGTGGAAGCCGTGGGCGAAGGCGTGACCCATTTGAAAGTGGGCGATCGTGCCGCGTATGCCAGCCAGCCACCTGGCAGCTACTGCGAAGAGCGCGTCATGCCCGCCAAGTGCGTGTGCAAGTTGCCAGATGCCATTTCGTTTGAAACGGGCGCTGCCATGATGCTCAAGGGTTTGACCGCTCAGTATTTGCTAAAGCGCACCTTGCCTCAAGGTGGTTTGCACAAGGGGGACTTCATCTTGTTCCACGCAGCCGCAGGTGGTGTGGGCTTGATCGCTTGCCAATGGGCCAATGCCTTGGGTTACCAACTCATCGGCACAGCTGGCAGCGATACCAAGTGCGCCTTGGCCAAAGCCAATGGTGCTGCACACGTGATCAACTACAAAACCGAAGATTTCTTGGCCCGCGTGAAAGACATCACCGGTGGCAAAGGTGTGAAAGTGGTGTACGACTCCGTGGGTAAAGACACCTGGGACAAATCACTGGATTGCATCGCACCGTTTGGTTTGATGGCTAGCTTTGGCAATGCTTCAGGCCCCGTCGATCCGTTTTCTCCTGGCATCTTGGGACCCAAGGGTTCGATTTACGTCACACGTCAAACCTTGTTCAGCCACATCGTCACGCGCGAAAGCACACAAGCCATGGCCGATGATTTGTTTGAAGCGGTGACCAGTGGCAAGGTGAAGATTCACATCGACCAAACTTACCCATTGGCCGACATTGCCCAAGCGCATCGCGACTTGGAAGCCCGCAAGACCACGGGTTGCACCATCATCACTTTGTAATTGCTAAGTCAATTTTTAAATGCAACCTCTGTAAAGGCAAACAGAGGTTGCTAAATTTTTTATAGTATTTTTCTCTTTCGTCCATATTTTGATGCGCGTCATCTAGCTTTGATTTGTTAGAGTTCGGCTTGTTTTTGGGATTACCATTAGTTTTATCAAATTTATTTGAAAATGATAGGTGAAGGTCTGTCGGCCATAGGTTGGTTTTCACATCACCAGGACTGGAAATGAAGAAAATACTGTACGTATCAGTCTTGGTGCTGGCAGGTTGCGCAAGCGGACCTTCACAAAACAAGCTGGCCGCTTCAAACAATGCCCTGCGTGTGGGGGACGTTGCCAGCGCTATGGCCATTTTGGAAGACGCTAACCAACACATCAAAGAAAAAGACCTGCCTTACTACCTAGATAAAGGCACTTTGCTGAGCCTCAGTAGCGCCGGTACAAAGCAGAGCATCGTGGAGTACAAAAAGGTTGATGCAACGGTGGATGACTGGGTGGCGAATGCAACGCTGAGCTTGTCGAAAAACGCCAATGACTTTTTTAGCTACGCATTTGCTAATACTTCAAAAAATAGATACGAGCTGAAAGACTATGAAAAGAGTCTTTTGAGTTTTGATTTGGCACTGAGTGAATTCTTGCTGGGTGATTTCGACGCTGCACGTGTCGAAGCCAAGAAACTCACTGAGCGCGAAAAGCTGATAGAGAGAGTGAATGAAAAGAAGCTGATTGCTGTCAAAGAGAAAGTAGAGAGCGAGAGTAAAAAGAGCTCGCAAATCACATCTAGAGTCGACAACATTGGCGGCTACCCCGTGAATTTGTATGAGTTGCCCGAAGTCAATGCATTGAAAAATGCGTATCAAAACGCCGCCGCACATTACCTTGCTGGCTTTATGTTTGAGATGCAAGGTGAATCTGGCATGGCCGCCCCCGGCTACCGCTTGGCGTTAGAGCTGCGACCTGACAACGATGTATTTGCAAAAAGTTTGGCAACTTTGGATCGCAAAATCGCAGAGAACACGGCGGCAAAAAAGACAAGTGAAGTCTTGGTAATTTACGAAACAGGTATTGTCCCGCGCATCAGCTCCTTCAAGGCCAGCCAGCCATTTATGACGCGCAAGGGACCAAGAATCGTCACCATCACCTTGCCAAAAATTGAGCCTCAGATGCCGCCGCCTTTTGTGCCAACTGGCATCTCGTTGGGCGCGCAGTTAGTCAAGCTCAGTCAAGCAGTGAGCGTCGATGCCTTGGCGCGTCGTCAATTGAAAGACGACATGCCAGGTTATGTCACCAAGGCCACGACCCAAGCGATTGTTCAATTGATAGCGCAAGAAGCTGCGCAAGCTACGATGGAAAGCAAGAACAACCAAAACAACGGTGCTGCCGTGTTTGCGGCGTTGGCGGCTGGTGTGGCCGCGTCTGTGGGCGATGCCGATGTTCGTATGTGGTCGTCGTTGCCTGGCTACATCTACATGGGGCGGGTTGAAGTACCAAAGGGTAAGAGTATGGTTACCATTCCAACGCCTCTTGGCCCTCAATCGTATGAGATTGATGCAACGAAAAACTATCATGTCGTCCATGTTCGCTTGCTAGGTCACAGAGTTTTTTTAAGAAATTCATAAGGGAATCGGTATGTTTGAGAAAACAAAAATTCTGAAATTTTTTAGCGTTTGCGTTTTGTTGGCCTTGGTTGGTTGCAGCAGCACGCCATCCATTGATGACATGGTTGTCAGAATGCGTGACACAGATGAAGTCAAAATTTTGGACATGCGTTCCATCGTTGCCAGTGGTATGTTGCGCGTCGATGTCACCGTGCATGTGAAGTCGACTCAAAAGAATGTGTCGTATCGCATGCTTTGGTTAGATAAAAATAAATTTCAGGTCTACGGTGCTGAAGCATGGAAGCCATTAGCAATTGGCAGCGGCCAAACTGGCGTGATTCATGCTGTTGCCCCCGGCCCCAACGCCACTGATTTCAAATTTGAATTAACGTCCGATTGAGAGAGAAAAAATGAAAAAGAACATCACCGCATTGCTTATTGCAGCAAGCGCCACGTTGTTGGTTGGCTGTAGCACAGCGCCTGTCGTTAAGTACGGCGATGCAAAGTCCGTTGAAACGGTGACCACCGATTTCGGTTCTACAGACTTGCAGCAAATTGCTGAGTCGATGGCTCGCTCTTTGTTGGAGTCACCTGTTGTTTTGGGTTCGCGTGAGCCTCCGTTTGTCACAGTGGCTGACATCAAAAACCGAACCTCTGAATACATTGACACCAAAGCCATTGGTGGAAAAATTCGTTCTCAACTCACACGCAGTGGCAAAGTTCGTTTTGTCGTGAGCATCGCTGAAATGCAAGCCCAAGTTGATGAGTTGAAGCGTCAAAGCCAGTCGGGTCTTTATTCCAATCAAACAGCGGCACGCATGGGCAACATGACCGGCTCACGCTATCGCGTTGAGGGTGAAATTACCTCAATCGTGAAGCAAACAAAAAATGTGAAAGACGTTTTCTATAACTTCCATTTGAGCCTCATCAACAATGAGACGGGCGTTCTGGAGTGGGAAGACGAAAAAGAAATTCGTAAAACTGCTTCTCGATAAGTTGTAAAAAATGAAGATTATTTGTGTTGCATTGCTCGTTGCGTTTTCTTCAGTCGTCTCTGCTCAGAAACTGGAAGAAAAGCCTTTAGGTGACATTCAGCCTGCGGTGGCTAGTGACGCTCGTGTGGTATCAAACGCCAAACTAGCATCGACTCCCGTGCCTAAAACACCTAACAGTGTTGCAGTCACGGATTTATCGCTGAAGAAAGATGTGCAAGAGTTTTTCTACGATGAAAAATTCAACTACAAATCTAATCTTCAAACTTCTGATGCGTCAGTTCCAATCGGTGGCGATCAGTCAGCACAGTTCCCGAATAGCAATGCGAATGCCGAAGCTAACTATTCAAAGCAGTTTGGTACCAAGCGTGTTGTTTCTTACAGCGAAGTGAGGGGCCTGAATGCTGACATCAAACGAGCTTTGATTACTGCTGGCTACAAAGTCATTCAACCTGCGCCCAATGTGGCAGCCAAAGAAGATGAAGACGACAGTTTTTTCAGCTTGAAGAAACGCATTCTTAATGGCGATTTTCATAATGCAGAGTTCGTCTTGCATGGCACTGTGGTGAGCGTTGATTCACGCGCTACCACAGACCCTATTCAGGGTACGTCAGACTTCTCGTACAAATTGGAAAACTCCATCATTGCGGAGTTCACACTGGTAAACACCGAGACCATGCAGGTCGCTGCGTCGTTTACTGCGATGGGAATCGGTCAAGACATGTATTTGGGTAAGGCTCATGTGAAATTCGTGCCCAACATGAGCCGTATCCACAAAGATTTGCTGTCCAGCTTTTCGCAAGATGCACAGAAAAAACTCTTAGACCAGTTGCCACCTGTTAAAAAAGAGGGTGGGTTCTTGAGTCATGTTTTTTCCAGCAAGGACGAGGGTGCAGTGGGCGATCCGGCAACTTTGAAGGTTTATGCACCTTCAAAGTCTGGCGATAAGGTTGCGCCAGAAGTCAAAGACCCAGTGACAATTTACAAGAAGTAACGAAAGCGTCTTCTAATAAAAACGGCCGTTTGATACGGCCGTTTTTTATGCATCCTGAAAACTGTCTGCGCGGCAGGTCAGTACCAAGGTGTCGCGATGGCCGCCTTTATCCAAGGGCTGAATGGGGGTGCTTTCGTGGATCACGCGTGTGTCATCTAGCAACATCAAGGACCAAGGCTCGCTCAGGGTAAAGCGTTCGCCTTGTGGACCATGTGCGTCAAACACGCGTGTTTCGCCACCTTTGATGCCCACGCGGCCGAGCATGAACACCGCCACAAAATCTACACCATCGCGGTGTGCGCCTTCTGGCGTGGGGCGGCCAATGCCGTCGGTGGTGTCAATGCGGAACTGATGCGCTTCGATGCACCACTTGGTGTGGGGTGTGCCGCGCACATCGCTTGCGGTGTGCGCCAAGGCGGTGAGTAACTTTGTCCAAGCTGAGGTAGCCACGGTACTTGCGTGCATGGGTTCAAACCAACGTTCCATACCGCCGTGCAGGGCGTTGTAGCTCAGAGGTTGCCAGTGAGCGCGGTGCGGCACTTGGGTGAGTGCGTTGCTTTCAAAGACAAAACTACTGTGACGGCGGCTGCGGTAGCGGCCTCCATCCTTCAGGTAGTTGTCGGGTGGCATGTTTTCCCAGTCGGGTGACAGGGCGAGCAGTTCGGCTAACTCACACCCCGCCCATTGCGCCACGCTGTTGGCACCGAGTACACCGTAGCCTTTATGGGCCAGTGTGGTGTTGAGTTGATCAACGCTGACGGTGTTTGGGGTAAGTATTTGCATGCTTAGCTGCCTTGACGCACGCGCAGTACTTCATCCAGGATGAGGCAGGCGGCACCTACGCTGATGCCGCAGTCGGCCACGTTGAACGCAGGGAAGTGAATGCCCGCGTAATAAAAATCAAGAAAGTCCACCACATAGCCGTACATCACGCGGTCCAACACATTGCCAATCGCGCCGCCCAAGATGCAGGCAATGGCAAAGCCAAACAGTTTTTGACCTGGGTGTTTTTTGAGCATCCACACCATCGCAAACGTAGCCACCACGCCAAGCCCTGTGAAGAACCAACGTTGCCAGCCCCCCGCATTGGCGAGGAAGGAAAACGCAGCGCCTTCGTTGTGCACCCGCACGATGTTGAAAAAGCCGGTGACAGGAAAACCTTCACTCAACTGGTACGTGCTGATGATGAGCACCTTGGTGAATTGGTCGACCACCAAGATCAACGCAGCGATGGCGATCCACACCCAAAACGAGGTGGTGTTGCGAATGAAGGTGTGGCGTGCCATGGCTGCTTTCGCTCGGTCGATTTTTAGGCGAAGTGACGCACTTCACCGTCGCCGTGCAAGTTGCTGTCGCAGCGGCCGCACAGGGTGGGGTGAGCGGGGTTGTGGCCCACGTCGTCGCTGTAGTGCCAGCAGCGTTCGCACTTGGTGGCTTCGCTTGCTTTGACTTCAACCGTCAAGCCAGAACCAGAAACTTTGACCAATGAAACTTTGGAGGTGATGAACACAAACTTCAAGTCGTCGCCCAACGAAGCCAGTGCGTCATACGCCGCGCCATCGCAGTGAATGACCAACTCAGCTTGCAGCGATGCCCCCACCAAACCTTCGGTGCGTTTGTTTTCGATTTCTTTGTTCGCAATTTCGCGTACCTGCTGCAACGTGGCCCACTTGTCCATGAGGGCCGTGTTGCTGGAGCCGAGGTCGGTGAAGGTTTCCAAGAAGATGGACTCCGACTTGCCCATCGTGCGCCATGCTTCTTCGGCGGTAAAGCTCAAGAACGGCGCCATCCAACGTACAAACGCGTGGGTGATTTGGTGCAAGGCCGTTTGTGCGCTGCGGCGTGCGAGCGACTTAGGTGCTGTGGTGTACAGGCGATCTTTGAGTACGTCGAGGTAGAACGCGCCCAAGTCTTCCGAGCAATACAGCTGCAACTTCGACACCACGGGGTGGAACTCGTACTTGTCGAAGTGGCTCAAGATGTCCGCTTGCACTTGGGCAGCGCGCGACAGGGCGTATTGGTCGATCTCCAACAAATCGTCAAAGGCGACGGCGTCTTTGGCGGCATCAAAGTCGCTGATGTTGGCCATCAAGAAACGCAGCGTGTTGCGGATGCGGCGATACGCATCGACCACGCGGGCCAAGATTTTGTCGTCGATGTTCAAGTCGCCCGAGTAGTCGGTGCTGGCCACCCACAGACGCAAAATTTCGGCGCCCATTTTGTCGGTCACCTCTTGCGGTGCGACGGTGTTGCCCAAGCTCTTGCTCATCTTGCGGCCTTGGCCGTCGGTGGCAAAGCCGTGGGTCAGCAAGCCTTTGTAGGGCGCACGGTCGTACAAAGCGCAGCCGAGCAGCAGCGAACTGTGGAACCAGCCGCGGTGTTGGTCGTGGCCTTCTAAGTACAAGTCGGCTTCTGGACCTTCGTGGTGGAACGGCGCACGGTCATAGGCATCTTTGTGGCTGCCGCGCAGCACGTGTTGGAAGGTGGAGCCCGAGTCAAACCACACTTCCAAAATGTCGGTGCTCTTGGTGTAGCTGCCAGCGTCGTCGCCGGGTTGGTTGAGGATGTCTTCCGCCGTCACACGGCTCCAGGCTTCGATGCCGCCCTTTTCGACGATGTCTGCCGCTTGGTCCATGATGTCCATGGTGCGTGGGTGCAACTCGCCGCTGTCTTTGTGCAAGAAGAAGGGCACGGGAACGCCCCAGCTGCGTTGGCGCGAGATGCACCAGTCGGGGCGGTTGGCAATCATGTCGCGCAAGCGAGCGCGGCCGTTCTCGGGGTAGAAGCTGGTTTGGTCAATGGCGTTCAACGCCAATTCGCGCAGCGATTTGCTTGACTTGTCGGTGATGAACTTGCCCGTGGTTTTTTCGGTGGTGCTGTCAAACGCATCCATGCGGATGAACCACTGAGCCGCTGCGCGGTAGATGACGGGCGTTTTGTGTCGCCAGCAATGGGGGTAGCTGTGCGTGATGGGTTGCGTGGCCATGAGTCGACCTGCGTTTTGCAGGGCTTCCAGAATGACGGGTACGGCTTTCCAGATGTGCAAGCCACCGAACAGTGCAAAGTCTTCGGCATAGCAGCCATTGCCTTGCACGGGGTTCAAGATGTCGGTGTACTTCATGCCGTTGGACATGCATGAGTTGAAGTCATCCACGCCGTAGGCCGGTGCGCTGTGCACGATGCCTGTGCCGTCGGCTTCGCCCACATAGTCGGCCAAGAACACGGGTGCGGTGCGTTGGTAGCCAGCGTCCACGTGTGCGAGTGGGTGATTGAATTCAATCAGGCCGAGCTTGTCGCCTTTGGCAGTGGCGATCACCTTGCCTTCGAGTTTCCAACGCTCCAAACATTTCTCCACCAACGAGGCTGCGCACACCAACAAGCCACGCTCGGTGTCGACCAAGGCGTAGTGGATGTCGGGGTGCATGTTGAGCGCTTGGTTGGCTGGGATGGTCCACGCGGTGGTGGTCCAGATCACGGCAAAGGCTTCTTTGTCGAGTTTGGGCAAACCAAATGCAGCTGCCAGCTTTTCGGGCTGGGCGCACAAGAAGGCGACGTCCAAGGTGTCGCTCTTTTTGTCGGCGTATTCAATCTCGAACTCGGCCAAAGATGAGCCGCAGTCAAAGCACCAGTACACGGGTTTCAAACCACGGTAGACAAAACCTCGTTCCATCACGCGTTTGAAGGCGCGCAGTTGGCCGGCTTCGTTGGCGGGGTCCATGGTGCGGTAGGGGCGCTCCCAGTCGCCCAACACACCGAGGCGTTTGAAGTCTTCGCGCTGTTGGTCAATTTGCTCGGTGGCGAAGGCACGGCTCTTGGCCTGCATGTCGTCACGGCTGAGTTTGCGGCCGTGCAGTTTTTCAATCGCGTTTTCAATGGGCAAACCGTGGCAGTCCCAGCCGGGGATGTATTGCGCGTCAAAGCCACCCAATTGTTTGGACTTGACGATCATGTCTTTGAGCACTTTGTTTAGCGCGTGGCCAATGTGCAGCTTGCCGTTGGCATACGGAGGGCCGTCGTGCAACACAAACAGCGGTGCACCGTGGCGGGCCGCGCGTAGCTTTTTGTACAGGCCCTCGTCTTGCCACTGTTTGGCCCACGCGGGTTCGCGTTTGGGTAAGTCGCCACGCATAGGAAACGGCGTGTCGAGCATGTTGAGCGTGTCGCGGTAGGTGCTGTTTTTGTCGGTCATGGCTATCTCAGGTATCGGCGTCTCTGTGTCAGAGACTGAAAAAAGGGGTGTGCAGGGGCTTGGTCAGTACAGGCCATGCCAGCAAGGCAGGAGGCGCGGGGCAATGTGCAGCAAGAGGGGGCTGCACGCCCCATCAAATTCGGGCTGCGAGCCAAGCGCGTGCGTCAGCGCAGTCTTTGTGGATGCCTTGCATCAAGGCGTCCAGACCGTCGTATTTCAGCTCGTCGTGTAATTTGTGCAGCAGTTCCACGCGGATGATTTTACCGTAGCCCCCCTCAGCGCCTAGGCTGGCGGGCCAGTCGAGGCAATGGGTTTCTAGCAGTACGCGGCCACCGTTCACGTCATTGGGGTCGAGTGAGGGGCGAATGCCTAAATTGGCCACGCCGGCCAAGGGCTGATCGGTCAAGCCGTGCACCTGCACCACAAAGATACCGCTGGCGGCGGGCTTCCAATGACTGAAGCGTAAATTGAGTGTGCGGCAGTCCAATTCGCGGCCGAGCTTGCGGCCATGCACGACATGGCCCGAAATGGCGTAGGGCCGGCCCAGCAGTTGTGCCACCTCTTGCATGGCGCCACGGCCCATGGCTTCGCGCAC
>JACCDT010099912.1_pt1 | contig 14483 bp, 21 predicted proteins | sample 7446291 | NCBI WGS metagenome assembly JACCDT01 (sample SAMN15323446, study PRJNA562643) | freshwater metagenome | isolation source: river surface water | place: USA:Blue River Watershed | collected 2017-08-17
CAGAACATGGGCAGCCAAGCACAACAGTTTGGTGCTTCTGTTGGAACTAAGGGTGCAATGAAGAAGCGTGATGTAGGTCTTGCTGCTGTTGGTGTTGGATTGAGCGGAGCTTTTGTTGGTGGCATGGGTGCCAATGCAGGCCTTAATTCTTTAATTGCTTACCAAGCAAGTGATCCCCGTGGACGTACTCCTTCTCAACCTGGACAAATGGGTGGCAATGTAATGCCGTCTGATTTACAAACTAGTTACATTGCATTAAATCAACCAGGTTCTCCACTGGGTATGCAACAACTGCGTCTTTCTTATGATGTTAAAACAGCACAAGAACGTCAACGTATGTTGCGTGCTGCAATGGGTTCTGGAGAAATGTATGCCGAGGAAGAAGGTTGATGGATAAACCTACCAAAGCTAAAAAACAATTAAAGGCTTATACAGAGCAATTGATTCCTGAAATTCGCTCTGAGCTATCAACAATGCAACCTATGGACTACAACCCTTATGAACGGTTTGGTCCATTAGCTCCTAATAATTACAACTACTGGAATCGCTCTGCTGGTTACCAGGATGTTGAACCTTACTTTGATCCAGAGTGAACGAAGCTGCTAAAACAGCGCTGCAAGGCGGTATTGCATTAGCTGGAATGGCTGGTGCACGTGCTTTACAAAGTCGTGCTATTAAACAATATCAACAGCGCGGTATGGAAGAGACTGGCTCTGCATTTGAACAGCCAGCTCTTAATCAAATTGTTGATCAATATAAACAACAAACAGGATTAGATCCAGAAGTAACTGCTAACTTTCAACCATCTGGCGCAAGTTATTCAAGGATTGGGAAAAATTCAATCTCTCTAAATGTAGATAAAGCAAGTAAGTTTACTCTTGGCCATGAGCTTGGTCATCAGTCGATTGAAGCAGGTGGTGGTTTACCTCAATGGATTCAACGTCATACTTATGGCGGAATTAATCCCAACGTAATGGGGCTTGCAACTGTTGGTGTTAGCGCTGCTGTTCCTTCTGCTCGTCGTGCTGCTTCCCTTGCTTTGGGGATGAATTATCTTAATAACAGCGGACGTATTATTTCTGAGATTGAAGCAAGTCGACGCGGAACTAACATTGTCAACCAAGCTGGTTATCCAGTTTCAGCTGCCCCTGGCGCCTTTCAAGCTGCAGGTTATGTAATAGCTCCAGCAGCTGCAGCTCTTGGTGGTCTTGGTGCGGGTAGGTTTTTACGGTCTTTTGTCCAGCAAATAGGTCAAAATTAATAAAGCCGATAAGTAAGTATTGCTATAATTTTATTAATGGGGCGGAAGTTCCCAGATTTACCGTGGCTCTTTGCCACAAGTCAGGGATCTTCTTGATCTCCGGTGTCAGCTAAAACTACGCTGAATAACCAACATGTTTATTGATAACGACTTTCCCAAGCTGTTGGGCGCGGAGCTGTACCGTCCCCACCCAGCTTATATCGTGGAAATGGCTTGCGAGCCTGTTGTCGTCCACGACTTCACCAAACAGCCCGGCCAAACGGTTCAGTTAGACCGGTACCGCTTCTGGGGTAACCCTGGTACCAAGACCAACCGTGAGCGTACCCAGGATCAAACCATCGGTACCTCCAACAGCCGGTCGATTGTTAAGGACAAAGTGCTGGTGTCTCTCCGTGAGTACACCGGTCCTGCTGATCCGAACAACGCTAACCTCCCGAGCACCTTCAAGATTGCTCGTGAGACTCTGATGACTGCTCAGCGTCTGCTGCTGGACACCGGGAACCTCAACATGTTCCACCAGTCCATCGGTTCGCTGACCCTGCTTGATGACTATCGCCGCTGGCGTGACCGTGTGTTCTTGGACGAGATGTTCAAGTCCGAGTCCCGTGGTCAGTCCTCCGACACCCAAGGTGGTTACTACTACCCCAACAACAAAGCTAAGACCGGCGCTACCACGCTGACCGCTTATACCGCTACTGAGTATGCCTCTGAGCGTTATAAGTTCAACGTGAAGACTGACTTGCTTGAGGTGGTGAAGAGCCTCCGTAAGCGTAACGTTCCTGTCTTTGGCGACGGTTACTACCGCTGTATTGCTGATCCCTCCTTCATGAAGGATCTGCGTGCTGACCAAGGCTTCCGTGAGGTTGCTCGCTATCCTGGTTTTGCCCCTGGCAACCCCCTGATGAGCGGCATGAACCCTAACGCTGCTATCTATGGTGGCGGCCAGTACGGTCAAGCTCAGTTCGTGGGCGGTGAACCCACCATGCCTTCTGGCTTCGTGTTTGAAGGTGTGCGGTTCTTCGAATCCACCAACTTCCCCTCCAAGACCATTACCGTTGACATCGGTGACGGTGCTGGTGCTGTTTCTCACAATACTCCTCCTGCTCTGTTCTTCGGTCCTCAGGCAGTGGGTGTTGGCATCGGTGGTCCTAACGCTCAGGTTCTCATCAATAACAATGATGACTTCAGCCGCTTTATCATTCTGATTTGGCAGCTGTACGCTGGTTTTGCCAACCTGAACAAGGACTTTGTTACCACTGCTTTCACCATCGTTTGAGGAAGGAGGTAATTAACAATGGCTGCTTACAAAGAAGAAGCCGGTGCAATTCTGTATCCCGGTAACCAAATCAACCGCCTCTCCTCCTACAACACCGAAGGTGTGTATGGCTGGCCTGGCGTCGAAGCTTTTGAGCTGATTGGCTACGTCAAAATCGATAACCTCGCTGCTGACAAAGCTAACTTCAAGAGCTTCGATATTATTGTTCCTTCCCCTGATCGTCGTCCTGACGACCGGGTTCGTGACAACCGCACCTCTCTTGTGGTGCAAGCTAGCTCTGATCGTCCTGCTTATATCTACGGCGCTTCGATTGCAATCGCCCAAGATATTCCTGCCGGCGGTGAGCCTAGCTTCCCTGCCTCCCCTGTTACCGCTGACATTGGTGGTACCAGCACGGAAGGTCTGCTGCTTGGTCCTAACAACGCTGGTGCACCGTTTGGTGTTCCTGCCTCTCAGGCTAATGGTCTGGCTGCTGCTAGCTCCATTGTGTCCGCTACCAGCTCCCTGTTTGCTCAGGGTCTGAGCGACACCACTGTTGCTGACCTGCCCTTTACCACTGGCGTGACCACTGCAGGCATCGTGGCGGCTGACTTTGCCAACTCGATGTTCTACCGCGTGACCGCTGACACCACCTTCAAGGTGTTCAACGTGAACGGCGTGACCTCCACCACCGTGGATGGTGACGGTGTGTTCATCAGCTCGACCGATAAAGATGCTGGCCGCGCTGGCTACATTATCTGCCGCGTGAACTACCTGCGTCCTGCCAAGTCTGTCGTTTGGGAAGACATCAATGAGTTCATTGATTTTGCTTCTCAAGTGGGTGGCACCGATAGCTGATCTATATTGATTAGCTGAGTTGAGGTTGGTATTGTATTGGTAGTTGTCATTTCTCTTGAATGCTCTACCAATACAAACCAACTGGCCAACTCGTTGAAATGATTTCGCACCATGGTGATGGAATCATGATGTGTGTCGATGCACAGGATGAAGTTCTGTACATTGAACGCGATGATTTAATTCCGCACATTGGTGCTACCAATGAAAAGGACCGGACGGAAGAGCGCTTAACTGAGCAGCTTAAAGAAGAAGGCGTTAATCCTCCTATTCCTACCAAGAAAGAAACTTTCCCACTAGACACTCGCATTAACATCAATACTGCGAGTGCTAGACAGATTGCAGACCATTTACCTGGAGTAGGATTGAAAACAGCACGGGATATTAAGGATTTACAAACCTCAATGCCCGGCGAAAAGTTCGTCCGTTTAGATCAACTTAAAGCTATTAAGCGTGTTGATTGGGATGAAATTATCAAAGAAAATCTTATTCGAGTTGAATAATGCAACTTGATAACTTCCTCAAGTCAAAGATTCGTTGGCACTTAGGATATAACACCACGTCTATTCCTGCTGGTGATCTCGCTAGGCTTGAGGAAGCTTTGAATAACGTGCCAGATTCTTTCTGGTACACGAAATTGGTCGAACAAGTTAGTCGGTGCGATGAGGCGGAGAAGCGCACCGATATGACAGGTAGTGTGAATAATAATTCAGTTCCTCGTAACCGGTTAGAAAACATCGCTGGTGATGTTGACCGTACTATCACAACGACTGATTTCAAAGAAACACTTAAAACCTGGACAGAGATTTATCTTTATGAAACTGATCGATTAGCTCTGCATTTATACGTGGCTAACTATAGGAATCCTATGCAAGCCCGTTATCGCTTCGAGCGGGAAGGCTCTGAATTTATCCAAGCTTTACCCGGACCCGCAGACGTTTCAATTGGTACCCGCTTCTACTTCCAGTACGAATTCAGGTAAACCAATGTCTGATCTGCGTCAACGTTACGAATCACTGCTTCAACGTCCTGAAGTACGCTCTCTTCTCAATACCATTAGGTATGCAGAGGGTACACCAGGAGAAGCTGGCTACCAAACCATGTTTGGTGGCGGCAAATTTGACACATCCAAAGGCTGGCAACATCCTGACAAAGTAATTAGCAGCGGTGGATACAACAGTGCTGCTGCCGGCGCTTATCAATTTATGCCAGGGACATGGCAGGGTACAGCAAAAGCTCTAGGCTTACCTGACTTTAGTCCTAAATCTCAAGACCTTGCTGCTCTTTATTTGATTGATAAAAAGCGAGGCGCATTAGACCCCTTCCTAAAAGGAGAAAAATTTGGAACTGTTCTTAACAAGCTTGCTCCAGAGTGGGCTGCATTGCCAACATCTGGTGGAGGCAGCTACTACGGGCAACCTTCTAAAAAACTCGGTGACCTGTATCAATATTATGAGCAACAAAAACAAAAGGTTGGAACCGGAACCGTTGCTAGCCAACAACCTCAAGCCCCTGCACAACAGCAACAACAGTTGCAAAAAGCAGGGATGCCAAACATTAACATCATTATTGCCAATGGATCTAAGACTGGACAAACCCCAACTAGTGATCCTTTAAGTTTCCTATTAGAATATCAAAGTAATAGGCGCTCATCTATTCCATCTCCTATGGAGTTGGCGCAGCAGATGGTTACAACAGAGCCTGTTAATTACTTCAAATAATCATGGCAGGCATTATTCCGACTGGCTATGTTGCGAAACCTGGAGAGGATATCTTTCCAACAACCGGACCTCATCTTGATGTCCGTGTTAAAAAAGGTGGTCAATATATTGATCCCAGCACGTGGCGTAGTGGCCTGCAAAATTTAGTTATTGGGGAGTCAAAAACTCCCCTTTATCAACAAACAAAAGATGGTTTTAAACCATCCTTTCCTGTTACATCTGGTTTTGGCCCACGCACTGCACCTACTGCTGGCGCCTCAACTTTTCACAAAGGAATTGATTTTGGTGTACCCGGTGGCACTCCACTGTATTGGAAAGGTGCAGGAGCTTTTAAACCTGGTAAAGGTTTAGGAACAATTCAAACGCCAGAAGGATTTGAAATTGAATTGCTCCACACCAAAGGAGGACAAGCAGCTTCTTTAGGTAATCAACAATCTCCTCAGATACAACCAACACAACAACCACCAGGAGTTGATTCTCCACAGTCAATCAATATTGTTATTCAAGCTGGCGGTCAACAAGGACAAGAAGAACAAACACCTGAGCAATATTTAAAAAACTATGTTGCCAAGATGAGCCAACCTTCTGGTGGAGCCATCCCAGTTAATAGCTTAGTAAGAATGATGCAGACCCAACCGGTTACTAATTACTTTGCATGAGATTCGCAAACGTTCCTGGTTATAGTTCTGCTTATCCTGTTAACTACAGTAATATGTATCAGGATTACAGCATGACTACAGCAAGTTTTGCTGATCCATTTCAACCACAGATAAAAGAAAAGAGTAGCCCTTGCTCTTATGTTGTGGGCTATAACGGTAGCAATGATCCACGCTATCAACTAAACAATCCTGCTTATATGCGTGAGGTAGATCGTTCTGCTAGTGATGCAGTGCCTCCTGTTATTCTTAATAAAAGGCCTATTCAAAATCAGTTCTGATGGCATATACCAAACCAGAAATGCGTGAGCGCATTAAAGACCGAATCATGGCTGGCTCCAAAGGAGGAAAGCCAGGTCAGTGGAGCGCACGAAAAGCCCAGATGCTGGCACAACAATATAAAGAAAAAGGTGGAGGCTACAAAGGAGAAAAAACAGAAGGACAAAAATCCTTAAAGCGCTGGGGCGAACAAAAGTGGATGACAAAAGAAGAGTACGAAAAGAATAAAGGATGATGGAAGACTTTAAAGCAAAAGCGTTGCTTGGTAAAACTGCAACTGCTGTAGGTCAGTCATGTCCTCGTGCTACAACTGATATTAAAGAAAATATCAAAAATAGAAATTGGACCATTGATAACTTTGGTTATGGTCCGTTAAATCCTGATAATCCTGATCCAGGGTTCTGGGAGAAGAAAGCAGACATGTGGAACAGTGATATTGATACTGTAATGTCTGCTCGTTGTGGTAATTGTGCAGCCTTTGATCAATCTGGTTTAGTACTAGATTGCATCATTGAAGGGATCAATGAAAATGCAGGTGCAGATCCTTATGAAGTTTTAGATCGCGCTAACTTAGGTTATTGCCAGCTTTTCAAGTTTAAATGTGCAGCAGCACGCACTTGCGATGCCTGGCTCTATGGAGGATCAATTCAAGATGACTGATCGAGCAATTGAGCCCGGCAAGAAAAGTACAGAACGTTACTTGCCTAAAGAAGCCTGGGCACGTCTGTCTCCAGAAGAGCGGAAGCAAACTGATCAAAAGAAGCAACGCGAATCCCGGAGCGGTAAACAGTTTGTAGAAAATACTCCTGCTGCCAAGAAAGCACGACGTGCTGTTGAGCTTGCTACTAAACGCAAAGGATAATGATTGATCCTCTTCAAGGACGTGACATAGAGCCTAGAGGACGTGGTCTTGGTGCCCGTGCAGGTGATTTTGAACCAGGCTTACGGCCCCTCCCAGGTGATGGGATACCCGGAAACCGGCCGCTCCCTGGAGACTACAGGATGGCAGGAAGCAAGATTAAAGGAATGCAACAACTTGATCCATTAATCTTCAAGAAGCTATTTGCCTAAACCTGCGCTACAATAGCTTTAGCAAATAACGTTAACCAGAAGGAATGGCTAGTTCTTCTACCAACAAACAGCCGGCAATGATTGACCGGCCGTTACTTAAAAGTACGCTGCTAACGGTTGCTTCTGGTCAACTTTTTTCTACAAGCTTAATTCCAACTGCTGTTGGCAATGCAACAAACGTTCTTGATGTTGATAGTGCTTTAACTGATACTTCAATTAGCGGTGCATATGTTGATGAGATTTGGTTACGATTTACAAAAGAGCGTAATATCTTTTTAGATGCCACAACTCCTGGCGCAGGCACATATGCCCAGTCAGGTACAACTTCTCTTGTTGTTACTCTTGCTAACCACAACTTAAAAGTTGGGCAGTCTGTTTATTTAGATTACACCAGCGGTACGGCTGTTGATGAAACAGCAACTGTTAGCGCTGTTACTTCTACAACCTTTACTGTTACTAGCGCTGCATCTTTAACAACTTCTGGTAACGTCAACGTTTACCAACCTATTGACATTTGTTTTTATTTAGTTGGTGCTTCTTCTATCACCAATACAAACCAATTCTTCCCTCTCTTTACTGTTAGCGTTCCTACTGTTGCTGCTAACCAGCTCTACAGTTTGACCTTAAACGAAGTTCTGCCCTTGATCAATCACCCAGTTCCCCATGCTGGAGCTAACTTTGGTTCTGCCAATAATGAAGTAGCTCCTAAAACCCGTGGTCTAGTGATTGAAAGGGGACAAGCTCTGTATGCATCCGTAAGTGGTACAACCTCATTAACTAGTGGTTTCTACGTTTGCGTACAAGGCGGTTTCTATTGATGGTGATAGATTATCTTTATCCAGGAGATCCCCTTGAAGGGTTATCTTTAAATGCCTAGGCGTAAAGATAGTTTTGGCGGAAGATTCGATAGTAGTTTCAAAGACTTCTCCGATAAGATCAATAAAAAACCAACTAAATATCAACTAGGGATAGATACTAATCCTTATGATTTTGAACCGGCTGATCGTAACCAGGTTAGCCGGATTCGCTTTTATAACCATGACTCCATGTGGAACCGCTGGAGGCGTGGCTATGAGCTCTACACGCTGACTCAGACCTACTTAGGAACAGGAGCAACAGGTCGGAACACTCGTGGGGACTTCAGGATGTACTGCGCTTTTCAGCAGTTCCCTGGAGTTTTTATTCCGGCGCGTATGTTTACTTTTCCAAGTACACATAGCGAGATTGGAGAACAGATGGTTGGCGTGCGAGATGCCAACTCATTTAATTTTTATAATTTTGGTTTACCTATTCTTGATGTACGTTATATGCAAGCATCTAAGAATGGGACATACTTGCAGAGCGGAACAACCATTACGGTTACCAGTGTTGAACATGGTTATAAGGTTGGAGATTCTATTTATTTAAATGTCACCAGTGGTTCTGCTCTTGATGAAACATTAACTATTACTTCTGAAACAACTAATACTTTTACTTGCACTGCATCAAGCTCACTGAGCACCAGCGGGAATGTAACACTATTTAAAGTTACTACATTTACAGATCCAGAGTGGGTGCAACAACGTGTTCGTCTACGTTCTATTCCAACACCTGTTACATTTTTTGCTGGCGAACGTTTGGTGGATCGTGTTGTTGAACGTGATCCAGGAATCTTTTCTACATATTCAAGAGCAGGATCAACAGTTACTGTAACTTGTACAGCTGCCCATGGTCTTGCCAGTGGTAATGAAGTATTTATAGCTGTAACAAGTGGTTTAGTTAGTTCAGGTTTATATACAGTTACTGTTTTAAATAGCACTCAATTTACCTTTACAACACTTACAAGTGGAGTTACTGCTGGATCCTTAATTCTTAATCGCAGAATCCGTGGATATGATTACGATGACTATGTAGGTTATACGGTTACAGGTGTAGATCTGTCAACAAATGAGATCTTGTTTCAACGGGATGATAGTTATGGGACTCGTTTATTTGATCCAGTTACTAATCTTCCGTCCAACAACAATCAAGGTATTCCAAAAACAATTGTCCCGGCGCATCGTGGCTTTAATGTAGGCCGTTATTTAACAACAGAAATACGCTATCAATGCACTTGCCAAGATTATTTAAAGCGAGAAACATTTGATTTTTACAAGGAGCAACAACGTCGTAAGTTCCCCAATACAATTGCCACCTCCGTTAGACCTGGCTATCGACTAGATCGCAATGGAAATTTAATTGAAACTAGAGATGATATTGGTGTCTATGCTGATTTTGGTTATTTAGTTGTCAATAATTTTTACCAGCTTCCAACCTATGAAGATGGTGCTGATTACTCCAGGCCTCTGCTTGCTTACTATCAACTCCGCTGGTGCAAACATATCTATGCAGCGATGTGGTCTATCGTTCATGACGAAGGAAATGATCCACTTAACTTGAAAGCAACCTATACACAGTCCGGTCCAAACATTACAATTACAACAGAAGAACCCCATGGCTTGGGCTTAAATACCCGCGTTAATCTTGAGTTTACAAGTGGAAACGCTATTGAAGGTGACTACATTATTAGCCAGATTATTGATGATAATAACTTTATTATTATCTATCCGTTCAGCCAAACAACAGGGGGTTATTGCATTGTTAATAACTTGAAACCTCATGAGTACATCAACACCTGGTTACTTGAACCTAATGATCCGCCAGCTGGTGAATCAGGTGAAGTCTTCTTAAAGCGGCTAGAAAAAGAAAATGAAAGGCTGCGTGTTGCCGCAGAACGGTTACGGATGATGGGTTACGGGATGCCCTGGACTGGCGCTAAATCCATTAGCGGAGATCGCAACCAACCAACTCAGGTTGCAAATTATGATCCAAACCTAGTCACCCAGTTAGTAACTGATGACATTCGGCGTAACGCTCAATATGATCCCAACAATCCAAATAGCAATCGTTTTAGTTTTACTGGAACTCCGTTAAATGTAACAACGACAATGTTGACTGTTATGCAAAAGATGCTTAACGTTGACATGGACCTGATTAAGAGCGCCAAGTTTGGTATGCTTGATCAGCCCTTAACAGACTACAGTTCTGATTTCCGTTTTGGCGAAATTGATTGCGGTACTTATATTAATGGAACTCCAGAAGATTATGATCCTAGTACAGGAACAAGAACTCCAGATGTTCTAGACTGCGGTACATATGTTAATGGTGTACCGACAACACCTCCCTTTACTCAGATTGATTGCGGAATTTATCTGAATACTTAAACATGGCAGTTCAAATCCTACGTTTACGTTCTAGTCTTCTTTATGACAGGGTGTTCCCCAGTCGTTTAGGAGATGGAGAACTTGCGCTTAATTACAACGCTACTGAGCCTGGTTTATATTTCCGCGATAACGCTGGCACACCCAACCTATTAAAGGTTGGTCCAATTCATGTTGGCAACGCTGCTCCTAACACTGTACCTACTGGTTACACTCTTCTTTCAAAAGGGGAAAGCTGGTTAGATACTGCTAGCACACAACTGTTTAAGGTCTATGACGGGAGTACTTGGCAGCTGCCAAAGGCTGTAGCTTCTACGTCAGCAAGTGGTTTTCCAAGCAATCCAGTTGACGGACAGCTGCATTACGACAAGTCAGCACCAGGACTCTATATCTACAACAGTACTAGTGTTAGCTGGGTTGCTGTTTAAATCTTATGGTTCATCATGTGATCCCAGATCCGATCAAGCTTTTGATGGACGGCTTGCATCTCTCTGAGGAAGTCCTGCTTAAGAACGTAATCCCGAATAATTGTATTTTCTAAACGGTCATAATTATTTTCAATCTTTTCAAACCTGGCGTTAATACGCTCGTTAAAGGTTGAAAGAGATTTAGACAGTCCAGTAAATGCCGCAAGTCCTGCGGTAATGGCTGCAATGATTACCTCAGGTGTCATTTACAGAAATTTCCCTCTATTTATTCTAGAGGGTGTAACGAATTAGAATAACATTTAAGGCAGGGCTAATTTGTGGCTACCGGATACGAACCTAATATACAGGGTGCTCTGGCGGTCCTTGTCGACTTAATGACGGCTGAGGGAGTAACTATGGCACGAGAACCTTATGCACCTAATTATCGTGGTCTTGTTGATGCCCTTATTGATTTAAAAGAAGGTTTTCCTCCACGAAACTCAACTAGTCTTGAGATTGATTTGATTGCTGGAGAAACTTTATCGCAGGGCCAAGCAGTTTATATTAATTCGTCAGACGGAAAAGTTTATAAAGCAATTGCAAGTGGCACTCTTGATCAAGCTACTGTTGTTGGGTTTACAAAAGAAAATAAGAATGCAGGCTTAGCAGTCACCACACAGGTTGGTGGTGTCTTAGCTGTATCTGGTTTAGATCCAGGAGAAATTTATTTCTTATCTACAGTAAGTGCTGGATCTATTACATTAACTCCTCCTTCAACTCCAGGCCAGTTTGTTACCCGGGTTGGAGAAGCTGGAAGCAGTGTACAGCTCTGCGTTAAACCTGAAGTTCCTATTCTTCTGAGCTAATAAGATGGCAACACGTAAAGCCCTAGCATTAGTTAACGGCTATTTTCAGGAGGTTAATACTCCAACAGATAAGCTTGATTTAGCAGGTAATACAACAACAGATCTTACTGAGGGAACTAATCTTTATTACACAGATACCCGTGCACGTGGGTCAATCTCGCTATCAACAACAGATCCAGCACCTAATACAGGACTTGGAAGTTTAACCTACAACTCAGGCACTGGAGCATTTACTTTTACTCAGGTTACTGATTCTGTTGTTCGTGGTCTCTTTAGTGCATCTACTGCAACAGGAATTAGTTATAACAGCGGTACCGGTCAATACTCTCTTGGCAGTATTCCTAATAGCTCCTTAACCAATAGCGTCATCAATATCATTGATGCGTTTGGTGTTACCACTGCCGTTGCTCTTGGTAACTCTCCAGCTTATGACGTTGGCCCCGCTGCCACCATCATTGAGCTAGTACGCAATGAAAGCGGCGCTACGATCCCTCGTGGCACTCCGGTCTACATCACTGGCTATGCGTCTGGACGCCCCCTGGTGGCCCCTGCAGATGCCAGTGACCCCGCCAAGATGCCTTGCATTGGCCTGGCGTATGAGCAGATTCCTAATAACAACAACGGCAGTCTCGTTGCGCTAGGTATTGCAAAACAGATTGATACCAGCAGCTATACTGCCGGTCAAACTCTTTATATCGGTACATCTCCAGGAACGTTTACAACAACACCTCCAAGTGGAGAAGGAAACTTAGTTCAAAATATTGGTAAAGTTACTGATGTTGGTGTTAATGGACGCGTTCTTGTTCTTGGCCCAGGTCGTAGTAATGCCACACCTAATCTCAATAATGGACGGATCTTCTTAGGTAACGTTAGTAATCAAGCTGTTGCTGCAACTCTTGATACCAGCATTGTTCCTGAGAACACCAATCTTTACTACACTGACGCACGCTCTCGCTTAGCAATTAGCGTTACCGATAGCGGTGGCGACGGTTCGCTTAGCTACAACAACAGCAGCGGTGTACTGACCTACACAGGTCCTTCTGCTAGCGAAGCCCGTGCCCACTTCAGTGTTGCTGTTGGCTCTGGCCTGACCTACAACAGCAGCACCGGTGAGTTTGGCACTAGTGCAATTCCTAATAGTCAACTGCAGAACTCAAGTTTTACATTAGGTTCTACATCAATTGCTTTAGGCAGCACAACCACAACAGTTGCTGGGATGTTAGCGCTGACTACAGACACCATGTACATTGGTTCTGTTGGGACAGCTAATAGCATGATCCTGAATACTTCTGGTATTACTTTTGAAGGTTCAGGTGTTGATGCCCATGAAACGTTGTTGACTGTTGCAAATCCAACCAGTGATCGGGTCTTTACTTTACCCAATGAAACTGGTACAGCAGCAACACAAGATTTTGCTACTGCAATTGCAATTGCATTAGGATAAAACTATGTCAACACAAGTACAGTTTAGAAGGGGCACAACAGGTGAAACTGCTGTTTTCACTGGCGCTCTAGCTGAAGTTACCGTTGATACATCACAGAATATCTGTGTTGTTCATGACGGGACTACACCCGGCGGCTTTCCACTTCTTAGGGAAGATGGAACTAACATGCGGCTGTCGCCAGGTAGCCTTTCCAGTTGTGCTTTAAAATTTGCTAATGATCCCAACACAGGGCTATTAAGCCCAGGCCCTGATCAAATTTCTATCGTGACTGGTGGTGTTGCCCGGGTTACAATAGATTCATCAGGTACCGCACTGTTTAGCGGAAACGTGTCGATTGCCGGTAGCTTGACAGTTAGCGGTTCGTTCACAAACGTTGACAACATTCCTCTCATTGTTGCCTTAGGCTGACATGGCAAATACGTTTAAAAACGACACCAAATCTAGTCTGGTTACAGCAGTTATTACTGATCCTTCTGCAGCTGTTGTAACGTCTGGAGGCACAGCAACTTTAATCTTACTTAGCATCCTTGTTTCCAATAAGACTGGGACTAGTGCTAATGTCGATGTGTATTTAGATCGAAATACTGGTGATGATGTTTACCTAGTAAGGAATGCACCAGTACCTGCAGGTTCTTCTCTTGAATTGGTAAACGGTAATAAAGTTATTCTTCAATCTGGTGATAAGTTACAAGCACGAGCAGACACTGCTTCTGCATTAGATATCGTAGTTAGTTATCTCGAACAAACGCCGTAAGGAGGATTGAATAATGCCTTTAACAGAAGTTGATGTCGCCAGATTAAACGACGACGTTTTTACATCTACTGGTACCAATAAGAACCGCATCATCAATGGTGATATGCGGATTGACCAGCGTAATGCTGGAGCAAGTGTAACTCCTGCAGATGGAACTTATACTCTTGATCGTTGGAGAGCAGGTGTAAGTGCTGCTTCTAAACTAACAATTCAACAAAATGCTGGATCAGTTACTCCGCCTGCAGGGTTTACAAATTATTTAGGCGTTACATCAAGTTCAGCATATTCTATTTCAAGCGGAGATTACTTTACGCTTGCACAAATTATTGAAGGTTTTAATACAGCAGATTTAAGTTGGGGCTCAGCTGATGCTCAAAAAGTAACTCTGTCTTTTTGGATTAGATCAAGCCTTACCGGTACATTTGGAGGATCCTTACGAAATAGCTCTGTTAACAGGAGCTATCCTTTTACTTACTCAATTAATACTGCAAACACGTGGGAATATAAAACAATCACAGTTGCTGGAGACACTTCAGGAACATGGTTAACAAATAACGGAACCGGGATTATTGTTACTTTTGGATTAGGTGTAGGCTCTACACTCAGTGGAACTGCTGGAGTTTGGGCTGGAGCAAACTATAACTCAGCAACTGGTGCAACTAGTTTAGTTGGTA
>JACCDT010312754.1_pt1 | contig 14483 bp, 11 predicted proteins | sample 7446291 | NCBI WGS metagenome assembly JACCDT01 (sample SAMN15323446, study PRJNA562643) | freshwater metagenome | isolation source: river surface water | place: USA:Blue River Watershed | collected 2017-08-17
ATGCAACGATTGGAGGACAAAAGCTCAAAGGGTTCTCCGACCTGGAGTGGACGCAATACCTCAATGCGGCCGGCTATCCCGCGGCCTCAGCGCTTCCCAAAGCCTACCGCTTTGCCTCCCCAACGCCGCTGGTTGCGGTACAAAAACCGACCACCCCCGCCAATGCAGCAACAAAACCCGCCGAGGCACCCGTAGAACCTGTAGCACCGCCGGCCCCCGGACCGTCCAACCCTGCAGGCATCACCTTCTAAATCAGCTTGGCCCCATGCAAAAGGCCGCCTTGTCAGGCGGCCTTTGTATTGGTGTTGCCCTGTTTTATAGCGTCCGATGCACCACCGGTGTCTCTGGTACGGGATAACCTGCTGCGCCAAATGTACTCACCACTGCTTTATGTGTGTCAAAGTAGACCTGCCAGTAGTGATCGGTATGGGTATACGGGCGCACGCATAGCAATGGGCCCTCGGGAGTGAACTGCAGAATCTCGATGTCAGGTGCGGGCGTCGCAGCTACGTTGGGAATCGCGGCCACAGCAGCACGCAAACGTGCAATGGCGTCGAGCACATCCACCCCATTGGCCACCTTGGCTACGCAATCCACGCGGCGATGCGCCAAGGTACTGAAGTTCTGGATGGAGCCCGAGAACACGGTGTTATTACCCACTATGGTGACCACATTGTCGGGAGTGATCAGGGTGGTACCAAACAGACCCAGCTCCTTGACGGTACCCGTTACGCCACCTGCAGTTACAAAATCACCCACCTTGTAAGGGCGCAGCACCTGCATGAACACACCCGCTGCAAAGTGGGTGAGCAAGCCGCCCCAAGCGGTACCAATCGCCAGACCGGCGCCTGCAAGCAAAGCGGCAAATGAAGTGGTCTGCACACCGAATATGTCCAAAATTGCCAAGATCAGAACCACGTTCAGAATCACGGACAAAATGGAATTCAGGTAATTGGCTAGGGTCTGGTCTACCTTGCCCCCACGCTGCAAGGCCGCTCCCAGCAAACGCAGGGCTAGCGATATCAGCCAGCGCCCGACAATCCAGGCACCCAAGGCCCCTAGCAATTTCAAGCCAAAATCCGCGCCTTGCGTGGTGAGAAATGTCCAAATGACTTCTGTGTTCATGTACGCGCCCTCCTGAAATGAAATGGGAATCGCCAATATGCCTCACGCCAAGCCGCATCTGGCTGCGTTGCATGATAGCTGCCATGCAGGGCACGACTAGAGGGCTTGTGTGAACTGCATCACGTAGGGACGAAAAAAAGCCCGATCACTGATCGGGCTTTTTTAAACTTTGGCGGAGACGGAGGGATTCGAACCCTCGATGAGGCTCTACACCCCATACTCCCTTAGCAGGGGAGCACCTTCGGCCACTCGGTCACGTCTCCTAAAGGTCAGGCAAGATTATCGCACAGACTCAGCCCTGTTTTTCTCAAACGACAGGAGGATCCTGCTCCAATAGTCCACGCCAGGTTAGCACGCCCCCCCTGCGCTCCACAAAACCCTGGGCCACTTTGAGATGGATGCGGTGACCCCGTGTCACGCAAGCGGCAATCTGGTGCTGCAGCTCTGCCAATTGGGCCGCACTCGGAATCACCCCGTAAACCTTGGCAAACCAATAGCGCAAAACATTGCCCTGGCGCGCTTTGGCCAGGGTTTGCAAGCCTTTGATGGTGGGCAGTCCATCCTCTGAGCGACACACCAACTGCAAATCTGAGATGGCCATGTCATCCAGCAATCCCTGCGCTTGGGCGGCATGGGCAGCACTTCGGGTGAAAGTATCGCGCCACGTCGGGAACACCGCGTCCAGTGCCGGGAGCAACTGGGCACGGATACGGTTGCGGGTGAAACGCTGGTCGGTGTTGGTCGGATCCTCCACAAACGGGATGGCACGCTCGGCCAACCACTCCCGAATGTGCGCCGCCGAGACACTCAAAAGTGGACGGTAAAAATCCAGACCATCACGGACCCACTGTGCAGGCATGGCACTCAAGCCACGCAGACCTGCGCCACGGCTCAACGCAAGCAGCAGGGTCTCCACTTGGTCATCCGCATGCTGCGCTAGCGCTATCGATTTAATAGCTATTTGCGCAGAATCCATAAGGGCCAGAGCACTAAATGCCTTATATCTGGCGATGCGGGCTGCCTCCTCAGGGCTTTGGCCAGGTGCATGTTTAGCATCCACCCTCAGCACCCGCAATGGCACATTCAACCGGGTACAGAGGTCGACGCAATGGGCTTCAAAGTCTGTTGCCGCGGCCTGCAGGCCGTGGTTCACATGCAGAGCGACCACTTGCCCCGGCCACTTCATGGCACAGGCCATTAGCAAGGCCGTAGAGTCAGCGCCGCCACTGAACGCCACCCCCAAAGGCAAAGCGGGCTCAAAAGCCCGTACGGCCGCATCCAGTGACTGGGTCATGGCGTGCGGCAGGTCGCCACTGCAACCGGCTTACTTGCCGGTGGCCTTGGTGTCGGTAAAGCGGCCGTAGCTTTGCAGGCGCTCGTAGCGGCGATCCAGCAGTTCCTTGACCTTGAGGTCGCTGATCTGGCGGTAAGCATCCGCCAGAGCACGCTTGAGGAAGGCTGCAGCCTGCTTGGTGTCGCGGTGCGCGCCCCCCACAGGTTCGTTGACGATCTTGTCAACCAAGCCCAGGGCTTTTAACCGGTGTGCGGTGATGCCCAGTGCGTCGGCCGCATCCTGCGCCTTGTCGGAGGTCTTCCAGAGGATGGAAGCACAGCCCTCGGGGCTGATCACCGAGTACACGGCATACTGCAGCATGATGACCTGGTCGGCCACGGAAATGGCCAGCGCGCCGCCGGAACCACCTTCACCGATGATGGTGGTGATGATGGGGACTTCGAGCTGGGCCATCTCGAAAATGTTGCGGCCGATGGCCTCGGATTGACCGCGTTCTTCGGCATCAATGCCTGGGTACGCTCCCGGCGTATCGACAAAGGTGAATACCGGCAGCTTGAATTTCTCGGCCAGCTTCATGAGGCGCAAGGCCTTGCGGTAGCCCTCGGGCTTGCTCATGCCAAAGTTGCGCAGGCCACGTTCTTTGGTGTCCCGGCCCTTTTGCTGGCCGATGACCATGCAGGGGGTGCCATTTAAGCGGGCAAGGCCGCCCACGATGGACAGGTCGTCGGCAAAGTGGCGATCACCGTGCAGTTCCACGAAGTGGGTGAAGATCTCGCTCACGTAGTCCAGCGTGTAAGGACGCTCTGCGTGGCGCGCAATCTTAGTGATTTGCCAGGGAGTCAAATCACTGTAAATGTCTTTGGTGAGCTGCTGGCTCTTCTTGCTCAGCTGGTCGATTTCGGCGGAAATGTCCACCGCCGACTCGTTTTGCACATAGCGCAGTTCTTCAATCTTGCCTTCGAGCTCGGCAATAGGCTGCTCAAAGTCGAGAAATGTCTTTTTAGCCAACGCTGTTTCTCCTTCTAGTACGCGACCGGTAGCGGGTCGAGAGACCGCCAAATATACCAAGTTGCCACACTGCAGTACGGCGCCCAGGCTGCGGCCACCTCGCGCGCATCACTGCGGCTGACCACATCGCCTGAAAAATAGTTCTGGCTGATGCCCTGGATCAGGCCATCATCATCCAGCGGCAGCACATTGGGGCGCATCAAGTGGAAGATCAGGAACATCTCGGCCGTCCAGCGGCCGATGCCACGGATCGCCACCAACTCCGCGATGATTTCCTCATCACCCATGCCGTCCCAGTCCTTGACGTGCAATGCACCGTTATCAAAGTGCAGCGCCAAGTCCACCAGGTATTCCACCTTGCGGGCACTCAGACCCGCGGCGCGCATATCGTCCACCTTGAGCTTGAGCACATTGGCTGGTGTCAACTTGCGCGGCAAAAGCACAAAACGATCCCAGACCGTTTGGGCGGACTTCACCGAGATTTGCTGACCCACTATGCTGCGCGCCAGAGTCACAAAAGCATCACCCCGGGTTTGCAGACAGGCATCCCCGAACTGGGGAATCAGGCGTTTCATCACCCGGTCTTTCTTGACCAAGTGCTTGCAGGCCTCTTCCCAAAAGTGGGGGGTGGCCGTGACCGTCGCCTGAGGATCAGCCTTCTTCACAGAGGTCGCCATTACTGCACGGCTTCCCAGGTAGTACCGGTTGGAGAATCCTTGAGCACAATGCCCTGCGCCAACAAGTCCTTGCGGATGCTGTCGGCCAGTGCAAAGTCCTTGGCGGCCTTGGCGGCAGTACGCTGGGCAATGCGAGACTGGATGGCAGCCTCGTCCAGGGTGGCGCCCGCTTGCAAGAATGCCTTCGGGTCCCCTTGCAGCAATCCCAGGCAGCCAGCCAGAGCCTTGAGCAGCCCCGCCAGAGCAGGCGATTTGCTTCGGTTCACCTCGGAAGCCAAATCAAACAACACGGCCACTGCTTCCGGGGTGCCAAAGTCCTCGTCCATGGCAGCCTTGAAGCGTTCGGCGTATGGGTTGGTCCAGTCCACAGTGACTTCCGCAGCGACCACCTGGTCCAGCGCGGTGTACAAACGCTTGAGAGACTGACGCGCGTCGTCCAAGTGCGCATCGCTGTAATTCAAAGCACTGCGGTAGTGGGCGCGCACAATAAAGAAACGCACAGTTTCGGCGTCGTACTGCTGCAGTACATCGCGGATGGTGAAGAAATTGCCGAGCGACTTGCTCATCTTCTCGTTGTCCACGCGTACAAACCCGTTGTGCACCCAGAAGTGCGCCAGCGGCTTGCCCGTGGCACCTTCGCTCTGGGCAATCTCGTTTTCGTGATGGGGGAACTGCAAGTCGGCCCCACCACCATGGATATCAAAGGTCTCGCCCAGCGTGGAGCAACTCATGGCTGAACACTCAATATGCCAACCTGGACGCCCTGCACCAAACGCACTGTCCCACTTGGCATCCGCTGGCTCTTCAGGTTTGGCGGACTTCCACAGCACAAAGTCCAACGGATCTTCCTTGCCATCGAGCACGGCCACACGCTCCCCGGCGCGCAGCTCGTCCAGCGACTTGCCCGAAAGCTTCCCGTAGCCTGCAAACTTGCGTACCGAGTAGTTCACATCTCCGTTGCTGGAGCGGTAGGCCAGCCCTTTGCCTTCGAGCTGCCCGATCAGCGAGAGCATCTGTGGCACATACTCCGTGGCGCGCGGCTCAAGCGACGGAGGCTCAATCCCCAACGCACCAATGTCGGTGTGCATGGCGGTAATCATTTCGTCTGTGAGCTGGCGAATGGTGATGCCGCGCTCCAATGCACGCTTGATGATCTTGTCGTCGATATCCGTGATGTTGCGCACATACGTCACGCGCAAACCGCTAGCCCTGAGCCAACGCTGCACCACGTCAAACGCCATCATCATGCGCGCGTGTCCGATATGACATAGGTCATAAATGGTCATGCCGCACACATACATGCGCACGTGCCCGGGCTCAGCCGGTGAAAAGGGTTGCAACGAACGCGACAGCGTGTTGTAAATGCGCAAACTCATGGGTATCTCGAAACCAACTCACAAATGCAGCGAGCCCATGACAACCGAAGACTCGGTGACAGGGCTCGCTTGGTGTCCAATCCGGGGTTCGCCAAGGGTTCGCACGCGACCCCCTCAGCTACAATGCAACGCAGTATAAGCCCCCTGAAGAGGGGTCCTCCGACGCGCAAGATTTCAAAGGCACTATGAAGCACGCCCCCTCATTTGTAAGCATGTCACTGCGTTTGGTGGCACTTGCGGCCACCCTTGTCTTTTCCACCGCCTACGCGGATGACTACTCCGACGTATCCCAGCTCGCGCGCAACGGCAAATTCAATGAGGCGCTTGCCAAAGCGGACCAATACCTGGCCGGCAAACCGCGAGACCCCCAAATGCGCTTTCTCAAAGGGGTGGTCCAGCGCGACTCCGGCAAGACCACAGAAGCTATCGCCACCTTCACCCGGCTGACCGAAGACTACCCAGAGCTTCCAGAGCCCTACAACAACCTGGCCGTGCTGTACGCGGGCCAAAGCCAATTCGACAAAGCACGCACTGCGCTCGAAATGGCTATCCGCACCAACCCTAGCTACACCACCGCACATGAAAACCTTGGTGATGTCTATGCCAAGCTGGCCAGCCAGGCCTATGGCAAGGCGCTGCAACTCGACGCATCCAATACGGCGGTAGCGCCCAAGCTGGCCCTGATCCGTGAACTGTTCAACCCGGCACTTGCCAAGGGGCAGCGTCCCTCCAGTACGCCTGCCGTCACTGCGCCACCGCAAGTGGTGGCCGCGGCAACGCCTCCTACCAAAGCCCCCCCTACATTGGCGCCACCGGCTGTCAAGCCTGCACCCAGCCTGCCTGCGGCTACCACCAGCACAGCAACTGCCCCTGCAACCACCGCCCCCGTGGCGACAGCACCAACGACAAGTCCTGCTCCGGCCCCCGCCGCCCCCGAGCCAACGCAGCCCCCCGCCCCAAGCGCCAATGCCAGCAAGGATGCGGAAGCGGCAGTACGCGCGTGGGCTCGGGCCTGGGCAGCCAAGGACGTCAAAGGCTACCTGGCCGCGTATGGCAAAGAGTTCGACCCTCCCGGTAACACCAGCCGCAGTGCATGGGAAGCCGAGCGGCGCCAGCGTATCGGCGGCAAATCCAAAATTACCGTCAAACTCGACAACCTGACTGTGAGTGTCAACGGCGACAAAGCGGTGGCCAAGTTCCGCCAAGACTACAAAGCAGACGCGCTGGCCGTGTCCAGCCGCAAAACGCTGGACTTGATGAAGTCTGGCGATCGCTGGCTAATTGTTCGTGAGTCAGTGAACTAATCAGCATCTGCGGTCTCTATTTCTGCCAATGACCCGCCTTCGCGAGCCTGTGCGCCCCTCCCGTTTTCTGCAACGCTGTTTGAGCTTGCCATTGCACCTCTTGGTGCTGTGGGCGATGGCCGCGCCGCTGACAGGCTTGGCCAATAAACGGCTGGACAAGACCAACCTCCAACGCACCAGCGCGACCTCAAACACGCTGGATGCACAGGGAGTTGCGGAAGCACGCCTGATTGACATCTACAGCCTGATTGGCAAGGGCCAGAGCCGCGAGGCCTTGCACAAAGCAGAAAAACTGGCACAAGAATTACCGCATTTTCAGCTTGCACAGCTGGTCTATGGTGACCTGTTGGCCGCCCGCACCCGCCCCGTTGCCAAATTGGGCGATGTCCCAGACACCATGGCCAAGGCAGCGCCTGCAGTGTTGAACGAATTGCGCGAGGAGTCACTGCGACGCGTACGTGCGCTGCGAGAGCGCCCGCCTGCGGGCATGGTGCCTGCACAGTTCCTGCAACTCTCCCAACGTACCCGCCACGCGATTGCGGTAGACGCGTCACGTTCGCGCTTGTACCTGTTTGCCAACACACCTGCTGGACTGAATTTGGTGGCGGACTACTATATTTCGGTGGGCAAAGCGGGCACCTCCAAAGATGTGGAGGGCGACCAACGTACTCCCTTGGGCGTGTACTACATCACCAGTAATCTGGACCCGAAAAGCCTGAAAGACTTTTACGGCTCCGGCGCCCTACCCATCAACTACCCCAATGTGCTGGACGCCAAGCGTGGCAAAACGGGCAGTGGCATCTGGCTTCACGGTACGCCGCCCAACCAATTCTCGCGCCCGCCACAGGCCACAGACGGCTGCGTGGTGCTGGCGAACCCGGATTTGGAACACATCATCCGCACGGTCGAAGTGCGTGCTACGCCCGTGCTGATTGCGCCGCAACTGCGTTGGGTCAGCCCCAGCGCATCTCGCGCGGAGGCCAAGCCTTTTGAAGATGCTCTTTTGGCTTGGCGCAATGCGAAAACAGCTGGCGACGTGAACCAAGTCCTGTCGTTCTACACGGCCGACTTCAATAGTAATGGGAAGAATCTGGCGCAGTGGACCCCTACCCTGCGCTCCGAGATGCAAAAAACGCAGGGACGCACCATCCAGCTGAAGGATGTTTCCTACCTGCGCTGGACCGACAGCGCAGACACCATGGTGGCCACCTTTGGCGAAGTGGCGGAAGGCGTACGCACAGGCATGACCAAGCGGCAGTACTGGATACGCCAGGACAACCAGTGGAAAATTTTCTACGAAGGAATTTTGTAATGCGACCCTGGATGGCAAAGCCATTGCACGCCCTGTTATTGGCCTCCTTGAGTTGGACTGCGGCAGCACAAAATCCGCAAGTCAAGTTTCAAACCAGCGCAGGAGACTTCACCGTAGAACTCTACGCCGACAAGGCGCCCAAGACGGTGGAAAACTTCCTGCAATACGTCAAAGACAAACACTACAACGGCACGATTTTTCACCGCGTCATTGCCAACTTCATGGTCCAAGGCGGTGGTTATGACACCAAGTATGTGGAAAAGCCGACGCGCGCGCCGGTGCCACACGAAGGCCGTGAAGCACTCTCGCGTGGTGGCCCGCGCAATGTTGTGGGTACCCTGGCCATGGCGCGCACCAATGACCCTCAGTCAGCCAGTGCACAGTTTTTCATCAATGTGCAGGACAATGCGTTCCTGGACCCGGTGCTGATTCCGCCCGGGGACCCTGTCCCCCGGTTTGAATACCAAGGTCAGGTCTACAAGGACACGCCGCGTGCGGCACTCCTGAACTCACCACAGCTGTTTGGCTATACCGTATTCGGCAAGGTCATCAGCGGTCTGGACGTGATCACCAGGATCAAGTCCACCCCCACCGGCGCAGGCGGCCCTTTCCGCAGCGACGTTCCGCAAACTCCCATCATCATCAACTCCGCCACAGTGGCGAAATAAACCATGAGCAATCCCCAAGTCGAACTGCATATCACCGGCTACGGCGTCATCACGCTGGAACTGGACGCTGACAAAGCCCCCAAGTCCACCGCCAACTTCCTAGCCTATGTGAACAAGGGCCACTACAACGGCACCATCTTCCACCGCGTAATCCCAGGTTTCATGGTGCAAGGTGGCGGCATGGAGCCCGGCATGGCCCAGAAATCCACAGATGCCCCCATTGAGAATGAAGCCAACAACGGTTTGAAAAACAATGTCTACACAGTGGCCATGGCACGCACCGGTGACCCTCACTCTGCCACCGCACAGTTTTTCATCAACGTGGCAGACAACGGCTTCCTGAACCACACCGCCCCCTCCACCCAAGGCTGGGGCTATGCCGTGTTTGGCAAAGTGGTGTCGGGTACAGAGGTCGTAGACAAAATCAAGGCGGTGAAGACAGGCCGCAAAGGATTCCACGACGATGTGCCAAAGGAAGACGTCGTGATCGAAAAAGCAGTCGCGCTCTAAGCATTGGATGCCAGGGGATGGAACTGCACGCGCCACCCCACTGGCACCGCATCGACTTCATTTCAGACCTGCACCTGCAGGCCAGTGAACCGCAAACCTTCGAGGTGTGGCGCCAGTACCTGGGCCAGACTGCGGCGGATGCGGTTTTTATTTTGGGTGATCTTTTCGAAGTCTGGGTGGGCGACGACGTATTGGCTGACGCCTCCAGCTTCGAAGCCCAATGCAGCCACGTCCTGCGTCAAACCTCACAACGCCTGCCGGTCTACCTCATGCACGGCAACCGCGACTTTCTGATGGGCCAAGCTCTCATGCAAGCTTGTGGAAGCACCTTGATTCCTGACCCCACTGTTCTGCAGATAGGCTCCGAGCGCTGGCTGCTGAGCCATGTTGACGCGCTGTGTCTGGACGATACCGAATATCAAAACTTCCGCGCGCAGGTGCGTAGCGTTGCATGGCAAGGCAACTTTCTTGGACAACCCTTGGCACAGCGCCAAGAGGTCGCGCGAGGCCTGCGCAGCCAAAGCGAGGCGAAAAAACAGCGTGGAACCGAATATGCCGACGTCGATACACCGGCCGCCTTGGAGTGCCTGAACGCCTGGAACGCGCTCCACCTGCTACACGGCCATACACACAAACCCGGCTTCCATGCGCTGGATGCCACACACGACCGCACCGTGCTCAGCGATTGGGATGTGGGCGCCACACCTTCCCGTGCGGAAGTGCTGCGCCTCTGCAGGTCACCCGTGTCAGGGGCCCCCGTTCAGGTGCAGCGCTTGCTGCCAGGCAGTCCCGCCATCAGTTCGTCCAGGCTTGCGGATTAACCTCATCAATCTGCCAAGGGTCCAGAAACTGCTGGGCATATCGCAGGTACACCTGCTCTTGCACAAAGATATCAAACAGATCGGGGTCGATATGACCACCAACACGGAACTTGTGCATGATGCCCATGGCCTGTGAAAGCTTCATGCCCTGCTTGTAGGGGCGGTCCCGCGCAGTCAGCGCCTCGAAAATATCAGCAATCCCCATCACGCGGGCCTGCACCGACATCTGTTCACGCGTCAGGCCTTTGGGATAGCCCTTGCCATCCATGCGTTCGTGGTGGCCACCGGCATATTCCGGCACGTTCTTCAGGTGCTTGGGCCAAGGCAGCTGCTCCAGCATCTTGATGGTCGCAACAATGTGGTAATTGATGATGTCCCGCTCGCCAGCCGTGAGGGTGCCCGCGCGTATGGTCAGGTTCTCGATCTCGTCGGCCGTCAAAAACTCGGACTCCACCCCATCCGTGTTACGCCACAACATGCCTGAGCCCAAACGGCGAACGCGCTCGACATCCGCGTCCTTCATGAACTCCCCCCCTTGATTGGCCTTGCGCAGGAAATCACGCTCTTCATCCAGCGCCTCGATGGCGCTCCGGGCAACTGCCATGATCTCCGTTTCGCGTTGGGAGTCCTTTGCATTGCGCAGGGCCAGCTGCTCCCGCAAGGCCGCTATCTCCAGATCACGCTTAAGCACCTCAAAGCGGGTGTCAATCAGTTGCATGCGATCAAACAGTGTTTGCAGCTTGGTGGCCTTGTCCACGACATGCACAGGCGTGGTGACCTTGCCGCAGTCGTGCAACAGGCCGGCAATCTTGAGCTCATAGCGATCCCGGTCATCCATGCGAAAACCAGCCAGAGGACCGCTTTGCGTGGCATTCACCGCCTCGGCCAGCATCATGGTCAATGCAGGCACACGTTGGCAATGCCCTCCCGTGTAGTGCGATTTTTCGTCAATGGCCAAGTTGATGAGACTGATAAAGGACTCAAACAGCGCCTCCAACTGCGTCATCAGATTGCGATTGGTGATGGCAATGGCGGCTTGTGAGGCCAGTGACTCGGCCAGACTCTGGTCAGCGCTGGAGAAAGACCGAACTGCCCCAGTCTCGGGGTGTTTGGCGTTGATCAGCTGCAGCACACCGAGGACATCTCCTTCATGGTCTTTCATGGGAACCGCCAGGAAAGACTGCGAGCGGTAGCCCGTGCGCTCGTCAAACTGGCGGGTCCCCGAGAAATCGAAATTGGCCTCGGTATAGGCATCCGCAATGTTGACGGTCTGGTTGTGCAGCGCAGCGTATGCCGCCACCAGTGAATCGTTGGGCTTGCCCTCCACGTCGTGCAGGGGCAAGTTGGGAAAATTGATCGGATTACCCGAGGTGCCACCCATGGCGATATGCAGGGAGTCTGTGCGCAAAATCTCAAAGCGCAGGGCCTGCTGGTCATCGGTTACACGGTACAGCGTCCCGCCGTCCGCGTGGGTGATGGTTTTGGCGGCCACCAGAATACTTTCCAGCAAGCGCGAGATATCGCGCTCTTTGGAAAGCGCCGAACCAATCGCATTGAGTTGCTCCAGCCTGCGCAGCAAATCGTCCACTGAGTCCACAGTTGTCCCCTTTGGTCAAAGCGCCCTTGTGCACGGGCCAGACCATTGTTTCACATCAGCAGACAACACGCCTGTCCGGCGCACAGGGTTTATCGCTTGAGCAAGACCTTGAGCACCGTTTGCAAGCGGCGCGCATCGGCCGCATTGAACTCACCTGCTAGCACCGCCGCGGCATCCTGGCCCCAAGTTTGGGCCGGGGCCGGGTCGTTGCGGCGGGTCAGCAACTGCAACTGCAGGCTGCGGCGTGCGTCCAGATACTCGGCGGTCGTGGGGACTTCTGCCGCCATTTCCAGGCGCAGCAAGGATTGCGCCGCTGTCGGCTTGGCAGCGCCCTCCACTGCCTTGGCCCACACAGGGCGGTTTTGGGCTGCAGCGCGGCTGCCCAGTTCTTGGGCAGAAGGCAGCAGCGCCGCATCGCGCTTTTCCCAGGCCGCCAGCAACTGAGTCAAAGCCTCGCCATGCGCTTGGGCAGCCAGTTTCTTCAAAGCAAGCTGGGCATGCTCCAGCGCATCACGCTGGGCGCGGAAAGCGGCATCACCCAAACGGGGTGCCGCAGGTGCGTAGCTGCGATCCCCACGATCGCTCCGATCATCGCGGCGCGGGCCACGGTCACCCCAGGGGGCAGCGCCACCGTCACGGCCACCACGGCTGGCGCCGGCGTCCTTGCGGTCGCCAAATTTGCCACCACGACCACCGGGAGCGGCAGGCGTTTCTTTTTTCATGCCGGGGCGGTCGTCGCCACGCACGGCCACCACGGGTTTGGGGGCTGGCTTGGCTGCAGCAGGCGCTACCACGGCTTCTTGGGCAAGCGCCTCAGTTGGAGCTGCACTTTCAGCATCAGAATTTGCTATCGATTCCGTAGCTGCTTGCGCAGAATCCACGGGGGTCAGAGGCATATTTGATGCCTCAGCGGCAGCAGACTGGGCGGCCTGCTCTTGCGCACCGGCAGCCGTCACCTCAGCGCGCGCCAGGGCCTGGCCTTGCAAGGCAGCTTCCAAAGCAGCCATGGCGGCGCGAATGGCCTGAGCATCACCGGAGGCATTGGCAGCCTCAAGGGCTTTGGCCGCATCCAGCACCACGCGGTCCCGAGCACCCAGCGCAGTCTCAGCCTTTTCACGCTCAGCAGTTTTACGGTTGAAGGCGTCGTCAATCGGCTTGCGGAAGGCGTCCCACAGCTTTTGCTCCTGGCGGCGGTCAATCGGCACAGCATGGGCTTGCGCCTGCCAGCGCTGCTGCAGCGCCTTCACGGCATCGATGCGCAACACCGGGGCAGCGCCCAGCACCTTGGCTTCTTCGATCATGGCATGGCGAGCAGCAAGGCTTTGGGCCTGCAAAGCCTCCAAGGGCGCAGCGGCATTGGCAATGGCGGCTTTCCACAGAGGCTGCAGCTCGGCAAATACCTTTTCACCCACATGGCCGCCCTCACGCCAGCGGTCGCCGAATTGGTGCAGGATGCGGTTGAAGCCCTTCCAGTCGTCATCCAGCGCGGTGCGGTTGGCTTCTGCCCAGGCATTGACCTCGGCAATCAGCGCCAGGCGCTGGGCTTTGTGCTCAGCAGATTCGGCCTTCACCTTCTCCAACCAGCCCTCGACCACCTTGTAGGCCTCGTTGCAAGCCTCGTCAAATCGCTTCCACAAGGCGTGGTTAGGCACGCCGCCCTGGTCTGTCTGTTTCCACTGGTCACGCAAGTTGCGCAGACTTTCCTGCATCTTGCGACCACCGATGGCCTGGCCTTCGGGGCGCTTGAGCAGCCCCTCTGCCTTGGTGACCAATTCCTCACGGATCTGGTCTGCACGCCAGCGCTGCCAACCTTCGAGTTCACCCGCTGCCGCCAACGCGGCGTGGGCTTGGTTTTCCAGCTTGCCATCGATGACTTTGCCAAACTCCTTGAGTGCATTGCGCAGCGCATTGGCCGCGCCCGTGCTGGCCTTGCCGTGGCCTTCGGCCACTTCTTGCTCCAATGTCGTCAAAGCAGCACGCACCGCGGCAGTGGCCTGTGCGCGCACTTCGGGATCAATTTTGGGTTTGGCCTGTTTCGCGGGTGCCTCAACAGGTACTCCACGGGCGGTGCGCAACTCATCTGCCCACACCGGCACGGGTGGCAAAGGCGCGCTGCCATCCGCCGCCGCCGCAACAGCGAGGTTCAGGGCCGCCTGGAAGGCATCCCACACCACCAACAATTGGCCACGCGAGGCATCCAGCAACGGCGGGAACTTCAGGTCCACACTGACCCAGCTGGCATGCGCCACCAAGGCCGCAGCTTGGGTTTGCCAATGTTCCACGTCTGCCCGCAAGGCTTCCAACGCGGCTTGGGCGTCAGTCCAGGGCTTGGTCGACAGCACCTCAATACGCTGGGCCAGCAGCACAGCGGCCTCCCGCTGTACTTGCACCTGGTGTTGCAAGTCCTCAATGCCACGCACGCGCTCGGCCAAGAGGGCCTTGAGGGTGGCCAAAGGTTCTTTGCTCAGCGGGGCGCCCGCCTTTGCGGCATCACGCTGCCACGCCAAAGCATCGGCAATGTTCAATTTGGCTGTGTCAATGAGCGCCTGGGCACGGGTAGCCCATTCGGTGGCCAGCAGCTCTTGCCCCTTGGCCCGTTTGGCTTCGTCTAAGCGCTCGCGCACCAGTTTGGCAGCGCCCTTGTCCTTGACGCTGAGTTCACGGAACACCTCAGCCAGCAAATCGGCGCCAGGGTTGCCCTGCAGCCACTCCCGGATGCGGGAGGCCCGGTCGCCTGCAGTTGCGGCGGAGAATGCACCGCCGGTCAGGCTGTCCAGTTGGGCAATGTCGA